>Ga0207693_10002701_pt1 | contig 15375 bp, 17 predicted proteins | sample LARL81metaG_FD_184347 | JGI IMG/M metagenome (GOLD analysis project Ga0207693, IMG submission 184347) | Corn, switchgrass and miscanthus rhizosphere microbial communities from Kellogg Biological Station, Michigan, USA - LAR L8-1 metaG... | ecosystem: Host-associated > Plants > Roots >...
CATCGGCGCGAGCGATGAGCAACTGTTCTCGTCAACAACCGGTGGTCTCTTCGCGAACAATATTGCGGGCGGGCGGCAACGCTCTACCGGAATTTTCGGGCAGGACATCTTTCAGACCAGAAACTGGACCCTGATCGCCGGAGTGCGCTGGGACCGCTGGACAAATCTCAACGGCAGCACTGTGCGCATCCCGGTGCCTGCTGGCCCAGCGACCGGCACCCAATTTCCTGACCGCGATGCAACGGCTTTCAGTCCGAGGCTGTCGATTCTGCGAAAGCTTAGTTCTAATCTTTCCCTTTCGCTGTCCGGCTATCGCGCCTTTCGCGCACCCACTCTGAACGAACTTTACCGCAGTTTTCGCCTGGGCAGCACGTTGACCCAAAGCAATGCGTTCCTTGGACCGGAGCGCTCCACCGGAGCGGAAGCGGGCCTGCGGGAGACGGCGCTTGGTGCCCGGACGGAACTTCGCCAGACAGTCTTTTGGGCAGACGTTGTGGATCCAGTGTCGAATGTGACGCTTTCCTCGACGCCAGCACTGACCACTCGCCAACGCGAGAACCTGGGGCGAACACGCTCCGTCGGCACTGAACTGGACGGCAGCATCCGCCTGACTGGATTCTTTCAGATCTCCGGAGGCTACCAGTACGTTCACGCAATTGTCGTGGATGCCAGCCTGGCGCCCCCGCTCGTCGGGCTCAATGTGGCCGAAGTACCCCGCCACCAAGCCTCTCTGGAGCTCCGCTACTGGAATCCGTCGAGGCTCATGTTCAGCGTGCAAGGACGTTATTCCGGGGTGCAGTTCGACGATGACCGGAACACCCTACGTCTGGGCGGCTTTTATGTGATGGAAGCCTATGCCGGGCGACAACTCCATCGTGGTGTAACCGCGTACCTAGCCGCCGAAAACCTGCTCAACCACCGATATGTAGTAACTCTTACTGGAGCTCCCAACAGCGCTCTGCAAAACATCGGCCCGCCAATCCTGGCTAGAGCTGGGTTGCGCTTCGAGTTCCCAACCGCGAAGTAACTGTAAACCTGCCCAACCACAAAAAAATCCAGCTCTGTTCGCTGGTGAACAGATTCTTGGGGTTTAACGCCGTATGGTTGTACACTCTCCGGTATTGAATCCTTCGTCCGGGGCAATATGGGAACCCGCAAGCGTCTTCTTTTCGTGGATGACGAACCTAGTATCCGGCTGACTCTTCCTGCTGTTTTAGAGGATTACGGCTTCGAGGTCACAGCCGCAGGAAGTGTTGCGGAAGCTGTGGACAAGATCGGCTTGGCCGAGTTTGACGTCCTGCTCTCGGATCTCAATATCGGAGAAGACGGCGACGGCTTTCATGTGGTCAAGGCGATGCGTCAGCGGCACCCCCGCTGTGTAACTCTGATCCTCACTGGTTATCCGGCGTTTGAGAGCGCTTTGCTTGCTCTTCGGCACCAGGTAGATGATTACTTGGTGAAGCCCGCTGACATCGAGGTGCTCGTCAAGACGATCAATAGCAAGTTTCCCCATCAAGACCAGGGCGCAGCGGACTAGCGGCCTCAGACTCCCATTCAGCGGTCGACGCGTTTTAACCCAAGCGCTGTATCGGCCAAATCCAAGTAATGTTCCAAGCGCGAAGGTTCCTTGGAGCGGTCGTCAAGTGGGATCAATCGCGGCCCTTCATCCCTTGCCGCTGCCTCCGTGGGAGGAATGGGCTTTAGCTTGGACGATGCAGTCTGTACGCGTTTACGTTTGGATTCCATTTAGGATTTGCGCTCCGTGTCCTGATGGAAAGTGACCGAAGCGCTGGCTTTCGTCTCGCCCGCAGTGAACGCTAGGCCGCGATCTTGTTCTGCGGCAGGAGCCCCGGCCAGGGCGCGCTTGCGGTTTTCGATTTCGCGCAACTGCCGGATAATGTCAGCCTCCTCGGCCGCGTATTCTTCTTCGCTAACTTCTCCCGACTCCAGTTTGATCTGCAGCTCAAGCAGACGCTCTTTCACCGGCGCGTCATCGGTGAACTGCTCCTCGGCGATTTTCTGCAACGTTCGCAGAATAAAATTGAAGCCGGAGAACGGCATCATCAGGAGATCGTCAACGAATAGCATAGGCTTCAGGTGCTAATTGCTGTTGGTCAATGGCTCGTGCTAGTTGTTAGTTGCTGGTTCAAAAATCGTAGCCTACGCTGAGAACTAGCAACTAACAACCAGCAATTAGCCAGTTCTTATCCCGCTGCCACCCTTTCCAGCTTGAGACGTATGTTCACAAAGTTGTATGGCGGCCACGGCCCTGTGTATTTGAACTTGAGCCGCTGGCCGTATTTCTTCGCGATCCTGTTTACGGCGCTGTCGAATTCCGCCTCTCGCTCTCGTTCTACCAGGAAAGCCGCGTTCATGATCATTTTGTCGCCGATCGGTTGGTTGTCGCGCGACGCAACGCAAACGTTCCGCAGCGCCTCGTAGATTTCGCGCACATAGCCGATGGAAACTTCAGCCAGGGCCTTATCAATCATGCGACCCAGCTGCATCCTGGCAAGATACGTAGATTGCAAATGCTTACGAACGATCTCCTGGTGAAACTGCCGTATTTCCTCATCGTCCCGCTTGATGTCTTCAATAATCTGATCGCGGTCCCAGTTCACCTTCAAGCCGAATTCAAGCTTTCCTGCCATCTGGTGCAACACGTCCTTCAGGGAGGGGTAGATACTTTTGAGCACCTCGCGAATGTCATCGTCAGTTCGAAACACAGTTCCAAAACTCATTGGAATGATGGTGTAGTTCTTCATCACGGTTTCGATTACGTGCTCGTGGGCGAGCGCGTTCTCGCGAGTGGGATCGAAGATGTACACCGACGTGTTGCTGATAACGGCGGCGATATCCTGATAATTAACGGTGTAGACCATCTCGCCGCTGCCGCCGATGCCGCTTTTGCCGAAGGTGATAGGCTCTTTGGCCTGCACGATTCCGTACACGTAACGGCCTCCCTCACCAGGAGCCATCGGCGACGAAGCAGGCGACTGCTCCATCCGGACGTGAACATCTTCCTTCGATTTGACGCTTTTTCGCGGCTTCACTTCCGCTTTGGTCTTGGTAGCCATGGGCTTTGTCTTTGTTGATTTCTTCACGTTTCCGTTCTTTCTCAGTTACGTATGCGATACCGGGAAGATGAGCTTAAAGATTGTGCCCTTCCCAACGCTGCTGCGAACCTGAATTTTTCCGCTATGACCTTCCACTATGCCTTTGACAATCCACAGGCCGAGCCCGGTTCCCTTTTCTCCTTTGGTACTCACGAAAGGCTCGAACATGGTGTTGCGTATTTCTTTCGAAATACCACTCCCGGTGTCCGCCACCGTAATGCTGATGTAGCCGTATGGCCCGCGCGGTGATTTTCGGTAGCGGGTGGCGATGGTCAAACTGCCTCCCTCTGCCATGCTGTCCTGCGCATTCACAACCAGGTTCGACAGCAGCTGGCGGAACTGGTCAGCCGATCCCTTCATCGCCGGGAGCTCTCCCAGGCGCCTCTCTACCTGAACCCCGGACTTCGACAATGGTCGCGCAAAAAGTGTCAGCGTATCTTCCACGATGCTATTCAAATCAAAATTGCCGAGTTGTCCGGCGTTGCGGTAGAGGCCAAGCATCTGCCGCACAATCCGGGTAACACGGTCGGTTTCGTTCTTTAGAGCTTCATAGATCGGCTGCGACGCGGGTTCCAGACGATTACGAAGCAGATAAATCGCGTTTTTGATCGCCTCCATGGGATTGTTGATCTCATGAGCGATCGTTCCCGCAAGTTTTCCGGTCGCGGCGAACTTTTCCATCTCCAGCATGCGGCGCTCCATTTGGAGCTGCTCAAGTCGTTTCCAGGTCGAGAAGTCGCGCAATACCGTAACTGTGTATGCCACCTGGCCGCGGGCGTCATAGATTTTCCCCGATCGCGCGGCGTACTCGATCTCGGTGCGCGTCGCGGGATTGTAAAGATGTAGAGCCTTGTTCTGACGGTCGAGGAACGAGAACGTGAAAGCCGTCAGATATGCATCAAGTTTGGCTTCGTTCTTCACCAGCTGGGGGTCGCGACCCGATTCCGCCGAGCCAAACAGATCTTTTGCAAGAGGATCAAGCAGCACGATCTTGGCCGCATTATCAGCAACGACAATGGGATCGCCAACGTTTTCAACCACCAGATTGAGGCGATCGCGGTCCTGTCGAACAACTTCTTCCGCAGCACGTAGCTTTTCCAGATTCGCGCGCACTTCTTGATCGGCACGGCGCAGGTCGGTAACGTCGCGCATCACTGTCACCATGCCGGTTCGCGTCTCGCTTACGTATGTGGGTGCACAAACCGCTTCGAACAGAACTTCCTCGCCTTCCATCACATCGACCAACGTCAGGTCACGCGAACTGTCGGAGGCGCTCACCACCATGGAAGACAACGCGGCTGAAAACAAAAGATTGTTGAATTCCACCGCCCGCCGTCCGCCTTCGCTGATTCCTTCCGGCACGCGGAAGAAGCGCTCCGCAGCGCGATTTTGAATAATGACGCGATGCTGGTTGTCGGTAAGGATGACCGGGTCGGCCATGCTCTCCATCACCGTGGTCATGCGGGAGATCGTCATCTCCATGTCGCGCATGCGGTTGTAATAATGCTCAACCTTGAAAAGACGAGACAGGTGGCGATTGGCGCGATCAACCAGGCTTCGGAATTGCCGTAATTGCTGTTGGCCGGACGAGCGTCCTAACTGCCCAACGACTACGCTGATGTACGAGCGCATGCCGCACGCGGAACAAACCTGCTGCTGAATCTGCAGCTTTCGCTTAGGGTCGGCGTTCTGCACTGCCAGACAGTCAGCGCGACGCTCACGCTCGGCCTCCCAGCAGCGGGACTGGCTCCGGTAGATCATCGGGTGTGCATAGATCGCGCCGGAGCGAACTCCACCGTCCGGCAACAGAACCGGGCGGAGATTTACGAGAGATGAAACGACGGGATCCTCACTTGCCCAGAGCGATGTCTCGAAGTTCTTGAGGGTCGATGGATCGAAGTTAAGCGACGCAGCCGGCTTGATCTCTCCGGTATCGAAATCTACCTCGAGTACGGCAGCGCGAGGAAAGCCGAGGAAGACGATTTCCTCCAGGAGGATGGGGAAAATTTCTTCCGGCCGTTCCGCCGCAATCAGACGAAGGGCCGCCGATTCGTTCGACGACCGCTGGTCAACAAAGCGCTCGCGTCTGGGTTTCAAGACAGGGCTCGCCATACCACAACTTTCTTTCTACGGGCGCTGGCCCCTGCGTGGCGCGCGGCGCACGGGTGTACGCGCGACCCTACGCGTAGTCTCAACTTCGACCTCCGGTAATTCCTCACCGGTCAACTGCGGGCGGGAAACCAGGCCAGTCAAGCCGACGGCATCTGCGTACTTCAGATAAGTGTCGATAGACGCTACCACGACGCGCGCTTCGACGGTGATCAGGTCAATACCAACAAGGGAGATGCGTACCCACGCATCAATAACAATGCCTTTGTCTAGGACCCGGTCGAGAACATCAATAAGGCTCGAACCGCCTGATACTCTTTCGACCGCCATGTGAAAGTCTCCTCCTGATTTACTTTCGACTCACTTATCGAGGCCGCCGCACGCGACCAGCCTTGGCGCCGGGTACTCGTCTGGTTGCCGCCGGCTTCTCCGCCAAAGCAGGAACAGCCGGAGCTTGCATCGTCAGGTGTGGATCGAACTTCCACCAGTTCAAGCCGATTTGCTCAGCCTTATCCACCGAACACACCAGCAACCGGATGCGGATGGTAAGCAATTCCACATTGGCAAGTGACACCCGGACGTCTCCCGCGATCACCAGGCCTTTATCCAGCACCCGATCTAGAATATCGACGAGGTTTGTTGTCCCAGAGACTGTAGGAACTCGCTCCATCGGCCGTCTTTCTGCTGCATGAGTGAACGGATTTACCCGTTCTGCGCGCCTGATGCTAATTGCAGGACGCGCTTCATGTCAATGTATATAGGCGGAATCTTGCAGGAGCGAGGTTCGTCCGGACTTCGCCGAGTTTGAGATTCAGAACTGCAGGATGCAGTTGTCTGCGTTTCCTATTTTTCGAGAAGACTTCCGAGTGGCCCTAAATCCAGATTCAGGTCGGCGGGGGTCAGGCCAAAGTGTTCTGCCAGTTCATGAACTTTGGCCTCCAATTTCATCAACGACTCACCCATTTCCTCAACTTGGGCGTCGGTTAGCGAGCCACCCTGCATCCGTCGAATGGCCTGCCGCTCCAGCAATTGGCGTAAAAGCTCAATCAGCCCAAGCACCAGCTTCGCCAGTCCCTGCTCAATGTTCTCTGGCGAACAGTCGATACGGCCGCCCGGCCCGACAGGGGGCGAACTCGGTGATTCGGAATGTGCAGAGTCCTGTATTTTCATATCTTGTTCAGTTCCAGAAACTCGGTGACAGGCCATGGACCAGTGACCCGCACGGTCAATCCAGCCGGGACGCCGAACCCGCGCAGTCTGTCTTTGAACTCCGAAACCGAATTTCGATCCAGCAGCGCAAAGAGGCGCAAAGTGTTCTGCACCGAACGCTCCCGCCAGTCTCTTGCAACATCGCCAGCGCAGTCTCGCAACTTGTTGGCTATCACATGCAGTTCCTCGGAGTGCTTCTGCCGTGACCGCAAATACTCCGTGCCGGACGTCTTTACCGCAGTCCCCGACGTTAAGTCGGAATAGCTTATCACTGCCTCCATTTGCACCGAGCTTTCAAACCTCTGCAAGGAAGAGGAATAAAGTGCTGAGTTCTCCTGCAGATATGCCCAGAGTTCTTCTTCGTCTTTCATCAGGGTGGGAAAACGAAATGGAATGATCGCTCCGCCTGTAAACACTTGCTGCAACGCACGATGAAATTCTTGCGCGGATTCGCGCAGTGGGGCGCCCGTCCAGGCCTCGGCGGAGGCGCCTTTCGAAAAGAGTGCTACGACGTCATTGCATTCAGAGCACGACACTGGAAGGCCTGCGACTCCGCTACTGGGCTGTCGCAATCCGGACTTCAGAACCACACAGTAGAGGAGGATCGACATCGCTATGTAGCTTGTCTCGGCGGCTGCGAGGTGGCGGCGATGTGCCGCAGCGCGGTTTCGACGGAGGTCAAGATCACGTCCAGTCCTACGTACACGAGGTCGACACCTGCGAGCGAGATAATGAGATTTCCCCGCAAAATCACGCCCTGGTTCAACACGTGATCGAGAATATCTACGAGCGAGATCTGATCGCCCCCGCTGGTATCAGAAAAAATCAGTGTGCCCTGCGTGCTCATAATGATTAGGAATCCTGCGAAACAAAGGAATACGGGGGCCATGGCCCGGTGCACTCGATACTCCGCGTCGCGGCCCATTTTTTCGAAAACTTCTTAAGTACCGACTGCAGCTGTTCGCGATTGCTTCGTTTTACCAACAAGGTGGTCTGAAAGGACAACCCGCGCTGGCCGCTGCTGATGCGGCCTGGAGCAGCCGTGTCCTCGGAAACTATTTCTAAAGCCGTTTCAAATTCGGACAACTCTTCTTCTGGTATCTGCGCGGACGCCTTGCGCGGGAGCATCGCAGCCTTCGCCATGAGGTAATCTTTGCCGCTCTTCACTTTAGGAAGTGGCGCTGCAACCGGAGCGCTTTCGAAAACTTTCACACCCCATTCGTCCGCATCTTTTACGCGTTTAAAGTCTTTCGCCAGTTCCTTCACCCGGCCGCGGACGTGTACACACAACGAGCGCTCGTCGCGAAAAACGGTGCCGAACCTCGCGGGAAGCACATCTGCATTCTGTGCGAGCGCTGCAATCGCACGCTGATGCGCCACGCTTGCGGTCGCAAGCCAGTCGAGATTTTCCATGTTCGTGGCCAGCGATTGTTCAAATTCTTCGACCGAAACACGGCTGACCCAGCAAACTACTTTCTCGCATTCGACCGCCTCAATGGGACTCTTCAGGTCGACTCCTGCCTGCTTTACCGGCTTGGCTGGACGCGCTTCCGTCATCCCATACAAGTAGAGGACGCGACGCTCACCCGATTTCATTTCAGTTGCCATAATTTCCTGGTGATCTCACGCAGCCCACGTTTCCCGGCAGGACCATTTTTCAGAGCCGGGATGACGCAAACCGTTTCGACTCCTAGCCGCTGGCTCAAACCATGCAAGACACCTGCCTGCGCTGCAGCGGCACGACGGCATCGTGCGCAGTCGCCGGCATCGTTCGGCAGAATCACCCGATTCACGAAAATTGCGGCCGGCTTGATGCGCAGCGCGTGCAACTCTTGTACTAAACGCTCGGTCTCCCGATCGGGCAATACCTCGGGCAACATCACCGCATAAACCGCCACCTCATTGCCTGCGAGAGCATGCGACAATTCCCGCGCTCGGACTTCCAGTTCCGCAATCTTCACCGCAGCCTCGCGGGCCAGCGCCAGTTTACGGTGCGATGCCAGGCTTTTCAACAGCAGGCGCGACCAGACCAGAATGCGCTCGGGCAATCGCAAAAGTTCCAGCGCATGTCCGGTTGGGGCCATGTCGATGATTACTTTTCGTGAGCTGCCCTGAGAAATTTCCATGATCCGGAAGATCGCCAGAATCTCATCCAGGCCGGGAGGCACAATTTCCAGAAGTTCCGAGAACAGCTGGCGCTCGTATGACAGGTCCACCTGCACGCCCGAGCGGCGGACAGAGGTAGCAGAATCAATCTCGCGGCGCATTTCACCGAGCCAGTTTCTGTACAACGCGATGGAATCCAATTCTGAGGCGCAAAAACCGCGGTCGCCGAGAACGGGACGAGACTGGTCGGTGACTTCGGTTTGAAAAACATCGTCCAACGATGGCGCTGGATCCACCGAGCATATCTCCACGTCATCTTCTGAGGTCTGGCGCGATCGAAAGCCCAAAGCAGCAGAAATCGTTGTCTTCCCTACGCCTCCTTTTCCCAGCACAAAAGTGAGCTGCGCGGTAAGCGCAGGCCATTCAGTTGGCGTGAGACGGAGCGCGCTCTCCGTCGCAGGCACTTTGGGAGCACGCCACGGCGACTCTTCCTTGCCGAAAACCGAGTTCCCAAATTCCTTCAGCTGTGTCGGCCCCTGAATTGGGAACCCTGGATCTTCTCCGACATAAAGGGGGATATGTTTATAGGTCTTGCAAAGCAACGATTGCGCCCGCTTCCCTGCTTCCGCCTTGGCTCTGCAAACTGCGCAACGACCTGGTTTCCCAACAACACTGTTGAGGACGACACCGCTCAACTTCATCTGCGGATCAGCATCCTGCAGCATCCGAACGCAGCGCAGCGATTCGTTAAGCGCGAAGTCCTCCGCGGTCGTAACCAGGAACATTTGCGCGGCAGCGAAAGACTGCTCTATTTCATCTAAGTCTTTGCGCCATTCATCGACGAAGCCGCGGCGCGGCTGTACCGTACTACCCCCAAAATGCTCCGCCAGCACCTGATCACGTTCGGCCGCAAGTTCGACAAAGTTTAATAACTTCTCGAACTGCTCCGGCAAACCAAACAGCCTTAGTGTGTGGCCAAATGGGGCAGTATCCACCACAATGGTCGAGTACTTTCGAGATCGCACCGCGTCTTGTATAGCCAGCAGCGCCCCCATTTCTGCCATTCCGGGTAAAGCGGTGTCCAGTAGCGATGAGATCTCATCTGCTGTGAAGAGCGATCCGCGTTCGACTGCTTCCGTAAGTTCTCGTTTGTGCTTGTCGATGAAGGAACGGAATAGCTGCTCGGAATTGATCTCCCAAGCTGTTATTCGTACTCGCGAGCCCACAGGAACCCTGGTCGGCGTGTCGCCTATGCGAGTTTCGAAAACGTCAGAGAGGGAATGTGCCGGGTCCGTGGAAATCAGAAGCACTCGCCGCTTTGTGCCTTCCAGCGCTCTGCGTACGGCATATGCCGAAGACACAGTGGTCTTCCCTACGCCACCTTTTCCAACAAAGAACACAAGTTCTGGCACAACAGGATTGTAAGCTGTGTGTTCTCAGACGCGGGAGACGGAGCCGGTTGCAGACGAACCCTTGCTCGCGTGCAGCAGCTCGTGCAAACGGGCCAGCAGGTACTGAGGATCTTCCTCGCCCTTGCGGATCCAGAGGTCGGCGATGCCGAGGCTCTCATCCAGCAGTTCCCCGTAGGCGGAGAGGATAATGATGGGAATGGAAGGATTGAGTCTGCGAATCTCGCGAGCCACCTGCATCCCGTTCATATCCGCCATCCAGTAATCCAGGACGACAGCATCAACCGTCGAAGACTTGAACATCTGGATTCCAAGGGCACCCGACTTGGCGGTCAGGACCTTGTATCCAGCTGATTCAAGTACCGTCTGCCGCAGCTGCAATGCAGTCTGCTCGTCGTCAATGCAGAGGATGGTGGCGGCGTCTCTTTCCATTGCGGTGGCGAACACAATATTCCTACAAAATGGTTCCGATCAGATTCATACAAAAGCCATGTCCGGCACAATACAGTGATTCCTGTAGTCAGCCGGCCAACAGCTTCCGGTGCAGCACGGAAGACGCTCTGGCAGTCGATTCCCTAACTACGATCTGCGGCTGCACGGCAACTTCTCGCTGCATTTCACCTTTACCTTCGATTCTCGCAATGAGCACTTCGGTTGCAATCTCGCCCATGCGGTGCAAGGGTTGGCGAATCGTGGTAAGGCTGGGATGGTGAAACGCGGCTGCGGGAATGTCATCAAAGCCCACAACTGAGATGTCCTCAGGAACCCTCAACCCGCTTTCCTGAAAGGCGCGAATGGCGCCTATTGCAGAGATGTCGTTGTAGGCCAGGAGTGCCGTGAAGGGCTTCTTGCGGTGCAACAGCTGCTTGCCATACGGATATCCCAGCTGCGGAGTCGGATCGTTTGAAGCGAGCCCAACCACTAATTCGGGATCGATGTCTAAGCCGAGCTCCCGAGCCATCTCATTCACCGCAATCCAGCGCGATTCGGCATCTGCACTCTGCGCATGTCCCTTGAACACCGCGATCTTCGTGTGACCCAGATCTTTTAAATGCCGTAGCGCCAGTTCGGCTGCATGGCGGTGGTCCAGAACGATGTTCGTGACGCCCTCGTTTTGGATATGGCCAGGAATGGCAACCACCGGCACCGGCATGGAATGCGGCATGTTGTAGTCCACCGTGATAATGCCTTCTGCCCCCCGCTGCAGGAGCAGGCGAGCGTAGCGCTCGAAGAGTTCGCGATCGTGACGATGAATTCCGGTTAAAAAGAAATACGACTCCTTGCGCACCCCGCTTTCAATCCCGGCAATAACACTCGACCCGTACGAGTCGCCAATGGCATGCGCGATCACTCCGATGGTCAGCGTCCGTCGCTTACGCAGTGAACGAGCAAAAAAATTGGGCCGATAATCCAGCTGCCGTGCGGCAGCAACGATCCGATCACGAGTCTGCTGCGGAATGTGTTTGGCTGAGGGCGCGTCGTTGAGAACAGCGGATACTGTGCCTGCCGATAGACCCAGGTGAGCGGCAACAGCTTTGAGAGTTACTGCCTTATTGCCCGGTCCGCTCTTCTTTTCCTTAGTCGTCATTGGCCTCGCATGTGGGCGGATTCAACACTGCTACTGAATCGATTCACTACATTGAGACGCCCGCATTATAACCATAAAATCGATAGAAAAGAACCAGCGTGGAGCCAGAACGAACGCAGAAGTCGTAAACGGCAGGTTTGCCCCGAGCGGGAAGGAGTGACTAGTGCCCGTAGCCCTCCTCATCCATCTTCACTTTCCCCCTGAACATGCGGTACACCACCACAAAATAGGTGATCGCCAACACCATTCCCAAACTCCACCAGATCAGCCCCACATGTAACGTGTAAGAACCGGACAGGGCCTTGGCAATGGTGATATCCAATGCCGGATCGTTGCTCGACGGCAAAAGTCGTGGATATAGACCAACCGTTGCACCCACCAGCATCACCGCCAGGTACAAACACGAAGACCCAAATGCCTTTCTGTCGTCCCGCTTGCGGGAGAACACCAGCATGCCTGCCAAACCTGCGAGCACCAGAACGGGGACAGCGAATGCAATCGGAAAGGCTCGGTAATTATCGAGAGTGTCCTTACGGACAAAGATCGAGGCAGGAAGGCTCACGATAGTGAGCACAAGCAATGCGACCCAGCCCCGCTGGGCAAACATCCGCGCCCGCGCCTGCAGGTCGCCTTCGGTTTTGACCGCCAGATAAAGCGAGCCGTGTACGGCGAGGGCAACAAAGGCGATCACTCCGCCCAGAACTGTGTACCAGTCGAGAATGCCCGGTTCTGGTCCTGGGAGCCAGTTCGTCCAGAGGGGCAGAAAGAAGTATCCATCGGAACCGAGTGGCACACCGCGAATTACGTTGGCGAGTGCCGCCCCGAAAAAGATCGCGAGCAATGCACTCGAGAAGCAGAACATCCCGTCGAAAAATGTTCGCCACACGGCTAACTCGACTTGCGAACGCAACTCTACACTTACGCCCCGAATGATCAAAAGCCAAAGCACAATCATCAGCGCAAGATAAAAGCCACTGAACGCCGAGGCATAGAGAAGCGGAAAAGCAAAATAAAGTGTGCCGCCGCCGGCCAAAAGCCAGACTTCGTTTCCATCCCACACCGGCCCGATCGAACGCAGCGAGATGTTCCGCTCGGCTTCGGTCTTAGCGAGAAAAGGATGCAGAATGCCTACGCCCAAGTCGAAGCCATCCAACAAGACATAGGCGACGATCATGATGGCAACTAGCCAGAACCAGATGAATCCCATTAAAGATACCTCACGCGCTTGCCAGAGCTGAGTTTTTAGGAGCTTGACTGCCGGCCGGAAGTTCCGGGCCTCTGTGGATGATGCGATAGATCAGCACAATGAAGAGAATGCTCAAGACCGTGTACATGCCCATGAATCCCAGCAAGGTGAAGAGTCCGTTGCCTGCGGACACATACTTCGAGTAGCCCTGCGAAGTACGCATCAGGCCATACACAATCCAAGGCTGGCGGCCGATTTCGGCAGTCATCCACCCTGCCGTGTTTGCGATATAAGGCAGAGGGAAGCTCAACATCAGCGGCCAGAGCGCCCACCGGGTCGTGAATAGCTTGCCGCGCCACAGCAGAAATGCGCTCACAATCATCAGCAGCGCAAAGTAGGTTCCCAGTCCCGCCATGATGTGGTAGGCGTAATAAAGCAGCGGGAGGGGCTGAGGCCAGTCTTCCCGCGGAAATTTGTCGAGACCCTGGACCTCAGCCTCAAAAGTTCCATAAACGAGGAAGCTCAAAACGCCGTTCGCCGCCAGAGGGTTATCGATCCTTTGCTTCTCTTCATCCGGCTGGCCCATTATCACGATCGGCGCGCCCTGTTGCGACTTGAACAAGCCTTCCATTCCTGCAACTGCCGCTGGTTGGTGCTTTGCCATGTAGCGCCCTTGCAAGTCTCCAGTGGGGAAAATCTGCGCCACACCGGAAATGCAACCAGCAATGACGCCGACACGCAGAAAAATCTTAGCGTGCTCGACCGACTGGTTCTCCAGTAGATACAGTGCACCCACGGCGCACATCACAAGAGAACCCGTGATCACCGCGCCGGACATGTTGTGCGCGTACTCCAGCCATGCCCACGGGTTCATAAAGAACTTCCAGAAACTGGTTACCTCATACATTCCGTTCGGCAGCACGCGATACGCGACCGGATGCTGCATCCATGCATTGGTGACGATGATGAAGAACCCGGAAATCCATGAGCCGAACCACACCATGAACGCCGATCCCCAATGCGCCAGCGGCGACAAGCGTTTCTCGCCGAAGAGAAATAGGCCCAGAAAAGTTGATTCCAGGAAGAATGAAAACACGCCTTCCATGGCGAGAGGCTGTCCGATGACACCACCCGTTACCCGCGAGAACTGCGCCCAGTTCGTCCCGAACTGAAATTCCATCGGGATTCCGGTCACGACGCCAATGAGGAAATTGACGGCCAGCACCTTCGCCCAGAACCTTGACGCCTCGTTGTAACGCTGGTTGCCGGTCTTGAGTGCGACAGATTTCATCGCCACGATCAGCAGCGCTAAGCCCATCGTGAGTTGAGGGAACAAATAGTGAAAGGTAATTGTGAAGGCGAAGTGAATGCGGTGCAGGAGGAGAGCATCCATGATTAACCTGTCTTAAGAGTCCATGCGTTCCAGATCACTTGAATCACAACGATACAACCGCGGGAGCTCAGATGAAACTTACCTTCCAAATTGAAAGGGGACTGCACAGCTCCCCAGCTCAGCAGTCCCCCCAGGCGGATGACGGTTCAATAATGATTGCGTATGTACCCGTTCCGCCGAAGTCGTCAGATCTCAAGCTTCGCCCGCATTGAAGCAAAGCCGTCCTGCATCTTTACTTTGAATCCCAGGTGTTTACAGATGACCTGCATCGCTACGTTGTCCGCCATCATTTCAGCGGAAACCGCGTGCAATCCTTCTTCGCGCGCTACGTGAATCACTCGCCGCAATAGTTCAGCTCCCAACCCGCGGTTCTGATACGAGTCGGTAACAAGAGTGGCGACCTCTGCTTCCGTCGAGCCTTGAATCCGGTTCATGCGCCCGACGCCAATAATTTCCGGCCCGGCCGGCGTTTTCACTTCTGCAACCAGCGCCAACTCGCGATCGTAATCACCAAAGCAGATCCGTACTAAGCGCTCGTGAGCGATGCGAGTCTTGAGGCTGAGCGCGCCAAAGTAACGCAGGTATACGCTACGGTCGGACAGCTTCTCATGGAACTTAACCATGAGGGGCTCGTCCTCAGGACGAATGGGCCGGATCGTCACCGGGCTACCGTCTTTCATTGCCCAATCCCAAACATACTGCACGGGGTAGGGCCGGATCGCCGGTTTCGGCAGCTGCTCATCCTGAACCTCTTTGCCATACAGCACTACACGCGCATCCAGCGCCAGCAAGCGATCTGACGAGGCCAGAAGAGGGTTGATGTCGATTTCAGAAATCCACGGCTGTTCGACGACTAATTGGCTAAAGCGAACGAGGAGTTTCTCCAGTTCGGGAATATTCACCGGCTTGCGCCCCCGAACACCTTTGAGCGCTTTGAAAATCCTCGTCTGCTCCATCATGCGCTGTGCCAACGTTGTGTTCAAAGGGGGGAGGGCGAGCGCACGATCTTTATAAACCTCAACCAACTGGCCGCCGGACCCGAACAGAATCACGGGGCCAAACTGCGGGTCCACGCTGCTGCCAAGAATAAGTTCGTAACCTTCCATACGGGCCATCGGCTGGACCGTGACGCCATTGAAGTGCTCGGCGCCAGCTTTCTGCGACACGGAAATCAGAATCTCCTGGTAAGCATGCCGTACTGCGTTTTCATCTTCGAGGTTCAGTTTCACGCCTCCGACGTCGGTTTTATGCGTGATCGT
>Ga0207693_10002702_pt1 | contig 15374 bp, 14 predicted proteins | sample LARL81metaG_FD_184347 | JGI IMG/M metagenome (GOLD analysis project Ga0207693, IMG submission 184347) | Corn, switchgrass and miscanthus rhizosphere microbial communities from Kellogg Biological Station, Michigan, USA - LAR L8-1 metaG... | ecosystem: Host-associated > Plants > Roots >...
GGACCGTCACCCAGCGGGTCGGGGCGCTCGACGACGAGTTCATGGCCCGTGCGCGCCCCCTTGCGCAAGCACGCCTGCTGTGGGAGATCGGTCCCGGAGGCGCCGAGGTCGCGGCGTTACGGGCCCGGCTCGGACTGGATTCGGGCTATCTGAGCCGACTGCTACGCAGCCTCGAAACCGAGGGACTTGTCAGGGTTGGGCCGGCCGATCCGTTCGGCGGCGATGGCCGGGTACGGGTCGCTGCCCTTACCGACGCGGGCCGGGCCGAATGGATTGAGCTCGACGAGCGTTCGGACCAGCTCGCCTGGTCGATCCTCGAACCGCTCACCGAACAACGCCGTGAACGGCTCGTCGCGGCGATGGCCGAGGTTGAACGGCTGCTCCTCACCTCGATGGTGATCATCCAGCCGGTCCCGCCGAGCGACCCGCGGGCCCGGGCGTGCGTTCGCGCCTACGCGCGCGACCTCACACAGCGATTTGACGACGGGTTCGACCCGGCCATGAGCAATCCGGTCCACGACGACGAACTCGTCCCGCCGGCCGGGGTGTTCCTGCTCGCGACCCTCAACGGCGAGCCCGTCGCGTGCGGAGCAGTCAAACTCCACCCCGCCGCCCCCGCCGAGATCAAACGAGTCTGGGTGGCCGACAGCGTCCGCGGCTTAGGCCTGGGTCGGCGGATGCTGACCGAGCTGGAGCGGTATGCGGCCGAGCGCGGCTGGACGGCCGTCAGACTGGACACGAATCGCAACCTCACCGAGGCCATCGCCATGTACCGCAGAGCGGGCTACCGCGAGGTCGAGGCGTTCAATACCGAGCACTACGCCCATCACTGGTTCGAGAAGCACCTGGCGCCTGACGGCCTAAGCCTCGATCCGTCGACGGATCATCGAGCCGGCGACATCGCGGCAGCAATCAAAGAGTTGTATCAACCTTCGTCAGACAAGGACGCGGGAAAGTAAAGAGCTACAGATAACTCCGCGGGCTCACCTGCCCTCGGGTGTCTCGCTCAGGCGCGGAAGCCCCCACAGCATCAGATACAGCACCTGCGGCCGGCGAGCAGCGTCGGAGCCGGCGAACGTCACAGTCGGGTTATCCGGATCGCTGGGATCGACGAGGAAGGTCCGCTCGTCGATCGGCAGCGCCTCGGTTTCCGCGTGCTCGTCTTTGAGCATGAGGCCGCTGCCCGCCGCGGTTACTTGCACCTGGCGGTCGGGCCACGCGTAGACGCCGGCGAAGCGCGACAAGTCGCCCGCGGCGCCGGGTGACACGCCGAGGCGCAACGAGGGTACGCGGATCCCGAACAACGAGCTCATTAGATCGGCGAGCAGCGACCGACATAGAGCGCGACCGGTGCTGCTGTTCGTCATCACGGCAACGGCCGCGCGTTGGTCTGGCAGGATCCGGAGAACGGCTCGCTCGCCGTTGATGACGCTGTCCCACCCCCATACCGGGCCGCCGGTCCAGTCGAACCAGGCCCACCCGAGACACCACGAATCGAACCAGCCATGGATCGCGATCTGGGCCTGGACACCCCGCAAGGTGGCTAGCGACGCGACTTCGAGGTGGATGGCGGCGAACCGCAACAGGTCCGTGACCGTCGAGACGAGACTCGTTCCGGCCGGTCCATACGCGCGAGCGACCAACGGCGGAACCGGAACCGGGCCGCCAGATGTCATCTCGTGCCCGGACGCGCGATGCTTCGGTGGGGAGTCAGTGGCGAAGGTGGTCCTGCTCATACCAGCCTGGTCGACAACGTGACGCCGCAGGGCGTCCTCCCAAGTGCCGCCGGTTGCTGACTCGAGTACTCGTCCGAGCAAGCACCAGCCCACATTCGTGTACGACCAGACGTTGGCCGCCGCCACCTCGGCGGCGGCGACATCGGCCGCGAGCCGCGAGAGCGCGCCGTCGTCGCTGTCCTGACGACCGGCGAGGTCGAATTCCAGCGCGGCAGACAGCGGTAGACCCGAGCGATTCGCGAGCAAGTCACGCACGCTTGCTCGCTCCGCCCAGCCGCTCGCACGCAGCTCGGGTACGTGCGTCGCGACCCGGTCGTCCAGCGACAAGCGGCCGCGGTCGGCCAGGCGAGCGACCACAGTCGCGACCATCGACTTCGTCAACGAGCCAACGCTGAACACAGTGTCGGGTGTGACTGGTTCGCTGGTCGTGACGTCTGCGACACCGTAGTAGGCGGTCGTGACGACTCCATGACGGAGGATCCCAACGGTCGCGCCCGGCACCGAATGCCTCGACGCGCGTTGCCCGAGCAGAGCCGTGAGGTCCTCCTCGTTCACGCAATTACCCTAGTGGCACATCGAGGCGGTTTGCTCCGCACGCCTTTTCCCATACCCAGTAGGCGAAACGCGGGCATGACGGGATAAGACCCGCTAGGTCAGTTAAGGCTGTCGAGAATCGTCACGTCGAGGCGGGCGAGCCGTTCCGGGTCGGCGAGGAAGTCGAGCTCGGCGATCTTTCCGTTGCGGACGATAACCGAAGCGATCGAGAACACCACGCCGTTGCGGGTGATGACCATGCCGGCGGCACCGTTGACGAGTGCAGGGTGCATGGTGAGGTCGACCCGCGACCACATCATCGCCCGTCGCGCCACGTTCAGCGCGCCGTGTACCTCGGCCGATGCGGAGGCCAGGGCCGCGCCGCCGTCGGCACGCAGCACGATGTCGGGGTCCAGGGTCGCGACCAGTGCGTCGAAGTCGCCATTGCGCGCCGCCGCCAGGAACGCATTGACGACCTGTCGTTGGCCGTGCACGTCAACGTCTGGGGTGGTGGGCTGAGCGCGGACGCGGCGGCGGCCCCGGCTGGCCAGCTGGCGGGCCGCCTGCGGGGAGCGGTCGAGGAGGGTGGCGATGTCCTCGAACGGGACCCCAAACATGTCGTGCAGCACGAAGGCGAGCCGCTCGGGTGGGGTCAATGTTTCGAGCACCACGAGCATGGCGAGCCCGACTGAGTCGGCAAGCAGCGCCTCGTGCTCCGGATCGACACCGTCGACCGGGTCAATGATCGGGTCGGGAAGGTGGGGGCTTAGCGGTTGTTCGCGGCGTACGGCACGCGAACGCAGCATGTTCAGTGACACTCGCGCGACGACGGTCGTCAGCCATCCGGAGAGGTTCTCGATCTCGCCCGGCTCGGAGCGGCTCAGCCGCAACCAGGCCTCTTGCACGGCGTCCTCGGCTTCGCTCACCGAGCCCAGCATTCGGTAGGCGACCGCCCGCAGGCGGCGCCGATTGGCCTCGAACTGCTGTGCGAGCCAGTCCTGTTCGTTCATCCAGACACATCCTCCCTCGGCGACGGGTCATAAGGGAGACCCGTTCGAGCCGACGGATGTGACCGAACTGGGCGTGGCCGGTCCGAATCGCTGATGACGCTAGCGCGCGATGAGTTCACCTACGCGGATGTTTCGGTCACAACACCCCACTGAGCGTGTTGTAGAGCAGGTAGGTGTTCAAGCCGGTGATTGTCACAGTGATCAGGAGCATGACCGTGTTGGTTAGCCGGCGGTTGGTCATGTCAGACATCACGCGCCGGTCGCGTGTGACGAGCAGTAGCGGCACGAGCGCGAACGGGATGCCGAACGAGAGCACGATCTGGGAGAGGACGAGTGCCTGGCTAGCGTTGACGGCCAGCGCGAGAACGGCGAGTGACGGAAGCATCGTGAGGCCGCGGCGCAGTAGCAGCGGGATGCGCCAGTTCATAAAGCCCGCCATGACGATCTGGCCTGCGTAGGTTCCGACGCTCGACGAGGACAGGCCTGACGCCATCAGGGCGATCCCGAAGGCAAGCGCTGCGCCGCCGCCGAGTAGTACGCCCAGCTGGGCGTGGATCGCGCCGAGATCGCCGATGCCGGCTTGCCCGGGCTTGTGGAACAGAGCCGCGGCTATGCACAGCATTGAGAGATTGACCGCGCCTGCGAGGCCGAGCCCGACCACGCAGTCCCACTTGTTGTACTTCAGCAGGGTCTTGCGTTCCTGCGAGTCTGCGGCCGGGATCCGGTTTTTCTGTAGTGCCGAGTGCAGGTAGACCACATGCGGCATCACGGTCGCCCCGATGATCGCGACCGTCAGGCTCAACTGGTTACCGCCGCCGAGGTGCGGGACTATGCCGGCGGCGAGTTGCCCGTAGTGCTGATTGCCGGCGACGAAGAACACATATAGGAAGCCGAGGCCGACGAACGCGAGCAGCGCGACGATCGCTAGTTCGAATCGTCGGTAGCCGCGTTGCTCGAGGGCCAGGATGACGAATGCGACGGCCGCAGTGATCAGCCCGGCCGGCAATAACGGGATCCCGAAGATCAGGTTAAGTCCGACCGCGGCGCCGACGAATTCCGCGAGATCGGTCGCCATAGCCACGATCTCGGCCTGTATCCACAGCACCAGGTTGGCGCGGCGACCGAACCTGTCCCGGCACAGCTCGGGGAGGCTGCGGCCGGTTGCGAGTCCCGCCTTGGACGTGAGGTACTGCACTTGGATAGCCATGAGATTGGCCAGCACGATCACCCAGGCCAGTTGGTAACCGTGTTCGGCGCCGCCGGCGAAGTTCGTCGCGAAGTTGCCCGGATCGACGTACGCAACGGATGCAACGAACGCTGGACCGAACAGCGCGACAGTCGTCCGGACCCGACCCCGTCGGCGTACATCCTGCAGCGTGAGCTGAACCGGTGCACTGGTGACCGCGCTCAACTCGTCGCTCCATCGCGGTCCAGCTCGATGGAGAGGACCTCGGCCAGGCCGTAGCCGAAACCGTGCACGCGCCCTTCCTTCGGCTCGCCGACGCGGATTACCACGGATCCACCGAAGGGCTCCCGGCCAAGGACCTCGATTCGATCGCCGAGATCGATGCTGCAGGTGTCGAGATATCGAAGGACTTCTGGGTTGCCGTTCCAGACCCGTACGAGCCGCCCGACCGCCCCCGGCTCGAGCCGGGAGAGCAACTCGCTCGGCGCGGCCAGCAGCTGCCCATCCCGGGTGGGTATCGGATCCCCATGCGGATCGGTTAGCGGGTTGCCGAGCTTGGCCGCGATCCTGTCGACGAACAGCTCCGAAACGGCGTGCTCGAGCACCTCGGCCTCGTGCTCGACCTCCTCCCAGCCGTAGCCGAGGCTCTCGACGAGGAACAGCTCGACGAGCCGGCGGCGACGAATGACCCGCAGTGCCAGCTGCATTCCGGCCGACGAAAGACTGACATCCGAGTAGGGCCGGTGACTGATCAGGCCCATCGCGCGCAGCCGGCCGAGCATCGCCGACACCGACGAGGCCGTGACCTGCAACTCGACCGCCAGCACGGTGGTGGTCACCGCACAGCCGCGCTCGCCGAGACTGTAGATCGCCTTGACGTAGTCCTCGACCGCTCGGGTCGGCTTGTCAGCCTCGTCGAACATGGTTCTGAGCCTCGACGAGATCGAGGTTGTGGCTAGTCTCAATCTGAGATGCGCAAGTTTCCTTCTGCCGCTGGCGTCGGGATTGACCGGAAATGCCGAGTGAGGTCTGGTCGTTTCCGCACCGGCCGACGCGGTCACCGGGGCACGCGGGACGCTCGGCCCGAAGGCCGAGTTGATAGCTACTCCGTCGTCGAGCCACGCCTGGCGATCGCCGGTTAGCGCGCGGCCGCGCTGGTTCGCCGCCGGTTAGCTCTTAATAACCGGCCTCCCGAGCGGCAGACCGGGCCCGCCGGTGACGGCCGAGGCGATGCTGAAGTAGACGTAGACGCCGATCGCAGCAAACAGGAAGACAAGCACGCCGCCGGTCTTGAGCCAGCCACTCGAGGCGTTGATCGTCCCGATCAGCACGGCAATCAGGGCCAGCTCGACGAGAGCGAAGATTGCCGTGAATGCGAGCGGCAGTCGCAACGTAGCCAGGGTCAGCATCCCCATGATCACTATCCAGGTGATGAGGAACAGCCCCTGGGTGTGCACGAGGGCGTCCAGGGTGATCCCGAACCAGTTGTGCAGCAGTCCGAAGACCAGGAGGGCATAACTGAGCCAGAATCCCCCGAAGATGCCGAATACGCTGGCGACGGCGCTTTGGCCGACCGCAGCCGCCCAGACCGTCGCGATGGTCAGGCCAAGTCCGGTGGCGGCGGCGATGACGGCCAGCGGCGCGCCTACGGCGCCGGCCGGAACATACCCGGTGAGAGCGAGCGCCAGGGCGACCGAGCCGGCAACGAAGACCGGTATCCCGAGCGCGGCGGGATTGCCGGCCAGGAAGGCGTTCTCCGGCACGCTGGCCGGCGCGGTGGAAGGGGGAGGTCCGGCGTCGAGATCAAGCTGCCCGGGGGTGACGCTTTGGGTGGTCATGATGTCTCCTCCTAGATCGACAGGGTGGTACGAACAGGGGCTTCGCGCGGCGCACTGGCGGATCGGCCCCTGGCAAAGCTGAGCCTGACTCAGTCATTCGTCAGGTGGAGAAGTGCATGACCGACGCCGCTGCGGCGAGGACGGCACAGCAGGCGTAGGCCTTGCGGGCGTTGCGCTGCCACCACTCGATGCGTCGGCGGCACCTGACCGGCAGGACGTCCAGGTCGGATATCGGCACTACGTGGACCGACAGCCACATCGCGGCGGCGAACACGACGGCGGCCGCTAGCAGCCATAGCGCCGGTGACATCCGGGCCACCTCCTCAGGACGGCCGTCTTGCTGTTACCCACGCCCTGACGTCGGGATCCATGTTGCCCAGCCGCCAGACTGCAGATATCAGGGCACCAGAATCGCGCGACCGCGCACCTTGCCGTGGTCGAGATCATCGAGCGCCTTCTGGAAGTCAGTCAACGGATAGGTGCTCGTGTGCAACGTGACCTGACCGCGGGCGGCCAGGACCATCAGCTCGGCCAGGTCGTTGTAGGACCCGACGAGGTTGCCGATGAAGTTGATCTCAGTCGAGATGATGTCGATCGCAAGAACGTTGATCGACCCGCCGTAGCCGATGACGTAGTAGTTGCCATTACGGCGCAGGCAAGCCACTCCCATTTCGACCGCGCCGCCCTCGCCGACGAAGTCGATCACGGCCTCGGCACCCTTGCCATCGGTCAAGTCCAGTACCGCGCTGACGGTGTCGTCGTTCGAAATAACGGTGTGGTCGGCGCCGAGATCGCTGGCCAGCGCGAGGGCGTCGGCGTTGCGGTCGACAACGATCATCTCGACGGGCGACAGGGCCCGAAGCACCTGCACGCCTATGTGTCCGAGTCCACCGGCGCCGATGATCACTGCCCGGTCGCCTGGGCGGAGCTTTCGAGCCGCCTTGGCGACCGCGTGGTAGGCCGTAAGCCCGGCGTCAGCGAGCGCGGCGACGCCTGCTGGTTCGAGTGCGGCGTCGAGCTTTATTGCCGAACGCGCAGATGTCTTGAGGTATTCGGCGTACCCGCCATCGGAATCGATTCCGGGAAACGCCGAGTTCTCGCAATGCACGTCGTCGCCGTCCCGACACGCTCGGCACAGTCCGCAGGTGACGAGGGGGTGCAGGATCACCGGATCGCCGACCGCCACGTTCGTGACCGCGCTACCTACTGCTGAGACCCAGCCTGCGTTCTCGTGACCGAGCGTGTACGGCAGGGACACGCCGGACTTCTCGGCCCACTGCCCCTCGATGATGTGTAGGTCGGTTCGACAGACCCCAGCGCCGCCGATCCTGACGATGATGTCGAACGGCGCGGCGACGTCAGGCTCCGGTACGTCAACCAGTTCGGGGGCGACGTCGTACTTCATTAGCTGCACAGCCTTCATCGAGCCTCCTCCGGGACCGGGTGTAGGTGTGCCCGCGCTGCCGTCGCGGATTCGGGATAGCGGGCGGCCAGCAGCCCGCGGCAGATGTGCGCGTTGCCCTCGATGCTTACGCCGACAGTGCGACCCATCCGCAGCCGCCGTGCCACCTGGTCATTGGGGACCGGCGTGCCGTCGTCGTCGACCAGCACCGGAGCCTCAGGGGACGTCGCCAGGCCGACTTCGGCCCGGCGGCGGACCAAACCGTCACGCGGTGCGCCAGGCGGCAGGTCGGCGATGGTTGCGCGAGGTAGATCGTCGACTGACCACCCGCGCTCCATCAGCCTGCGGCACGCCCGCTCCATACTCGCGATGTGGGCCTTGCGCCGAAAGGTCAAACGCAGCTCGTCGAGCTCACCGGCAGCGTGCTGCGGGAATGACCCGACGAAGCCCGCACCGGCCGAGACCCCGGCGTTGATCTGGTCCGAGGCGAAGTGGTCCTCGAGCACGATCTCGACCGACGAGATGCCACGTACCGCGAGGACCGCGTCGTGTGCGTCGGCCACCATCAAGAAAGCAAAGTTCGGTGCGCAGAAGAACGTCGGTAGGCGCAGACGCACCACCGCCCGGCCGTCGCGCACCTCCGTCGCCGTTACGAACCCGAGATCCACGATGCACTCGTCGAGCTCGGGATCGCGGACGGTCCGAAGTGCCTCGGTCACCGCGGCTTCGTCCGCGCCGGCGCGGGTCACTGCGGTCATTACGCAACCCCAACTGCCGACTCCTGCGAGGCCGCTTCGGCGGCTGCGGCGCCGCCCTTGAACTGGGCCGGGATCTCCAGGTCGTAGAGCTTCGCGGCGTTGAGCCCGAAGATCTTCCGCTTGCCATCGGGAGTCAGCCTCGGGTAATCGGAATAGGTGTCGTCGGGGTAGTCCCAGGCAGCGAAACCCTCGACCTGCCACTTCGGTTCCCAGATGGCGTAGTCACTGCCGAAGAGCATCTTGTCCTCGCCCAGCCAGAACAGCAGCTCGCCCATGACCTTCGCAAAGAAGCGCGGCCGGGCGTGCATAAGGCCGCCGATCACCACCGCCAGCCCCGCGTAGACATTGCGCTCCTGGGTCGCCATGAAGCAGAAGTCCTCGATGCGCGGCAGGCCGACATGCTCGACGATGAAGTTCAATCCCTGGAACCGCGTCGCCACTTGGTCGACGTCAGACACGTCGAAGGCGTCCTTGTCCAGCGGCCAAATCGTGGGGCCCTTGTGGACGTGGATGTTCTTGACGCCGAGTTCCTCGCACTTCTCCAGGAACCTCCAGGCCTCGGGGTCCTTGAGGGTCCAGCCGCGCGAACCTTGGCGCCATTCGGCGGTGTAGAGCTTGCATCCCTTGCATCCGTACTTGCTGACATCCTCGGCGAGCTGCTTGAGTCCGGCATCGCCCTCACGCGGATCCCAGCGAGTGTTAATGAGGAACTTCCCGGGATGCTTCAAACCGAAGTCGCCGTCGGTTTCCGTCGTATTGAAGCCGGTCTTATACCACTCCTTGAGATATGTGGGCTGGAAGATTGCGACGTCCACATAGCCGTCCTGGAACACGTCTTTCATGAAGTCGTCTTCGGAGTACTTCTCGAAATGCTCGAGAGTCCAATGGGTATCTGCTGGACCGAGACTCTGGTAGGCGTGGAAGCACTCGATCCACCCTTTCGCGTACTCCTCCTTACCTTCGACCCAGTTGGCCGGGCTCGCGTCCCACAGGTGGGTGTGGCCGTCGACCACCCAGTAGCTCTCGCCGTCCTTCGTGTACATCCGCAATCTCCTCCGATTGGCTGGTCGGCTGCCGGCCAGACGGGCCGACCTGATCAACGTCGGGTCGCTGAGCACGCTCGAATGCACGCCACACCCGCGGGCGGGGCGCTCCCGGTCCTCTCCGTGGCTCGACAGTAGGACGCGGCCGAATCTCGAGTTGTCTCAAAACGAGACGTCGGGAGAAGCCGCCGGGCCGTTTCATGCCGTTGCCTACCAAGGAGGTTGCCGTGACGGATTCCAACGGACCGCAGCCGGAGACTTACAGCCCTTGGACAGTCGTCAATGTGGTGTTCCATCACCTTGTCGACGTGGGCCTGCACCCCACGCTGGGCGAGGCCGGGCATCCGGGTGAGCCCGCCGCAGCGCTGCTGCGCGCGCTGGGTATCACCCCGACGATCGAGGGTGATGCCCGAGAATCCGAGCAGAGGCGTCAGCATCTGGCCGAGCTTCGGGCAGCGATGATGGACGATCAGTGATCACCGAGCGGTCCGTCTCATGTTGAGACCGTTCCAGCGCGTATCCAGGGATCTAATCGGGTTGTCGGCGTGTGGCGCGCGCCCAGCCCGCGTACGCCTACGCCCGGCCGATTGAACCAGCGCGAACTAGGGGAAAGCAGCAGGAGTCGGCAGCAGCCACCGACCGCGAAGGAGTGCCCATGAGCCGTCAGAGTGTGGCGAAAGCCCACCAGAAGATCCAGGAGTTGTCCTGGGAGCCGGTCTACCACGAGCCCGTAGCGCATTACGGAACGGATTACACGTTCCAGAAGGCAAAGAAGAAGGACCCGCTCAAGCAGGTACTGCGCTCGTACTTCCCGATGCAGGAGGAGAAGGACCACCGCGTGTACGGCGCCGAGGATGGCGCCATCCGTGGCAACATGTTCCGGCAGGTGCAGGAACGCTGGCTGGAATGGCAGAAGCTGTTCCTCTCCATTATTCCGCTGCCGGAAATTTCTGCGGCTCGGGCAATGCCGCTGCTATTCCGGACCGTCCCCAACCCGGAACTGCACAACGGCCAAGCAATCCAGATGATCGACGAGGTCAGGCACTCGACGATTCAGCAAAACCTCAAGCGCATATACATGAACAACTACATCGACCCGGCTGGCTTCAATTCGAGCCTGCGCAATTTCCAGAACGACTACTGTGGAACGATCGGCCGGCAGTTCGCGGAAGGTTTCATCACCGGTGACGCGATCACCGCAGCGAGCATCTACCTCACCATCGTTGCCGAGACAGCGTTCACCAACACGCTGTTCGTCGCGATGCCGGCCGAAGCGGCCGCCAACGGGGACTACTTGCTGCCGACCGTGTTCCACTCGGTGCAGTCCGACGAGTCCCGGCACATCAGCAACGGCTACGCGACCCTGCTCATGGCGCTCTCGGACGAGAGCAACCACCAGCTCCTCGAGCGCGACCTGCGCTACGCCTGGTGGAACAACCACCGGGTGGTGGACGCGGCCATCGGCACGTTCATCGAGTACGGCACGAAGGACCGCCGCAAGGAGCGCGAGAGCTACGCCGAGATGTGGCGGCGGTGGATCTACGACGACTACTACCGCAGCTACCTCGTACCGCTCGAGAAGTACGGCCTCGTGATCCCGCACGATCTCATCGAGGAGGCCTGGAACCAGATCTGGAACAAGGGCTACGTCCACGAGGTCGCGCAGTTCTTCGCCACCGGGTGGCTCGCCAACTACTGGCGCATCGACCCGATGACCGACGCGGACTTCGAGTGGTTCGAGTACAAGTACCCCGGTTGGTACGACAAGTACGGCAAGTGGTGGGAGAACTACAACCGGCTGTCCGTGCCTAACGGGCACAACCCGATTGCCCTGGAGAACGTCGACTACGTCTACCCGCATCGCTGCTGGACCTGCATGGTGCCGTGCCTGGTGCGGGAGGACATGGTCATCGACAAGGTCGACGGGCAATGGCGGACCTACTGCCACGAGGTATGCCGGTGGACCGACGCCGAGGCGTTCCGGCCGACATTCCAGGGTCGGCAGACTCCGAACATGGGCCAGCTCATCGGCTCTCGGGAGTGGGAGACGCTCTACCACGGCTGGAACTGGGCCGACGTGGTGTCCGACATGGGCTACGTCCGCGACGACGGCAAGACGCTCGTTGCCCAGCCGCATCTCGACCTCGACCCGAGGAAGATGTGGACGCTGGACCACCTGCGCCGTTGCCCGCCGTTGCAGAGCCCGAACGTCCTGCTCAACGAGATGACTGACGCGGAGCGAGCAGCGTTCGTCGCCGACTACAACCGCCAGGGCCCGGCCGGTCGGCCGGCACCCGCGGCGACCTCGTGACGTCGAAGCCGTAGCGACCAACCGGCACGCCGAGGAGGGCTCCACAGATTGGGGCCCTCCTCGCTTCCGGTGCGATCCTAAAAATCGACGGCAGGAAACGAAGAGCGGGCAATTATGGGTGAAAAGCACTTAGTGCGCTTCGAGCCGGTGGGCATCGAGATCGAGGTCGACGAGGACAAGACCATCCTCCGCGCGGCCGCGGAGCAGGGAATCATGCTCATGCACGGCTGCAAGGAAGGTCAGTGCTCGTCATGCAAGTCCTTCATCCTCGACGGGGACGATATCGAGTACGAGCGGTACTCGACGTTCGCCCTTCCCGACTTCGAAAAGGAGGAAGGCTTCACGCTGCTCTGCCGGGCGCACCCCTACGAAGACCTGACCATCGAGCTGCTCAACTACGACGAGGAGATGATTCATTCCGGGTTGCCCATCGAAGAGGCAGTCGTTGAGGTCGTCTCGAACGAGAACGTCACGCACGACATGCGTCACCTCGTCGTTCGGCTGATTGAACCCGCCTCGATCAAGTTCTTCCCAGGGCAATACGTGGACTTCCACGTACCTGGCACCGAGGAAACCCGGTCGTTCTCGATGGCGAACATCTCGAGCCTGGAGAGCGGGCAATTGGAGTTCGTCATCAAGGTCTATCCGAACGGACTGTTCTCCGAATTCCTCGACACTGAAGTGAAGCCAGGCGACCGGCTCGACGTCACCGGGCCGTTCGGCGTGTTCACGCTGCGCGATGCGCCCGACTCCGACCTCGTGTTCGTCGGTGGTGGCGCTGGCATGGCACCGATCTTGGCGCTGCTGCGCTCAATGGCCAGTCGCGGAATCCAGCGGAAGACGACCTTCTACTACGGGGCGCGCGGCCGCCGGGACCTCTGCTTCGAGGATGAGCTGCGGCAACTGGAGAAGACGCTCCCCTCTTTCCGCTACGTGCCCGCACTCTCCGAACCCGCGGACGCAGACGGCTGGGACGGCGAGAAGGGGTTCATCACCGACGTGCTCCGGCGAAGTGAAACCAACCTCGCAAAGACCGACGCCTATGTCTGCGGGCCGCCGCCCATGGTGGAAGCGGCCTTGGAGTTGCTGCCGACGCTGGGCGTAGCGGAGAAACGCATCTTCTACGACAAGTTCACGACAACGGGGGACCCGTGACGGCCACACCCACTCGGCGAGCGCGCCTTCCTGCCATCAGGACCCGCCAGACACGGCCACGACACAAGTGCAGGTACAAGGAGGAGAGCAGATGACACTTACGCCGGAACGCAGCGTGCCGAAGGTTGTCTTCACCGACGCCGAGGCAGGCGCTAAGGAGTTCCCGGACTCCACCTCGCGCACCTTCAACTACTACAGCCCACAGAAGCGCAAGCAGACGCACTACGAGGATATGACCGTCGAAGTGCAGCCCGACCCGCGGCACTACCTCTCCCAGGGTTGGCTCTACGGCTTCGCCGACGGCAAGGGCGGCTACCCGCTCGAGTGGACGGTGCTCAAGTCCTGGGGGTCCGACCGGCCAGAACCCAAGCGCGGGCCCGGCTCGGGTGGCGCGGGCTACCCGTGGCCGGCGCTCGGCTGGCACGAGTTCCGCGATCCCAATGAGGAGTGGGAACTCACTCTGTACCGCTACAACGCGAACGTGGTCCGCCAACTCAACCAGAACATCGAGGCGGCGCGCCAAACCAAGGCATTCGAGCAGTGGAACAACAACTGGGTGGACTTCGTGGCCCGGCATGTCGGCGCCTGGATGCACGTCGACCACGGCCTCGGCCTCTACCTGTTTGCGAACGCCAACCGGCGTGCCCCGACGAACATGCACAACAACGCCATCTCGGTGAACAGCATGCACCGGATCCGGTCCGCCCAGGACATAGCGCTGTACAACCTGACGCTCTCCGAGGAGATCGACAGATTCGACGGCACGGCGCACCTCGCGACGTGGAACTCCGACCCGGCCTGGCAGGGCGTGCACGAGACCGCCGAACAGCTCACTGCCATTTGGGACTGGTGCGAGGCGATCTTCGCCGCCAACGTCGTCTTCGAGCCGCTCGTGGGCGAGCTGTTCCGCAGCAACCTCGTCCAGCAGGCGGCACCGGCCAACGGCGACTTCATTACGCCGACCGTTATCGGTGCCGAGGAGTACGACTACGCCGAGCGCGACCTGCGCTACACGAAGCCGATGTTCCAGCTGCTTATCAACGACAAGGAGTTCGCCGACCACAACAAAGAGATCCTGCAGTCGTGGCTGGCGACGTGGGTGCCGCGGTGCATCGCTGCGGCGCGCACGCTGCAGCCGCTGTGGTCACAGCCCGACGCCAAGCCCATGCGGTTCGAGGACGGCCTCGACCGAGCCAAGAGCCGTTTCGGAGGCATCCTGTCCGAGCTGAATCTGCAGACACCGAAGGAGCTGAGCCAGTGACCACCTTCAAGACGGCGGAGAGCCCGTTCAAGGCCAACAACACGGCGTCGAACATGTGCGGCTTCACCTTGATGAACAACCAGGTCGGCGCGATCGTCGCCGAGGTCATGTCGCACAAGCCCAACGTCACCATCACCCCGCTGCCGTCGATGATCCGGGTCGACGCCAAGAACCGCATGGACGTCATCTACTCCGAGATGGACGAGGCGGCCGGCGAGGAGGACGGCTGGTTCAACTCGGCCGAGTTCGAGGAGAACATGTCCACCCACTACGGCCGGATGATCCACGAGGACGACCGCACGATCATGTTCGCCAACCCGGAGGATGCCGCGGAATTCCTCGACTTCGATCTCGTCGTCCGCGCGTAAAAGGCGCCGCACGTCCCGAGCCTGGCGGCGTCACTGCTGCCAGGCTCGGTAGCGTGATCCAGCTTGCTCCGCCCCTGACCGGCGACCGACCTCTGGAGGATCAGGATGTCCAAGGAACTTCGCTTCGGCCCCACCGCCCGTGACTTGCTGCAGTCCGGTGTCGATCAGCTCGCGGAAGCGGTGAAGTCCACATTGGGGCCGAAGGGTCGCAACGTGATCATCGAGAAGATCACCGGATCGCCGGTAGTCACCAACGACGGCGTCACGATCGCGCGTGAGATCCATCTGAAGAACCAGTTCGAGAACATGGGCGCGCAACTCGTCAAGGAAGCTGCGATCAAGACCAATGACATCGTCGGCGACGGCACCACCACCGCGACGGTAATTGCGCAGGGCATCGTGCGTGCCGGCATGCAGGCCATCTCCACGGGCGGCAACCCGGTGCTGATCAAGCGTGGGATCGACCTGGCAGTAGGGCGGCTCATCGAACACCTGCGATCCGTCGCCCACCCGATCGCGAGCGAGCAGGACTTTGCTCGCGTAGCCGCCATTTCCGCCAACGACGACGACACGGTCGGCGCGGTGATCGCGAAGGCACTGCACACCGTGGGAGATGCCGGCATTGTGACGGTCGAGGAGGCGACCGAGCCCGGCATGACCGTGCACTTCGTCGAGGGTTTCGAGTTCGACAACGGTTACCTGTCGCCCTACATGGTGACCAACCCGGCCAGCCTCGAGGCGATCGTCGACGAGCCCTACCTGCTGCTGTGCA
>Ga0207693_10002703_pt1 | contig 15374 bp, 14 predicted proteins | sample LARL81metaG_FD_184347 | JGI IMG/M metagenome (GOLD analysis project Ga0207693, IMG submission 184347) | Corn, switchgrass and miscanthus rhizosphere microbial communities from Kellogg Biological Station, Michigan, USA - LAR L8-1 metaG... | ecosystem: Host-associated > Plants > Roots >...
GGACGTCAACAACATGGTCTCGGCGATGGCCGCCAAGACCGTGGACGCCATGGTCAACGTCGAGCCGTACAACGAGATCGCGGTCGCCGAGGGCATCGGCACCTCGATCATGGATTTCTCCCAGGTCGACAAGATGCCGGTGTTCATGGCGGCGACGCCCGACTTCGTCGACAAGAGCCCGGACACCGTCGTCGCCTACCTCAAATGCTGGCAACAGGTGGCGCGCGACTTCAAGGACAATCCCGGCAAGGTCACCGACGTGATCTACGCGTTCTTCACCTCGAAGGGTTACACCCTGTCGCGCGACACCTTCGCCAAGGCGCTGGCGCGGGTCCAGGTCGATCCCGGCTTCCCCACCGATCTCGTGCCGGGCCTGCAGAAGGACGCCGAGGTGCTGCTGCGCGAGAAGAAGATTTCCGCCATTCCCGATTGGAACAAGGCGCTGCGGCCGGAGCTGTGGGCGAAGGCCAGGGGGTAGCCCTGCATGGAGTTGCTACCGCGCGGGGCTCGTGGACGCGCACGATTTTTGGGGCAGCTTACGGCGAGTGAGCACACCGCGCTACAGGGAGACGAACGATGATGAAAGGACGAATACTTATTATTGTTTTGCTTGCGCTGGGAGTTGCCTCGGTCGCACGGGCGCAGCAACCGGTTCAGCTCAAATTCAGCCGGGTCGTCGATCTGACTCTACCGATCGAGAGCGACATGCCGGGAATACCCGGAATCAAGACCTATGCCGACAACCCGTCCAAGGTCGATGTCGTCACCGCTATAACCGAGGCGCAGAAATCGCAGCTGCAGACCGAGGGGATGACGCTGAACAGCAATCTCGCAGTCAACGGCCGGGCAATGATTACGGTGCTGTCCATTCTGGTACACAACGGCACTCACATCGATGCTCCTCGGCACATGATGGAGAAGGGCTCTCCGATCGACCAGATGCCTTTGGGGCAACTCGTGAAAGAGGGAGTGCTTATCAACTTACCGAACAAGGGGCCGAACTCGGTCGTTACCGTGAAGGACATCGAGGAAAGCGGGGTAGAGCTCGGGCCCGATCGCATTCCCATCATCCACACAGGCTTTACGGAAAAGACGTGGGGCAAGCCCGAGTTCTGGACGCAGATGCCCTATCTGGAGGCCGGCGTGGGGGCGCTGATGGCGAGTAAAGGCGTGCCAGCGGTGGCGCTGGACGTTTTTCCGGAAAAGCCGCTTTGGCGGGGGGTGAAGCTTGATGCTGGCGAAGTCTGGGTGGCAAACCACCTCGCCCTGTTTGAAAAGGGCATCCCTCTGATCCAGTTCGTGACAAATCTTTCGCAGATCGGCACAAACAAGTTCTTACTGGTCGCGCTGCCATTGAAGATCAAAGGCGGCGATGCAAGTCCGGCGCGGGTAGTCGCGCTAGTGGAATGACGGGCCGACCATGTTCAAGCTCCCTTTTTGCACTGCATGAGTCCGGTTTTGGGCACAACCCGGAACCGAGAATCTCACGCATCCTCCGGCATCCGGATTCCCAGTCTCCCGGCGAGGTCCTGCACGAACTGCCATGCGACTCGTCCCGAACGCGCGCCGCGGGTTGTCGACCATTCCAGCGCTTCCCGGTGCACCGCCTCGCGGGGATGCCGAATTTTGTAATGGGCGACGTAGCCGTCGACCATGGCGAGGAATTCATCCTGGCTGCAACGGTGGAAGCCGAGCCACAGGCCGAAGCGATCGGACAGCGATACTTTCTCCTCCACAACCTCGCCCGGATTGATGGCAGAGGACCGCTCGTTCTCCATCATGTCGCGCGCCATGAGATGGCGGCGATTGGATGTCGCATAGAATACGACGTTGCCCGGCCGCCCCTCGATCCCGCCTTCGAGCATGGCCTTGAGAGATTTGTAGCTCGTATCCTCCGTCTCGAATGAGAGGTCGTCGCAGAACACGATGAAGCGGTGAGGCCCTGCTCGCAGCAGCGCCATGAGCTGCGGCAGCGTCTCGATGTCTTCCCGGTGAATCTCGACCAGCTTGAGCACCCCCTTTCCAGGCTTGCCGCTCCCCTGGGCGACATTGATGGAGGAGTGCACCGCCTTGACCAAAGACGACTTGCCCATGCCGCGCGCCCCCCAGAGGAGCGCGTTGTTCGCCGGCAGTCCGCGCGCGAACCGGTCGGTGTTCTCGACCAGCATGTCGCGCATGCGATCGATCCCCTTGAGCAGCGACATCTCGACGCGATTGACTCGCGCCACCGGCGAGAGCCGCCGTTGGTCGGGGTGCCAGGAGAACGCATCGGCCGCGCCGTAATCCGGCGACTCCATCACCTGCGGTGCGAGCCGTTCCAGCGCAATCGCGATCCGCTCCAACGCGTCCTCGGAGCCAAAAGCGACGTGCCCTGTCCGCTGTTTTGTCATGTCACGCGAGCTGCCCGCGCCCCCCATCATGCGGCAGGCTTACCCAGCTGCCGATAAGCCCGCAAGAGACCAACGTAGGGGCGAGGCATGCCTCGCCCCTACGTCCAACAACCGTGCGCGCGGGGACGTGGTCACATTGCAATCGGACAAGGCCGGCCGCTATAGTCCGCCTCGATTTCATCACCCAGCGCGTATGGTCCGCCGGATTGGCGAGCGCCCGAGGACAAGGACGCAACGATGTTTGTGACCCCCGCTTTTGCTCAGGGGAGCAGCCCCTTCGGCGGCGACAACATGCTGATACAGTTGCTGCCGTTCGTTTTGATCTTCGTGATCATGTATTTTCTGATCCTGCGCCCGCAGCAGAAAAAGACCAGGGATCACCAGGAGCTGGTCAAGAACTTGCGGCGGGGCGATACGGTCATTACGTCAGGCGGGCTGGTCGGAAAGGTCACCAAGGTCGTGGACGACGACCAGATCGAAGTCGAAATCGCGGACGGTGTGCGCGTGCGGCAAGTCCGCTCCATGGTGTCGGGGGTCCGTGCGAAAGGGGAGCCGGTCCGAGATGAGAGCGGATCAAGCTGATCCTGTGCCCGCAGCCCGTGCGAATAGGCCCGTCGTCATGGCCGGGCTTGTCCCGGCCATCCACGCCTTGGCTATCGGACGAAAGACGTGGATGCGCGGGACAAGCCCGCGCATGACGGGTCAGCTCTAGGATAATTCATGCTCTATATCTCCAGGTGGAAAGCGATCGCCATATTGCTGACCGCTGGGATCTGTTGTCTTTTCGCCATTCCCAACTTTTTGCCGGAAAAAACCGTCCAGCGCTGGCCGGCATGGGCGCAGCGCCACATCGTTCTCGGTCTCGATCTGCAGGGCGGCTCCCATATCCTGATGCAGGTCGATGCCAACGACGTGCGGCGGCAAAAGCTGCAGACGCTGCAGGACGACGTCCGAAGACTGCTGCGCGAAGCGCGGATCGGGCTCACGCGCGCTGCGGTCATCCGCGGCAACTCCGTCGAGGTGGTCGTACGTGACAATCAGATCGACCAGGCGCTGACGAAGCTGCGGGAGCTCTCGCAGCCGCTCGGCGGCTTCGCCGGGAGCACCGGGCAGCGCTCGGTCGAGATCGTCAATGCGGGCGGCGGGGTCATTCGGCTTACCGTGACCGAGCCCGCTCTCCTCGAACGGACCCGGCAGGTGGTCGATCAATCCGTGGAGATCATCGAGCGGCGCGTCAATGCGATGGGGCTGGTCGAGCCCTCTATCCAGCGCCAGGGCGCCGATCGTGTTCTCGTGCAGGTTCCGGGACTGGGCAACCCCGAGGAGCTGATCAAGGTCATCGGTACGACTGCAAAGCTTACGTTCCGACTGGTCGATAACTCGATGTCTCCGGAGCAGGCCCTACAGGAGCGCCCGCCGCCCGACTCGGAGATCGTCTACGGTTCCAAAGCCGAAAACCGCCAGCCTTATCTGCTGGAAAAGCGCGTGATTGTGTCCGGCGAGGAGCTCACCGATGCCCAGCCCGGATTCGATCAGCGCAACGGCGAGCCTATCGTGTCGTTCAAGTTCAACACGTCGGGCGCGCGCAAGTTTGCCCAGGTGACCCAGGAGAATGTCGGACGTCCATTCGCCATCGTGCTCGACGAGGAGGTCATTTCCGCTCCCGTCATCCGCGAGCCGATCCTGGGCGGTGCTGGACAGATCTCCGGCAACTTTACCGTGGAGTCGGCAAACAATCTCGCCATTCTGCTGCGCGCCGGTGCATTGCCTGCCAAGCTCACGGTCATCGAGCAGCGGGTCGTGGGCGCCGGGCTTGGTCAGGACTCCATCGAGAAGGGAAAGATGGCCTCGTATTTCGGGGCCGCGCTCGTGGCCGTGTTCATGGTGGCGACCTACGGGATCTTCGGCGTGTTCGCGACCATTGCGGTCGCGATCAACGTCGGCATGATCTTCGGCATCCTGTCGTTTCTCAATGCAACGCTCACATTGCCCGGCATCATCGGCATCGTGCTCACCATCGGCATCGCGGTGGACAGCAACGTGCTGATCTACGAGCGCATCCGCGAAGAGGTGCGCAGCGGCCGCACGCCGATCAGCGCGATCGATGCCGGCTTCACGCGCGCCTTGGCGACCATTCTCGATTCCAACATCACGACCTTCATCGCCGCCGCGGTGCTGTTCTTCATCGGCACCGGGCCGGTGCGCGGTTTTGCCGTCACGCTCGGCATCGGCATCGTGACGACCGTGTTCACCGCCTTCACATTGACGCGCTTGATCGTCGCGTGGTGGGTGAGATGGTCGCGCCCGCGTCAGCTGGCGATCTCATAGGATCATAAAAGTGCGCCTGCATCCCTCCATCCCGCTCGTGCGGATCGTGCCGGACGACACGAAATTCGATTTCATGCAGTTCCGGCGCATAAGCTTTCCGGCCTCGGCGCTCTTGTCGATCGTCGCCATCTGCCTGTTCTTCTTTCATGGCCTCAATTTCGGCATCGACTTCATCGGCGGTACGCTCATCGAGGTGCAGTCGAAGACCGGCGCAGCCGATCTCGGCAAGATGCGCAACACCCTCGGCGGTCTGGGTCTGGGCGAGGTCCAGTTGCAGCAATTCGGCGGCCCAGAAAATGTGCTCATCCGCGTGGCGCAACAGCCCGGTGGCGAGGAGGCGCAACAGGCGGCGCTTGCCAAAGTCAGACAGGCTCTGGGAAACGAGGTCGACATCCGGCGCGAGGAGGTCGTAGGCCCGCGCGTCTCCAAGGAGCTCCTGGCCTACAGCACCATCGGCCTCATGCTCGCGATCTTTGCGATCCTGATCTATCTCTGGTTCCGCTTCGAGTGGCAGTTCGCGCTGGGCGCCATGATCGCGAATGTCCACGACCTGGTCTTGACGATCGGATACATGTCGCTCACGCAGATCGACTTCGATCTGTCCAGCATCGCAGCGCTGCTCACCATCCTGGGCTATTCGCTCAATGACACCGTGGTCATCTATGACCGCATCCGGGAGATGCTGCGGCGCTACAAGCGCATATCCATGCCGGAGCTCCTCAACATCTCGGTGAACTCAACGCTCTCGCGCTCGATCATCACCCACGTCACCGTGACCCTTGCGCTGTTGGCGCTCTTGCTGTTCGGCGGTCACGCCATTCACAGCTTTGTCGCGACCATGATCTTCGGTGTGGTGCTGGTGGGCACCTATACCTCGGTCTTCATCGCGGCGCCCATTCTTATCTATCTCGGTGTGGGGACCGGGCGGCTCGAGCGGGAAGAAGAAAAAGCGGCGAAGGAGCCGGCCCGCGCGTAGCCATTGTTGCCGCGACCGGCTGCAACAACCTCGGTCGTCATCGTCAGCGTACGCGGACGATCCGGTAACCACTGAACGTCGGGTTTCGGCGGGGTCGCCTCAATCTGCCGTGCTGGGATTACTGGATGCCCAGCACGAAAGCGGGGCATGACAACGGAGAGGTTGGGGCGGGGCGAGCGATGCAGGATGCATTTGCGTACTGCGAGGCGCAGGTTCGCGCGGGCGACAGGGATCGCTTTCTTGCCGCGCTGTTCGCGCCGGCGCAGCATCGCGCCGGGTTGTTTGCGCTCTACGCCTTCAATCTCGAGATCGCCCGCATCCGGGAAGCGGCGCGCGGCCCGGCGGCAGGAGAGATCCGGCTGCAGTGGTGGAGCGATGTCCTCGCTGGGGAGGCGCGCGGCGCGGTCGAGGCCAGCCCGGTCGCTGCCGCATTGCTCGCGGTTATCGCGCAATACGGCTTGGACATAAGCCGGTTGTGCGATCTGATAGATGCTCGCCGCTTCGATCTTTATGACGAGCCGATGCGCACGCTCATCGAGCTCGAAGCCTACGCGGCTGCCGCGGCAGCCAATCTCATCGCGCTTGCAGCCCAGATTGCTCTTGGCAAAGATGCCCCGGAGCTCAATGAGCTCGCGTTTCATGCCGGCATCACGCAAGCGATCGCGGGGCTCCTTGCCGCATTTGCGATCCATTCCCGCCGCGGGCAACTCTACGTGCCGCTCGAGCTTCTGCAGCGCCACGGGTCGGGTCGCGTGGATGTCAGCAACAATCGTGCGACCCCTGCGCTGCGCGCGGGCCTCGCCGAATTGCGGTCCATTGCCCGGCGACATCTGCGGCAAGCGCGTGAATTGGCAGGGCGCGCGCCCGCCGAGGCGATTCTTGCGTTCTTGCCGGTTGCGCTTGCGGGGCCCATGCTCGCGCGCATGGAGCGCGAGGACTACGATCCGTTCGCGCCGGTGGTCATTGCGCCCTGGCGCCGGCAATGGCGCATGTGGCGCGCGGCGCGCCAGCCCAGGCGAATTTTTTGCTAGCCCAACTTGCTTGAGTCGTCATGGCCGGGCTTGACCCGGCCATCCACGCCTTGCCCGCGGCGAAAAGACGTGGATGCCCGGCTCAAGGCCGGGCATGACGATGAGAGGCGCTAAAACCGGTCGTGCAGATTGCGCCGCTGCGCGACCAGTCCCGCGACGGTCGCACGCTCCGCGTCATTCGTCAGAAGTGAATCGATCTCGTCGAGCTGGTTGGATGCGACGAGTTGCAATATCTCGGTGCGGATGTCGCCGGTCGCAGCTCGGGGCAGGACTTCGCTGACGTGCACGTGTGCTGGCGGCGCAACGTCCGCAAGCTTGCGCGTTACGAAGTCGCGCAGAGCGTGCTCGGAGACGTCCGGTCCTGCTTCGACAAAGGCGTAAAGATTGTGTCTGGCGCCGCGATCATAGAATTGCACGACCGCGGCATCGCGCACCTGCGGATGTTGTTTCAGGCACGCGGCGATGCGGGGGCTGTCGTTGGCAAGCTGGGTTCCGCCGCCTTCGCGATCGACATACCCGAAGACGCGGTGCATGATCAGCTCGTAGGCCGGCTTCGCAGTGAGCATCCAGAGCGCGGTCAAACCGGTTTTGCGCGCGCGCATGCGCCACTCGGCGGGGGTGAATTCCTCGATAAGATAGCGGTGCTTGTGCTTGAGCAGATGCCGCAGGTCCTCGTACGCCAGCAGTCGAAACAAGCGGGTGCGCCGCGAGAAGCAGGAAGCGAGCTGAAAGTCCATGAGATAGGCGCGGCCGTCACGACCGCGCAGCCAGTTCTGCTGCTTGGAGAGATCGTTGTGGCAAATACCTGCCCGGTGCAGGGAGCGCAGCGCGGTCTTGGCCGAGGCGAAAAAAGCGCGGTCGCCATAAGGCTTTGCAGTCTGCAACGCGACGCCGTCGATCCAGCCGCGAATGATGACCCGCCGGCCGGCGAAGAGGAGCGGCGGAGCAATGCCAAGCTTGCCGGCAATGGCGAGCGCCCGGCGCTCGCGTGCGAACAGATGGTGTGCGATGCCGAAGGTCCACCACGGGACCTGGTCGATCCGGCGCATGACCGCCTCGACCTCGCCCGAGGAGGTCGCAAACGAGCCTCGCTCCACCGTTGAGAAAAGATCGCGCTTGAGCACCACGCGCGACGTCCATCGGCCCGCGAGCTCGTGCGGTACGGGCAGCGCCTTCATTCCGCTGCGAGCGCGAAGCTGCCGGCCATCCAGCGGTCGAGGTCGGCAAGCGCCCGGCTGGTGAGCTGGCGCTTCTTCGCCAGCGTCTTCGCGGTACCGCGCAGGCGTTCTCCCTTGTCGCCTCTCGGTGTGCCTGCCGCGAGCGGCGGGAACAGCCCGAAATTGATGTTCATCGGCTGATACGCGCGTGGCGCTTGCGCCGTTGCATCCTCCGCTGGAAGATGGCCCCCGGTGATATGCGCCAGCAGTGCCCCATGCGCTGTGGTCGACGGGGGCGGCAGAAGCTCCTCGCCCGCTTTCTCCGCCGCGGCGAAGCGGCCGGCAAGAAGGCCGATGGCTGCCGACTCCACGTAGCCTTCGCAGCCCGTGATCTGGCCGGCAAAGCGCAGGCGCGGCTCTGCGCGCAGCCGCAAGCGCGCGTCAAGGAGCTTCGGCGCGTGCATGAAGGTGTTGCGGTGAAGGCCGCCCAGCCGCGCGAACTCCGCTTGCGCAAGGGCGGGAATGGTGCGGAAGATGCGCACCTGCTCGGCGTGCTTGAGCTTGGTCTGGAAGCCGACCATGTTGAACAGGGTACCCAGCCGGTTGTCCTGGCGCAGCTGCACGACGGCATAGGGTTTTACGTGCGGCTGATGTGGATTGGTCAGGCCGAATGGTTTCATCGGGCCGTGGCGCAGGGTCTCGCGCCCGCGCTCGGCCATCACCTCGATGGGCAGGCAGCCATCGAAATAGGGCGTGCCCTCCCAGTCGTGAAAGCCCACCTTCTCCGCTGCCAGCAATGCATCGACGAACGCGTCGTAGGCGTCGCGCCCGAGCGGGCAATTGATGTAGTCGGCGCCCGATCCCCCGGGTCCCGCCTTGTCGTAGCGCGACTGCAACCACGCGATCCCCATATCGATGGAGTCGCGGTGAACGATGGGGGCGATCGCATCGAAGAACGCCAGCGCGTCCTCGCCCGTGAGTTGCGCGATGGCCTGCGCCAGCGCAGGGGAGGTGAGGGGGCCGGTTGCCACGATCACGCTCTCCCACTCCGCCGGCGGGGTGCCCGCGACCTCTTCCCGCCGGACTTGGATCTGCGGATGGCCGCTGACCGCCGCGGTCACAGCAGCGGCAAAGCCGTCGCGGTCCACCGCAAGGGCGCCGCCGGCCGGCACCTGGTTGGCATCGGCGGCCCGCATGATCAGCGAGCCGAGGCGGCGCATCTCCTCATGCAGGAGACCCACGGCGTTGTGCTCGCGATCATCCGAGCGGAACGAATTCGAGCAGACGAGCTCGGCCAGCACCTCGGTCTTGTGGGCAGCGGTCATGCGCACGGGACGCATTTCGTGCAGCACCACGGCGAGACCCTGCGCCGCGAGCTGCCAGGCAGCCTCGCAACCGGCTAGTCCGCCGCCGATAATGTGTATCGGGGAGGTCATGCATCGAAATTAGCAAGCCCACGGAGACATTGCACGAAGTACACTCATTAGTAGAAGCGAAAGCACCCGCACGAAGCGGGCGCTGTCGTCGGGGCTATGCATTGCGGCGCCGTCAGCGGTGGGCGTCTTCCCAGGCGATGCGCGGAATGTCGGAGCGGGTGATGCCGATGTCGGCGAGCTCGCGGTCGCCGAGGTGGGAAAGCTCGCTTAGGCTCGCATTATAGCGCCGCCAAGTTCGGAGGAAGTTGAAGAGTTCCAACAGCATGGACTGTTCCTTTCTGTCTTCAGGTTTACCCCTAGATAGGGTTCCATGCTGCGGTGCGGCAGGTTTCATGCTGCGATGCAGCTATGTGGAAAGGTCATAAGTGCTGTCATTGTTTTTTCACGAGTTCTCTGCGATTCGCGCGGACAGCTCGCAAGCCGTGCCGCGAATCAGCTACCGAGCTATGCGCCCCGCGCGTGCGGCGGGCGAGGCAGTGCCTCGCCCCCACGGGAGTAAGAACCGTCGTAGGGGCGGGTTTGAAACCCGCCCCTGCATGCCGAAGCGAGCGAGACGCTCCGTCAATTGAATGCGAGGCCGCTGTCCTTGATCACGGCGCCCCAGCGGGTGAGCTCGCTCTGCACGAACGCGGTGAGCTCCTCCGGCGTGGTGGTGGCGATGCTGATGCCGGCGCGTTCGAGCTGATCGACGATCGCGGGATCGGCGTAAATGGCGAGGACCTCGCGGCGCAGCTTCTCCGTGATGGCGCGCGGCGTGCCCGCCGGCGCGACGAGGGCGATCCAGGTCGAGATGTCGTCGAGAGCGGGGAGCCCTGCCTCGATCGCAAGCGGCCGCACGTCGGGGAGCGCGGACAGCGGCCGGCTGTTGAGCTTGGCGAGCGCACGCAACTTGCCGCTTGCAATCAGCGGCAGGCTCGCGGCGGTGCCGTCCACGATGTAATCGACCGCGCCGGTCAGGAGCCCCTGCACGGTCGGCGCGCTCCCATTGAACGGGATGTACTGCACGCTGATCCCGGCCTCGCGGTTGAACAGATAGCCGGCGAGGCGGGTGGTGAGGATGCCGGCGCCATAGTTGAGCTTGCCGGGATTGGCCTTGGCGCGCGCAATGAGCTCGGCGACCGTCCGCGCCCCGTCGGCCGCGCGCACGCTCAGCAGCGACGTGTTCTTGGAGACGAGCGTGATCGGCGCAAAGTCCTTGAGCGGATCGTAGGCGAGCGTCTTGTTGATCAGCGGATTGAGAACGAGTGTGACGTCCATGGCCGCGAGCAGGGTGTAGCCGTCGGGGCCCATCCTGGCGACGCGCGCCGCGGCGATGGCGGTATTGGCGCCGGGCTGGTTCTCGATGACCACGGGGGAGGACCAGTCCTCGCTCATGCGCTGGGCAATGACGCGGCAGAGAATGTCGGTCGGGCCCGCGGGCGGAAACGGCACGACGATGTGGATGGGACGATGGGGGAAGCCATCCGCGCGGTCTTGCGCGGCCGCGCTGCCTGCGAGCGGCATCGATGACGCGATCAGCGCGAGCAGGCGTGCGTGCATGGGTAGGGCTACGATCAATCGAGTTTCAGGTGAAGCTCACCAATCACCCGCGACCAGCGATCCGCCTCGTTGTGGATGAAGGCCGCGAACTCCTCCGGCGTGCTGCTCACGGGATAGTTGCCGGTGCGCTCGGCTTTTTCTCGCAGCGCGGGGTCGGCCAGAGTGCGCGCGACCTCGGCGTTGAGCTTGGCGATGACCGGCGCAGGCGTGCCGCGCGGGGCGACGAGGCCGAGCCACACCGAGATGTCCGCAAAATCCGACAGCCCCGCCGCCTCGCCGAGCGGCGGGACATCGGCCATGGAGGCGGGTGCCGCGCGCGCAAGCCGCGCGAGCGCGCGCACCGCGCCGCTTTCGATCAGCGGCGCCACGATCACGTTGGCGGCGTAGATGAGATCGACGCTGCCCGTGAGCAGCCCGTTGACGGTGTCGGGCGTGCCCTTAAAGGGGACATAGACGATGTCGAGCCCGGCGGCGCGATGAAAGAGATGCCCCATCAGTTGTGCCGTGATGGTGCCGCCGCCGTAGTTGAGCTTGCCCGGCTGCGCCTTGGCCCGCGCGATCAGCTCCTTCACCGTCTTCGGACCGGTCGCCGCGGATACCGCGAGCACCGAGACGGTTTTCGACGTGAGCGAGATGGGCGCAAAATCTGCGAGCGGGTCATAGGGCAGATTTTTGTAGAGGAACTGATTCATGACCAAGGTGGAATCGATCGCCATGAGGAGCGTGTAGCCGTCGGGTGCAGCCTTCGCCGCGGCTTGCGCGGCGATGATGGTGTTGGCGCCGGCCCGGTTCTCGATCACCACGGGCTGGCCCCAGTCCTCGCTCATCCTCTGGCCGATGAGGCGCGCGACGATGTCGGCCGGCCCGCCTGCGGGGAACGGCACGATCAGGCGGATCGCCCGGCTGGGGAAGCTCGCGGCCGCCTCCTGCGCGCGCGCCGGGGCGGGTGTGGCGAGGGCGATGAGGGCGGCGAGGAACGGTGGCGCGATCCGCTTCATTTGCTCCTAATGTCCGCTTGGCGTTGCCGTCGCAATTCTGATCGCTGCGATTTCCGCCGGCAACAGTATACGAACCTTCTTTTCGTAGGGGCGAGACCGGGTCCCCAAAAAAACGCGCAGCGTTTCTTTGGGTGCCCCGCATGCCCCGCCCCTCTTTCGGCAAACATCTGCGTGGAAGCGGGGCGACGCATGCGTCGCCCCTACGGAGGTTCTTTCTTTGGGGCATGGCTCGCCGTACGATGAAACCAAGCCCCCAACGAGAGGAGATATCGTGCTCGCTCCCACTGCCGCCCAAGCCGACCGCAGGGCCATGCACAATGCGAACCGGCTCAAGATCGGGCTCTTTGGAGCGAACTGCTCGTCGGGCCGCGCGGTCACCCTCGTTCCGGAGCGCTGGTCGGGGAGCTGGCCCGACAACCTCAGGCTCGCGCAAATGGCGGATGCCGCCGGCCTCGATTTCATGCTCCCGATCGGGCGCTGGAAGGGCTACGGCGGCGACACAGATTATCAGGGCGCCACGCTCGAGACGCTTACCTGGGCCTCGGGGCTCCTCGCCTCCACCAGGCACATCACAGTGTTCGGCACCGTGCATGCACCGCTGTTCAATCCAGTCATCGCAGCGAAGGAGATGGTCACCGCCGATCATATCGGTGAGGGGCGCTTCGGGCTCAACATCGTGGTCGGCTGGAACGAGGGCGAGTTTGCCATGTTCGGCGTCACCCAGCGCGAGCACGAGGAGCGCTACGCCTACGCGCAGGAATGGATCGACGTGATCAAGACGATCTGGTCGGACAAGGAGGACTTCGACTTTCACGGCAAGTACCTCAACATGACAGGCATCCGCGGCAAGCCCAAGCCTTACGGCGGCGCGCGTCCGGTGATCATGAATGCGGGCGCCTCGCCGGTGGGCCAGGCATTCGCCATCCGCAACTGCGATGCGTTCTTTCTCCAGGCCTCGCGCACGTCGCTTGAGGAGACCGCGCAGAAGGTGGCGACCGCGAAGGAGCAGGCGAAAGAGCAGGGGAGGGAGCTCGGCGTCTATACCGTCGGCGTGATCACCTGCCGGCCCAGCAGAAAGGAGGCCGAGGATTATTATCACTACTCCATCGTGGAGCACGCCGACTGGTCGGCGGTGGACAGCATCCTTGCGCTCAAGAACATCACCGCCGCGAACACGCCGGCGGAGAAATTTGCGCAGATCCGCACGGGCTACGCCCAAGGCATGGGCGGGCTCCCCATCGTCGGCGACCCCGACCACGTGGCCACCCATCTCATCGATCTGAGCCAAGCGGGGCTCACCGGCATCGCGGTGTCGCTCGTCAACTACATCGACGAGCTGCCGTTCTTCTGCGACGAGGTGCTGCCGCGGCTCGAGCGCGCGGGGCTGCGGGAGAAACGGTGAAACGCACCCACTGGGCCGGGCATCGTAGGGGCGGGTTTGAAACCTGCCCCTGCATCCGGAATGGATGCCCCTACGGGTCAATCCAGCTTCATGCCGACGGCCGCTATCACCTTGGCGCGGGTGTCGGCCTGGGAGCGGATGAAGGCTGCGAACTCCTGCGGCGTTGCGCTCGAGGCGGGCTCGATCCCGGCGGCGAGAAGCTTCTCGCGCACCTCCGGCATCGCGAGCGCCTTGCGGATCGACGCATGCAGCACGTTCACGATCGCGGGCGGCGTGCCGGCAGGCGCGACGATGCTCTGCCAGATGCCGAGGTCGTAGCCGGGAAAGGTCTCGGCGATAGTGGCAATCTCCGACGCGAGCGAAAGCCGCTGCGCGCTGACAAGGCCGAGGATCTTGAGCCTCTTGTCGCGCCAGAGCGGCAGTGCGACGTTGATGCTCTCCATGCCGAGCGGAATGTCGCCCGCAAGAATGCCGGTGATCTGTGTCGTGCCGCCGCGATAAGGCACGATGCCAAAATTGGTGCCGGCCATCATGTTGAGGAGCCCGACATTGACCTGCGAGGTGGGCGTTGAGATGCCGATCTGGAACGTGCCGGGCTTGGCCCTCTCCTGGTCGACCAGCTCCTTGATGGAGCTCACGGGAATGTTGATGTTGCCCACGAGCGCGGAGGGGACCAGCGCGAGGAGCGAGACCGGCACGAAATCCTTGAACGGATCGTAGGCGAGCTTCGTATAGAGGAACGGGTTCATCACCAGCGTTCCGTCGATCGCCATGAGCAGCGTGTAGCCGTCGGGAGCAGCCTTGGCGACCGCCTGCGCTCCGATGATGGTGTTGGCACCCGGCCGGTTATCGACAACGATCTGCTGGCCCAGGGCCTCGCCCATCTTCTGGCCAACGAGCCGCCCGAGAAAGTCGGCGGGCCCGCCGGGAGCAAACGGCACGATCAGCGTGATCTGGCGCGACGGATAGGTCTGCGCCGCTGCCGCCATCGGCGCGAGGAGAAGACAAGACGCAGCGAAGGCGAGACAGCGGTATGTATTGCTCATGTGATCGCTGTGAGCGGGTGCTTCACGGGAACCTGATTCCGCCCAACCGGGTTTATCACCTATGACGGCTAGTGCACAAAGAGTATCGAAGCAGGGACGCAGCGCTCCCCGGAGCACCCAAAGGCGCACAGGCGCGCCGAGAAAAAAACCAAGGTCGAAGCGGGCGGGGCGGCGGTGGTAGCGGCAGGTGACCGAGCACAGCGATGCGCTTACCCTCGACAAAGGCGTCTTCACCCTCAAGGACCCAAGACACATCGCGTCGTCGTTGCGGCGTTCCGCGCCGCGGAGCCGGCGGCGCAAGGCGGATCCGTTTCGATCCGCGCTCTCGATGCTCAACTTCTATATCAATCGCGCGGGGAGGAACCTGCCTGCGGAGCGCAAGCAAACCTTGACGCGCGCCAAAGATGAATTACGCAGGCAATTCGGCAGGACGTGATCCAGGTTGGATCGTTCCAACCCTGTCGGCCACTCTGCGCGTCATTCCGGGCTCCGCTACACTCGCGGCCCCGGAATGACGGCATAGCGCAGTTTACGACGCGGTAGCGTCTACCGAGTTGGGGGAGGGGGGCGAATGCCGGTCCTGATGACGGTCGGCGAGCTTGAGCGTTTCCTCGCGGCCGAATTTCCCCAGGTGTTCAACCCGCAGAGCGGCCTCTTCATCGAAGCCGTCTGGGAGCACGGCTGTCGCGTGCGTCAGGCGTTCCGGGAGGCATCGCTCCGGCCTGGCGCTACGATCTCCGGTCCCACCATGATGGGCCTTGCTGATTTTGCCATGTACGTCGCGGTGCTCGCTGCGATCGGGCCGGTGCCGCTCGCGGTGACCATCAATCTGAGCATCAATTTCCTGCGCAAGCCTTTGCAACGCGATCTCACCGCCGAGGCGCGGCTGCTCAAGCTCGGCAAACGGCTGGCAACGGGGGAGGTCACCATACGGTGCCCCGGGGTAGACGGGCCGGTCGCGCACGTGACGTCCACCTATTCCATTCCCCCGCGCCAACGCGCGGAAGCACGCGCTGGTACAATAATACCCCAAGAGTAAGTCATTGAAATGCCTTGACTCCAATTGAGCCG
>Ga0207693_10002704_pt1 | contig 15373 bp, 9 predicted proteins | sample LARL81metaG_FD_184347 | JGI IMG/M metagenome (GOLD analysis project Ga0207693, IMG submission 184347) | Corn, switchgrass and miscanthus rhizosphere microbial communities from Kellogg Biological Station, Michigan, USA - LAR L8-1 metaG... | ecosystem: Host-associated > Plants > Roots >...
AGCCCGTGACCGTCGCCCCCAACAAAAACGAAAAGCCGACCGCCGAGCGGATCCTCGACATCGCCGAGCGGCTCGTCCAGACACGTGGTTTCACGAACTTCAGCTACGCCGACATCGCGGCCGAGCTGGGGATCACCAAGGCGAGCCTGCACTACCACTTTCCCGGCAAGGCCGAGCTCGGGCAGGCGGTCATAGCCCGGTACGGCGAGCGGTTCGCAGACGCGCTCAGCGAGATCGATCGCACCGTCCCGGATGCCCGCGCCAAGCTCGAGGCGTACGCCGGCCTGTACGCCGACGTGCTCCGTGGCAACCGGATGTGCATGTGTGGGGTCCTCGCGGGCGAATACGAGACCCTGCCCGACCCGATGCGCGCCGCCGTCATCCGTTTCTTCGACGACAACCAGACCTGGCTCGTGCACGTGCTCGACGAAGGGCTGCAGGACGGGACGCTCGCGTTCTCCGGGTCAAAAGGGGACGTGGCGCAGACGATCCTGGTCACCCTCGAGGGCGCGATGCTGGTGGCGCGGCCCTACGATGACCTGGGGAGATTCACCGCCACGTCGCAGCAGCTGATCATCGGCCTGACCGGCAGCGGGGCCGTTTAGGACCCGCCGCCGGCATCATTCTCGAGCACCAGCAGCGACCTGCCGCCGACCACGACCTCGTCGGTCGGCACCACGGCCGGAGGACCGCTCCCGTGGGCCGTGTCGACGACGGCCGACCACGATATGCCGCGAAGCTGCTGGGGCAGGCTGAACGTCAGCGGCTCCCACCAGGCGTTGACCAGCAGGACCAACGCGTTGGTGGGCGGCGCCGCTGCGACCGCGCGCGCGTACGGCTCGCCCCAATCGGCGCCGGTCATGGCCGCGCCGTCGGGCCGGTACCAGGTGAGCTCGTCCGGGCGCAGGAAGCGCCGCCGCCGCAGGCCGGGGGTCGCGCGTCGCAGCCGGCAGAGCGAGGCTACGAAATCAAACAGCCCCTGCCGGTCGGCGTCGATCGACCAGTCGACCCAGCTGACCGCGTTGTCCTGGCAGTAGGCGTTGTTGTTGCCGCCCTGCGTGCGAGCGAGCTCGTCGCCGCTGAGCAGAAGCGGCACTCCCTCTGACAACAAGAGCGTCGCGAGCATGTTCCGGCGCTGGCGCATCCGCAGCTCGAGGATCTCGGGATCGTCCGTGGGACCCTCGACGCCACAGTTCCAGCTGCGGTTGTCGTCGGTGCCGTCCCGGTTGTTCTCGCCGTTGGCGTCGTTGTGCTTGGCGTCGTACGACGTCAGGTCGGCGAGTGTGAACCCGTCATGAACGGTGATCAGGTTGATCGAGGCGCTCGGTCGCCGGCCACGGCCGTAGAGGTCCGCCGATCCGGTGACGCGCGTGGCGAAGTCGCCGAGCATGCCTTCGGTGCCCCGCCAGAAGTCGCGCACCGTGTCGCGGTAGCGGCCGTTCCACTCGCTCCAGCCGGGCGGGAAGTCGCCTAGCTCATAACCGCCGTTGCCGATGTCCCAGGGCTCGGCGATCAGCTTCACCTGCGCGAGGACGGGGTCCTGGCCGACAGCCTCGAGGAACGCGCTGAACGGATCGAAGTCGCTTGCGCCGCGGCCCAGGCTCGCCGCCAGATCGAATCGAAACCCGTCGACGTGCATGTCCTGCACCCAGTAGCGCAACGAATCCATGATCAGCCGCAGTCCCTGGGGCCGGTGCACGTCGAGCGTGTTGCCGCAGCCGGTGTCGTCGACGTAGTGGGTGGGGTCGTCCTGGAGGCGGTAATACGCGGCGTTGTCGAGTCCCCGGAAGCACAGCGTCGGTCCGTGCTCGTTGCCCTCGGCCGTGTGGTTGAACACGACGTCGAGGATTACTTCGAGCCCGCCGGCGTGCAGCGCCCTGACCATCTGCTTGAACTCGTCGACCTGTTGCCCGCCGTCGCCGGACGCGTACTCGTTGTGCGGGGCGAAGTATCCGATCGATTGATAGCCCCAGTAGTTGCGCAGTCCGCGTGCAATCAGCGCGGCGTCGTGGACGAACTGGTGCACGGGCAACAGCTCGACGGCCGTCACGCCGAGCCTTGTCAGGTGGTCGATGACCGCCGGGTGGGCCAGGCCCCGGTACGTCCCCCGTGAGCCCTCGGGCACGTCGGCATGCAGCTTCGTGAACCCCTTGACGTGGAGCTCATAGATGATCGAGTCCTCGAGCGGCGTGCCGGGGGGACGGTCGCCGCCCCAGTCGAACTCGTCCGTGCACACCACCGAGCGCGGCACGTGCGGCGCCGAGTCGCCGGGCTCCTCGCCGAACACCGACGGATGCCACTCCACACTGCCGGCGATCGCGCGCGCGTATGGATCGAGCAGCAGCTTGGCGGGATTGCAGCGAGCGCCGTGGCCGGGATCCCACGGGCCGCGTACGCGAAATCCGTACTGCGATCCGGGCACGAGGCCGTCGACACGTCCGCGCCACACGTATCCGGTGTCGGCTTCGAGCGGCGTGCGGGTCTCGTTGCCGTCGGCGTCGAACAGGCAAACGTCGACGCCTTCGGCGACGCTCGAGAACACGGCGAAGTCCGTGCCATCCGCGTCGGGGTGCGCTCCCAGCGGTGTCAGTGTCATCCGGCTGCCTCTTGCTCGCGGGCGCGCGACAGGCGGATGATCATGTCCGCAACCAGTCCGGTCCACCCCGTCTGGTGCGATGCGCCGAGCCCGGTGCCGTCGTCGCCGTGGAAGTACTCGTGAAACAGCAGCGCATCGGCCCAGGTGGGATCGGGCTCGGCGCGCGCGGCGAACACCGGGCGCCGGCCGTCGGCGCCGGGCAGAAAGATGTCGACCAGCCGCTGGGAGAGGTCGCGCACGATGTGAGCCAGCGTCAGCTGCTGCCCTGACCCGACCGGGAACTCGACGGTGAACTCGTCTCCGTAGCGCCGGGCGAATCGGCGCAGCGCCCCGAGCACCAGGTAGTTGACGGGAAACCAGATCGGGCCGCGCCAGTTGGAGTTGCCACCGAACAGGGGAGTTGTAGATTCGGCGGGCTCGTAGTCGACGCTCGTGGCCACGTGCCCGTCGAGCCAGAACTCGAACGGCCGGTCGCGGTAGGCGGCCGACAGCGATCGAAGCCCGTGAGGGGAGAGGAACTCGAGCTCGTCGGCGAGCCGCTCAAGTACTCGCGGCAGGCGATCGTGACCGACGAGCGCCGCAATCGTCACCTGGTGAGGACCCGCGGCGAGATCGACAGCACTCGCGTATTCGGGGCGCACGCGCAGGAAGTCGGCTACGCGCTCGAGCAGCTCCGGCATCTTCGCGATGCGGGATCCGTCGCCGATCGCGACCGCGCAGAACGGGATCAGGCCGGTCATCGATCGCACGCGGACGGGCCAGGCGGTGCCGTCGGCGGGCCTGCGCACCTGGTCGTAGTAGAAGCCGTCTGACTCGTCCCAGAGGCCCCGGTCGTTGATCGCCTCGGCGATCATCGCGTAGTGCTCGAAGAACTTGATCGCGACGTCCTCGTAGGCGGGATCGTGCTCGGCGAGGACGATTGCGATCTCGAGCATGCTCAGGCAATACAGCGCCATCCAGCCGGTCCCGTCCGCCTGCTCGAGCACCAGTCCGTTGGCCAGCGGCTCCGAGCGGTCAAACGGCCCGACGTTGTCCATCCCGAGAAAGCCGCCGCCGAACAGGTGATCCCCCTCGGGGTCTTTGACGTTCGCCCACCAGGTGAAGCCGAGCAGCAGCTTGTGGAACATCCGCTCGAGCCAGACGCTGTCCCGAGCGCCGTCGAGCTCGTAAACCGAGAGCGCCGCCAGCGCGTGCACCGGCGGGTTGACGTCGGAGAAGTTCCACTCGTACGCAGGCAGCTGGCCGTTGGGGTTCATGTACCACTCGCGCGTCATCAGCCGCAGCTGCTCCTTGGCGAACTCCGGATCGACGTGCGCCAACGTGACGCAGTGGAAGGCGAGGTCCCATGCGGCGTACCAGGGGTACTCCCACTTGTCGGGCATCGAGATCACGTCGCGATTGAAGATGTGGCCCCAGCGCGCGTTGCGCCCCTTTAGCCGGCTCGGCGGCGGGGCGGGCTGCGTCGGGTCGCCCTGCAGCCAGCGCTTGACGTCGTAGTTGTAGAACTGTTTGCTCCACAGCATCCCCGCGAACGCCTGGCGCATCACCAGCGCTTCGTCGGCGGTCGCGGCGGGCGCGAGCGACTCGTAGAAGTCGTCGGCCTCCTGCGACCTCGCGCGCAGCGCGGCCGACCACGAATCGGAGAGGTCCCGGCGCTCGGGTGAGAGCCGCAGGCGGATCTCGGCGGCTCCGCCTCCCTCCACGTCGAGGTGGTAGTGCAGCGCAGCCTTGGTGCCGGTACGGGCGGGGTTGACGGTCGCAGCGCCGGCGACGACGTGATCGTTGATCCCGTCCTTGGGGTACGGCGGTCCGTCGCCGCCCCACAGACGGTGCATGTTGCTCTCGTTGTCGCAGAACAGCGGCTCGGGGCTGCCGTCTCCGGCGAGCACCATCCGGCCCAGGTCGGGCTGCGCCGCCGCCAGCGCACCATCCGCCTCGCCGATCTCCGGCTTGGTCGCGCCGGAGTCCCATGACCACCGGTTGCGGAACCACAACGTCGGCAGCACGTCGATGCTCGCGCGGTCGGGTCCCGCGTTGCGGATCGTCATGCGGATGCAGACATCGTCGGGCGCCGCCTTTGCGTAGTCGACGATGATGTCCCAGTAGCGGGCCTCGGCGAACGCACCGGTGTCCAGCAGCTCGTACTCGCCCACGGTGCGACCGCGCCGGGCGTTCTCGGCGACCAGGTCCGCATACGGAAACTCCGCCTGCGGATACGCATAGCGCCACCGCATCCACGAGTGCGTCGGCGTGGAGTCGAGGTACCACCAATACTCCTTGACGTCCTCGCCGTGGTTGCCCTCGTGACCTGTGAGGCCGAAGGGCCGCTCCTTCAGAATTGGGTCCCGGCCGTTCCAGAACGCGAACGCCAGGCACAGGAGTTGGTCCTCGTCGCAGATGCCGCCAAGGCCGTCCTCGCTCCAGCGGTAGGCGCGAGAGCGAGCTTGCTCGTGCGAGAACGAGGACCACGCGTCGCCGTCGGCGCTGTAGTCCTCGCGGACGGTCCCCCAGGCACGCTCGCTCAGGTACGGGCCCCAGCGCCGCCACGCCGGATCGTCGCGGCGGTCGCGCTCGGCGGTGCCGGGCGCGGCGCCCGCGCGAGGAACGTCTGCGCCTGGCCCCGAGGTACTGATAGACGGAACCTTAGGCAGGTCGGCGTCCCGGCGCGTTCACGAATTGAGAACGCGAGGTACAAACTCTGTATAGGTGCGGCGGCCGGGCACTAAATCGAGGCCGGTATTTGGACGAGGTAGTAGACCTCGGTCTCGAGCTCGCTCGTGTCCTCGCGCCAGTGCCCGTAGATCTCCCAGCTCGGGCCGACCCGGACCAGGCCCTGGGCGGCGATGAACATGCGACTCGAACGATCGGGCCACGAGCACTCCGATCTCGACGGTCGGTTGGTCGTCCAGGTACAGGAACGCGTTGCGCCACACCTCGGGACCGTCGTTGGGCGCGAGCTCGGGTGCTCGGCCACGGACGAAGCTGTACACCTCATCCAGAAGCGGTTTCCATACGGCCGGAAACTCCTTCCATGTCGTCGTCTGCGAGACGACCGCCGTCGGGCGTGGTGCGACCGTGCGCAGCGAGACGTCGGCGGTCATCGGCGCAGCCTCCGTGGTGATGAGACGATTGAGGGGTGAGTGACCGCTCCGCAGTCCGGATCTCCGTCGCCGGCGACGTGTCGGACCCGGCGCGGCGCGAAGACGTGCGCTCGCGAGCGGTCAAACTCCGCCTGCTCGGCTGGGTCCGGCTGATCGAGGACGGCACGCTGTGCGTCCACGCGGAGGGCGACCGTACGGCGATCGACGAGCTCATCGCCACGCTGCGCTCGGCCGGATCGGTTTCCGAGCGCACGGTGCGGGTCGAGGGCCACGAGCAGTTTGCGATCCGCGGCGTGCCGGCCGGGGTATTCGTGGTGCAGGAGCACCGGGCGACCGCGCACCACTTCGATGTCCGGCTCGAGGTGGACGGCGTAATGCGCTCGTGGGCCGTGCCGAAAGGCCCGTCGATGGACCCAACCGTCAAGCGCTTCGCGGTCCAGGTCGAGGACCACAGCATCGAGCACAATGAGTTCGAGGGCCCGGCGGGCAAGGGCGGCGTGATCATCTGGGACCGCGGCGTGTATGAGCAGGGCGGTCGCGTGCCCTGGCCGGAGGCGCTCGAGCGTGGCCATGCGGTGTTCGTGCTCCACGGCGAAAAGCTCCGAGGCGGCTTTGCTCTGCAGCGGACCCGAGCCGGCGACAAGCCGCAGTGGCTGATGATCAAGCGCAGTGACGACCAGGCCGCGCGCGGATCGGACATCGTCGCCGAGCGTCCGGAGTCGGTCCAGAGCGGACTGACTCTCGCCGAGCTGCTCGACCGCTAGCTCTGGCACACAGGCCGATAGGCACGATTGGGGAGGAGATCGTGCCATTCCGCCGGCGTCAGGTCGCGGCCCGCGACGCGGCACGCGAAGCGCTCCCACGATGTAGCGTCGATCGGCCACTCGAACGCGTTCGAGAGCGGGATCATCAGCAGCCGGCCGCTGGGCTCGAAGATCACGGCCGGGATTGCCCCCGGGTACGGGGGAAACGGATTGCCCAGGCGCTTGCGCGACCGAACGTCCCACAGACTGGCGGTCCCGTCGTTGGAGGATGCCGCGAAGGTGCGGCCGTCGGGCGAGAACGCGACACCGGCGACGTGGCCCGATGCGACGTCAATCGGCGTGCCGTCCGGGTTGCCGGTGCGGGCGTCGAGGAGCAGGACCTTGCCATCCGCGGTCCCGACGCCGATCAGACGCGAATCGGGCGTCACATCAAACGACGTTGCGACCGCGCCGGAGCTGCGGCGCAGCAGCTCCGCGCCGGTGCGGGTGTCCCACGCGACCAGCGTGGAGCCCGAGGAACAGCAGCCGAGGGAGACGAGTTCGTGTCCGTCTCGGCTGAACTCGAGGCCGGCGTAGCCGTGCGGCACGACCTTGTTGAGCAGCACCTTGCCGGTCGCGACGCTCACCATTTCAACGTGCGTGTCCGGGCTTTTGTCAGTCTGGGTTTGCACCGCCAGCAAGCTGCCGTCGGGACTGATCGCCGACAAGTACACGGGGTCTGCGAAGCGCAGCGTGCGGGTGGCGCTGCCGGTGCTCATGTTCCAGAACGTGACCCGCCCGTTGACGCCGCCCGTGACGAGCGTTCGGCCGCCCGGCATGAACGAGAGTGCGTTGGTGATCGCGCCGCCGCGCGCGGGCAGCGTGCGCGTCAGGCGAAGGGTGTGCAGATCGACGATGGCGATCGTACCGTCGCCCTGATCGGTTGCCATCTGGTCCTGCTGGTTGATGACGGCGCAGGGCGAGTTCCCGCAGCTCATCTCGGGTGTGTTCCAGGCGAAATACCGTCCCAGGCGTCTGGTGCCCAACCGGTCGAACACGGCAATGCTTCCGTCTTGGGCGCCGACGAGCACCGTCGTCGCGCGAGGATCGAGCGTCGTCACCGAGCGCCTGCCGGGCTGGCCTGCGTACGTCTCGATGATCGCGCCCGAAGCGACGTTCCACTCGTGAACTCCATCGAGCGTCCCGGCGATGATCTTGGAACCGTCCGGGGTAAACGCGATGTCCCGGATCCATTCGCCCGGAAGATCGGCAGCGAGCGTCCGCTGCAGCCCGGTACGCAGATCGAGCACGCTTACTCGGGTGCTGGGGTTGGGAAGGTTCGGGCTGTTGCGTGCAAGCGCGACGCGACGTCCGTCGGCAGAGATCGCGGGCACGCCGCCGATCGCAAACCGGCGGACGACTCGGCCTGTGCGGGCGTCCCAAAGCAACGTTTCGCCCTGCTGCGCGGAGGTCAACAACCCGCCAGCCGGGGTGAACCTCACATAGGGCGCAAGCTGCCCAGCGCGCATCGGGTAGCGGCGATCCCAGAGCGTCCGTCCGGTGGAAGCGTCGAGCATCACCAGCCGCTCGGCGGACGGGGTCGCGTCGGTTGGCGACTGCGTGATCAGGCTCGCCGCGATCCTGCCGCCATCCGGCGAGTACGCCACGGCCCCAGAAACCGTCTGCTGTGATGGAACCAGGCCGCGCCAATCCCTGATGCGGCGGGCTTGGCGAGAGGCGACATCGATCGCGTCCAGCTCGGTGCGGTCTGGACCCGCCGTGAGCGCGAGGAGCGTGCGGCCGTCCGGCGAGAAGCTCATCGCATACGGCGCAACCTGGTTGGAGAGCCGCACTGCTGCGCCCTGCTGCCGCCACGTGCCGACCCCGATGAAGCGCACCACCTTGGCCGCGTCGGCGACCGCGAGCAGGCGGCCGTCGGGGCTGACCCCGAGCGCTTCGATCTCATTCGCGGAAGGCCTGAGCACGCGGATCAGGGCGGGGCTTCGCTGAAGGACGGCGAGCAGGTCGGAGCGCGTCTCCACCCGGTTCTGCAGCTTGGCCCCGGCGACCGCGAGCAGCATCGCGCGATCCAGGTTGGGCTCGGTCTGGGCCTGGGCGCCGAGGCGCTCGGCATCGGAGGTCAGCGCCTGCGCCTGGGCGTGGCCTCGCTGGATCAGGGCGATCACGCCGGCGAGCACTGCGACGAGCAGCAGCGCGACGGCTCCGGCAAGCAGCCCGCGCAGGCGACGGTTGCTGCGTTGCTCGGCACGACGCTCGCGCTCCGCCTCCGCCACGCTTGCGTCGACGAAGCTACGCTCGGTGGCGTTGAGAGTAGATCGATGGAGGTCGGCCCATTCCGCGGCGGCGCCGAGGCGAGCCCCTCGGTACAGGTCGGACTGATCGCGGCCGCCGACGTCCCACAGGCGGGCGGCCTGGCCCAGTTGCCGGTGCAGGCGCAGTCCAGCCCGGTCCTCGTCGAGCCAGCCGCGCAACGTCGGCCACTCGCGGATCAGAACCTCGTGGGCGACCTCGGCGGTTCGGTCTCCGAGCGTGACCAGGCGGGCGTCGGCCAGCCGCTCGAGCAGCCCCGCGACGACGTCGGGCGACGTGCCTTCGGGGACCAGTTCCTCGACCGCCACCCGCCGGCGCGACTCGGCGACGCCCTCGCGTGGTTCGGTGAGCCGCAGGAAAATGCTGCGCATCACCTGGCGTTGGTCCGGCGGTAGCGAGGCGACCATGCTGTCCGCCGTCCGGGCGACCGCCGACGCGACACCGCCCGTCTCGCGGTAGCCCTCGACCGTGAGTGTGCGCCCCTCGCGTCGCTCCCACGTGGCCCGCAGCGCGTGCGACAGGAGTGGCAGCGCGCCGGGCTCGCCGGCTACATCGCGCAGGGCGAGCTCGACGAGCCCAGGCTCGAGGCGCAGCCCCGCCAGGCGAGCGGGCTCCTTCACCGCGCGATCGAGCTCGGCCTCGCTCATCGCGCCGAGCAGCAGGTGGTTCGCAGCGACCGCGCGGGCGAGCTCCGGATAGCCGCCGAGCCTGCCGTACATGTCGGCCCGCATGCCGATCGCCACCGGACCCTTGACCGCCAGAAGCGCGTCGATGAACGTCCGTCGGCGGTCGGCGTCCTGGCATAGCGTGAACAGCTCCTCGAACTGATCCACGACGACGAGCTCGGCTGGATCGACGTCGCCGTCCAATCTCGGCGAGCTACCCGGCGTGCAGAGGCGCGCGGAAATCGTCCCTGCCACCTCGCCCGCCCGCACCGCCGCGACCAGGCCGGCTCTCAGCACTGACGACTTGCCGCTGCCCGAAGCGCCGACCACGGCGACCGGCGTACCGGGCGCCAGCCGCCCGATCAGCTCCCGGACCACTTCCTCGCGGCCGAAGAAGTAATCGCGGTCCTCGGGCTCGAAGGCCGGCAAGCCGCGGTACGGGCAATCCGTGGCTGGAGGCGGCGCGCGGACGCCGGCGGTCTTGACTGCGTGAATTCGCTCCGGGGTGCTGGCTCCTTCAAGACGATGCGGCCCCAGATCGACGAGCCCCCAGCCGTCGGGCAAGTGCCGTCCGACGAGCTCGGCCGTAACGGCCGAGAGAAAGATCTGGGAGCCATCCGCCTGATCGCGCAGGCGGGCGGCCAAGTTGACCGTCGGTCCGAAGTAGTCGATCCCCCTATGTTCTGACGCGCCCGTGTTGATACCGAAGCGGACGGCGACGTCGAGGTCGTCCGGCCAGTGCTCGGCGCCCAGCAAACGCGTGGCCTCAACCGCCGCGGTGAGCGCGTCAGGGGCGGAATTGAACACCGACATCGTGGAATCGCCTTCACCCATCGACTTGAGGAACTGGCCGCCGTGCGCCTCGACGCAGCCTGCGATCAGCTCGTCGTGCCGGACGAGCGCCTCCGCCATTTCTGCCGGCTGCGAGTTCCACATCGCGCCCGACCCCTCGATGTCCGAGACGCACAACGTGATGACCCCGGCTGGAAGCGCCTCAGCCCAGCCGGCCCGAAGCCGTTCGATCAACTCGCCGGGCGTGGCCGGCCGGCGCTGCGGCGCTGTCGCCATGCCGGTCCGGATCGCGGCCTCCAACTGCTTTGCGAGCTCGGGTTGGATCCCCTCCCATGTGGGCAGTACGCCAGCCGGCGCCGAGCCAGTCAGCAGGGCAAAAGCCGTGGCTGCCAGGGCATAGATGTCGCTCGCGCGCGACGGCGCCCCATCGGAAGCAAGCTCCGGCGCTCGAAAGCCAGGCGTGCCGATACGCCGGCGAAGCGCGTTCGGAGCCGAGGACATCCCGAAGTCGACGAGCTTGACCCGGCCGCCTTTGGTAAGGATCAGGTTCGCGGGCTTGACGTCACCGTGGATGACGGGCGGCACATGCGAATGCAGGTGCGTGAGCGCCTCGGCCGCTTGCGACAGATACGCGAGCACGCTCGACGGCGCAAGCCCCGGCCGGCCCCGATCTCGCACCAGCGTGGCGAGATCGGTGCCGTCAACCCAGTCCATCGCCACCACGTAGTTATCGGCGTCGAAGAAGTCCTCCCGGACCAGCGGAAGCGCGGGGTGCGGCGCAAGCGCGAGCAGCATTCGGGCCTCGTTGAGCAACTCGTCGCGCGCCTGATCCTCTCTGACCGGACGGATCTTCAGCGCCACGAATCGCCCGTGCTGCCGGTCGAGTGCCTTGAAGACGCGTCCTTCCCCGCCGGCCCCCAGCGACTCGAGGATCTCGTAGCGCTCCCTCAGCAACGCGGGCACGCCAGGCCCCTCTCGTACAAAAGCCCACCGCGAACTACACGTTCTCCTACGCTTCGTCTCATGGCGCCGCAGGTCGAGGTGATGTTCGGGGTCCAGAGCTGGCGATTTGCCCTAGAGGCCGATAGAACGACCGTCGGCAAGGCGCCGGAGAACGACGTATCCCTCGCAGAGGACCCAACGGCCAGCCATCTGCACGCGATGCTCGAGCGCTTCCCCGCGGGCTGGTGCGTAACCGATCTCGGCTCGTCCAACGGCACCTGGGTCAACGGCGAGCGCATCTGGGCCTCCCGCAGACTCCGCCACGGCGACGAGATCCGGGTCGGCCAGACCCGACTGATCTTCCGCGACCCGCTGGGCGAGGTGGGCGGCCGGACCGAGGCCGAGGACGCTCCGCCATCTTTGACCGCGCGCGAGCGAGACGTGCTGGTGGCGCTCTGCCGGCCTCTCCTCGACCGCGACATGTTCACCGAGCCGGCGTCCACGCGAGCCATCGCCGGTGAGCTCGTGATCACGCAGGCCGCCGTAAAGCAGCATCTCGCGAACCTGTATGACAAGTTCGGCGTCGCCGCCAGTGACTCGAACCGCCGCTCCCGCCTCGCCAACGAAGCGCTGAAGCGAGGCGCGGTGTCACTGTCGCAACTGCGAGAGCCCGAGCGCCAATAGGGCCGCGGCGCTCCTGCTCGTCTAGCACTCCGGATCACGCCAACCATCATCCGCCCCGCTCGGGGAGCCCGCCATAGCGCGATGGCACGAACGTGCCCGCCAGACGGCAAGGTGATTCTCACCTTGCGGTAAGCAATCTCGCAGTTCCCTGTCGCGGGGGCAAGGTTTTCCTTGCCGGCTCGCCATCGCATTGACACCTGCCCGCCCATGGCGCGGGGCTCGACGCGGGCCCAAGATCGTGGCATCGCCACAACGATCGGATCCAAGAGCAATCCGATCCTGACTAAGGAGGAGTCACATGACTCGCCAATCCGCCAGGCGCCGCGCCATGACCATTGCGCTCGTGGCACTGGCCATCGGAACCTCGGCGCCCGTAGCCGGGGCCAGACCGTTCGACAACGGCGCCGCGCCGGTCCCCGTCGCACCGCCGGTCCAGGTTGCGCCGCCGGCTGACCAGAGCGTCGCCGGCAACGACACCACCGGCGGCGACATCTCCGACGTCGGATACGTCGCCATCGGCTCGGGCGCTGCCACGCTCGCGTTGGTGGGCGTAGGGGGGACGCTTGCGGCGACTCGCCGTCGTCACCGGCGTCGCATCGCGACGCAGTCGACGATCACCGCCTGACTGTGGACGGTGTGAGCAATTCAATCGGGCGCATGGTCCGCCGCTTGCCGGTCGGGGGCGGCGGACCAATGTGCCCTTCTCTAGCGAAAGCAGGCACCTGATGTTCAAGAAATTCGCACTTGCAACCGTCGCGACGATGGTGTTAGTCGTCCCGGCGGCGGCGGGCGCCAATGTCGTCACGGACTGGAACCGGACGATGGTCGGCGCACTCGAGACGGCGGCTCCGCCGCCTCCGCTGGCGTCTCGCGACGCCGCGATCGTCCAGACATCCGTATTCGATGCTGTGAACGGCATCGCCCGGCGCTACACCCCAGTTCACGTGCCTCCGGCGGCTCCGCCCGGGGCCTCGCGGGCCGCAGCCGCAGCCGGTGCGGCACACGAGTCGTTGGTGGCTCTGTTCCCGTTGCAGCGCGCGACGCTCGACCAGCAGCTCTCCGCGACGCTCGCTCGGATCGGGGCACGCGATGACGGCACGTCGATCACGGCGGGACTGCTTTGGGGTGAGCAGGTCGCCGACCAGATCCTGACCTGGCGTGCGACCGACGGCTTGGCGGTCACGCCGCCGCCGTACGTCGCCGCGGGCGTGCCCGGACGTTATGCGCCCACGCCGCCGGCGTTTGCGCCTCCCGCGTTCAGGCAGTTCGCGACGATGACGCCGTTTGCGATCGCCTCACCGGCGCAATTCCTGCCGGGCCCACCGCCGCCGTTGACGAGCGCTCGCTACGCCCGCGATGTCAACGAGGTCAAGGCGCTGGGCAGCGCCGACAGCACCATGCGGACCGCCGAGCAGACCGACACCGCCCTGTTCTGGCAGTCCGACACGCCCGCGGCGATCTGGAACCGGATCGCGGATGACCTCGCCGAGCAGCACGGCGCGCCGCTGCTGCGCGAGGCGCGGATTCTCGCGCTGATGAACATTTCGCTCGCTGATGCGACGATCGCGTTCTTCAACGCGAAGAACTACTACGACACGTGGCGGCCGATCACCGCGATCCGACAGGCCGACACCGACGGTAATCCCGCTACCACATCGGATAGCACCTGGACTCCGTTGCTCGTCACTCCGTCGTTCCAGGAATACCCGTCGGGCCACGCCGTCGTCTCCAACGCCGCGGCATCGGTGCTCGCCGCGTTCTACGGCGATGACGCCTCGTTCACCGCCACCTCGGCCACGATGACGACCGTGCAGCGGAGCTTCACGAGCTTCTCCCAAGCGGTCACGCAGGTCGAGAACGCGCGGGTGTGGGGTGGGATCCACTTCCGCACCGCGACGATCATCGGAGCGCAAATGGGCGGCGAGGTGGCCGACGACCTGCTCGCAACGCATCTGCTTCCGATTCACGGACACGAGGGAAACCACGACGACGCCTAGGTCTGCAGCCACTCGAGCCGCGGTCGGGGTGCGCGACCGCGGCTCCCAAGCCACACCGCGACGAGCTGAACGCCGCTCAGCTCGTCTCAGCGCGCGACAGCAAGCCTGAGTAGAGGACGGCGAGCGTCTCGCCGAGCAGGTCCGGGTCGACCGATCCGGGCTCGACCAGCTCGTCGACCGCAAGCCCCGCGATGATGCTCATGACGATACGGGCGACCTGCTCAGCGCCCAGCGGCAGGTCGGGCGTGCCGAGGTGATCCATCCGTGCCTGCAGCGCCTTCGCCAGCGCCACGCGAAGGTCGGTCTGCCGGGCGATGTAGCGAGCCCGCAGCTCGGGATCGCGAATCGCCAGGCTCCAGTACTCGCGGTCCAGCAGCACGGCCTCCCGCTGCTCGCGCAACCGTCGCGCAAACGCACGTGCCGGCTCGACCGACATGTCGCGGTCGGGGGGAGCGGATTGCAGGAGCTCGACCATCTCTCGCGCGGGCGCGTCGATGCGCTCGTCGAGGAGCGCCGTCAGCAGGTCCTCCTTGCCGGAGAAGTGCCAGTACAGAGCGCCTTTCGAGTACCCGGCCTCGGCGGCGATCTCGTCGACGCCGGCTTGGTCGTAGCCGCGGCGCGCGAACACCTGTAAGGCCGCCGTCAGCAACTCCTCGCGCGCGCGCCGGCCCTCGGCCCGCGCGGCGCGCGTGCGCCGGTCGGTCCGGCGCGATCTGGGGCGGGCCTGGCGAGATTCCATGTTCGGAGTTATAGTACCGACTGACTGGTCAGTATGTACAAGCTCTACGTGATTCCCGGCTCGCACGCCTGCCGCTCGGCGATGCTGATGCTCGAGCACAAGCAACTGCCTTACCGGCGGGTGGAGGTGCCGACGCTGCTGCATCCGCTCGCGGTCCGGCTTCACGGATTCGACGCAGGCGGCGAGACGCGCACCGCCGGCTCGGCTCGCCCGCTGGCGCTGCGCGTCGGCGACCATCTCGGCACGGTGCCGGCGCTGGCCGCCGACGGCGATCGGATCTCGACCAACCACCGGATCGCACGCTTCCTGGACCGGCGCCTTCCGGATCCGCCGCTGCTCCCGGCCGATCCCGAGCAGCGCGCAAGGGTCGAGGAGGCCGAGACCTGGGCCAACGACGAGTTGCAGATGGTGGCGCGCAGGATCCTGCTGCCGGTCGCGCGGCGCGATCCGTCGGAGGCCAGCCAGGCCGCGGGCGGGGGCCGCCTGGGTCCCCTCCTGTACCGCCAGGAGATGGCGCGGCGGCTGATCATCCCGATGATCGGCCGCATGGTGTTCAACGTGGGCTCGGCCACCGAGCAGGAGATGCTCGCCGGGCTTCCCCCAATGCTCGATCGGATCGACGGCTGGATCGAAGACGGAGTGCTGGGCGGACCGCAGCTCAATGCCGCCGACTTCATGGTCGCGCCCAGCCTCGCCCTGATCCTCTATCACCCCGACGTCATGCCGCTGTTCGCCGGTCGCCCGGCTCTGGAGCTCGTCGACCGGCTCCTGCCCGATCCGGCC
>Ga0207693_10002705_pt1 | contig 15367 bp, 16 predicted proteins | sample LARL81metaG_FD_184347 | JGI IMG/M metagenome (GOLD analysis project Ga0207693, IMG submission 184347) | Corn, switchgrass and miscanthus rhizosphere microbial communities from Kellogg Biological Station, Michigan, USA - LAR L8-1 metaG... | ecosystem: Host-associated > Plants > Roots >...
GGCGGTCTGAAGCGATCGTCCAAGATGACAAGGCGCGGCGCCAACTTGACCACACCTACGTAAAAATTGTCGTTTGCGAGAATCGTCACGAATGTTTCGGCCACGGCGTCGGGCAAATATCTCGCCGGGTCGATAGCGCGTTCTCCATCTTCGCTCACACAGCCGATCCAGTCCCCGCTCCAATGTTGAAAAATCGCCAGACGTCGTCGAGATAATCCCAACGCTCAGCTTTAGTGACCAGTGGCCTTTCTCCGATCAGTGCCTGATAGAAGGGGTCGCCGACTAATCCCCAGAGAAATGAACGCGCGATGATGTCGGGGCGCCCCGGTCTACAACTTCCCACCCTTTGCGCCTGCTCGATAATTTTCACGCAGATTTCGGTGCAGCCCGAACCCCAGCGATCCCTGGCAGCCGTGCCAAGTTCCGGAAATGACGCCGCTTCGGCGATGATGATTCGCTGTAGTTTCACGAACTCGGGTTCGAGCATCTTGTCCAGAACAGCGGCGCCTAGCGATTTCAGCCGCCTCAAAGGATCGCGTTCGTCGTCGCCTTCACCGATCTCCCGCAGCATGTCGTCGATCCGACGCCTGACCACGTCACGAAAGAGCGTCGCCTTGTCGGGATACCGTCGATAGAGCGTATCCTTGCCGATCCGCGCTCGTGACGCCACCAGCGCCATCGAAGTGACGCCGTAACCCTTTTCGGTAAAGAGCGCATCGGCAATCCGGATCACGTGGTCGCCGAGCGCCTGCGCCGCCTTCCTGTCCGGGCGTCCCGTTTTTTTGATTCTCTGGCCTTCCATCAGTTGCTCCGTAACAGCAATCGGGCACGTTGTCACCCTTTTTTCAAACGGGACTGACCTGTTCCATTTACAAATGAGATCTGATCGGCTAATCAGGTTTTTCATCGAACCAAACGGGACCGACCCGTTCTTCCCCTGCGATCCCGCCCATGTAGGGCTTCATAAGACGAAGGAGTGAAAAAACATCATGGCGACAGAAAAAATCCGTGTTGGCATCATTGGAGCAAATGTGCGCTACGGCTGGGGGCGCGATGCCCACATTCCGGCCTTGAGCGCGCTTCCTGAGTTCGAGATCACGGCGGTCTGCACGAGCCGCCAGGAAAGCGCAGACGAAACGGCCAAGCATTTCGGGATTCCCCACGCTTTTGCCGACCCTTACAAAATGGTCCAGCATCCCGACGTGGACCTCGTCTCGATCTGCGTGCGGGTGCCTTTTCACCATCAGCTGGGGATGGCCGCTTTGAACGCCGGCAAGCATCTCTACTGCGAATGGCCGCTTGCGGCCACCACTGAGCAGGCTCAACAGATGCGTGATTTGACCGTCCGTAAGGGGGTCCGCCATATGGTGGGACTACAAGCCCGCGGAGCCCCCGCGTTCAACCGCGTCAGGGACCTGGTCGCCGAGGGCTACGTTGGCAAGGTGCTTTCCTGCACGATGATCATAACGACGCCGGCGTGGGGCACCGACTTCACGCTTGACTGGGCCTATATGGCAGATCGCTCGAACGGCAATACTCTAATGACCAGCCCCGGGGGACACTCAATTGACGCGCTGTGCTTCTGCCTTGGGGAGTTCAAAGAGCTGTCCAGCGTCGTGGCGAATCAGCGCCAGCGAGTTAAGATCGTCGAGACGGGCGAGACGATCCAGATGACTGCGCCCGACCAGGTGCTCATAAGCGGCGTCCTCCAAGGCGGCGCGGTCGCGTCGGTCCACCTCAAAGGCGGCGTCGCCAGCGGGACGGGTTTCCTGTTCGAGATCCACGGCACCGAGGGCGCCCTGGCTATCGTGCCGGCAGACCCTCGCCAGGCGACTTACATACAGGTCTCCGAGTTCACGGTGCGCGGTGCGCAGGGGGGCAAACCGCTGGCGGATCTCTCGATGCCGGAGAGCTATCGCCGGGTTCCACCCGCGGTCCAGGCGGGGCTTCCTTTTAACGTTGCCCAGCTGTACATGCGGATGGCTGAAGGCATTGGCGAAGGAAAGTCCGTCAGCCCAGACTTCGATGCGGCCGTCAAACGCCACCAGTTGCTGGACACGATTCAGAAGGCGTCGGACACCGGGATCCGCCAGCTTCTTTAGCGACGATCCTCCGACCGCGAGACGACCTGTTCGCCGGCGGTTTTGAGGCGGGTGAACTGCCGTAGATCTCGCAGAAGCCTCGGGCGGGTCTCGAGTTGCCCCCTTCTGAGTGGTCCATCGACTATGACGTCACGAATGGCCACAGCGAACATGCGCTCCGTCATCAAAATTCCGATCATCCGGAACAGCCGGTGAGTGGATCACACATCACCGGCTCCACTTGCGCGCTTGTTCGCTGCCGTCCGTTGCGCGCCGGAATGGGCCGCTCTTAGCGGTCGTTCCGTCGCTGCGGAAATGTAGGCCAGCACCACTGTATGGAAGATGACGAGTGTTGCGTTCTTTGGCGCTTCTTGGACGAGCGCGCCGAGGTCTGTGCGCAGGTCGCCCTTTGACGAGCCGCGGCTTCTGTTCGACCGCAATCTGGATCGCCGCGCGCAGTCTTGCCAGCCGATCCGTCTGCTCCGGCCACACCAGCGCTTCCAGCCAGGCCACCTCGGGAGGGTTTGCGAGGTCGACGGGCTTGAGATCGAGCCCCGCCCTCCAAATGACCCGCGGCGGCCTTGCCGGGACCGGCGTCGCGGCATTGACCGCGCAGGGAAAGACGGACGGCTTCAATCGCTCAGTCCGCGGCTCCAGAATAGGCCCGCCATAGTCGTAGGCGTAGACGTCGGGGAGCAGGCAAAGACCGGCAGAGGCGCCGACTTCGAGCAAGGCCAACGCGCCAGCATCGCGGCTCGCGGGGCGTCCTTCTCGTGCAATACGCAGCTCCGGAACTGATCCCAGCCGGCGGGCGTCCCGAAGCGGTAGCGGACGGCGGAAAGAAACAGGTTCGGCTGCCGCTTCTCGCGCGGCAGTGTGAGCAAAAACCCGATCACCTCGGGATCGGAAGCGACGCCACGCGAAAGTTCACCGTAAAGCGGCGACCGATCACGGACCCCGTCCTTGCGAGCCGTTGAGTAAGCGGTGTCGACCGGGAGCGAAACGCAACAACCCACGACTTCTTAGACCAGGCGGCATAGCCGCTACGACGTCCCCAATGTCCCCATAGTCCCCCGGTAGTGGTCGGTTTAGGGGCTCGGTTTGTAGTAACGGACCCAATCAACCAGCATGGGCTGGGTACCTCCACCCATGAACATGTCATCCAGAACGATACCGAAATCGGTATTGGTGCCGGCCGGCCCATCCATGTGATAGGTTTGCGCACCATCGACGTAAAATGTCAGGCCATTATTCGAATCGAACAGCATCCCCCAGATGTGGAAAGCACCGCATTCATCAGTCGCTCCCGCTTGGGTCACCATCGCGTGGTTACCTCCTGGACCCCAGTGTACAGCATTCTGCCAACGGCAACCCCAAAACTCCAGGATGTCGGCTTCGAACGCGTCCGCAAGAGTATTACCCCACCCGTCGCTTATCCAGAAACCGCCCCACCCACCAGGATCAATCTGCACTCTAGCCTCATAATAGCCCGGACCAAAAACTCCGTTGTGAGGGGTTCCTATATCAGCACCGCCAATGCACCCCGAACATTTGCCCGCGCCCTCTGCATCATACTGCGGCAGGGACGCAACTCCGCCACTGACCACGATTGTTGAATTAACTACATACCACGAGCCGCCAGATGCCAGCGATCCGTCTGCCCCAACATTCCACTTGCTGGTATCAATGCTGTTCCCATTGAACTCGTCATTGAATGCGACGATCCAATTGCCGGGAGGCAGGATACTTCCGGGTAGTCCTCCGTTCGTTCCTGCAATCGTCCCTCCTGTAGCACCTTCCGTAGCCCTTCCGATAGTCGTCCCACCCGACGTGGTCACCACGCCAGTGGTGCCTCCGGTGGTTCCTTGCGCGGCAGCCTTAAATGCCTGGAGCTGGCATTTGCCGCTAGTACAGGCAGGGATAGACGTAGTCGACGGCATAGGACCGGGAGGAGGTAATGGAGCCGGAGGGAAGGGGAGTGGAGCAAACTTAGAGTACCAGCTATTTGATTGAAGTGCGGAAGAAGATGTTAAACTAAGGGGTTGCCAGGCGTTGTTCTGGTAGATATAGTTGACTTTGTAGATGTAGCCGTTCGAGACATTGCGTCCAACATTTAGTGTCGGAGTAGCTTTGGCGCAGTTGGCCACGACTTCCATCGGTCCTCCACCGGTCAGGTCGTATGCGGCTCCGTAGCCGGAGACGTAGAAGTTTCGGCAGGTGGATGGGGCTTGGGCGAGAACGGGAAGCGAGATCGTATTCTCCGCGATGAAGAGGCTGCCCAAGAATGCGAGGAGGACGAGGTTAGGGGTGATGATCTTTTGCATAATATCTAGTACTTCTCTGTATTGTGGCGTTTGTGAAAGGGTTTGGGGTCGGGATCTACACCGAACCTGGGCTCCGTTCGCATCCGGCCTTTGGCTCCTTTCGAACACTTATCAGGGAGAGGGGCGGCACCGACCCGGCTGTGCTGCAAAAGTGCGCAACTACGTGACGGCGGGTCACCGAGAAATCTTTCGCCGCATGCCGGCCACGCGGGCACCAGGGCTATCTGGCGATAATAACGAGGCAGCCCGGCAGGATTCCATATGGTCGGGAATGTGTACCGCCGTCTTCACGCGATCCCTAATGCTCGGTTACGATTGCCGGCGGTGGCACGGAGGGTGGTCGACGCGTGACTTGCGGCTTTGCAATGACGAGGAGGCTTCAAATGACCGACACACCACAGCTGCTGATGCTCGTTGGTGCCGCCACGCCACCCGGCCGGCTCGCAGCGGCGATCGCCCAAGCGGCGGAGACAGCCCGAGCCAGCAGCCCCGATGTCGCCGTGGACATCCTCAATCTCGCCGAGGCGCCGATCGAGATTTGTGACGGCCGGCTGCTAGAGGCATACGGCGAGGCGACACGCCAGGCTGTCGCACGGATCACCAGGGCGGATGCGGTATTGATCGGCGCGCCCGTTTATCGGGCCAGTTTCCCAGGGGTGTTGAAGAACCTGCTCGATATCGTTCCGGTCGAAGCGCTGCAAGGCAAGCCGGTGGGCATCCTAGCGATGGGTGGCTCGCCCCATCATTACCTTGCGGTCGACAGCCAATTGCGGCAGGTGCTGGCGTGGTTCGGTGCGCTCCTTGTGCCGACCAGCGTCTATGTCACCGGCGGTGATTTTCGCGACGGACAACTGACATCGGAAGCCGCGCGAAACGACCTCTCGGCTCTGGTCGAGACACTCATAATGCTTCTGCATAGGCTGGATCCTGCCTTGCTTGGTCCGGCGCCGCTAGCGGCCCGTTTTACCTGAGCGCAACCCGTCACGCACCCGTCACCTCGCGGAGTGGCAGTGCCCGAAAACCGAGGCCCGGCTGACGAGCCGCGCTCGGCGAGGTAGTTACTTCTCACCCACGAGAAGCCAGCCGTTCAGATACAATTCGAACTGGCCGTCCAACCAGTGTGCCACAACTTACTGAAATCACTCAATTCATTTTTCGGTCAGCCTCTAAGGCTGAAACTGTCGTCAAGAGGGTAGATTTCGGAGAACGAGACGCTCGGGTCACCGGTAAACAGCTTGACGATGCTTGTTATGACCGCTGATCGCATCTTCTGCTTCAGGTAATAGCCGAAGCGAATGGGTGTTAAATGACCGATCTCTGCGGCGGCGGAGAGAGTCATGCCCCGAGCCGGGCTCAGCCCTTGACTAGCGGGCATTGGTTGGGGCCGGGGAGCTTGAAGGCTTCTTCGCCTGGAATCACGGCGATCTGCTTGTAGTAGTCCCACGGACCTTTTGATTCCGACGGCTTCTTGACCTCGAACAGATACATGTCGCGGACCAGCGTGCCGTCCTCGCGGATTTTGCCGTTCTTGGTCATGAAATCGTTGACTGGGGTCGCCTTCATCTGCTTGACGACAGTCAGGCCATCGTCGCTGCCGGTCGCCTTGATCGCCGCCAGGTAGTGCATTATCGCGCCGTATACCCCGGCTTGGACCATTGTCGGCTGGCGTTTCATCTTGTCCATGAACCGCTTGGACCAGGTGCGCGTCCCGTCGTTCTGGTCCCAATAGAACGCCTCGGTCAGCTGCAGCCCGTTCGCAGTCTGCAGGCCGAGGCTGTTGATGTCGGTGATAAACACCAGCAATCCGGCGAGCTTTTGGCCACCCTCGACGATGCCGAACTCGGCCGCCTGTTTGATTGAGTTGATCGTGTCCCCGCCGGCATTGGCGAGGCCGATGATCTTTGCCTTGGACGATTGCGCCTGCAGCAGGAAAGAGGAGAAATCGGGAGTGTTGAGCGGCGCCCGGACCTTGCCCAAAACCTTGCCGCCATTGTCCTCGACGACCTTGGCGGTGTCGCGCTCGAGGGCGTGGCCAAAGGCGTAATCGGCGGTGATAAAGAACCAGGTGTCGCCGCCCGCCTTGACCACCGCGCTGCCGGTGCCGTTGGCCAATGCCACGGTATCGTAGGTCCAGTGCACCGAGGTCGGCGAGCAGGCCTTGCCGGTGAGGTCCGACGCCGCCGCTCCCGAAATCAGAAACACCTTGCCCTTGTTGCGCGCGACCTCCTGGACCGCAAGCGCGACGCTCGAAGTCGGCACGTCGACGATCACGTCGACACCGTCATTGTCGAACCATTGCGTCGCGATCGCCGAGCCGATATCGGGTTTGTTCTGGTGATCGGCGCTGATCAGCTCGATCTTCTTGCCGTTGACGGTGCCGCCGAAATCGGCGATCGCCATGCGCGCCGCCTCGACCGATCCCGGCCCGCTGATGTCGGCGTAAAGGCTCGACATGTCATTGAGGACGCCGATCTTGACGACGTCGCCCGAGATTTCGGCCGAAGCCGAGGCATTGAAGGCCAGGAAAGCGGCAATAGCCGTCGCAAACGCGGTTTTCATGCGCGTGACCTCTGAAAATTCGCAGTCATTGCCCGTTTCATCTCCATCCTCATACCCCAAGGTAGTCGTGCAGCTTGTCGGTGCTGCGCGCAACATCCTCGTTGCGGATCATGTCGATAACCTGCCCGTGCTCGACGACGTAATGACGATCTGCGAGGGTCGCGGCAAAATGGAAATTCTGCTCGACCAGCAGGATCGTGAAGCCCTTCTGCTTCAGCCGGCGGATCACCCCGCCGATCTGCTGGACGACGACCGGCGCCAGGCCCTCGGTCGGCTCGTCCAGCAACAGCAAGGTCGCGCCGGTGCGCAGCATCCGGCCGATCGCCAGCATTTGCTGCTCGCCGCCGGAGAGCTTGGTGCCCTGGCTGCGGCGCCGCTCCTTGAGGTTCGGGAAGATCGCATAGATCTCGTCGACCGCCATGCCCCCCGGCATTACCACCGGCGGGAGCAGGAGGTTCTCCTCGACATCGAGGCTGGCGAAGATGCCGCGCTCTTCCGGGCAATAAGCGATGCCGAGGCGGGCGATGCGGTTGGAGGCGAGACCGACGAGTTCGCTGCCGCGAAAGGTCACCGAGCCCTGCCGCTGCGGCATGATCCCCATGATGGCGCGTAGGGTCGTCGTCTTGCCGGCGCCATTGCGGCCCAGCAAGGTGACGACCTCGCCCTGGCGGACCGCGAAGCTCATACCATGCAGGATGTGGGATTCGCCGTACCAGGCATGCAGATCCTCTACACCCAGCAGATGCTGCGCTGTGCCCGCCGGGTCAGGCATGCCCGGTCCCCAGATACGCTTCCATGACGTCGGGGTTCTTCGAGACGGTGCCGTAATCGCCCTCGGCGAGTATGCGGCCACGGGTCAGTACCGTGATGACATCGGAGAGGTCAGCCACCACCGACAAATTATGCTCGACCATCAGGACCGTGCGGTCGGCTGCCACTCTGCGGATCAGCCCCGAAATCCGCCCGATATCCTCCTGGCCGAGCCCGGCCATCGGTTCGTCGAGCAGCAGCATCAGCGGATCGAGCGCCAATGTCGTCGCAATTTCGAGGGCGCGCTTGCGTCCATAGGGCAATTCGACCGCCAGAGCGCCCTCAAATCCAGAGAGGCCCACCGCTTCGAGCAGCGCCTCGGCCCGCGAATTGAGGCCGTCGAGGACGCGCGCCGAGCGCCAGAAGTGAAACGAATTGCCGAGCTTCTGCTGCAATGCGACGCGGATGTTGTCTCGCACCGTCAAATGCGGGAACACCGCGGAGATCTGAAACGAGCGCACCATCCCGCGCCGGGCAATATCGGCCGAGCGCTCGGCCGTAATGTCGTGACCGTCATAGACGATCCTTCCGGCGGTCGGCTCGAGAAATTTCGTCAGGAGGTTAAACACGGTCGTCTTGCCGGCCCCGTTCGGGCCGATCAGCGCATGAATGGTGCCGCGGCGGATCTGCAGGTCGACCCCCTGCACCGCCGTGAAACCGCGGAACTCTTTGGTCAGTCCGCGAGTCTCGAGGATCACATCATCCAAGCGCGAAGCCTTCGCAGCCGGCCGAAACCGGCATTGTTTTCCCGGTATTGTTTTCGTTGCCTCGCTACCCTAATCCGGGGATGCGACAGGGGCAACCGGCGGAAGGACGACGCGGGTGGATGAGCAGATTGAAAATACGCTGGCCGAGATCCGCTTCGGCCCCGACGGTCTTGTACCGGCGATCGCCCAGCAATATGACACCGGAGAGATCCTGATGCTCGCCTGGATGAATCGCGAGGCGGTGCGGGTGAGCCTCGACGAGGGCCGCGCCTGCTATTGGTCGCGGTCGCGCGCCAAGCTATGGCGGAAGGGCGAGACCTCCGGGCAAGTTCAGCTGCTGCGCGAGGTTCGGCTCGATTGCGACGGCGACACGGTACTGCTGCTCGTCGATCAGCGGGGCGTCGCCTGCCACACCGGTCGGCGCAGCTGTTTTTTTCGAGCCTGGCGGAATGGTGGTTGGGCGATCATCGCGGAGCCCGAGGTGGCGCGGGAAATTCTCTACCCCGGAGGAGCGATGAGGGAAGGGTCCGTGTAGCAGGAGGATGATGGGCGACCCGCAACGCCTATTGTAATGGCGGGCACGTCAAAGTGGCCTGCATCTGCGCCACGATTGCCGAGTTGAACGGGCGGTTGGCGCAGTGCGCATTGTATTCGTTGACGCGCGCATTGTATCGCGCCGTGGCTTGCGCCGCGTCCGCACGGACCGGGCCGACAGACTGCCTATAAATGCCGTCGCGCCGTTCGAGCAGCGCCTTGTAGCGGGCTATAGCATCCGGGCTGTTGACGTTGAGCGTCGATCGCTCGTGCGCCAGCTGAGAATCGAGATCGGCGACTTGCCGGTTGACGGCGTCCAACGCCTGAGTTTTTCCGTTCATCTCGGCCGAGAGCGTCGAAACGGCTTGTTGCAGGCACAAGCAGTTGCCGATGTCGGCCACTTCGGGAGGCACTTGCGCCAGCCCGATACCGGGCGCGAATACGCGCACGAGCCCCAAACCCAGAACCGCCCCACGCGCCAACCCCATCACGTAAGCCATTATCTGTTTCCCCCTGTCGTGCCGAGTCGCTCCCGGCACGACAAGAGTAAAGCCGTGTGGCGCCGAGGCAAAGTGTGCCAGAAAACATCGCTCTCGCCGTCGGCGCCAGGCTATCGCGCGCCACCGCGAGCGGTGGAATCGGCCAGTTCGCGGACGCGCTCGGCAGCCTCGTGGCCGAGCTCCGTGGCCTTGTTCCGTAACCCGTCGCGCGCTTCGCCAATGTACTCCTGCTCGACCCTGGTCGGCGGCAGCATCGCGCCAACCAGCACGCCCGCGACCAATCCGGCGACCCCGATCAGCCACGGGTCGCGCTGCAGCTTTTCGGCAACCTGGTTGCCTGCGCGGGTTGCCAGATCACCGGCTTGCCCTGCATAATCCCCGGCATAGTCGGTGTACTTGCTGGCGCGATCGAGCACGGCACTGCCTGCCTCCCGCACCGAGCTGATCGCGCCCTTCGCCGCTCCGGCCGCCTGATGAACCCAACCGCTGCCGCGCCCCGTATCGCCGGTCCGGGTCAACGGCTCCCCATCCGGCCCGAATATCGGTGCGGCAGGCCCGGTGGTGTCCTCCGCCGCGGAACTTCCGCCGATGCCGATTCCGTCGGCAAGCTCGCCGACGCGACGTCGCGTCGTCTGAACCGGTTCGCTCTGCGCGAGACGCTCCGTCATGCCGGTGTTGGCGGCGACCAGCCAAGCAACCCCGATGCCGATCAGGGCCAGCGGGACGCGGTTGGCTTGCAATGCCTCGCCCACTCCGCCGTCTTTCCATGAGTCCGTCATCATGTCGATTCCTTTCCAGACGGTTCACGAGAATTGATCTCGGATCCAAGTCTCATCCTCGCGCAACGAGTTCAGCGTCCGGCGCGGCACCAGAGCGTCGGCATCGAACCGGCTCTTACCAAAGAACAGCAGCCCGGCACCGAGCGCGATCACGACGAGCCCGACTATCAGCGCGGCCAGCCACGGAGCGAGCACATGGCTGAGGCCGAGGATCGCTGCGGCAATCAGCGCCAGCCATCCGCTAAAGGCGATGAGCCCACCTGCGGCGAGCGCGCCGCCCCCTTGGCCGAGGCGCCCCAGTTTTTGCTGCATCTCGGCTTTGAAGAGCGCAAGCTCCTGCTGGACCAGTTGGCCCGTCTCGCTCGCAAGGTCGGAGAGCAGCGCCGTAACCGGACGAGCGGATGGTCGAGGCGCGGCCGGGTCAGCCCGCGAACGGCCATCGGACGACATCAGGCCGTCTCCATCGTGCCGGAGGAGCCGGCGGCGTGTCCGGTCAGCTCGCCACTGCCGCTGCCGCTCGATACGGCTGCCGTAACCGTGCGGGTGGTTGCCCCGCCCGGGTGAGGTCGATTAGCGCCGTCCCGCTCTTCAGACACTGAGGTCCACAACAACCGCCCGATCACGAACCCGACCGCGACGGCGCCAAGAACAAACAATGTGGGTTGTCGCCGAGCGAACTCCTCCGTGTCGGCCACCAGCTCGTTCCAATGCCGGTGGCGCAGGTTGCGCGCAAACTCCTCCACTTGATATGCCGCCTGCTCGACATAGCGGGACATTATCTGGTTTTGCGTGCTGTGCAGCGGCGGGGCGGCGCAGCGCAGCGCCTCGGCTATGCCCGACACCCGCTCGGCAATCTGACGCTTTTGCTCCTGCAGCAGCGATTCGGCGGCCGATCGGGCAGCATCCAGGAATTCGGTGACGACGCTTCCGTCGTGACCTCCCTCCATATCCGCTGTCGAAGGGATCCGCCCTGCCGTCCCGGTTGGGGTCATCATGCTCGGCGAGGCATCATTCCGATCCGCCATGGCGTCGTTCTCCGAGAAAAACCGTAACCTGGCATTCTACTCCGACAACGGATTCATTCGACCTTGGGTTCCTGCGGCACGGCGGGAATTCCCTCATGCGCTCGTTGTCGAACCGCTGCCATAGTTTGCCCGATAATTGAGAATATGCCGCTCGAGTTCGCTTGGTGGGGGCCGGGGTGTCGAAACGCGAGACGATGGTGACGGACGGCGATGGCTGAGCCGAAGCTGCGGCTCGACCCAGCCGACCGGATGCGGCCACCACCGCGTACGCGCCCGCGCCGGCGACGGGCTCGCGGCGGCAAGGAATTCTGGCGACGCGCTACCAAGCTCGGCGTTTTGCTGCTTCTGTGGATCACGATCGTCGGCGGCCTCGTTCTCGGCTACTTCACTCTCACTCTGCCCGACACCGGCGAGCTCACCCGCGCCGAACGCCGTCCGAGTGTCACGATATTGGCCGCCGACGGCAGCCTGCTGACGACCTTTGGCGACCTCTTCGGGCAGCCATTGACCTTGAAGGAAATGTCGCCCTATCTGCCAAAGGCCGTCATCGCGACCGAGGACCGCCGGTTCTACAGCCATTTCGGGATCGACCCGCTCGGGCTCGTCCGGGCGGCCTTCGCCAATATTGCCGCCGGCCGTGTCGTTCAGGGCGGCAGCACGATCAGTCAGCAGCTCGCCAAAAATCTGTTCCTGACGCCCGAGCGGAGCTTCTCTCGCAAGATCCAGGAGACTTTGCTCGCGCTCTGGCTCGAGCATCGCTTCTCGAAGAACCAAATTCTCGAGATCTACCTCAACCGCGTCTATTTCGGAGCCGGCACCTATGGCGTGGATGCTGCGGCGCATCGCTATTTCAACAAGTCGGCGCGGCAAACGAGCCTATACGAAAGCGCCGCGATTGCCGGACTGCTGAAGGCGCCGACCCGCTTCAACCCGACGCGCGACCGCGACAAGGCCGCGACCAGGACAGCGCAAGTCCTCGCCAAAATGGTCGAGGCCGGCTTTGTCACCAACAGTCAGGCGATGGCCGCTCTCGGTGGTGGCGCTTCGCTTGCCGCCGTGGCCGTCACCCGCCCGGGTACCCGCTATTTCGCGGATTGGGTGGCCGAGCAGCTGGGAGACTTTACGGGCGCCGGCAATCGGGACCTGACGGTGGTTACGACACTCGATCCGCGGATGCAGATACAGGCCGAAGCAGCGATCGCGGATGTCATCGCCCGCGAGGGCGGGAGAATGGCAGTGACGCAGGGCGCACTCGTGGCGATGTCGCCGGACGGGGCAGTGCGCGCCATGGTCGGTGGCCGCGATTACGGCCAAAGCCAGTTCAACCGTGCGATCCAGGCGCAGCGGCAGCCTGGCTCGGCCTTCAAGCCGTTCGTCTACTTGGCCGGCCTGGAGGCCGGCCTGCGGCCCTACGACCAATTCGTCGACGCGCCGATTCGGGTCGGTACGTGGCAACCACGCGATTACATCGGCCGCTATCAGGGAGAGATGACGCTCGCGGAAGGGTTAGCCCAGTCGATCAACACGATCGCCGTCCAGGTCGCGCAGCGCGCCGGCATCCGCAATGTCGTCGCAGTGGCCCACCGACTCGGAATCTCCTCCGACCTCACGCCGGAAATGAGCCTTGCTCTCGGTACCAACGAGGTGAACCTGCTGGAGCTGGTCTCCGCCTTTGCGCCGTTTGCCAATGGCGGAAGCGGGGTATGGGCGCACGGCATTGCGGAAATCCGCGACAGTGCCGGAAAGATCGTGTTTCGTCGCACCGGTTCGGGTCTCGGACAAGTCGTAAGCCCCGAATTCGCCGCTGAAATGAATGAGATGATGAGTGCCGTTATCGACCACGGCACCGGCAAGAGCGCCGCACTGCCCCGCCCGACAGCGGGCAAGACCGGCACAACCCAGGATTACCGCGATGCCTGGTTTATCGGCTACACCGCCGACCTCGTCGCCGGAGTGTGGTTCGGCAATGACGACAATGCGCCGATGAACAAGGTGACGGGCGGCTCGCTGCCGGCACAGGCTTGGCGGCGTTTCATGCTCGCTGCGACCCAGGCGATGCCGGTGCGGCCCTTGCCGAGCACGCCGTTGCCGCCGGCTGGCGTGATGGCCGCAGCGCCGCCGCGCACGGGCGGCGGGTTTTTCGAGAATTTTTTCGGGCTTTTCGGGCAGAGGTGATGCGGGAACCTCACCCACCAAGCGCTTGGTGGGTGAGCGTGCCCGTAGTAGGGCTCCTACCGCAGCGGCGAGAACGACGCTGGGACGGCGAGCATGTTCTCCTGCTTGATGAACTGACCGCGTGTATTAGGTGGCCAGGCGCCCGTGGCGCGCGCCTCGTCGCGGATGCGGAAACGATCGGCCGCATCCTTGTAGGCCCAGATGTGGATCCATTGATTGAGCGGCCCGAGCTCGGTATGACCGGCAGCCGCCAGAGGTGACAGTTTTACCCGACCTTCGATCCTCTCGGCCCAGCGTTCGATGACGGTCGGCGCCGCTCCGGGCAGCATCGTGTAGGTGCGGATCTCATACAGGTTGCCGTATTGGCGCGGCGTGAAGGCCGGGCAGAACGGCGCCGCATTGACGATCTTGCTCTCCATCTCGACCTCGAATTCCTGGATCTTCGGCGGCCAGTTAGGGATGGACTGAGAGCGCACCCGGGTTCGGTGCTGGAGGTCGTCATAGGGCCAGATATGGATGATGTGGTTGAGCGGCCCGACTTCGGTGTGAAAGAAGGCGCCGAGCGGCGATACCTTGACGCGTTCGGTCAGCGCTTCCTCAAACCGCTTCTCGACCTCCGGCACCGAGCCCGGCTGCAATCGGTAGGTCCGCATCTCAAAGATCATCGACCTCACTCCTTTTCTGAGTTGGCCGGATCACCTTAAAGGAAGAGTGGCAGCTAAGGTAGGCGTGCGAGCCTCTCGGTTAAGAGATCGTAAAAGCCGTCGGCATCGACCGTGTTCATAAACCGAACGTTGGGCTTTCTGCCGGTCACACCCCACCAATCGACAACCGTCATCCCGATGGTCAGCGGGCTTTTGGTCTCGATCGCCACATTGACTTCGCGTCCTCCGTAAAGGTCGGGGCGCAGCAGGTACCCGATAACGGCAGGATCGTGAAGTGCCTTGGCGCGCGAACCGAATTTGGCGCGTCGGTTTCTCTCAAAGGCCGCCAGCAATGCGGCAACCGCCGTGCCGCAGCGATTGGGAAGAGCGCGCAGCGCCGCCAGGCGAGGCTCGGTGGTGACAAGCCGGTGGGTAACATCGAGAGGGATCATCGTAATCGGGACGCCGCTGTCGACGACGATCACCGCCGCATGCGGATCGACATGGATGTTGAACTCGGCCGCCGGCGTCACATTACCGAGTTCGAAACCGGCCCCGCCCATGATCACCAACTCGCGGAGCTTCTCGATCAGTGTCGGCGCCTTGACGAGCGCCATCGCGATGTTCGTCAGTGGCCCAAGAGCGCATACGGTAATCGTGTGCGGCTCGGCCGAGCGCAGGATGTCGATCAGGAAATCGACACCGTGCTGCGTCTGCAGCGGTATCTCCGGCTCGGGCAGCACGGCGTCGAGGCGGGGATCATTGTGGATGCGCTCGGCGGTGACCAAAGCGTGCATCAAGGGCCGCGCGCAACCGGCATAGACCGGTATCTCGGGGCGACCCGCCAGAGCGCAAACGCGGCGCGCGTTCCGTTCGGTCTGCGCCAGCGGCAGGTTTCCCGCGACGGCGACAAGGCCGAGGAGCTCCAATTCCTCGGACGCGGCCAATGCAAACAAAATCGCGACTGCGTCATCCAATCCGGGGTCTGTATCAATGATGATCTGCCGCTGCATCGGTTCAGCGCCGCCCCACGAGGAGATGGACGCCATTCATTCCGGCATCCCCACCTTGCGCAGGCCGGCGAAAAAAGTGGTTTCGAGCAAGGCATGGATCTTCGGCCCCCCAAAATATTGGGCCGCCGTCAAATGGGCGATCCTCGAATAACGATCGTCGGCGCTCAGCCTGCGGGCTTCGGCCAGCTCTGTCGCGGCGCGTTCGGTCTCCCCTTT
>Ga0207693_10002706_pt1 | contig 15363 bp, 14 predicted proteins | sample LARL81metaG_FD_184347 | JGI IMG/M metagenome (GOLD analysis project Ga0207693, IMG submission 184347) | Corn, switchgrass and miscanthus rhizosphere microbial communities from Kellogg Biological Station, Michigan, USA - LAR L8-1 metaG... | ecosystem: Host-associated > Plants > Roots >...
GGCCTGGAACAACTGCTGGCCCCAGGGATCCTGCTGCACGTCGGTCAACTGGCCGCGGCCGCCATAGGAGATGCGGGCTTGCGCGATCTTGGATGAATCGATCGTGTTGTCGCTTTCGATGTCTTCCGGCCGCACGATACCGCCGACGATCATTTCGCGGATCTCGAAATTGACGCGGATCTCCTGCTTGCCCTGGATCACCAAATTGCCGTTGGGCAAGAGCTGGGTCACCACCGCGGCGACGTTGGTCTGCAAGGCCTCCGAGCGGTTGACCGTGCCTTTGCCGTCGTTGGAGACGTTCGAATCCGTCGTCAGGATGCGCGTGGGCACCGCCGCATTCATGAGCGGCACCTTGCCCTTACCGAAGAAATTGGTGATGCCGGAATCCTGGGTGGTGCTGCGGCTCTTCTTGGTCTCGTTGTCGATGATGGCCTTGTCGGTGATGTTGATCTTCACGGTCAGGATATCGCCGATCTGGTGCGCGCGCTGGTCTTTGAAGAAGGCGCGCGAGCCGTTGCGCCAGAGCGAGTTGGGATTGTACGAGGCCGGCATCGCCGAAGGCATCGGCAGCGCCACCGGTTGGTAGCCCGGATGCGCCGTGGGGTTGTCGATCGAGGCGAGCGGCGGCGGCCGACCGACGGTCGCAATCCGGTCGATGGCGGCGCAGCCATTTAACAAAGACGTCGTTGTCGCCGCCAGGGCGAGGTGACGCAGTACGGGAATGACTCTCATCGACTTGGCTTCCACGGTTGGCGCATCCTTGCGCTGTGACTGTCTTGACGCATACGCACGCGCGCCGCGTTAGGGCGTGAGCCCGCCGGCCGGCGCGGCGGCCGCAGGCGGAAGGTTGGCCGCCAGCTTGGGCGCGCCGTTGGGGATGATCAGGCGGCCGGGCGCGATCACCACGCCCTGGATGGTGCGCTTGGATTGCTCGTTGAGGACGCCGATGGTGTCGCCTTCGGCGCCGGCTTCGAGCGCCTTGCCGCGCACGGTCAGCGTGACGCCCGGCACCTCGTAGATCAGCGTCACCGTCTCGTTGCGCTGCACCAGCTCCGGCTTCATGGTGTCGGCGGTACGCAGCACCTGGCCGGGCTGCAGCGCGTTGCGGGCGGCGAGCCCGATCGCCTGCTCGCGGTCGACGACGAGATCGCGGCCGGCTTCGGCGCGCGGGCGGCGCTCGGTAACCACATCGGCGTGCTTGATGATTTCGCCGCGCGCGAGCGCGTGCGCGACGGTGACGACTTCGACGGTCGGCTGCGCGCGGCCGGTCAACCGCAGCGGCGCGCGGCCCGGGATGTCGAGCGTGGCGTCGAAGCGTCCGGTGAGCGAATCGTAACTTGCCTGCAGCACGCGCGGACCGCCTTTGGCGCTCGGCTCGACGTACTGCGTGCGCAGCTCGCGATCGTATATGAGCCGCAGGTCTTTGGCCGGCCCGAGCGCGAACTGCGCCGAAAGCGCCGCGGTCAGGCAGTTCTCGACCGCCTGCGCCTCGACTTGACGGCTTGCCCGCGTGACGACGACCTCGCGCAGCCCACCGGTGTCGAGTCCGATGAGCGCGTGCGGGCGCACCGCCTCGGCCACCGCGTCGGCGGAGACCGTGCCGCTGAAACCGAGATCGGGCGCGCGGAAGATCGGCACCTGCGCGACGATACCGGCGTTCTCGACCAGATCGCCGATGCGCACGATGTCGCCGGCGATCACCGCTTCGGCCCTGAGTTTGGGATGCGCCGGTTCAGAGGCGGCGGCCGCCGCCGATAGCGTCGTCAGCGCGGTCAATGCGACGATGAGCTTGCGGATCATGAGGTCACCTCAGCGCATCAGATTGGAAGTCGCCGACAGCATCTGGTCGGCGGCGGTAATCACCTTCGAGTTCATCTCGTAGGCGCGCTGCGCCGTGATCAGGTTGGTGATCTCGGCGACCGAATCGACGTTGGATTGCTCAAGGCTGCCTTGCTGCAAATCGCCGGCGCCGTCGGTGGCGGCCAGCCCGTCCTGCGGCGTGCCGGAGGCCGGCGTCTCCTGGTAGAGGTTGTCGCCGATCGATAACAGGCCGGCTTGGTTGACGAAGCGCGTGATGGTCAGTTGCCCGATGATGGTGGGCGCGGTTGCGCCCTGCGGAATCACCGACACTTGGCCCTGCGGGTTGATGGTCAGGCCCGTGCTGTTGGCGGGGATGGTGATCGCCGGCATCACCACATTGCCGTGCGCGGTAACCAAACGCCCTTGCGCATCCATCTTGAACGAGCCGTCGCGCGTATAGGCGAAAGTGCCGTCGGGCAGTTGGATCTTGAAGAAGCCGTCGCCGCGGATCGCGACGTCGAGTGTGCCGTTGGTCTGCACCAGCGTGCCTTGCGTCATCAGGCGCGCGGTGCCGACGGTCTTGACGCCGGAGCCGAGGTCGATGCCGACCGGCAGGATGTTGCCCTGCGCGGAGGCCTGCGTGCCGACGCGGCTCATGTGGTCGTAGAGCAGATCCTGGAATTCGGCCCGCTGGCGCTTGTAGCCGGTGGTGGTCATGTTGGCGAGGTTGTTGGCGATGACCTGCACGTTGAGCTGCATGGCCATCATGCCGGTCGCCGCGGTGCTGAGTGCGCGCATGATCTAACTCTCCTCAGTTCGGCACGTCGGCGAGCTTGTCGATCGACGACTGGCCGAGATCGCTCTGCTGCTGGAGCATGGCGGCGATCTGCGTGTAGCTACGGGTGATTTCGATCATGCGCGACATCTCGACGACCGCGCGCACGTTTGATTTTTCGAGCGCGCCCTGCGCAATGGTGGCGGTCTTGGTCTCGACCGGGGCGTCGTTGCCGGCATAGTTGAAAGTGCCGTTGCCGTCCTTCTGCAACTGCCGGGGATTGGCGAATGACACGAGGCGCAGTTTGCCGCGCTGCGAATCCGCTTTCGAATTGCCTTCGCGCACGCTGATGGTGCCGTCAGGGCTGATCGAAATCTGGCGGTCGGTCGGTTGAAACGTGATCGGCCCGCCGTCGCCGAGCACGGGATCGCCTTGCGCGGTGACCAACTGGCCGGACGGGTTGATCTGGAACGAGCCGTTGCGGGTGTAGCGCACGCCGCGCTGGGTCTGCACGGCGAAAAAGCCGTCGCCGTTGATGGCGACGTCAAGCGCGTTGCCGGTGCGTTCGAGCGCGCCGGCGCTCATGTCGATCCAGGTCGCCCGGTCTTGCACGAAGCTGACGCGCGTGTCGGCAGCGCGCGCCGCCGAGTTCAGGTATTCCTCGAACAGCGAGCCATCGGCCTTGAAGCCGGTGGTATTCATGTTGGCGATGTTGTTGGCGACGACGTCGAGTTCGCGCGACAGCGCGACCTGACGCGACAGTCCGATCAGAAGCGCATTCTGCATCGGTCACTCCCCATGCTCCGGCCGCGATGCCCGCCCTCCCGAGGCAGGCCTAGGCCTTTCAGCGCGCCGCGCGCTCTCCCAAGCCCGCGGCTGGCCAGAGCTTTGCAGCCGCCGTGCCAACAGTAAAAAGCTTATGAGTTCAGTGGCTTAGGAAAAATCGCCGGCCCCGCGGCGGGGCAAAAACCGCCCTAATCTGCCCGCGGCCGGCAATTTCTGCCGGGCGCGACCCCATCCAGCAACAAACTGTTAACCATACCGACCTACCTTCACGGTGGGGGCGCAAGGCCGCGCAGCCGTGGTGCTTTGCGCCGTCGGCCGGCCAACCCAACGTGAACGGGGCAGTTGCGATGGCGGCCAAGGCAAAACCGGCGGACGAGGAAGCCGAGGAAAAACCCGAGGCGGAAGACGCCCCCGCCGCCAAGTCAAAATTCAAACTTAAGCTCAAGCTGCCCGGCAAGCGCGTCATGATCATCGCCGGCGGCCTGCTCGTGCTGATGGCCGGCGGCGCCGGCAGCTATTTCTTTTTCTTCCACAAGCCCGCGCATGAGGAAGCCGCCAAGCCCGCCGTCAAGCCAGCGGTCTTCGTCGACATGCCCGATGTGCTGGTCAACCTCGCCAATAACGGCAGCGACCGCACGCAATATCTGAAGGTGAAGATCGTGCTCGAGCTGCCCGACCAGAAACTGGTCGGGGAGATCCAGCCGCTGATGCCGCGCGTGATGGACGCGTTCCAGACCTATTTGCGCGAGCTGCGGCCGACCGATCTCGACGGCTCCGCCGGCCTCTACCGGCTGAAAGAAGAATTGACGCGGCGGGTGAACGCCGCCGTCGCGCCCAACCACATCACGGCGGTTCTGTTCAAGGAGATCGTCGTCCAGTGACGGCGTAGGCAATGGCGCAGGGCACGCAAATCGATCAAGACGCGCTTGCCGCCGAGTGGGGCTTGGCGCTCGAAGCCGATGCCGCGGGCGGCGGGGAGGGGACTTCCGCGCCGGGCGCCGAGGAGGCGGCCGCGCAATGGGCCGCGATGGTCGACGAAGGCGCGCAGTCCTCCAAGGGCGGCGCCGAGCGCATCCTCAACCAGGACGAGATCGACAGCCTGCTTGGCTTTAGCCTGGCCGACGTGACGCTCAACGACAATTCCGGCATCCGCGCCATCATCGACTCGGCGATGGTGTCGTACGAGCGCCTGCCGATGCTGGAAATCGTCTTCGATCGTCTGGTGCGGTTGATGACGACCTCGTTGCGCAATTTCACTTCCGACAACGTCGAGGTCTCGCTCGACCGCATCACCTCGGTGCGCTTCGGCGATTATCTCAACTCGATCCCGCTGCCGGCGATCCTGGCCGTGTTCAAAGCCGAGGAGTGGGAAAATTTCGGCCTCGTCACCGTCAATTCAAGCCTGATCTATTCGATCATCGACGTCCTGCTCGGCGGCCGGCGCGGGCAAAGCACCGTGCGGGTCGAGGGCCGGCCCTACACCACGATCGAAACCAACCTCGTCAAGCGCATGATCGACGTGGTGCTTGCCGACGCCGAGCTCGCTTTCAAGCCGCTGTCGCCGGTCAAGTTCAATATCGACCGCCTCGAGACCAACCCGCGCTTTGCCGCCATCTCGCGCCCGGCCAATGCCGCCATCCTGGTGCGGCTGCGCATCGACATGGAAGATCGCGGCGGCACCGTCGAGTTGCTGCTGCCTTATGCCACGATCGAGCCGATCCGCGCCACGCTTCTCCAGATGTTCATGGGCGAGAAGTTCGGCCGCGACCCGATCTGGGAAGGGCATCTGGCGACCGAAATCGCGCAGGCCGCCATCAGCGTCGACGCCGTGCTGTACGAGGCCAAACTGCCGTTGCGGCAGATGATGTCGCTCAATGTCGGCGACACGCTCACGCTTGCGGTCAAGCCCGACGCCATGGTCACCGTGCGCTGCGGCGACATCGCCTTGACGGAAGGGCGCATGGGCCGCGTCGGCGACCGCGTCGCTGTGCGCGTCGGCAAGGCGCTGCGCAAGCCGCGCACCACCTTCGCCATGTTCGAAACGGCGGACGATCCGACCAAACCGAGGGAGGCACCGTGAGCCCGCATTACGGCGTTTTGGTCGAGAGTCTGGTCTCGATCCTGTTGCTGCTCACCATCCTCTACTGCGTACGGCTGAACAGCCAGCTGCGTCTGCTCAAGGCCGACGAGCACTCGCTGCGCGCGACCATCTCTGAACTGATCACCGCCACCGAGATCGCCGAGCGCGCGATCGCCGGGCTCAAATCCACGATGCGCGAGGGCGAACAGACTTTGAGCGAGCGCCTGGCGCGGGTCGAAGAGCTTTCGTCCGGCCTCGAGCAGCAGATCGGCGCCGGCGAATTGCTGCTCGGCAAGATCACGCGCATTGCCGGGCTCGGACGCGGCGCCGATGAGCCGGCGTCCACCCCCGACGCCAAGGCGGTGGCGGCCGCCGCGCAGGCCTTTGCCGAGCGCACGCGCGCGCGGCTCGCCGGCCTCGCCGCATGACGCGGCGGCGCCGCGATTTCCGGCTGATCCCGGTCGTGCTGATCGCGACCGTCTGCCTGTTCGCGCTCAAAGTATCAGGACTGGTATTCGACGGCGGCTATACGCTGTCCGAGCGGCTGCAGGCCCGCAACAAGGCCGAGCTGACCGTGGTCGACCCGGCGAGCGTGCCGGATTATCCCAGGATCGTGCTCGCCGGCGATCCGGCCGCGCCTTCCGTTGCGCCTTCCGCGCCGGCCAAGCCCTGGGCGAAGGAGATGTTCAACTTCCAGAACGACGGCGCCGACATCACCGGTTCGGTCGAGAAAAAAGAAGACAAGCCGGCGGGGCCGGCGCTCAAGGTCAGCACCAAGGCGCCGGATGCGCCCAAGCTCGAAGCCGGCAACTCCTCGATCACGGTCGAGCCCGGCAAGGTGCTGTCGTCCGGCGAGCGCGCGATCCTGGAAAGCCTGCAGAACCGCCGCAAGGCGCTCGACCAGCGCAGCCGCGAACTCGAGATGCGCGAGAGCCTGCTGAAGGCGACCGAGAAGCGCGTCGAGGCCAAGGTCGCCGAACTCAAGGCCATCGAGGCGCGTCTCAAGGCGTCCATGGGCGAGCGCGACAAAGCCGAGGCCGAGCGCTTCAAGGCCATCATCACCATGTACGAGAACATGAAGGCGAAGGAAGCGGCGCGCATCTTCGACAAGCTGGATATGAAGGTGCTGGTCGACGTCGCCAATGCCATGAACCCGCGCAGCATGTCGCAGATCCTGGCGCAGATGACGCCGGAATCGGCCGAACGGCTGACCGTCGAACTCGCCAAGCTGTCGAGCGCCAACAAGACCCCCGACGCCCTGCCCAAGATCGAGAACAAGCCGGGCGGCACCTGAGCCTCGCGAGCGCGCTCTTTTTCACGGTTAACGCGACGTTAAACGGCCATCCCTAGTCTGGCGCGACCGGCCGTTTGGCCGGCTGGAACGCGGCATGACGGCTTCGCCCTACCGCCATCTTCTGACGCGCCTGCTCGCCATCGCGCTCACGTCGATCGTGCTCGGCGCCGGCGCCCCGGCGCGCGCGCAAGATCAGGTTCAAGACCGGATCAAAGGCGAGGCGAGGGTGGAGAACGCCAACGGCTTCATCCGCCTGGTTTTCCGTTTCGACAAGCCGGTGCCGGCGCAGGTCAAGCTGGCCTGGCCGGTCATGGTGATCGAATTCACGGCGCCGGTCGCGGTTGCGGTCGACAAGCTCAATGCTGCCGCGCCCCAACTCATCGGCGCCGCGCGCAGCGATCCCGACGGCAAAGCCCTCCGCATCGCGCTGTCGCAAAAGGTGAAGCTCAACACCATCACCGCCGCGGAGCGCTTTTACGTCGATCTCATGCCGGAGAACTGGAGCGGCGTGCTGCCCGGCCTGCCGCAGGAGGTGGTCGAGGAACTGGCCGAGCGCGCGCGCGAGGCCGAACGGCAGTTGAAACGGCGGCGCCAGGACGAGGTCAAGCGCAAGACCGCGCCGATCCGCGTGCGCGTCGCTACGCAGCCGACCTTCACACGTTATGTGCTCGACTTGCCCGACGCCGCCAATGTGGTGCCGGAGCGCGGCGACGGCCGCTACACGTTGAGCTTCGACCAGCCGATCCAGTGGGACCTTGCCGAAGCGCTCTCGGCGCTGCCGCCGACGCTCAGCACTATCGAGGCCAGCAACGAGCGTGACGCCGGCACCGTCAGCTTCATATTCAACGGCGCGCCCGATGTGCGCAGCTTCCGCGAGGACCGCAGCATCGTCGTCGACGTCAGCCATGACGGCGCCAAGCTGAAGATTGCGGCGCCCGCCCACGAACGGCACGATGCGCCGAAGGTGCCGGATCTCGCCGCCATCCCGGCCATCGCGCCGCCGGCAACGGTGCCGGCCCAAGAAGAACGCCCGCCCGCCCCTGCAAAAAGCCAACCTGCGGTGCCGCCGCCCGCGTCCGCAAAGGAAGAGGCCAAACAGGCCGTGCCGCCCGCCGCTGCCGCCTCGGAACAAGCTGCCGTTCCGAAGTTGGAGCCCGCGCCGAAATCGGCGCCGCCGCCCAAAGCGCCGGAGCTTGTCAAGAACGACAAGACAGCCGTGCCGCCCGCGCCCAAGCCGGACGGCACGGTCGTGTTGCGCGTGCATCAATCCGCCGACAGCCTGCGGCTCGAATTTCCCTTTGTGGCGCCGACGCCGGCGGCCGTTTTCATGCGTGCCGAAACGCTTTGGCTGGTGTTCGACAGCGCCGTCAAGATCGACGCCTCGGCGCTCGTCGGCCACGCCAATGACGGCGTGCGCTCGGCAACCGTCACCCGCGGGGACGAAGGCGAGGCGATTCTGCGCGTGCGCCTGTCGCGCCCGCGCCTGACCAGCATCGCTGCCGACGGTTCGTCATGGACCGTTGCCATCGCCGACACCGTGACCGCGCCGCCGCGCCCGCTCACGGTTGCGCGCAGCATCGTCGGCAAAGACCGCGCCAACATCGTCATTCCCTTCGACAGCCCCGGCAAGCTCTTCCACATCATCGACCCCGACATCGGCGACCGGCTGCTGGTAGTGACCGCGCTGCCGCCCGCACGCGGCTTCGTGCGCGCGCAGGATTATGTCGAGCTGCACGCGCTGGCCTCGACGCAGGGCGTCGCCGTACATCCGATTGCCGACGACGTCACTGCGGTGCTGAGCGAAAAGGCAGTGACATTCAGCCGGCCCGGCGGTCTGTCGCTGTCGACTGCGCCGGTGCGCGAGCCCGAGCAGGCCACCGCCGCGCGCAGCGCGAGCTTCGACACCCAGCGCTGGGGTTTCGACCGCAGCGCCGATTTCCAGCGGCGTCAGTCCGAGCTGATCCGTCTCGCGGCCGAGGCGCCGGCCTCCAAACGCCGCCCGGCGCGGCTTGATCTCGCCCGCTTTTATCTGGCGCGCGGCATGTCGGCGGAGGCGAAAGCCGTGCTCGACGTCGCGCTCGCCGATGAGACCGGGACCGAAGACGTCACCGGCAGCGTGCTCACGGCGGTCGCCGACGTCATGCTCGACCGGCCCGAGGACGCGCTCAAGCAGCTGAGCAAGCCGCAGATCGGCGACAAGTTCGGCGCCCCGGTCTGGCGCGCGGTCGCCTTCGCGCGCCAGGGCAAATGGGCGGAGGCGCGCGCCGGCTTTCGCAACCTGGACGCGGCGGTCGCCGGCCTGCCGATCGAATTGCAGCGCCTGGCCATGTTGACGGCGCTGCATACCGCGCTCGAGACCGGCGACTTGACCCAGGCGGCGCGGCTCGCCAACGAGTTCGGCACGGTTGGGCTCGCGCCCGACGAGAACCCAAGCTTTGCCGTGCTCAGCGGCCGGCTCGACCAGGGCCTTGGCCGGCTCGACGCCGCGCTCACGAATTATCAAACCGCCGCCGCCTCCGGCGACCGGCGCGCCGCCGCGCAAGGTCGCTTGCGTGAGATCATGCTGCGGCTGGCACGCGGCGCGCTGACGCGCCCGGATGCGATCCTCGCCCTGGAGACGCTCACCACCATCTGGCGCGGCGACGAGACCGAGATCGAGGGGCTCAAGCTGCTGGCGCACCTCTACACGGAGGAGGGGCGCTACCGCGACGCCTTTCACGTCATGCGTGTGGCCATGCTGGCGCATCCCAATTCCGAGCTGACGCGCCAGATCCAGGACGAGGCGGCGGCGACCTTCGACAGCTTGTTCCTCTCCTCCAAAGGCGACGCGCTCAAGCCGGTCGAGGCGCTGTCCATATTCTACGATTATCGCGAGCTGACGCCGATCGGCCACCGCGGCGACGAAATGATCCGCCGTCTGGCCGACAGGCTGGTCGCCTTCGACCTGCTCGATCAAGCGGCCGAATTGCTTCAGCACCAGATCGACCACCGCCTGAACGGAGCGGCGCGCGCGCAAGTCGCGACCCGCCTTGCCGCCATCTACCTCATGAACCGCAAGCCGCAGCTCGCGATTTCCGCCTTGCAAAAGACGCGCAGCTCCGAACTTGCGAGCGAACTGCGCGAGCAGCGGTTGCTGCTGGAGGCGCGCGCTCTGTCCGATGGCGGCCGCCACGACCTCGCGCTCGAACTGATCGCCCATATCGAAAAGCCGCAGGCGCAGCGGCTGCGCGCCGACATCCTGTGGGCGGCCAAGCGCTGGCGCGAGGCGGCCGAGCGCATTGAACTGCTCTATGGCGAGCGCTGGAAGCAATTCGAGCCGCTGAACGAAAACGAGCGCTTCGACGTGCTGCGCGCGGCAATCGGCTATACGCTGTCCGATGAAACGATCGCGCTGGCGCGCCTGCGCGAACGCTACGCGCCCAAATTCGCCGACGGGCCGGACGCGCGCGCCTTCGCGGTGGTGAGCGCGCCGATCGGCGCCGGCAACGGCGAATTCCAGGACGTGGCGCGGCGCATCGCCGCGATCAATACGCTCGATGCCTTTTTGCGCGACGTTCATGAGCGCTATCCCGACGCGCCCGCGGCAGGCGACGTCAATGCCGAAAAGGCGCCCGCGCCGCCGCCTGCGCCGGCCGACAAAGCCGCGGCCGTCGAGCCGCCCAAGGCGCCGAGCGGGCCGCCTGCGCCCGCCAAGCCGGACGCGCAGCCGACGGGGTCGATCCCACGCCGCTAACACGGGCGGCCGCATCGCGCGGACGCTCGAACAGACGGTTGTGGTCGCCGCGCCGAAACAAACCCCTAGGGAGACGACGATGGAAATTGATCTGCCGGAGATCATAGCCGAGGTGCGCGAAGCCTTCGATCGCTACGAGAAGGCGCTGGTGTCGAACGACGTGCCCGCGCTCGACGCGCTGTTCCGCGACGATCCGCGTACCGTGCGTTATGGCGCCGGCGAAATCTTGTACGGCTATGCCGACATCAAGGCCTTCCGCGCCGCGCGCTCGCCGGTGGGGCTTGGGCGCCAGCTTTCGCGCACGGTCATCACCACATTTGGGCGCGAGTTCGCCGTCGCCTCCACGCTTTACGAGCGGCCGTCGGCGCCCGGCAAAATCGGGCGGCAGACGCAAAGCTGGGTGAAATTCCCAGAAGGCTGGCGCGTGGTGGTCGGCCACGTCAGCCTGATCGACCCGCCCAAGGCTTAGGCGCGGACGCGTTCCACGGGTAAATTATATTGTTACGTCAATAGCTTAGGTAGTCGCGCGTGAAAGCAACACGGCTCACAATGCGGCGACCGCCTGCACTTCGATCAGCAGCGATTCCTGCACCAGCCGGTCGATCATCAATAGCGTGTTGGGCGGGTAGGCGCCGTTCGTGAACATCTTGGGGAATTCGCGCAGCCGGTAGGCCATGAATCGCGGGATGTCCTGCGAGTGCACGAGATAGGTCGTGAACTGCACGATGTTGCCCCAGCCGGCGCCGCAGGATTTGAGCGCCGCCTCGATATTGGCGAAAGTCTGGGCGCATTGCGCGTCGAAGCCGCCGTCGCCGGCAAGCTTGCCGTCCTTGCCGACGCCGACCTGGCCGGCGATGTAGATGTATTCCGACGCCTTGACGCGGGTGAGCTGCGAATATTGCCCGAGCGGTTTGCCGAGCGCATCCGGGTTGATGATCTTGATGTCGGGCATGTGCGCCTCCTATGTCGCTCGCGGGCACGCGCGTAGCGCGTGAACCCGAGGTCCGGAAACAGTCTCTGTGCTTGCATCTGGATTCCGGGTCCGGCGCTTCGCGCCGTCCCGGAATGACAGATTGATTATCCCACTTCCACCACTTCCTCCGGAAACTGGTGCAGCCGGTCGCCGGGGCCGTTGCCGCCGATCAGGTAATTGTCGCACAGCCAATTCAGATAGCCGGCATGGATGTAAGTCGGGTGCACCACGATGTTCATGTCCTTCTCGATGGTCATGGGTTCGTCGTTGCGCACCAGCGGACGCTCGACCAGGTCGTAGCCCTGGCCGTGACAATAGAGCCGCGCCTCGCTCGGCCGGCCGTTCTTCTTCATGAAGTCGTTGAAGGCGTCCCAGATGTCCTTGCAGGGCGTGCCCGGCTTGAGCAAATCGAGCGTGAAGCGGCGCGACTGCTTGCAGAATTCCAGTTCGTCCTTCATCGCCTGCGGCACCCTGGCGCCGACGACGCAGGAACGGCCGAGTTCGGTATACATACCGCCCGGCCCGTTGTCCTCGACCAGCAGCGCGATCTGGTCGCCCTTCTGGATCACGCGGTTCTGCAAGTGCTTATTGGCGAACTTCGACGGCGTGCCGAGCGGCATGGAGGCGCACAGATAGATGCCGTTCTCGCTGCCATGCGCGACGCTGTATTGCTGCGCAATGGCGGCGACCTCGGTGTCGCGCATGCCGGGCTTGGCGGCGGCGAAGGCCGCGCGCATGGCGCCGTCCTGCATCAGCGCGGCGCGCCGGACCAGCTCCATCTCCTCGGCGCTCTTGATGACCTTGATGCGGTCGACCATGTCGGAAGCGTCGACGTAGCGCGCGTTCGGGAAGGCGCGCTTGACGTAGTCGAGCAGCGCAAACGACATCTGGTAGGTGCCGACATAGCCTATCGTGCCGCTGGCGAAGGGTTTGAGTGCACTCGCCGCGAGCTCGGGGTCATAGTCCTTGGTGTAGTGTGCGGAGGCGTAGCTCGGCGTGGTCAGGATCTTCTTGACGCCTCGCCAAGTGACGTCGCCCTGCGCCGTGGTCTCGCCGCCGCCGAACGGGCCCTGGCATACGACGGTCATCTCGTCATCGCGCGGAAAGATCACCGTGTTGGGGTAGCCGTTGGTCGCCGGCATGTCGGTGAAGTAGCGCACGTAGCCGCCCATGTGGTCGTTGTTGTTCTGCATCAGCAGCACGTCGATCTTTTCGCGCGCCATGGCCGCGCGCACCGCCTTCCAGCGGCGCTCAAGCTCGGAGGTCGAGATCGGCGTGTTGAGACGTTCCGACAGGCTCATGAATTACTCCCAGGATGCGGGCTTGCGTACGATATTGATCATCTTTTTCGGCTGGCCGGAAAGATAGCATTGCATGTTTCCGGCGATGGTCGGCATGGCGCGGTCCTCGTAGCCTTGCGAATAGCCGCCGAGATGCGAGAACATTGTGACGTTCTTCGTCTTCCACAGCGGGTTGTGCGCCGGCAGCGGTTCCTGCGCGTAGACATCGAGCGCCGCACCGGCGATCGTACCGCTCTCCAGCGCCTTGATGAGCGCGGCTTCGTCCACCACGCCGCCGCGCGCCACATTGACGAGGTAGGCGCTGGGTTTCATGGCGGCCAAGACTGTCTCGCCGACAATGCCGCGGGTTTTATCGTCGAGGGGCGTCAGCACCACCAGATAGTGGAGGCTCGATGCGGCCTGCGCCAATTGGTCGCGATGCACCATGCGGTCGAAGGCCGGCGCCGGCCGCGGGTTGCCGCTGATGCCGACCACGGTCATGCCGAGCGCTTTGCAGATCGGCGCCAGATACTCGGCGATCAGCCCGACGCCGAGAATGCCGACGGTCTTGCCGGCGAGCAACTGCGCCGGCCAGCGTTCCCACCGGCCGCTGTCTTGCGCGCGCGCGGCGCGCGGCAGGTCGCGGGCCAGCGACAGCATGTAGGCGATGGTCGCTTCCGACACCGGCGGGCCGTGGATGCCGCGCACATTGGTAACCAGCACCTCGCTGCCGAGCGAGGGCAGGTCGACGATGTTGTCGACGCCGGTGCCGAGCGCCTGAATCCATCTCAGCTTCGGCGCGTCGCGCACCACATGATCGGCCATGGGCGGCGAGAAACACAGCAAAATGTCGGTGTCGGCGATATAGGGACCGACGTCGTTATGATGGCCGACCACGTTGATGGTCAGTTGCGGGAAGCGCTCCAGCAGCATGGCCTTGTAACGGGCCCGCATGGCTTCCTGGACTTCGGTGAGGATGAGGACGTTGGGCATGGCAAGTTCCGAGAAACGGCGCGCTGGTATAGCGCGTGCAGCCGAACCGGGGGAACGGTTTTCGGCTATGATGGCGGCAAGGCCGTGGCCCGCATGGTGGGCCTGCGCTAGAATGGCCGGTCCGAACGGACGGCGAATATCGCGTGAGGAGTGACAATCATGCCGATCGATCTGGCGGCGGTGGACTGGTTCTACGTGATCGTGCTGGCGATCCTGGTCTTTCTCTCGACCTTGATCGGCAGCCTGCTCGCCTTCCGGCACGTCTTCCTCGGCGCGCTGTTCTCGGCGCTGCTGTTCGTGGCGGGCTTCGTGTTCTGGACCTATTATCCGCACGGCCTGCCGCTGCCGACCCGGCTGGCGGGGACGCCGGCCGTCGCGCCATCGGCGCCACCGCCATCATCGGCACCGGTTGCGCCGGTCAAGCCGGCCAACCCCGTCACCGACGTCACCCCGCCCGCCGCGGCGCCGCCGAAGTAGGCTTGCATCCGGGCGGCGGAGATGTTTTTTCTCGACAGCGCGCGCAGGCGGGCGCGGCGCGTAGCTTTTTGTGAACGAGGCGGTATGGCGGCATGAAGAAAGTTTATCCCGACGCCAAGGCGGCGCTCGCCGGCGTGCTCAAGGACGGCATGTTGATCTGCTGCGGGGGCTTCGGCCTTTGCGGCATCCCCGAGACGCTGATCAAGGCGATCCGCGATTCCGGGGTCAAGAACCTGACCGTGGTGTCGAACAATGCCGGCGTCGACGGCGCCGGTCTCGGGTTGCTGCTCGAGAGCAAGCAGGTCAAGAAGATGATCTCGTCGTACGTGGGCGAGAACAAGCTGTTCGCCCAGCAATATCTCGCCGGCGAACTGGAGATCGAATTCAACCCGCAGGGCACGCTGGCCGAGCGCATCCGCGCCGGCGGCGCGGGCATCCCCGCCTTTTTCACCCGCACCGGCGCCGGCACCGACATCGCCAAGGGCAAGGAAGAGCGCAGCTTCGACGGCGAGCGCTACATCATGGAGCGCGGCATCGTCGCCGACCTGTCGATCGTGCACGCCTGGATGGGCGATCACGAGGGCAACCTCGTGTACCGCAAGACCGCGCGCAACTTCAATCCGATGATGGCGACCGCCGGCAAGGTGACGGTGGCCGAGGTCGAGCACCTTGTGCGCCCCGGCGAACTCGAGCCCGACCACATCGTCACGCCCGGCGTCTACGTCAAGCGCATCGTCCACGTGCCGGATGCCGTCAAGCACATCGAGCAACGCACCGTGCGCAAGCGCGTCGCCGCCGCGGCCGCGGGGGAGGAGGTCTGATGCCCTGGACCCGTGAGCAGATGGCCGAACGCGCGGCCAAGGAGCTGCGCGACGGCTTCTACGTCAATCTCGGCATCGGCATTCCGACGCTGGTGTCGAACTACATCCCGGACGGCATGACGGTGCAGCTGCAAAGCGAGAACGGCATGCTCGGCTTCGGCCCGTTCCCCTATGAGGGCGAGGAAGACCCCGACCTGATCAACGCCGGCAAGCAGACCGTCACCGAGCTGCCGACCACCAGTTTTTTCTCGTCAGCGGATTCTTTCGCCATGATCCGCGGCGGGCACATCGACATCGCGCTGCTCGGCGCCATGCAGGTCGCGGAAAACGGCGACCTCGCCAACTGGGTGA
>Ga0207693_10002707_pt1 | contig 15361 bp, 23 predicted proteins | sample LARL81metaG_FD_184347 | JGI IMG/M metagenome (GOLD analysis project Ga0207693, IMG submission 184347) | Corn, switchgrass and miscanthus rhizosphere microbial communities from Kellogg Biological Station, Michigan, USA - LAR L8-1 metaG... | ecosystem: Host-associated > Plants > Roots >...
CCCCTCGGTCTCCGCGAGCCCCGGATTAACAGCCCTTCCGGGGCTCGTTCTGTGAATTATCGCGATCCTAAACAAAAAGCCCCGCCGAAGCGGGGCCAGTTCGATAAGGGAGAATATGGCGACAATATCAACCCGCGTCAAAGGCAATATCGCGACCATGCGGAGGAAAACCTCGGTCCAATTGTAGGTAGCTTGCGGATTTATTTGGAGGGAGTTGCCGGTAACCACCGATCTGGACACCGCGTCTGCTATACTTGCGTTGTTCGGGGGGCATTTCCGGACATAATCGACGGACAAGGCTACGGGCCGCTATGAAGGCGCCGCAGAGGGAAAGGACGCACCCAAGCATCGTCCGTTCAACCGAAACTCAAGACCGAGGCGAAATGAAGTCTCTAATCGTGAAGCGATCCGTGGTTCTCGCCGGCCACAAGACGAGCGTCAGCCTCGAGGATGCATTTTGGAACTCGCTGAAGGAGATTGCCCGGGCTGGTAACATGACCCTGCCTGACTTACTCGTCGCTATCGATTCTAAACGGCATCATGGAAATCTCTCATCGACGATACGGCAGTTTGTGCTTAACTTCTATCGGGAGCAGCTCGTTGACCGAGCTGATGTTCGTGACAAGCGCCAGGCGATTCAGAGACTGATCAAGACGACGGTATCGGCTTGATCCAACTCTGGGTATCAAAGTAGGGGTGAGAAGCCCCCGTGGCGATCTGTTTGAGCGACGGAACAATCCAGCAAAAAACGCATTACGTAAGGTTTGCGTAGCGCGGCCGTGGGGCATAGCGCTGTCTTGTGTAAATGAATTTAGCGACGACGCGACGGCTGAGATCACGGCTGCTGGGTCGAGGAAGGAACAATGGCGATAATCACAAAATAAACACAGACGGAATATCTGAGGTGGCTGGCTCGTGTTGGTGAAAAATGGATCGTCGCGCCATGAAATCTCAAATCGTAAAGCGCTCATTCATGATCGCGGGTCGGAAGAAGAGTATCAGCCTCGAAGGCGTTGTCTGGAGGTCATTGAAAGAGATTGCTAATTACCGTGACGCGACCTTGTTGACCCTCCTCACCGGCATCGCATCAACGGAAGATCAAGGCAATCTATCATCATCCATTCGCCTATTCGTCCTAAATTTCTATCGCGAGCAACTTGAACTACAAAATAGGCAGAAAGTTATAGAGGCAGTGTTTCGCAGTCCTAGCCGCGGATTGCACTAAGCTAAAGCCACTTTGCGCAACCGCGATGTGCGCCAAGTTGCTTTCGCACCCGTGCTAAGCGGATGCGTCCAGGCCGTCAGGACCGGGCGCCACGAAGTTAACCCGCCACCGTGAGTTTCGGTATTCAGAATACCTTCTCCTTGCCGCAACCGCAGCACTGCCTGGACCATCCTCTCGGCCGAACACAAGGAAACCGGGATCTCGGCAAGGATCATCTGCCGGATGTTGAGTTCGGAGCGACTTCCCCCGCTTGTTTCGGCGAAAATCATGGAATACGGGGAGCCGGTATTTACGGTGGGACGAAGAAGCAGAACCGCAGATTGGCCTCGAAGCTCAAATTGAACGGCCCGGACGTGGGGACTACGAGGATGACAGCCTAATTACAATGCCATTACAAGACGAAACACTACTTTGGTTGCTGGGTCCGAGAAATTCGGGCCTAGCCGGTAACTTCGCACCTTCAGTCAAAATAATTTCAACAATTCGCCCTACGATTTACGGAACGGCCCTTTACACCAGCGGCGGAGAGTGCGCGCTTTGTCAGCGGGAGGGTAGGGTTATGTCCGTCTTAAAAGTTATGCTTGCAGCAAGCATTGTCGCGATTGTAGCGTTGGGTACGGCCGCGGCGTCCGCTTCTCATTACCCTCGGAAGCTCGCGCCATGGTCGCAACTTGCCCAAGCCACGGAGACCCCGCGGGATGAGACAGGCGGCCCGGCCCCCGCTGAAGTTACCACCGCGGTGCTTGAACAGTAGGACGTCAAATCGGTATTGGGGCGGCAGGTCCGCAGCAACGTCGGAGAAGACATGGGGCGAGTCGTCAACGTGGTCGTCGATCGGAGCGGGCAGGTGCGTGCTGCGATCATCGACTTTGGGGGCTTCTTGGGGGTAGGTAACCGCAAGATCGCGATAGATTGGAACGCGCTGCACCACTTTGCAACCGCTGAGGATGACCATATCACGCTCGATCTCACGCGAGATCAGGTGAAGGCGGCGCCAGAATACAAGGATGGACGCCCCGTTGTCCTGATCGGAACACCCGAGAGCCTGCCGCAGTCATCCGGCGTCTGAGTAGGGCAGTTGGCTACTGCCGGTGCAAACCGGATCACCTCTCCCTTCGTCGTCAGCGACCGTTCTGGTCTCTAGCGTTTGAGATGCAGAACCTGTGCGTCTAGCTCGACGCGCGCCCTGCGGGCAAATTGATTCCTGTCGGTTCCCGCATGACCTGCACGGCCCTCACAGTAGCCGGTTGAATACGAAAACGGATGGGCGACCAAATTGGCATCCGCGTAACCTAGTTCCCACCATGGTACCTCTACAATCTCTGCTGAAGCTCTTCGCTCTGAACGGCGTTAACACCCTTAGTGCTCCGGATTGACGGGACCGGAGAATCACGCGCGGCAACGCCGCCGATTACCGCGCGGCAGCTAGGTAATCCATTATGTTGCGACAATTTTGGGCTGCACTAGGGCTTTCGCAATAACGATTTGGACATCGACAAAATGCAGCGATATCAGGTGAGCTGTTACGACGCCAACGAGTGCTTAGCCGACCTAACATTGGAGGCTCCGAATAAGGCGGTCGCGGAGATGTTGGTGCTTACGCAGCTGCAGGGGACCAGCACGCCGCTCGCTAATCGTATCGATAAGCTTGTTGTGCGCCCCGAAGGGGAAACAGCGGAGGCTGAGCCGACCTTTATCGATAAAGAATTGAACGAGACGATCGGGCCTAATCAACCTGCCCATCAGCCCCCCGCATGGGGTGACGAGATCAAGGTTTATGATCCCGAGAAGCTTGCGGGCCTGACTCCATCTTCCGGTGCCCGAATCAGACGCGCCGCAATTATTGCAAGCGTGCTATCAAGTGCGGGGGTTGCATGGATTGGCTGGAACTCCCTTCACTCTGCCGGAGAAGTTCCGAGTGCTGCTCCCGGTGACCAGAAACCAGCTTCTTCGGCTCCCAGCGTAGGTTCTCACCATCCAATGCCAACACAAAGCGCAAGCGTCGGCGAGGCGCCTCAGCAATCGGTTCAAAGCCTATCGATGGAGGACCAAAACAATAGTCCCGTGTCCGCGTCGGGCGACCGACACGATTCTACCCAAAGCACTGTGCAGCCGGTTGGCCGCACCGAAACAACCGCGGTCGTCCAGCAGAAGAATTCGTCTGCATCATCGGCCGTCCGTAACAAACCTAAACCACGGCCGACACCGTTTCCGGAAACAAAACCTACTACAATTGATGGATGGGTAGTACGGGAGGTTGCTAATGCAAGAGCTGTGTTGCAGGGACCGAATGGCGTCTGGAAGGTTACCCGAGGCGACACCGTTCCGGGACTTGGAACAGTCGATTCGATTGTTCTGTGGGGTAACCGTTGGATTGTTGCGACAAGTAGAGGTTTGATCACGACGCAATGAGCACACCCGGTCGCTACCGCTGCTAATCGAAGATCGCGAAAAACATCCCAGTGATAGGAAGCATTCCTTTACGTAGAACTCGCCTTGGAGATTAGGTGAGCGTCCAATGCTGATCAGGAAGACCGCTATCGTCTTTGCCGCCGCAGTGGCTCTCGGATTCCTCACGCCAGTTCCGGACGCGCCTTCTATGAAGGAGTGCAGCGGGAGGTACCATACTCCGGCAAAAGCGAATACAAGAATTCAATGCGGAGCGAACGCATCGAATGTGTTTTCCCGACGGCCACCGAGAGGGATCACCCTCGGCATCGGGGATGTGGTGAGCGTCACGATCTTTGAGGCTGAGGCGGGTGGGCTCTTCCTCCCAAGCGAGGCCGGCGCGCGACCGGGTAACTTCGTTACGCTGCCGGACCAAATCGTGGATTCCGACGGCAACATAACGGTGCCGTACGCTGGCACGATCCGCGCCGCCGGGCGGACGCCGTTGGAGGTTCAACAGGCGATCATTGACGCTCTAACGCGTCGGTAAACCGGATCATGACCCTGGTCTGAAGAACCGTGATGGCATGGCCACCTCGCGGGCGGCTCATTAGCACGACCCCAGCAACCGAACCGGCTGCATCGGAGATGGAACAGCCGAAAAAAGCTTTGTGAAATCAGATCGTTTTAGAAGAGACTGTTGAAGGCGGTTGGGTGATACCGCCGCAATTGCGATCCTGCCTTAGAATTGGGGAAAGCATTGGCGTCGAACACTGAGGTCTGTGCACTTCCGTCATGTCGCGGCCAAAGTTTTGTGATGCAAGCGGAAGTGTCAAGATGGAGACCCATGCCATGTCGCTAATTCGAAGCGGATACCTGGCCGCCAAACGTTGGGGATTGCTGGCTGTGTTGTTCTCAGCGCTTCTCGCGTTCTCTCTTCTTCATCCCTCCGTAGCGGCTGCCCAAGAGGTGAAGCAGATCAAACTCACCGAGAAGCATATGCAGGGCTTCATCGTCGTGTCCGAGCACATGGCGCAGCTCTATCATGGCGCGAATCCAGACAGACCGGATCCAACACTGGAGGGACAAGCCGAGGCTCTGGTCAAGAAAAATGGCTTTGCGAGTCTCGCCGAATACGACGACGTCTCGACGAATATCGCCATCGTCCTTTCCGGCATCGACCAACAGTCCAAGACCTTTACCGAGCCACCAGATCAGATAAAGAAGGAGATCAATTCGATTAAGGCCAACAAAGCTATCCCCGAGGCGCAGAAGAGGGAGGACCTGGTCCAGCTTGAGGCCGCGCTAAAGGACACACGGCCCATTCAATTCAAGGAAAACATCGCGATGGTCCTCAAGTATTTCGATCAACTTCCGTCGCTCCAGGAGGAGGGACCTGCGGATTAGCGTTCCGCGAATGCGGATAGTTTAGCGGCACTGCTTGCCACCCTCCCGGCGCGCGCGCACTCCCCGACCGACGAAGACTGATCGCGCGCACGCATGCGATGGTGCAGTGGCGTACCGGTGCTGGGGCGGGAGCATCGCCTCTAACGGTCTATCGGTTCGCGACGCAGGAACCATTTTAGCCCTAGTCAACGCCATCAGACCATCTCGTCCTCCTCCTCCGCGGTTGCATGCTATGTTGGCATTCGTCCCAGGTATTGGGCAGGGACCGGGACCATTGGTCCTCCCCAAGTTCCTCCTTTGGAGTGATCGCTTCCCGAGCCGAGTTGCTAGGCGGTTCCCGATCGGAGATCGCAACAATTGCTTGGCGAGAGCAACACGAGTGCAGCCAAACGGCGCGAAATGGTATTCCGCTAAGGGGAGTATCGGAATTTTCAGGTGGCGACAAATAGTTCCATGCGTCACCGCCCAACCGGTCATGCAAGGACTGGGAAGCCATACGCGCACTCGGGTCACCAAAACGTCGCACATCGCTGTCTAGACTTGCAAACTCGCACGAACGTGGAACCCTGGTAGTGTCGCGGGGCCAGAAAACCACCTGAGGATGGGCGACGACCCTGTCCGACTGTCTGAAGTCGGCAATCACGTAAATCCAATAGGAGGAAAAAGCAGGCCGTTGTTCGCGAGCAGCACGAGGAACTGATGATTCGAAATTCGCTCACGAGTCCGGAGCGTCTGCACGGTAAGATCCGTGCAGCTTTGGTCACAGACATAAAGGTACGACAGTCCATGAAAATCCGGGAAATCGGCCAAGCATTGATTGCCGCCGGATTCTTTACTCTTGACGAACAGACCAAGGCACTTGGGGTCCCACGTAGCACCGCGTGGACGATTCTACAGGCTCGCCATAAGAATTATGGGCTTTCCGAGAAGCTGATCAAACGTATGTTGGCTTCGCAACATCTTCCGCCACTCGTCCGTTCCAAAATCATCGAATACCGTGAAGAGAAAACTGCCGGCCTCTACGGTGGACCACAGCACAGCGAACCAGATTTGCCGCAAGCTAATCGCGCGTACGGCGGATCGCCAGCGCGTAGAAAGGTCCCGTAGATTAGGTCCTTGAGCAGATCGACGGCCTCAGTCGCTGCGTGGTTGGAAACGCCCCTATTGAAGTTCTTTTTTTGGTGAGACAAGCAAGAATCCTCGCACTGCGCATTCGAAAGGTTTGCCCAGGTCTGCGGCATCCGCTGCGAGGTATTCACTCGCGACGGCAAAGACGTCCCGACGTCTTACGATTCCAGGACATGATGGTCGCGCTGTACAATCGCCAAGGCCCCCGCGAGAATCAGGGCATTCATATTCCTGGCCCGGAGAATGGATACAAGCGGGGGCAGCGCAACGTCTCCCAGATTCATCCCTCTGCTTTGATCGAGCCCTTCTTTGGGCACAATCCGAGGGAAGCGCAAATTGCAATCGAGAAAAAGCAAGCGCTGGCCGAGGGTATTGTAGCCGCATACGCGAGGTTTGCCGCCGCCACATTGCCGATAGCAACGAGGGTCAATCCCCGAACACCCACCGGGTGATGCGCACGTCCCTCTGATACCCGCTGTTCCTGGCAAACGGCTCCTCGTTCCAGAACCTGTCCGCAGCCGCGCGGTTGGGCAACTCGATCAGCAATGCTGTGCCGATATTGTCCGCACCATCCGCCGAGCGGATTGGCCCGCGGAAGATGAAGCTGTCGCCATAGGACGCGAAGTATGATTCGTGCGCGTGCAAGTGCTCGCGGAAGAATTCCGGCGTGCCGGTTTTGGGTCCCGTGCACGGGAACTGCTGCAGGCCCTTTCGGGCGTAGTCGGCGGCACGCTTCTGGAAACTGTTCGACCAGCGGTGGATTTCGACGCGCTGGTAGACCCGGGCCTTGTTCATCGGCTCGTCGGCGACGAACTTGTCCAGCGCCGCGCGATCGTCGAGCTGCATGAAAAATGACGTGCCGAGCGTGTCGCGGCCGTCGTCGGAGATGAAATGGCCGTAGCCGATGACGCGCTCACCGAAATTTTTGACGTAGCTGTTCTGCTCAGCCACCAGGGTGCGCCGGGCGGCTTCCATCCCCGGCTTGTCCCAGTAGTAGATCGCCCACTGCGCCGGCTTGGTGCGGTAGTAGTCCTTCAGCGCCTCGCCCTGCAAACCATAGCGCGGATCACCCGGCAGATATCCGGCGGATTGTTCGCTTGGCATGTCATCTCCCCAATCAGGCAGCTTGGGATGAGCCTAGCATCAGGTTCGAATACGAGCTGGTCATCAATCTCAAGGCGGCGAAGGTACTCGGCCTGGGTATCCCGTCAACGCTGCTCGCTCGCGCCGACGAGGCGATCGAATAGTGGGCTGCTTTGCTGCGATTGCTCATGGCCGCTCCTAGCACTCTCGCACATAGCTTACGCGACGGCATGTCCGCAGCCGGTGGAAGCTGACGTTGGGGTTCTTGATGGGGTAGTCGTGGTTTGACCCCTAGCGGTCGTAAGCCCAGGGGAACTCCCGCGCTGCAGCGAGCCCCTGACTTGATCCTCGACAATACGTTATGTTGTGGCGAACCCGGCGGGTAGTGCAGCGAATGCGATCCACCGCGGCAGCTATACCAGGTACGATGACAGCCCTGAGCCTTTGGGATGGCTATGAGACGGCGCTCCACAACAGGTGCTGGTTCGGTCAAACCGCGACGGTGCAAGCCGGCACTAAAGGGCCACAGTGGAACAACTCGGCCCGTAACCTCATCTGCCGCTAACCAGGAATCGGAGGTCGCGCGGCTCACCAGAGAACTAAACGAAGCGCGGGAAGAGAAGGCGGCGATTAGCGACGTCCTCCGCTTGGTTTCGACTTCGTGGAGCAATGTTGGGACTGTTCTCCAATCAGTAGCTGAACGTGCTGCACACATTTGTCAGGCTCAATACGTCGACATCTTTCTGGTAGAAAATGCCGAGCTGCGTGACGTGGCTTGGTTTGGCGAACTTAAGCGGACGCTGGCATTTCCACTAGATCGTTCCACCGTAGCGGGTCGTTCCGTTTGCGACATGCGCTCCGTCAGCATCGACGATCTGCAGAACGCCGGTACCGAGTTCGCTCGCGGACGAGAGATTGCACGTAAGGATGGTCATCGGAGTATCCTCGCGGTGCCACTTATCCGGGATGGCGGAGCGCTTGGCACTATCGTAGTTCGCCGAACCGAAGTCCGGCCTTTCGAGCAGAAACATGCTGCTCTGCTGACAACCTTCGCTGCTCAGGCCGTCATCGCCATCGAGAATGCGCGCCTGCTTAATGAGCTGCGCGAGCGCACGGCCGATCTGAGCGAATCGCTGCAGCAGCAGACTGCCACCGCCGACGTGCTCAAGGTCATCAGCCGCTCGACTTTCGATCTGCAGACGGTGCTAAATACTTTGGTCGTCTCCGCCGGCCGGCTGTGCGAGGCGGAAAACGTCCAGCTCTTCCTGCGCACGGGGGAGGTCTACCGGCTCGCCGCCCACAACGGCTTCTCGCTCGAATACCAGGAATACGCGAGGCGACATCCGATCGCGCCGGGTCGCGGCACGCTGGTGGCGCGCACGTCGCTCGAAGGCGCACCGGTTCACATCCCCGACGTTCTCGCCGACCCGGAATATACCTGGCGTGAGGGACAACGACTTGCCGGCTTCCGTGCAGCATTTGGAGTGCCGCTGCTGCGGGAGGAAAGCTGCATCGGCGTCATGGCGATGACGCGAGCCACGCCGCGCCCATTTACCGAGCGGCAGATGGAGTTGGTCCAGACCTTCGCCGACCAGGCGGCAATCGCGATTGAGAATGTGCGGCTGTTCGAGGAAATCCGGGACAAGAGCCGCCAGCTTGCAGAAGCAAGCCAGCAGAAGTCGCAGTTTCTGGCCAACATGAGCCACGAGCTGCGCACGCCACTCAATGCCATTATCGGGGTCACCGAAATGCTGCGGGAGGATGCAGAGGCATTGAAGCAGGACACCGAGCCGCTTGACCGCGTCCTCGGTGCAGGCAGGCATCTACTTGCCTTGATCAACGACATCCTCGACCTTTCAAAGATCGAGGCGGGGCGTATGGAGCTTCATCTCGAATCTTTCGCCCTCGGGCCGCTGATCGAGGGCGTCATCAGGACAATCGAACCACTGGCGTCGAAGAATGGGAACCAGGTCGTGCTGCATTGCGATACCGCCATGGGAACGATGCATGCTGACCAGATGCGACTACGCCAGGCCCTGTTGAACCTTATGAGCAATGCCAACAAGTTCACCGAGCGCGGAAGCATCGCAATCAATGCCGGTCAGCGACAGCAGAACGGTCGCGACTGGATCACGCTGGCGGTTGCGGACACCGGCATCGGCATGACGGCGGAGCAGATGGGCAAGCTGTTTCAGGAATTTTCCCAGGCTTCCGCCACCACGGCGAGTAAATACGGTGGCACGGGTCTTGGCCTCGCAATCAGCCGACGCTTCTGTCAAATGATGGGTGGTGATATCACGGTGGAGAGCGAGCCCGGCCGAGGGTCCACCTTCACGATCCGGCTGCCGAGAATTGTGGAAGCCCCTCATGTCGAGCGATGAGTTGATTGGCAACGTCGTTCAGGTCATCCCCTACTATCTGAGGCTGAGGGCCGACTCCCAGAACATCATTGCCGATACGCCTGATCAGCGCAGCCCCCCAGCCCGCCGCGACAGCGCCGAGAGTGTCCCATGTGTGGCAGGCAATAAGAAAGAGTTGGTAAGGTTCAACTCCAAGCTCTTTCTCGACATAAGCGTAAGCCTCGCGCGATGGTTTATGGTGCTTCACGCCATCCGCGCTGAATCTTCGTTCAAACAGATCGACGATGCCAGCATGCTCAAGCTGGCGCGTTTGCACCTCGAGAAAATTGTCCGTTAGCGTGAAAAGCCGAAAACCTGCATCGCGCAGCTTGTGTAGCGCCGCTGGGACCTCAGGGTGGGGCGGCATCGTGGAAAACTTTTCCGTGAGCTCTTTCTTGTCCTTATCATCAACTTTGATGCCACGCGTATCCGCCAGCATTTTCATCACTGCCGAGCCGATTTCGGTGAATGGGACATAGCAGCCAGCCACGGTCAGGGCGGCGGAATACATGATGAAATTGGCGAACCACAAGCGCATGGCGCTCTTTTCACCGAAGATGCGTTCAAAAGTCGGCTCCATCGTTTCAAGATCGAGCAGCGTTTCGTTGACGTCGAAGACGATCAAGGGAAGAGCGGCCATGTTCTTGGACTCCCGTTTGTTATTGCACCTGGTTCCTGGAGGCAGTCGCCCTTTCAGCGCTTATTCTTGAGTCGACGGCGGTGCGCGGCCTGTTTGGCGCGATTGCCGCAGATCGCCATGCTGCACCATCTTCTCGCCCGCCTGCGAGTACGGTCGGCGAACACCAAGGTGCAGCTATGTCCCTCGCACGCTTTCACCTTGGCAAAATCTTCCTCGCACACGAACTTCGCCAACACTTCCCCGATCGGCAGCAGTAGGGATTCGGGGGAGCGCCAACGCCGCATCATTCGCAGATCCAAGCGATCGCCGCCGCTATGGCGATGCCGCGATATCTGGCTGAATGCTTCGTCACGCTCCAAGAGCCGGTTCAAAGGAACCAATTCCTGAAGAGTCTTGGGTGTGAGGGGCCGGCCCATATGCTTGTGAACGAAGCCTCTGAACCACTCGCGCAGGGCACGAGCCTGATCTGCAACCTTGTCCAGCTCACCTGGCATCGCTCGCGCCTTCAACTCATCCAGTGCATCCACCCGCACAAGCTTCGCTTGAGCCAGCCACTTCACGAGGCCATCGCCGCTGTCGAGCCAGTCGATTGGTTTATCGACCGGTGTCGCGATGGAGTTCAGGAAATCGAGGCCAAGCGAGTTGGCGATAAAAATTGCAGGTGGTCTGTGTTGCACGATTGGCCCCTTTCCGCAGCGAGCAAAAAGTTCCAATCGCATAACCTGTCAGACCGTCCTTGACAAGTTATGGCAGATCGCCATAACCTGTCAAGTGCCATTGAACTGGTTATGGCCAGGCCACGATGTCAGGAGCAACAGGATGACGACGAAGGATGTGAGCGTGGTGCTCGCCCATGGAGCATGGGCGGACGGATCAAGTTGGGCACGGGTCATTGCGGCGCTCAAGGCGGAGGCCGTGAAGGTGTTCGCCGCGCCGCTTCCCCTGACATCCCTTGCTGACGACGTGGCTGCTCTTAACCGCAGCTTGGACCGAACCGAAGGGCCGATCGTATTGGCGGGACACGCGTACGCCGGTGCGGTCATAGCTCTCGCACGTCCTGAACGCGTGAAGGCCCTGGTCTACGTAACCGCTCTTGCTCCCGACGAAGGCGAGAAGGTCGCAGACGTTTTCTATCGCCTTGAGCCCCATCCCCAAGCGCCAAAGCTGGCACCAGACAATAACGGCTTGATCTGGTTACCTGAAGCAGCCTTTGCGACCGCTTTCGCGCAGCATGCATCCGCCGAGGAACGAGCCGTGCTCTGCGCCGTGCAGCGACCGATCTCGCTGGCCTGCATCGCTGTTCCAGTCGGACGCCCGCTCTGGAAGGACATTCCGAGTTGGTTTCTCGTTGCCGAAGACGATCGAATGATAGTCCCTGAGACGCAGCGTTACATGGCGGAACGGATGACGGCGAAGACAAAGGTGCATGCCGTCGATCACACACCCAGTGTCACCGCTCCGCGAGTTGTGGTCGACATTATCCGCGATGCAATGCGCTCCGTAACCGGCAAGTGAAGTAAGCCTCACAGTCCGCAATCGACGGGTTATCGCTCCTCACACGATAACCTCATGATGTCATGGACGAGGTTACAAACAGAGGAGAGTTTCATGGCGCCTGTCAGATATCGCACGGCCGATGCCGACGGTTTCAAGGTCTTCTATCGCGAGGCGGGGCCAGCCGACGCGCCGAAGCTGCTGTTGCTGCACGGCTTCCCGAGCGCGGGCCATATGTTTCGTGACCTGATCCCGATGCTCGCCGACAGATTTCACGTGGTCGCCCCGGACCTTCCCGGGTTCGGTCAATCCGACATGCCGCCGCGAGAAAAATTCAGATACACATTCGACAACATCGCCAGCGTGATCGACCGCTTCACCGAGGTCATCGGCTTCGATCGGTTTGCGGTGTACGTCTTTGACTACGGCGCGCCAACCGGCTTCCGGCTCGCTGTCCGCCATCCTGAGCGGATAACCGCCATCATTTCGCAGAACGGCAACGCCTACGAGGAGGGTCTCAGTGACGGCTGGACTCCGATCCGGGCCTATTGGCAAGACCCGTCGCAGGTGAACCGGAAGGCGCTCCGCGCCTTCCTCACGCCGGAGACGACCAACTGGCAGTACACGCACGGCGTACCCGACCAAACAGTGGTGTCGCCTGACGGTCAGAACCTCGACAACTTCTATCTAACCCGTCCCGGTGCTGATGAAGTGCAGCTCGACCTCTTCGGCGACTACAAGAGCAACGTCGCGCTGTATCCGTCATTCCACAAGTACTTCCGCACTTACAAACCGCCGCTTTTGGCTGTGTGGGGCAAGAACGATCCGTTCTTCCTGCCGTCGGGCGCGGAGGCGTTCAAGCGGGACAATCCGGGCGCAGTCGTTCGCTTCTTCGATACTGGGCACTTCGCCCTCGAAACGCATGCGCACGAAATCGCGGACGTCATCCGCGATTTCCTCTCGCGTTCCAAGTGAGAATCCCGTCGGCCATCTCAGCTGCGCCGGCCAACTTGCCAGCATTCGCGTGCTTTCTCGGCGTCTCGCAAGGGCTTGAACCATGGGCTTTAATATTGAGTCCGACTTTCAGGACGAGGTTGATTGATGTGTCGATATGATTCGAGCCTCGGTAACGCAGTACTGATCAGCGCTTCTCGTGTTAGTTCCGTGAGCATCGCCGAGCGTGCCTCATCGTCTGTCGCGGTGAATACAAGAGCCTGCTTGCGGCTGTGATCGACCGGCACATTGTCGAGATGAGCCAAGCCATCCAGCTCTTGCAAAGCGGTGGTCTGCGCTGGCGTTGGGACTGGCGCGGTGCTGGTCTTGGCTCCGCGAGCCGGCGATGGCAGTTGCCACCAAAGCAACGCCAAGCATCAACCCAACCACTGCATTTTCGCGCAGCCATCGGTCGAAGGAGTGTCGATCTTCAGGCGACAGATGCTTGTATTTTCGCAGAATTTCGCCCTTGGTCACGGGGCCCCCCAGGCTGGTCAACGGTCGATCCGATTTGCGCCATACGAGCGAGATGCGACGATCAGGACGCCGACGAAAACTACAGTAGCCATCACGCAGACGAACTCGAAGATCGTCACGGCGCGCTCCCGGGGTTGTGAGAACCCGATCTATCGAGGCGCCCGGGGGGTCTCATCAGCTACTTGCGTGGAAGGAACCGTTGGCCAGAGCTTCTGATATGCCCGGTCCGCTCCAAGGAGCGTCAGCACAATAATGAAAACCGCAGCAAGCATGTACCGCCGCCACCGGCTCACAGCTTCGCGCTCCTCGCGCGTCAATCGAATTTTGGGACGTTGCCACATAAGCGAATCTCTCCCTGCTTGTCTCCTGGTGGAGACAACGGCGAACTTGTCGCAAACCACAAATTAGAATTTACGTGCAGCTGCGTCCGGTCGCGCCGCTCAGGGATGGACCCAAATCGTCTCGCCGGCTACTTCGATTGAATCAAGCGAAAGATTGGCGATAATGATGTAGCTGACGACGGCCAACAACAGGCACGCTCCGATCGAGATCATCACAGCTTGTGCACTTTTCCAACTCACGCCGGGCTTAACTACGCCGAAGGGGCCTGTTATGACATTCGTCATGATTGCTTCCGTGCTCGACAAATGGGCCAAAAGCTGGGCCGACACCAAATAGACTCTCCGAGCAGCAGAAAAATTCCCGCGGTGACGTGTTTTTCTTTGTTCAAGCGTGATTTATTTTTATTCAGAGTGGGAATAAATGTGCAACGTCTGAGTCCTTCTATCCAAGGGAACAATTGCCTTCAGTAAAGGGCTAACCACGAACCTGGCGATAATCGCACGTTGGTCCGAATGCCGATGCTTCTGCGCGTACCCACGAATTGCTCAACACGAGCAGGACGGTCTGGGTCATGATCAAGTCGGCGGGCAGCGAAACGCCTGGAGATTGGCCGACGCTATTGCTGCATGCCTATTTCTACGGCGAGCTCGACACGGCAAGTGCATTATCCGTCAAGCAACGCATCGATGCCGCTGAGCCCAGTCATCTTAAGTTACCGTCCCCACACACCTGAGCGTGCGAACGGGAAGGGCCTTCCGCGGTGAGCACCCGCGATCAGGGCGTTCGTCCGCAATAGCGCTTATCAAGCGCCGACGGGCGCGCGCCAGACGAGACATCACGGTCCCGACCGGCACGGAAGTGACTACCGCAATCTCGCGATATTCAAGGCCCTGAATGTCGCGTAATACCAGCGCTTCACGAAATTCGGGCGGAAGCTTTTCGATCTCTGCGCGCAGGTGAGCCTCGTCGGCTCTCGCGATCAGACCGCCTTCCGGGTTCATGGAGATCAACTCCTCCATATCGGCGCCGCGCTCTGCCTGGACACGCTCCTCAACGTCGAGGTCATCCACTGCCACGAGCTCCGAGCGCCGATTCTTCCGGAGCCACGAGTGAGCGGTATTGCGCACAATGGCGAGCACCCAGGCGCGCGCATTGCCACTCGTGAAGCTAGCGATCGCACGAAAAGCCCTCAGGCATGCCTCCTGCACTACATCCTCCGCATCAGCCCGATCCCCGGTCAGCCACAGCGCAGTCGTCAGCGCATCCTGCAGGTGCGGCAGGACGACTGTTGAAAATCGTGAGTTTCGGTCATCCTCCATCATGCGGTACCCGACCAGCTCGATGCCCCGAACCTTGGAAGATCATGAGCTGCCGAAGTGAGTCTCAACCTCAAGTTTAGACCGCGATCGGGTCCAGAAGGATGATTCCTCTTGCCGCACGGCATGTTAACTGACATCATTGCGGGCCATTTCCCAAAGTAATTCGAGTGGGAAACAAAGAGAATCGCGAATGCGCGATGACGCTATCGGTAATTCCGATGACCCGCACAACAGACTGGGAAAGTCGGATCGGCCGCCGTGTCACGCTGCGCGATCTTCACGTCCTGTCTACCGTCGTGCGCTGGGGTAGCATGGCAAAGGCGGCATCGCATCTCGCAATGTCCCAATCGGCCGTCTCGGAGTCGATTGCACACCTAGGAGCCTGTCCGAGTAATAGCGGATTTTGCTGGTCAGAGAAGCGCGAGTCAGATTCTCTCCCCCCGCATGAGCAAGACATTCCGCGCCT
>Ga0207693_10002708_pt1 | contig 15361 bp, 10 predicted proteins | sample LARL81metaG_FD_184347 | JGI IMG/M metagenome (GOLD analysis project Ga0207693, IMG submission 184347) | Corn, switchgrass and miscanthus rhizosphere microbial communities from Kellogg Biological Station, Michigan, USA - LAR L8-1 metaG... | ecosystem: Host-associated > Plants > Roots >...
CGCGAAAAGGCCCGATTCCAACAAGTCTTTTGGATTGTTGGCGTCCCCGACGGGATTTGAACCCGTGTTACCGCCGTGAAAGGGCGATGTCCTAGGCCGGGCTAGACGACGGGGACGCGTCAGGAATCAAGCACTTGCCATTCTACCATCCTCACTCCGGTACGAGTCGCGGTACGGGTCACAAGACGCATGACACCGCTGTGCGCTCTCCGCTTTTCATCCGATACCGCCGAGTCATAGACATTCGCTGTAATGCTGTACGATGCATGCCGCAGCAGATCCTGGACTACTTTTTGGATTATTTTCGTTCTGCCGCAACAACGTCGTGTAGCTGTGACGGAGAGTGTGCCAGCCCTTCAGCGGAACGACGAGTTTTGCAGCAACAGGCTTGATGTAGAGCTGCATGGTTTTCGACATCCAGTAGGGCTGCTTGCCGTTCTTCTTGGCGCTCGCAAAGACGAAATCGCTGTCAGCCGCGTACGGCGTCTCCTTTCTCCACGCAAGCAGTTCAGCGATCAAGTCCTCATCGAGTGGGATTGGCTTCTTCGAGGCTTCTGTCTTCACGTTACCCTCGTGCTGCAGCACGATGGAACGCTTGGGCGCTAAAAACCTTCTTGAAAGTCAATGTCCTCCCACTTGACGCCGCTCAACTCTCCTCGTCTCAGACCTGTTCCGAAATCCAGCAAGATCATAATGCGTTTTCTCGCGGACAGCATTTCGAGCAACAGTCGCAGCTATCTCACGTCTAGGCGAGCAGGTGTTCCCAACCGTTGACCACCTTGACGAACCTTGCTGATGGGATTGCGGTCGGTGAACTCCTATCGAATACCGTGCTCGTAGAGAAGGTGCATGATGTCCCTGAGCTTCTTCTTGCTTCCCGGCGCTAAATCCAAGTTGCCGAGCCAGTCCTCAACGTCCACAGCTTTCACCTCACCCAACAATCGGGAACCCCACGCCGGAACAATCCAGTTCTTCAGGTAGCCCTTGATCGTTTCCGTGGTGGAGTAGGCACGTCTGCCGGATTCCTTTTCCTGCCAGTGCTGCGCCAACCGTTCCACGCTCTCGGGGCTATCTTTCTTTCCGAGGCCCAGGCGCTCAACCTCTTTCCACGTCTGGGACTTTTGTGTCGTACGCGCTCAAACACCGCCAAATAAACCCAACATTTCCAACAAAGCCGTCTCATCCTTCCGTGCGCGCGTGAATTGGTGAATCTCTTTTGTTTCTGCGGTCTTGCTTCACTTTTCCGATTCGCTCATCCGTAACTCTGGATCAGCATATCGGGGCTCGAATCCCCGGGGGGCAGCCAATCTTTGCAACCACTTCCTTCGGAAGGAGTCTCCTCAGTCGCGTGCGCGCGATCAGGAATGTCCTTGAATAGCGCACGGGTAATATGTCATCAAATATGTAGTGTCAATTTCGACCCCTACTGGTCTCGTGTTCGTTCAATGCAGATGCTCAGCTCTGCGTCTCTCATGCACGCACAAGTTACACTTTGCTTCCTCCGCAGGAATTACATTGAATCTTCATAGCGGTATCATGTGTTCCTCTTCGGTTAGGGTGCTCGGTGACTGTTTGGGTGGATTCGATGAGAATTTGGCAGCTCCTGCTCAGGCTTGGGGTATTCGTGCCTGTATTGCTGGTCTTAGCATTCCCCGGTCGCGGGCAAACCGAAGACGCACAGTCCCGTGCTGATGCCGGAATTCGGTTCGCTCGGTCGGGAGACCTGGCACGCGCTGCCGACGAACTGCGCAGGGCCGTGATGCTCGCTCCAACGAATGCAGAATTCCTAAGCACGCTCGGCACTGTCCTTGCGATGGACAAAAAGCTAGAAGAATCCAGTGCGGCATTTCGCAAGGCTCTCCAATTCGCACCACAAGATTCCACGGTTCGACGATATCTAGCTGCAAACCTTTGGCAATTACATCACTACCCTGAAGCAAAGCGGGAGCTCCAAATCATTTTGCACGAGCATCCGAACGACGCACAGTCTCGCCTACTACTCGGAATGGTGTCGGAGAACTCCGGTGATTACTCAACTGCAGCGAAACTGCTCAGTTCTGTGCCGGATGAAGTCGAAAAACGACCCGAATCAATCGCGGCTCTCGCGCATTCGTACTACCAACTGCGGGAGCATGAAAACGCGCGCGCTACGTTGCAGGGACTGTCATCGCATGCAGGTAACGCCAAGTCATTATTGCTCGGTGCCGAAATTGCCGATCAGGCAGGCGACTACATTGAAGCGGAGCGACTACTGGATTCAATCAGTGAACCTGGAGATACATCAGCCGATATTCGGTTCCGAAAGGCAACGATCCAATATCACGCCGGCCATTTCGCCCAATGCCAAACCACATTAGAGCCGCTTCTAGCAGGACCTGGCGTTACCGCTCAGATGTACAACCTGTTGGGCTGGTGCTACCACCGGCTGAACAAACCCAAAGAAGCGACCGAGGCATTTGAACACGCAATCGCGCTGGCCCCGGCCGATGAGTCGAATTACGTTGATCTCATCAAGGTACTGGAGGCCCATAATTTTCTGCTCGTGGCGCTCGATGCTGCAAATCACGCAGCCGCTCTGTTCCCCAACTCTGCCGCGGTTTTCAACCTGAAGGGCTCAATTGAAAGCCGGCTCTCTCAGTTCACGGATGCGATCACGTCGTATAAACACTCTGTCGAGGCCCAAAGCTCGAGCAGCGAGGGATGGCTGGGTCTGGGACGGGCCCAAGTTTCTGCCGGGTTGATCCCCGATGCAACTTCCACGTTCACTAGCGCCATTGAGCGCTTTCCGAATGAAGCACGACTCAAGGTTGTCTATGCGGAGATGCTGCGGAACCACGTTGACCCGACCGACCGCACTGCCCGCATTCGAGCCGAGCAGTTACTGAAACAGGCGATCGCAAACGATGCCACGAATCCGGAAGCTTTTTTTGCACTGGGGAAGATCGAGTTAGACGACGGGAGACTGACACATGCGTCTCAGCATCTCGAACGTGCGGCAAAACTGCTGCCCGAAAGCAGAGAGGTGCATTTCGTGCTCTCGCGTGTATACCGGCGTTTGAATCGCACAGCCGACGCGCAACGAGAATTGGAGACATACCAGCGATTAAAAAAAGGCCGAGCCCCCGAGCGTCAAGAGGGTTCATTGATTGATGAGGCGACGCCTTGACCGGAACTTCAATGCCGAGACCAGGTACAATCACACTGATAGTTTTCCTGATGTTCGTCATCGCAGTTGGGAAAACAGCATCCATACCTGCCACCGCTTCAGCTTCCAATGAAATCTTTACGGACATCACTGAACAGGCCGGAATTACCTGGCAGCAGTTCGGTGGTGAGTCGCCCGATCGATTTCTCATCGAAACCATGGGCGGAGGTGTCGCGTTCTTCGATGTTGACAACGACGGACTGTTGGACATTTTTTTCGTAAACGGTGGAGAAACGCCTCATGGCAAGAGCCCGCTTCCACTCAGTAATGCCTTGTATCGCAACCTGGGAAACGGCAGGTTTGAAAACGTCGCGGCCAAAGCTGGTCTCGACAAGCTGAACTTCTACGGCATGGGTGTGGCTGCAGCGGATTTCGACAACGACGGTTATCAGGATCTCTATGTCACCGGCTATCCGGCGAGCGCTCTTTATCACAATAATCACGACGGGACGTTTACAGATGTCACCGACAAGGCCGGCGTGAAGAACGCGGGGAAGTGGGCTGCTGGTGCAGCCTGGTTCGACTACGATCGCGACGGCTTCCTGGATCTGATCGTTACGAACTACGCGCAATTTTCGTTCGAAGATCCCAAGCATTGCGAACTGAATCGCGTGCGCGCGTACTGTGCCCAAACAGCTTACATAGGCTTGCCGCTTACGCTGTATCACAACAATGGCGATGGCACGTTCTCGGACGTGAGCAGGCGCTCTGGACTCGACAAACTCATCGGCCGTGGACTGGGCGTGGTTGCGATTGACGTCAATGATGACGGTTGGCCGGATCTGTTCATTGCGCGGGACGCCTCACCTAGCCTTTTGCTGATCAACAAACACGAGGGAACATTTGAAGACGTCGCACTGGAAGCCGAAGTCGCATACGATCAGAATGGCATTGCAAAGTCAGGTATGGGGGTGGATGCAGGCGATGTCAATGGCGATGGTATCCCGGACTTCGTCGTCACCAACTTCAATGACCAATATCATTCGCTCTTTTTGGGCTCGAAGTCGCTGCCATTTTCTGATCGTACCACTGCCTCGCATTTGGCCAACTTGACCAGATCACTTGTCGGGTGGGGGACAAAGTTTTTTGATTACGACAATGATGGCAATCTGGATTTGCTGCTGGTGAACGGCCACATCAATCAACAGATCGAATCCACCCGCGCGGATGTCAAATACAAAGAACCTGCGCTCCTGCTGCGAAACAACAGTGATGGTGTTTTTGAAAACATGCGCGAGCTCGCAGGTGCCACGTTTCAACGTTCTTACCTGGGACGCTCCCTCGCCATCGGCGACTTCGACAACGACGGCGATCCCGATGCGATCTTCACGACCCTCAACGGCCCTCCGGTGCTGTTGCGCAACAACGTTGGCCAGGATAGTTCCTGGGTTGGATTCTCGCTTCAAGGAACGGTCAGTAACCGTGACGCGATCGGTGCCAAGATCACAGTCAATTCGTCTGGCCGGTCGCTGACGCGTTGGATCGCGGGCGGCGGCAGCTATCTGGCCGCACACGACAAACGTGTGCTCGTCGGGTTGGGGCCGAGCGCGAAGCCGGTCAATGTGGACATCCGCTGGCCCAGCGGAATCGTCCAGCACCTCTCGAATTTAAACCCGCGTCAATACCACCATATCGTTGAACCCACTTCCCCGGTCTCTTCGAACAAACCCTAAAACTGAATTGTTATTGCGTTCCTGTTTCTGGCAGGTTGTGTCGATTATTTAACTGGGTAGCCCTGCAAGCTTTTCTGGGCGTGGTTCGCCTAGAACCATGATACGAGCAGATTTGTCTTGACAACCGTTCTCAAGACAGTTAATACACCCAATGTAATGAAACGTTTCAATGCTGGGAATAGGGCGCATCTCCTGTCCCCACTATCGCCCCCCACTCGAAACCTAGCCGAACTCGGAGTGTCGTATGAAAATGAATTTCATCGCACGGTACGGCCTGCAATCGATTTCCAAAACGGCCCAGCGCCTGCTCGGAGCGGCTCTAGCAATTTGCGCTGTGCTGTGCCTTCCCGCAGCTCATGCCCAGCTCTATACCGGCACGATTGCTGGTACCGTAAAGGACGCTTCCGGCGCTTTCGTCGCTGGCGCGCAGATCAAGGCGACAGATACTGAAAAAGGTTTTGCATTTAGCGCTACCAGTGATTCAAGTGGGCGATACGTCATTCGAGAGCTTCCTCCTTCGAATTACGTCGTGTCGGCAAGCGCGACTGGATTTAAAACTCAGCGCCAAGACAACGTCAGAATCGACGTTAATCAGAACGCCTCGGTGGACTTTTCCATGGCCGTGGGGGCCGTTGCCGAAGTCGTTGATGTGCGTGCAGGTGCTGTCGAGTTACAGACCGAGGACGCGGAAACCGGGCAGGTGGTAAACCGCAGGTTCATCAATGATCTGCCTTTGATTGACCGCAATATCGAGACCCTAACCAGTTTGGCGCCGGGCGTCACCGAGATGAACGACTCATGCCCGGAGCCGTGTCTGGGCACAAACTTTGTTTCGAACGGCAGCCGTGGGGCTTCGGCTGACTTTCTGTTGGATGGCGCTTCCGCCACAAACTCCGAGCCAAACGGGGGAATTACAGCGGTGACTTATCTGCCCTCACCGGAAGCAGTGGAAGAATTCAAAGTTCAGCAGACCAACTTCAGCGCGGAATACGGGTTTTCGGGTGCCTCGGTTGTCAATGTGGTCTCGCGCTCCGGCACGAATAAGTTTCACGGCAGCGTTTACGAGTTCTTCCGCGACGATAGCCTCGATGCGAACGACTGGTTCGCAAACCGAAATGGAGCTCCCATTCCTCCGCTGCGCCGCCATAATTATGGTGGCACCATCGGTGGTCCCATCATCAAAAACAAGACCTTTTTCTTTTTCGACTACGACGGTTTGCGTCGAACCGGTTTGAGCACAGCTAATGCAGGCGTTCCCACCGACGCGATGCGGACTGGTGATTTTGGCGAACTTTGCGCCGCGAATGGAGGCACGTTTAATGGCTCCTCCGGGCGCTGCAGTGCGGACGCTGGTCAGATTTGGGACCCTTACTCCGGAACGTTCAATGGCGTAATAACGCGCAGCACCTTCATTCCCTTCAACAACATCGCCACGTATACCAGCCCAGGACCCGTCAATAAAGCCCCCGGGAATCTGATTGATCCTGTGGCGCAAAAGATGATGAGCTACTTTCCAGAGCCCAACGTCACCGGCGGAAGCCTTCAACAGAACTGGTTCGGGTCCGGTTCGAGGCACACCTCCAACAAGCAGTTTGACATCAAGATCGACCACCGCATCACACAGAACAATTTAATGAGCGGGAAATTCGCGTATCAGTACAACCCCACAGGCGGGGGCCTTGATTGCTTCAAGAACTTTACCGATCCCTGTGCGGGCGGTCCGGGTTGGGATAATGCCCACGTATTCGCGATCAACGACACACATACTTTCAGCCCGACCTTGCTACTGACTACGACTTTGGGATTCACACGTGGAGTTTGGCACACTGATGCATACAACCCGCATGGGGAGAATGATCCGCTCGGGACTTTGGGATTTCCGTCCTATCTGGAGGCCAATGGGTTCAAGGGAGTGCCTGCGATCTTTATCGACCAGTACACCCCTGCTGGATACGCCAACATCGGCACCGATCCCTATGGTAATTACCGCCTGGGCCAGAACACAGGACAACTGTCCGCCACGCTCGACAAGATACACGGCCGGCACGACATTAAGTTCGGGTTTGACGGCCGTATCCACCAGATCAACTATATCCAAACCAACGCGCCCGTCGGATTCTTCAGCTTCAATACGGATGCTACCAATGCCTGCCCAGACGGATTGGATCTTTGCGGCGGAGATTCCATGGCCAGCTTCATGATGGGCCAGATGACGCAGGGCAATGCCAGCAACGGGACCGGGTCCTATGAAGAAATCCAGTCCCGGCCGGCCACAACGAACTACCAATATGGATTCTTTGCGCAGGACAACTGGAAGGTCACGCCCAAACTGACTTTAAATCTCGGCTTGCGTTTTGAGGTTACACTGCCGCGCACCGACCGCTATAACCGCCAGGATTGGTTTGATCCCAATGCTAGCAATCCGTTGAATGGTGGAAATCTCACCTACACTGATCCCGTCAGCAACCAGCCCCTAACCATTCCCTTGAAAGGCGGAGAAGTTTTCGCTTCTTCGAATCGGCGCACCAACTACGTGACCGACTGGCACGACTTCCAGCCGAGGCTAGGCTTCGCCTATCAGGTCGTTCCAAACACAGTCGTACGCGGCGGCTACGGCATCTACTACGGGCAGTCGCGCTCCGGGGTCACTGGTGTCGTCCCGTACGGCGGCGCTGGTTTCAATCAGTATACGAACGTTATCGTGGTGAATCCGAATGACCTTGCAACTCCTTTTGTGAACCTGAACAATCCGTTTAAGTTCGGGTTGATTCAACCGGCAGGGAATTCGCTCGGGCTGTTGAACGACGTGGGTTTCGGCGCCAACGGTCCGATTCGTACGCCGGGCTGGAATCAAACACCCTATGAGCAGAGCTGGAGCTTTGGGATCGAGCGCGAACTGCCGAGCCATATCCTGATCAACGCAGAATATATTGGCAAGAAGGGCACTCACCTGCCGTTCACCGGCTCGACAGAGCGGAACCATCTGGGGCCGTGGGTGGAGAGTCTGCCGGTTGGAGATTTCACCTCAAACACCCCATGCCAGGCTGGCCTGTCAATCGCATGTCTCAGCTCCGCAGTGACCAATCCTTTCGCCGGGCTTATCAGTGACCCGAATAGCACCATAGGCAGCGGCTTTCAGCAGATTCAGTACTATCAGTTGCTGCGACCCTATCCTCAATTCACTGGCGTTTCTACAGAACCGCAGTTGATCGCGAATTCTATTTACCACGGACTGCAGTTGACCGCCGAGAAGAAGTACTCTAACGGTCTGCAATTACTGGCAACATTCGCCTGGTCGAAGTCGATCGATGACGCTTCCTCGGGAGATACCAATGTGTCGTGGGCGCAAAGCTTCGACAGCTTGCAGGATCCTAACAAGCCGGAGCTGGAACGGAGTCTCTCAACATTCGACATTCCCTATGTATTACAGTTCAGCTACAGCTACGATCTGCCGGTTGGGCACGGCAAAGCATTTTTGGGAAATATGCCGCGCTGGGCGGACTTGATCATCGGTGGATGGAAGACCAACGGCATCTGGCGTATCGCTGATGGACGTCCGCTCTCCTTCTTCCTCGACGACGGTGGGCAGCCGCTGCCCACATATGGTTCACAGCGACCGAATATTGTGGGAATACCCACGCGTAACCACGGTTCGAATCAGACTTGGGTAGAGCAGTACTTTGCAGGCAACACCCCTGACGATCACCCCAGTTTCGTGCGTCCTGCCCCTTACACTCTGGGGAATGCTCCGCGAGCGCTGGGCAGCGTCCGTTCACCGTTGTCCTTCACGGCCGATCTTTCGATCGGCAAGCAATTCCAAATACGCGAGCAGATGAACTTCGAGTTCCGGGTCGAGGCGAAGAATGCCTTTAATCATCCGGTATTCGGGACACCGGATACCAATGTCGGCGATGATACCTTCGGGAAAATCTCGTACACAGCAATCGGACCGCGCGAGGTGCAGTTGGGCTTCAAGTTTAACTTCTAATGCGTAGAGCGAACGCGGGTGCCGGGACCTGCTTATTGCTGGCGGGCCGCCGCGAGTTCGTAGTTGGGTTCGCCACGCGGACGCGGGCATAAGGAGGGGAGAACTGAACCGAGCACAGTTCCGTCTGGTGCAGAAAATCGTTGACCCCACTATCGAGGTGTTTAACGTTCAAACGATGTAACATCTTTCATAACAACTACGCCCAAAATTGCCCATTTTTGCCTTCTACGGAAATCGAGAAGCCGCTGAAACAAAAAGACATTTATTTGATCGCTGAGCAATCAGTAGGTTGAAGGTTCAGTTGCGCTGGCTGTGAGCCGCGGCGTCGAGCACGATTACGTCGTAAAGCTGTTCACGCTGGTTTGGTTGACGTGCATCATGGCGCTGAGCTCTTCCGGCAATGGCGCTTGATCGCCTTCTGAATATTGAGACGGAGGCGATATTGTCCGGAGGTATCCGAGCCGAGCGATCCAGATTTGCCGGCCACAGAACGCAAGATTCAGAACGCGGATGATCACCCTGCAATCGTCAAGACCGTTGCAGAGATATCCGGATAGACGAACTTATCCAAATAATGGAGCAGGAACCCACCCTGATACGGCTGAACTCCAGCCTTGGCCTCAAGCCAGTTCTCTAGCACAGTTAAGGCACAAGGCCAAAGAGGCAGTTCCGTAAGGATTCCCCACACAAGTGACCCGACATGCAGCCAGCGAAGGATCGGGCGCGAGCGTGTCAGCAACGCACCAAAGACCACCCACAAAATGAAACAGCGCATGCAGGAAGAGGACGGAAATAGCGAGTGCCGAATACAGGCTCGAAGCAAGAACAGGTGCATGCATCTCTGGAAAATCCACAACAATGACGGTTAACGATCGGCCTGATACACATTCCCAGTGTTCGGGAAGCCGGAATAGTATGTTGCCAGAAGATTGTGCGAAAAATCATTCATGTCGACATGGACGCGTTTTATGCTTCGGTCGAGCAGCGCGATGCTCCGCGACTGCGCGGCAAGCCCGTGATCGTTGCCTGGCTGGGCAAGCGCTCTGTCGTCTGCGCTGCCTCGTACGAGGCCAGGAGTTTCGGGGTGCGCTCGGCCATGCCGGCAGTGCGCGCGGAACGGTTATGTCCCACTGCGAGCTTCGTACCTCCGGATTTCATACGCTATCGGGCAGTCTCGCGAAGCGTGCGGGAGATCTTCAAGCGTCATACAGACTTGATCGAACCACTGTCACTCGACGAGGCGTACCTAGACGTTACCGAGAACAAGGCAGGATTACCGACGGCCACTCTGGTGGCACGCACCATCCGCGGGCAAATCCGCCAGGAATTGAATCTGACTGCCTCTGCCGGCGTAGCGCCAAACAAGTTCTTAGCAAAACTGGCCTCTGACTGGCGCAAACCTGATGGTCTCTTCGTCATCCAACCTAAGAATATAGATGGGTTTCTGCTACCACTGCCTGTTGGCCGCCTGCCCGGTGTGGGCAAGGTTACGGGAGAGAAGCTGGCGAAACTTGGAGTACAGACAGTTGGTGATCTGCGGGCTCTGGACTTGTCCATGCTCGAACACCAGTTTGGCCGCTATGGTCTGCGCCTGCACGAACTCGCCCGTGGTATCGACGATAGCGAAGTCGTCCCGGACCGGCCTACGCAATCGATCTCCGTCGAGGATACTTTTGAGCAAGACATGCTGTTGGCAGAAACCGAGGCAATGATCCAACGCCTTGCAGAAAAGCTTTGGTCTGCTTCGCGCAAAGAATCACGGATAGCACGTACGGTGCTTCTCAAACTGAAGACAAGCGAGTTCAAGATTCTTACCCGCAGCCACACGCCCTGTTCCGCTCCCTCCTCCTGCGAGGAGCTGACGGAGATCGCATTAAAGCTGCGAGAGCGGGTGGATCTCGGGCCGCGGCAACGTTATCGGCTGGTGGGTGTCGGCCTAAGTAACTTTTGTGAAGCGGAAGAGGCTGCCAGTCAACCAGCGCTCTTCGAGTGATTGCCAGTCAGTCGGCGGCGGTGGCGCTCGGCTGCTGCTTCATCATCTCCTCCATTCCTTTCTTCATTTCTTTGGCTGTCGGTTCCGCCTTGTGTGTACCGACCATCCACGTGTAGCCATCCGCATCGACGACAGTGCCGCAGCGGTCGCCCCAGAACATGTCCATCACGGGACCTTGCGGTGTGGCGCCAAGCTGAGTCGCTTTTTCGACGACCTTGTCCACGTTCTCGACGTAAATGTAGAGGGTAGCAGGAGAGGCGCCGACGCTCTTGGCGCTTCGTTTCCCCATTTGCTCGCTCTCCGGCCCCAGCATCAGCGTCGTGCCACGCAACGTGAGTTCCGCGTGAACTGGTTTGCCATCAGGCCCATTCATGATTCCCCGTTTAGAAAAGCCGAATGCCTTTTGGTAAAAGCTCACCGCGGCCGGAATGTTGGAGACGGTTAGCGCGGCGGAGACGGCGCTGTACTGCTTCCTGTTTAGCGGATCGATCTTTTTCTTTGCCATTTGTGCTCCTTTCGTGCCGCAGACATTTTAGCCAAAAGAAACGAATGCCGCACCCGGATGAACAAAAGCCAGGTCACGCTTTAGCTGGCGGCACGAGCCTTAGAATGAGCGTCTGGATTGCCGCGGGCTCGTGCTCACCGGCATCCGCCGAGAATCTTTTTCGTGCGCACCTCTTGAACTGGTAAAGAATCACCATCGCGCTCGGGCGGAGCTTTCGACGCGGTACGGGTTGAGGTACGGGTCTGCTATTCCTTCCACCGTCTTTCAACGACTTACAGTGCCACCCACCTCTTCTAAGTCGTTGTAAAACGTACCGCTTCGGTTGTGAAAGGGCGATGTCCTAGGCCGGGCTAGACGATGGGGACGAGATAGCGTGAGGCGGGCTTGCTGGCGAACTATTGATGGTAACAAGCGCGTCTTCGAGATGTCAAAGTGCAGTGACCCCACTTTCCCCATCCTCAGGATTTACAATATTCACCGAACCTCATTCGAAACGGAGCGGCGGGTGGCTGATCCCCTTCATCTGAGTTTGTGGTTTCCGAGTTTCAGCGAGCAGGACATGATGCTGCACGTCTTGTCCGTGCTGCGTCAGTTCCCTTTTTCGGCGGCTCGTCCCGGAGTCAGCTACGTATCGGTCCAACCCGTGTCGTGGAACGAGCCGACGATCCTCGAACGCCGCTTCACGCCAGGTGTTGCGCCTGAAATTGCAGTCGACGTCGCGTCCGACCTTTTGCACGAAGACTACGCCTACGTGTTCGACGCGGATTGGGACTTATGGACACCGGATTCCACCGGCCGTCAGTGGGCTCTTGCGCCAAATCACGTGCGCTTCATCGCGCAGGGAGCAGAGTTCGATGAGGGGACCGCGGAGACTACCGGCCATATCGAAGTCGACTTCGGACTCGATAGTGCATTCCTTCAGGAACAGGTCGAACTCGACACCGACACGGAAGAACGCGTGCGCGCGAACGTTCACAAGCTGATCGATTTCACAAACAAGGTCGAGAAGAACGCGCACGCTAACGGACGGCTGCTCTGGTCCGACTCAGAAGACAACCTCGCGCAGAAGCTGATCGCCCGCCTGCAAAAAGTCCAATAAGAATGGAGCGACGGGCGTCCTCGCCCGTCAGGGCAAGAACTCGTCGCTCCAACAGATCGTTCCGCGAACTCCTGACCGCAAGGAACCTACTTCGTCCGTCCGCCCTCGACCTTGAGCGCATCAGCCGCGGCCGCTTGTGCCGCCGCCAATCGCGCCGTCAACACGCGGAACGGAGAGCACGAAACGTAGTTCAGTCCTACCCGGTGGCAGAACTCGACCGACGAAGGTTCGCCGCCGTGCTCGCCGCAGATTCCCACTTTCAAATTCGGCCGTGTCTTGCGCCCGCGCTCGGTGGCCATCTTCACAAGCTGACCTACGCCCTCCTGGTCCAACGCCGCAAACGGATCCTGCTTCAAAATTCCTTCTTCCAGATACGTCGGCAGGATCTTGTTCACGTCGTCGCGCGAAAAGCCGAACGTGGTCTGCGTCAGATCGTTCGTGCCGAACGAGAAGAACTCCGCTTCCTTGGCAATCTCATCTGCCACCAGGGCCGCGCGTGGCAACTCGATCATTGTTCCCACCAGATAGTCGACCCGGTGCTCTTTTTCTTTGAACACTTCGTCGGCCACCCGCCGCACAATCGCCGCCTGGTTGGCCATTTCTTTCAAGGTCGCCGTAAGCGGAATCATGACTTCCGGAAACACTTTCACGCCCTGCTTCGACACGGCTACTGCCGCTTCGAAGATGGCGCGTGCCTGCATCTCCGTGATCTCCGGATAGGTGATGCCGAGACGGCATCCGCGGTGCCCCAGCATCGGGTTGAACTCGTGCAGTTCTTCCACGCGACGCAGAAGGTTTGGAATGACTCTCTTCAGATCCGCCGCACCCTTGGCGCCGAAGCGCTTGTACTTTCCGATCAGCTCCTTTTTGTGTTTCGCGTCGGCATAAGGCAGCACGGCGATATCAACCATCAGGTCTTCGCGCCGCGGCAGGAATTCATGCAGCGGGGGATCAAGCGTGCGGATGGTCACCGCGTACCCGTCCATCGCCTTGAAGACGCCAGCAAAATCGGCGCGCTGCATGGGCAGCAGTTTCTTGAGCGCAATCCGCCGGTCCTTCTCGTTGTTGGCCAAAATCATGGCTTGCATGTGCGGGATGCGGTCTTCCGCGAAGAACATATGCTCCGTACGGCACAGCCCGATTCCCTCGGCACCAAAAGTCCGTGCTTGGATAGCATCGCGCGGAATATCCGCGTTCGCCCGAACCTTCAGCTTGCGGAACGGGTCCGCCCACTTCATAAAGGTCTGCAATTCCTTGTCGTCCGGCGAAGGCGGCAGTGTATTCAGCTGCCCCTTGATCACCCGGCCCGTCGTTCCGTCGAGTGAAATCCAGTCGCCTGCCTTGAACACCTGGCCCTTAACGCGCATCTCCCGAGCTTTCTCATTGACCTCGATGTCGCCCGCTCCAGCCACGCAGCACTTGCCCATGCCACGCGTGACCACGGCGGCGTGGCTCGTCATGCCGCCGCGCGAGGTCAGAATGCCCGACGCGACTTCCATGCCATGAATGTCTTCCGGCGTCGTCTCGCCGCGCACCAGGATGACCGACGCCTTCTTGCCAAGCCCGGCCTTCTCCACCGCTTCGTCCGCCGTGAACACGATCTGTCCGACTGCCGCGCCCGGAGAGGCTGGGAGTCCCTTGGCCAGCACTTCGATCTTCACACCCTTTTCATCGAGACGCGGAACCAGGAAGTCATACAACTGGTTGGGCTCCACGCGGAAGATCGCCTCTTCCTTCGTGATGAGCCCCTCCTCCACCATCTGCAGCGCCACTCGCACTGCCGCCAGACCCGTCCGCTTGCCGTTGCGAGTCTGCAGCATGTAGAGCTTGCCGTCCTGAATGGTGAACTCGAAGTCCTGCATGTCTTTGTAGTGTTTTTCCAGGCGCGTCGTGATGTCGCGCAGCTGGTTGTAGACCTCGGGCATGATCTTCTCGAGTTCCAGAATGTGCACTGGCGTGCGCACACCCGACACCACGTCTTCGCCCTGCGCATTCAACAGGAACTCGCCGTAAAACTCCTTCGTCCCGATCGCCGGATTGCGCGTGAAGCCGACCCCGGTGCCGCTGGTCTCGCCCAGGTTGCCGAACACCATTGCCTGCACGTTCACCGCGGTGCCGAGCATGTCGTCAATGTTGTTGATGCGGCGATAGTGCTTGGCTCGGGCATTCTGCCAGGAACGGAACACTGCATCTCTCGCCATCACTAGCTGTTCATGCGCATCCTGTGGGAAGTCGCGCTTGGCGTGCTTCTTCACGACTTTCTTGTACTCCGCGATGACTTCTTTCAAAGCCTTCGCATCGAGGTCGGTGTCGAGCTTCGCCTTCTTCTGCTTCTTTTTCTCGTCGAAAACTTCTTCGAAGGCCGACTTCTCGATCTCGAGCACGACGTTGCCGAACATCTGGATCAACCGGCGGTACGAGTCGTATGCAAAGCGCGCATCGGCACGCTTAGCCAGCGCTTCAACGCTCTCGTCATTCAGCCCAAGATTCAGAATCGTATCCATCATGCCGGGCATGGAGAACTTCGCGCCCGACCGCACGCTGACCAGCAGTGGGTTGGCGCCCTTGCCCAATTGCTGTCCCTGCAATTGCTCCAGGTGCTTGAGTGCCTCTTCCATCTGGCGATCCACTTCCTTCGAAACCGCGTTGTGCTTCATGTACTCGCGACAGGCTTCGGTCTGGATCGTGAATCCCGGAGGCACGGGCAGCCCGGCATTGGTCATTTCCGCCAGGCCCGCGCCTTTGCCGCCCAGCACATCCTTCATCTTGCCGTTGCCGTCGGCCTTGCCGCCGCCGAAGAAGTACACGTACTTCACTTCGTTTTTCGGGCTGGTTTTGATTTCAACTTCGGTCTCGGGGAGAGTTGTCGTAGCCATGATTGCGTCCTTTACTGTTTCG
>Ga0207693_10002710_pt1 | contig 15351 bp, 9 predicted proteins | sample LARL81metaG_FD_184347 | JGI IMG/M metagenome (GOLD analysis project Ga0207693, IMG submission 184347) | Corn, switchgrass and miscanthus rhizosphere microbial communities from Kellogg Biological Station, Michigan, USA - LAR L8-1 metaG... | ecosystem: Host-associated > Plants > Roots >...
GCGAATCATGCAATCCTCCCGGAAGGCAAGACAATTTCTTTTTCCTGTTCGTGAGCCAGAAAGACGACGAGCCGTGCGGTTTCCTCGATTCCCATCGCGGTATTGTCAACGAGCACGGCATCAGCGGCGCGAACCAGTGGAGACACCTTGCGTTCCCGGTCGCGCTTGTCCCGCTCGCGCACTTCTTCGAGCACTTCCGCGATTGTCATCACCTCGCCCTTTTCCTGGTGCTCTTTCCAGCGCCGCTCCGCACGTGTCTCCGGTGAGGCATCGAGAAAAATCTTAAGCTCGGCGTCGGGAAAAACAACGGTGCCAATGTCCCGCCCTTCCATCACCACTCCACCACCCCGCCCGGCCCGCTGTTGCTCGGAAACAAGAACTCGCCGCACTCCGGCGATGGTCGCGAGGCGTGAAGCCGCTTGCGCCACGGCCGCTGAGCGGATTTCATAGGTCTCTTCCGAGCCGTCCAGGAAAACACGGTTCTTCAATCCTTCGGCTTCCTGCTCCGGCGTTGGCGATTTCAACTCGATGTGCGTCTCGCGAGTGAGCGCTGTTAACTCCGCCTCGTGGTCCAAAGAAATGTTCTGCCGCAGGGCCTTCAGCGCGACAGCACGATACATTGCGCCACTATCGAGGTAGAGATAGCCAAGCAATGCCGCGACCTCCCGTGCGACGGTGCTCTTGCCCGATCCGGCGGGCCCGTCGATCGCAATCGTCAGTCGTGTGGCCATGATTTGCGGTTCCTGATTGCCGATACCCGTGAGGTAGCGCCGGGATGACGGCTCTAAAAGCCCATGATGTTGTAGCCGCAATCGACGTAAATCGTCTCACCGGTGATACCGGAGGCCGCGTCGGACAACAGGAAGGCCGCTGTTCCGCCGACTTCCGCCGGATTCACATTCCGCTTTAATGGTGCGCGCTCTGCGTGCGCTTTCAACATTTCGCCGAGTTGTGAAACGCCTCGCGCGGCCAGCGTCTTGATTGGACCGGCGGAAATCGCATTCACGCGAATCCCCTTGGCGCCAAGGTCGTTGCTCAGATATCGTACCGTGGCCTCCAGTGCGGCTTTGGCAACGCCCATCACGTTGTACTTCGGTACCACCTTCTCGGCTCCGTAGTACGTCAACGTTACGATGCCGCCACCGGTGGTCATCAGCGGCGCAGCAGCGCGCGCTACCGCAATCAACGAGTACACGCTGACATCATGCGCAATGCGAAAACCCTCGCGCGATGTGTTCACAAATTCGCCCTTCATATCTTCCGCGGGTGCGAATGCCACGCTGTGCACGACGCCATGCAACACTCCATGCTTGCTCTTCAATTCGTCAAATAGTTTCGCAATTTGCTCGTCAAACGACACATCGCACATGAATCCTTCCGCGCCGGGCAGTTCCGTCACCAGATCTTTGGCTTCCTGGGCCATGCGCTCATTCTGGTACGTAATGGCCAGCCGCCAACCCGCTTCGCTCAGCTTTTGCGCAATGGCCCACGCTATGCTGCGCTTGTTGGCCAGTCCAAATATCACCGCGGTCTTCTGTGTCTCGTTCACGACCACCTCGTTTTTTGAATTCTTGGTTCTGATCGCTGACTACTGATATCTGATATCAGCAATCAAAGATCGGCAGTCAGCAATTACGCAACCCATTGGAATGAATCCCACGCAGTCTATCAGCACTCGCTTGCCACTCGCCAGCTTTGCGCGTCTTCACCTAGCGCTACTTTCAAATTCTGTGGAACGCCCGTTCAATCTCTCGCACCGAATAACGCAGCACCACCGGCCGCCCATGCGGGCAACTCATCGGGCAGTCGGTCTTGGCCAGCGCGCCCAACAGCCATTCCATTTTCGTATTGTCCAGCGGCATATTCACTTTGATGGCCGCGTGGCATGCGGTCGATGCCGCAATCTTGGATTGCAACGTGTCGATCGAAATCGCAGCGTGCTCGCGCTCAATGCCGTCGAGGATTTCCGTCAACAGGTGTTCCGCGTCAGCGGCGGCGATCTCCGCGGGCACCGATTGAATGGCCAGGCTTTTCGGGCCCATCGGTTCCACTTCGAATCCGTTTGCCGCCAACTCTTCCGCGATCTTTTCGTAGGTCACCAGCTGCCGCGGCGCTAGCTCAATCACCATCGGCATCAGCATCCGCTGCGATTCCACTTTGCCAGCCCGGCGCGCTTCCAGGTGTTGCTCGAACAGAACTCGTTCGTGCGCCACGTGCTGATCGATGATCCATAGCCCTTCGCCATTCACCGCCACAATGAAGCTGGCGCTGACCTGGCCCAACGGTTTCAGGTCCGCGATTTGATCTGGGCGCGGGAGCGCTGCCGGGGTTTCCTCGCTGGCCCTCGCGAAATTCTCTGCCCAGTTGATCGTGGACCGGTCAATTCCCTGCGCTGCACCCGGAGCAAGCGAAGTGCCAGCTTCAAAAGGAAACCGCTGTGGCACAGGCTGCAACGGAGCCGGTGTCAAGTCAAATCCAGCGCCGGAAGCGTAACCCGATCCCACTCCTGAACCCACGCCCAGTTCTTCCAACGGAGGAATTACCGCGCGCGGCACTCCTGCATCTGCATTGGAGCCTGCGAAGCCCCCAGAAAAGGTTGCAGGAGGCGCGACGAGATTCGGCGCACTGGTTGCCGCCACAGTCGCAAAACTCGCGATTGGCCGAGCGCTCATCAGCGCCTGCCGAATTGCATCACGCGTGAAATCGTGCACAAATTGCGCACGCCGGAAGCGCACCTCGATCTTCGCCGGGTGCACGTTCACGTCCACCTCCTCATACGGCATCTCCAAAAACAGCAGCGTCGCCGGAAAGACCGTTGGTGGCAGGATGTTGCGATATGCCTCGTGTATCGCGTGGAGAATCAGCCGGTCTCGCACCAGCCGCCGGTTCACGAACACATAGATACCGTTGCGATTGGGCCGCTGAATTTCCGGGCGCGACGTGAACCCCGTCACCGTTAGTGTGACCGCTGCTTCGCCCGCTTCCATTTCCGGTTCAGTGATGGCGGCGCGAAAGGGCGCGGAAGTTGCGGGTATTTCTACCAGTTCATCCAATGCCTGGCGGCCAAAAAGCTGATAAACGCGGTCCGCGAGTTTTTCTGCCGGCGGGCAATTGACGATTTCCTGCGTCGGCGTCGTCAGAGTGAATTGTTTCCTCGGATTCGCCAGCGCGTAGTGCGTCACCAAAGATGCGATGTGTCCAAGCTCCGTCGTGTCTGACTTCAGGAATTTCCGGCGCGCCGGCATGCAATAAAACAAATCCGCGACGCTGATGGTCGTCCCCGCCGGCAGTCCGGCAGGCTTCACGCCAACCAGCTTTCCTCCCGCAAACTCCACGCGCGTGCCTTCTGCTTCGTTGCCATCGCGGGTTTCCAGCAAAAGCCGCGCCACAGCCGCGATCGACGGCAGCGCCTCTCCGCGAAAGCCCAGCGTGGCGATCGATAGCAAATCATCCGCCGTGCGCAGCTTACTCGTCGCGTGCCGCTCGAACGCCAGCAGCGCATCGTCGTGCGCCATGCCATGCCCGTCGTCGATCACGCGAATCATGCGCTTGCCGCCCATCTCGGTCTCGATGCGCACGGAAGTGGCGCCGGCATCCAACGCATTCTCAAGCAACTCCTTCACCACCGAAGCCGGGCGCTCCACCACCTCTCCCGCGGCGATTTTATTCGCCACCGCCTCCGGCAATATGCGTATGCGGTTCATGAGCCCTTGATCTGGATTCCCAGCTGGTCGAGCTGAAGCCGGTCAACTTCTGAAGGCGACTCGGCCATCAGATCCACCGCTGCCGTGGTCTTCGCGAACGCGATCACTTCGCGGATGGACTTCTCTCCCGTTAGCAGCATCACTACGCGATCCAGCCCTAACGCGATCCCGCCGTGCGGTGGCGTGCCATACGTCAGCGCATCCAGGAAGAACCCAAAGCGACGGCGCAATTGCTCTTGCGACAATCCGAGCGCCTTGAACAGTCTTTCCTGAATATCCTGCCGGTGAATTCGGATGCTGCCCGATCCAAGTTCCACGCCATTCAGCACCAAGTCGTAGCCCTTCGATCGCACTTCCCACGGCGCCGTCTCCAACTTTTCCAAATCTTCATCGACAATTCCGGTGAACGGGTGCTGCGCGCTCACCCAGGTCTTGTCCGCTTCGCTCCATTCGAACAAGGGAAAGCCCGTCAGCCAAAGGAATTTCATTTGCGTTTTGTCGATCTGACCGAGCGCTTCGCCGAGTTGCATACGCAACTGACCGGCCACCAATGCAGCTGTTTCGGCGCCCTTGATCTGTTCCCTCGCGGAAAGGACAACGACTAGATCGCCCGTCTTCGCCCCACAGATTTCCGCGAGCTTCTTGACGTTTTCCGCCCCAATCAACTTCTCGACGGTCGACGTCGTTCCCTCTGCCGCCAGCTTCACGAAATACGCTCCCCGCGCGCCGGCCCCCTTGGCCTTCTCCGTCAATTCATCCAACTGCTTGCGCGAGTAGCTCGCCGCACCAGGCGCAGCGAACGCAAACACGCTGCCTTCGATCTGCAGCTTCTGCTTGGCTTCGTCAGGAAAGGCCTCCGTCACCTCGTGAAGTTCCATGCCAAACCGCACGTCCGGCTTGTCACTGCCATACTTGCGGATCGCGTCCTGGTGCAGTATACGGGGGAATGGCGCCTCTGCTTTGATCCCCGCCACCGCGCACGCTCGCACCATGACGTTTTCGATCACGCTGAAAATATCTTCTTGCCGCGGAAACGACATCTCCAGGTCCAACTGCGTGAATTCCGGCTGCCGGTCAGCGCGCAGGTCTTCGTCGCGAAAGCACTTAACGATCTGGAAGTAGCGATCCATCCCGCCAATCATGAGAATCTGCTTGAAAATTTGCGGCGACTGCGGCAGCGCGTAAAACTGCCCGTGATGCACGCGGCTGGGCACCAGGTAGTCGCGCGCACCCTCCGGCGTCGACCGCGTCAGCATCGGCGTTTCCACTTCGATGAACCCCATTTCGTCCATTACTTTGCGGATTTCCAGAATGATCTTGTGGCGCAAGGCCAGGTTGCGGTGCGGCTTCGGCCGACGCAAATCCAGATAGCGGAATCGGAGACGCGTCTCTTCCGTCGCGTTGATTTCGTCCTCCACGGGAAATGGCGGCGTCTTTGCAGTGTTCAGGATGTGCAGTTTAGAAGCGGCCAACTCCACCTCGCCCGTCGCGATTTCCGGATTTGCCTTGCCGCGTTGCAAGACTTTGCCTTCCACGGCCACAACGAATTCGCTGCGCACCTGCTCCGCCTTCGCATGCGCTTCGGGCTGGGTCTCTTTGTTAAACACCACTTGCACAATTCCCGTGCGGTCACGCACATCCAGAAACAGCAAATTCCCCAGGTCGCGCCGCCGGTGTACCCAGCCCATGATCGTGGCATCGCGGCCGGCGTCGCCAGCGCGCAGCGCCCCGCAGTAATGTGTTCGTTTCAGACTGCCGAGAAAGTCCAACACGGTGATTCATTCCTCACTTTTTCTAACCTGTCGCCCTGAGGGCACCCGATGAGGGTGCACCGAGGGCCTCAATCGCTGCTAAGCCTGGGCGATCTTAGGTTGAGATCCTTCGCTTCGCTCAGGATGACAACGCCTTTGCCTTCTTCAAAAACTCCAACAATTCCGCTTCCGTAAATTTCGCCTGCGTTCCATCTGCGAGCGTCTTCAGAGTCCACTGACCCGACGCGGCTTCGTCTTCGCCCAGAATCAGCGCGTAGCGTGATCCAATCCTGTCCGCCTGGCCCAACGCTTTTCCAAATTTCTGCTCGACCGGTGGCAATTCCACGCGAAAGCCGGCTGCGCGCAACGTCTTCGCCGCATGGATCGCGGTCGCGAGCGTCTTTGCTCCCATCCACGCAATGTAAACGTCGCGGCCCTTCGCTACGTCGCCTTCCCCTGCTTCCAGTAGAGACAGGATCAGGCGGTCTTCGCCAATCGCAAAGCCAATTCCCTTGGTCGGCTGGCCGCCAAGGAGTTCGACCAGTCCATCATACCGCCCGCCGCCACACACCGCATTCTGCGAGCCTAGCCCCTGCGCCGTAATCTCAAAAGTTGTCCGCATGTAATAGTCCAGCCCGCGAACCAGCCGCCAATTTTCTTTGTAGCCCACGCCGCGCAGTCCCAATTGCCGCTTCACTTCGTCGTATTGCTTCGCGCAGTCCGCGCACAAGTGTTCGCTGATCCGAGGCAGCTTCGCGATGATCTCCTGCTCCGCCTCAAGCTTTGAATCCAGCACGCGCAGCGGGTTGGTGTCGATCCGCCGCTGGCTGTCCGGTCCCAGCCTGTCTTTCACCTTGAGCAGTTCCGCGCGCAGCGCCTCGACGTACTTCGGCCGGCACTCGCGGCACCCAATGGAATTAATCTCCAGCTGCACACCTTGTAGTTCCAACCGCGCGAAGAACTCCATCACCATCTCGATCACTTCCGCGTCGGTGGCGGCATCCTTGAAAATATCCTTTGCGCCACCCTGACCGGGCTGAATACTCTCCAATACTTCAGCACCAATCTGGTAGAACTGCCGGTATCGCCCCTTCTGCGGCCGCTCCCGCCGAAACATCGGCCCTATGTAGTACCGCTTCACCGGCTGTGGCAGCGCGTGCATCCCATGCTCGATGTACGCACGACACACTGAAGCCGTCGCTTCGGGGCGCAAACTCACGGAGGTCTCGTCGCGATCCTCAAACGAGTACATCTCCTTCGACACAATGTCCGTCTCGCCACCGACAGCCCGCGCAAACAATTCCGTGGACTCAAAAATCGGCGGGCGAATCTCTCCGAATCCGTAGGTACCAAATACTTCGCGCGCGGTCTGTTCCACCCGGTTCCACAACTCCGTCTCGGGCGGGAGCAGATCGCGCGTACCCTTAATTGCCTGGAATTTTCGTTTTTCCGCCATGGGGAGTGCCGGCCAAACGGCTCAGCCTTTGTAATTGCTCCAATCTACGTTCTCGCCCCGCTCCGTCGCTTCGGCGCGATAGATGTCTTTGTATCCGGCATAGCGCGTGGCATACATCCCAATCGTCTCGATATCCTGCTGCGTCAGTTCCCGCTTCACTTTGCCCGGCGAGCCCATTACCAAACTCCCCGGAGGAATTACGGTCCGCTCCGTAATCAACGTGCCCGCCGCGATGATGCTGTTCGTCCCGATCACCGCGCCATTCAAAATGGTGCAGCGCATTCCAATCAAAACATGCGACTCAATGGTGCAGCCATGCAAGGTCACCGAGTGCCCCACAGTTACCTCGTCTTCCAGCACCAGGGGATACTGATCCTTCATCACGTGCAGCACGCAGCCGTCCTGAATATTGCAGCGCTTGCCGATGCGGATGTAGTGCACGTCACCGCGCGCCACGCACAAGGGCCAGACGCTCGCGTCCTCGCCGATCACCACGTCACCGATAATCACCGAGGCCCGGTCGATATACGCCGAAGGCGCAATCTGTGGCCACTTGCTGCGATACGCGCGAATATCCGGTCGCGCACTCATAAGGCCCTTCGAAAGCTCGTAAGTTATTGCTGGTCAACAATATAGGCTGCCCTACGTTGCCTGACAGCACGCACTGAGTCTTTCAAGATAGCACTCGCGTCACCCTACTGACAAGGAAACGCGCGCTCAGCCCCAGCGCTTGATTTTTGGCCAGGCTTTTTCCAAATCGCCGAATTTTGGGCGCCGACACAAATAAACATCGAAGTGCTGATAGGGCATCGACAAGGGGTGCGTCACGGTTCCAGCTAACTCCACGCTTTCAAATAACTCGCGCAGACGATCGGGACGGTCGCCCATTACGATCAAGCACTCTCCCGTGTAGCCGTGCGGTCCCCAGTAAAAATAGTTCTGATGGCCGGAAATGGCCGGGGGCAATCCCATTTTTGCGCCGAAGAAATCGATGGCGCCGGCCTGCCCGTAGTTTTGCCCAAATATCCCACACGTCTTCTGTTGTTCGGGCGGAAGCTTGTGATACGCATCGGCTACCACCTGCGCCATTTCCTTCCAGCCAAATTGATCGGCGTAAATTTGCGGCAACGGGCCCATCTCATGGTTCTCCAGGCGCACCGGCGCAAGATGCATGAACTTGGAGTATGCAATGTATTGATCCACGGTCAGCATCGGAAAATATGCGAAGGGTGCAAGGACCAGGCCAGTCACCACGAGCAGCAAGACATATGCAGGTCTCAGCCAGCGGCCGCTCCGCAACCGGGTGAACCAGCGCTCGAACAGCAGTCCTCCCGCGGCAAACAGCATGGGATAGGCGGGTGCCGGGTAATACATTCGTCCGTGCATCGTCAGCATGCAAATCATCAGCACAACGTAGGCGATGCCGAGCACGCGCCAGCCCTTGCCGTCGCGATCGCGCAGCAACTCAAACAGACCGGCGATCCACACGGGCGCGCCCAGCGGATGCAGAATGAACGCCTGCACCAACAGGAACATGCCTGGTCCCATTTCCGTGTTTCGGCCGCTCTGCTGCACGTTTCGCAGCAGTTCGACGGTAGGAAAGTGACGTTCAATTTCCCAAAGTAGGTTCGGCAGAAAAATCACGAACGCGATCAGGCCGCCCAGCCAAATCCACGGCTTCGTGAACTGCTTCCTTTGCGAAGTGAGCAGCAAGCCAACGAAGAGACCAAAGCCAAAGATCAACATGGAATGCTTGTTCAGCAATCCAAGGCCGCAAATCGCGCCAAACACAAGCCAGAGCCTTTGGCTTGCGCCATTGAAAATCTTCAGGACAACCACAGCTGCGCCCATCCAGAAAAGCGGCTCGAATACGTTCATGGTCAACAGTGAATCGAGTCCCAGGTAAATCGGCGCAACGGCTACGCAGACGCAGGCCAGCGCGATGCCAAATCGCCGGGAACCTAGTTCGCGCGCGATCAAGCCCGTCAGTAAGACGCGCAGCCCCGCCGCCACCGCAGGCAGGAAATGCAGCGCCGAGAGCGAATCTCCCAGCGTCACTCGTTCCAGCCAGGTAATCACCGCGATCAACGGCGGCTGGTCCACGTATCCCCACGCCAGGTGATGGCTGCAAGCGAGGTAATACAACTCGTCCACAAAATAGCCATAGCGACCGCTCACCAGCACGTGCGCGACGAACACCAAAAAAGACAGCCCGCCCAAAAGTGCCCAAACTTCTGGACGGGCGTCTCGGGTGCGTTCGGGAGGATTGGATTCGACCGGTACGGATCCAGTCATAGAAACGCCCTCATTTCTTGGAACGTCCAAAATCGCAGGAAAGTTCCGCAGAGAATCAGGAGCGAACGGGAAAATCGATCAGAATTGAGCGCTATTATAAAAACCAGACCGTCGTTCAGTCGATCTGGACGGTCGGCCCGCTGGATGTGGCGCCAACTTCGGCCAGCCGCGCGGCCACGGCTTTCGCCACTCGGTACAAACTCTGCGCCGCGGGAGCCGCTTGGCCCTGCGCCGCAACGGGCTTCCCGGTGTCACCGCCAATGCGGATGCGCGGATCAATTTCCACCTCACCCAGCAGCGGTACGCCGTATTCGATAGCGGTCCTCGCTCCTTCGCCGTGACCAAAAATATCCACTGGTTTGCCGCAATGCGGGCAACTGAACGTGCTCATATTTTCCACCACGCCCAGCACTTCCACGTTCACCTGGCGGAACATTTCGATGGCCTTGCGCACATCCGCCAGCGCCACGGTCGACGGCGTCGTCACCACCACAGCTCCGGTCACCGCAACGGTTTGAATCAGCGTCAACTGCACGTCGCCGGTGCCCGGCGGCAAATCGATCACCAGGTAGTCGAGTTCGCCCCACTCCACGTGGCGCAGAAACTGTGTAATCACGCTGTGCAACATCGGGCCGCGCCAAATCACCGGTTTGTCTCCCGGATTCAGCAGGCCCATGGAAATCATTTTTAAGCCCTGTGCGTCCACGGGAATAATGCGCTGTTGCCCCACCGCCATCGGCTCGGTCGTAGAGCCCAGCATGATCGGCACATTTGGTCCGTAGACGTCGGCATCCAGCAATCCAACTTTGTGCCCAAGCTTTACTAGCGCCAACGCCAGATTCACTGCAACCGTGGTCTTCCCCACTCCACCTTTTCCGCTGGCGACCGCAATAAGGTTCTTCACTCCCGGAATTGGCTGGCGTTCCGGCATTTGTCCTGGCTTCGTGCCTGGCGGCATGGTTGAATCCTTCCCGGTGCAGAGTCTTAGCCACACTTATCTGGCGTTCTTGATTTTCCTTGCTTCTTTGCTTCATCACTTCTTCTAGGAATTCGCTCCGTGGCACTTCTTGTACTTCTTTCCTGAGCCACAAGGGCAAGGATCATTGCGCCCCACTTTTGCGCCGGCGCGGACCGGCTTCGGGGCTTCTGTCTGACCAGCGCCTGTCTGATACTGCAAATCGCGTTGCTGCCGTTCCTGCCGCCGCTCCAGGGCACGCGCAAAATCCGGCAATCGTTGAGGAGCCGCTTCCTCGGCACGCGCCGCAGCGCTCGCCGCAGCCGCGATCGCTGTGGAGGGACGCGGCCGCGGAGGCTCAGGCTGAGGCGCTCGCGGCTGCGCAGGCTGCGCTTCCTGCTGAATCTGCACGTGGAAGAGGTAGCGCACCGTTTCATTGTCGATGCGCGCCATCATATCTTCAAACAGGATGAACGCTTCTTTCTTGAATTCTACTAGCGGATCTTTTTGCCCGTAGCCGCGCAGCCCGATTCCTTCCTTCAAGTGGTCCAGCGAGAGCAGGTGGTCTTTCCACTGCGAATCGACCACGTCCAGAATAATTCGCCGCTCCAACCATCGCAGCAGGTCCGGGCTGAACTGTTTTTCCTTCTCTGCGTAACGCTCCGCCACGGCGTTCGCAATCGCGTCCGAAAGCTCTTCGTGATTCAGAGCGGCGGGATCCGCGCCCGCAGCCTTTGCGTCGATGCCGAACTGGCTGTGCACCTCCGCCAGGAATTGCGCCGTGTTCCACTGCCCCGGATGCTGCTCCTTGGGGCAATAGGTGTTCACCAACTCGCGGGCGACGTCTTCCGCAATCCCCAGCACGTAGTCTCGCTGGTCTTTGCCTTCCAGCGCAGAGCGGCGAATGGCGTAGATCGTCTCGCGCTGCTTGTTCATTACGTCGTCGTATTCCAACAAATGTTTGCGCGCGTCGAAGTTTTGCGCTTCCACGGACTTTTGCGCATTCTCAATGCGGCTGGAGATCATCCCCGACTCGATGGGCACGCCTTCCGTCATCCCGAGGCGAAACATCAATTGCTTCACGCGCTCGCCGCCGAAAATGCGCATCAAGTCGTCTTCCAACGAAAGGAAGAAACGCGAGGAACCGGGGTCGCCCTGGCGCCCGGCGCGACCACGCAACTGGTTGTCAATGCGCCGTGCTTCGTGCCGTTCCGTTCCCAATATGTGCAACCCGCCCAGCGCCACCACTTCGTCGTGCTCGGCTTTGCACTGCTGCGCAAACTGCTCGTACATCGGCGCCCACTGATCCTGCGGCACCTGAAAGATTTTCCCCTCGTGCTGGAACAGCACCATCGGCACGGTTGGCTGAATGCCTGCGCCGTCAGAGCTTTCCGCCGCAATCACCGCGGGAGCCGCCGCATAGGGCAACGCCAGCTTGTTCTTCAAGAAATACTCGCGCGTCATGGCTTCGGGATTACCGCCGAGCAGAATGTCTGTGCCGCGGCCCGCCATGTTCGTTGCCACCGTGACCGCACCCTTGCGGCCTGCCTGCGCCACAATGCGTGATTCACGCTCGTGCTGCTTCGCGTTCAATACCTGATGCGGGATCGCTGATTTCTTCAGCAGTTCCGCAATCGTTTCCGATTTCTCAATCGAGATGGTGCCCACCAGCACCGGCTGGCCGCGTTCGTGATACTGCCGGATCCCATTTGCCAGGCTATTGTCTTCCTGCAGGATGCCGTTCACCACCGCTTCGAACTTCTCTTTTTCCGTGCGGTACACCACGTCGCGATTCTCAATGCGAATCAGCGTGCGGTTCGTCGGCACCACCACGACATCCAGGTTGTAGATCTTACCGAACTCCGCCGCTTCCGTCTCCGCCGTACCGGTCATGCCGGACAACTTCTTGTACATGCGGAAATAATTCTGGAAAGTAATCGTCGCTAGGGTTTGATTCTCGCGCTCGATCTTCACCCCTTCTTTTGCTTCCACGGCCTGGTGCAGTCCGTCGGACCAGCGGCGTCCTGGCATTTGGCGCCCGGTGAACTCGTCGACGATGATTACTTCACCATCTTTCACCACATAGTCGACATCCAGCTTGTACAGCGAGTGCGCGCGTAACGCTTGGTACACGTGGTGCATCTGCTCCACGTTGGCGATATCGGAAAGGTTGGTGATTCCCAGCAAGCGCTCGCACTTATTGAAACCTTCTTCCGTCAGCGTGGTTGTGCGATGCTTTTCGTCCAGCGTGAAATCGATGTCCTTGATCAGTTTGGGAATGATCTTGTCGATTTTGAAATACTTGTCGGTGGACTCTTCGGAAGGCCCGGAAATAATCAGTGGCGTTCTGGCCTCGTCGATCAGGATCGAGTCGACTTCATCGACGATCGCGAACTGGTGCCCGCGTTGCACACAGCTCGCCAAGTCGTACTTCATATTGTCGCGCAGGTAATCGAAGCCAAACTCGTTATTGGTTCCGTACGTCAGGTCAGCCGCATATGCCGCGCGGCGCTGCTCGTCGTCCAGATCATGCACGATCACGCCGACGGTCAATCCCAGCGCTTTATACAGCGGGCTCATCCACTCCGCGTCGCGCCGGGCCAGGTAGTCGTTCACCGTCACCAGGTGAACGCCGCGGCCAGCCAATGCATTTAACGCCGCAGCAAGGGTTGCCACGAGCGTTTTTCCTTCGCCCGTCTTCATTTCCGCGATTTTGCCGTCGTTCAGCACCATTCCGCCGATTAACTGCACGTCGAAGTGCCGCATCCTCAGGAAGCGACGCCCTGCTTCGCGCACCAGGGCAAACGCCGGCACCGTTACTGGCCCTAGCGCTTTCTGCAATTCTTCCTTGTAGGAAGGCTCCGCTGGATCCGCGTCCTTCAACTGCTCCTGCACTTGCGTCCTGAGCGCCGAGAAGCGCTCCTTCAACTGCTCGTCGCTCAGCGCTTGGACTTCGGCTTCTTGCGCATTGATTGCCGCAATGATTGGCTGGAGCTTCTTGATGTCGCGTTCGTGCTTCGTTCCGATAAATCGGGCTACGACGCGGTCGAGTATTTGTGCTGCTTCCATGGAGGTTCGCCGTCTCCTGACGGGAATGCGTGAATTTCCGCGCTTGCACAAGCCGGTAAGGCCGGGCTGCTACAAACACTTCATTGTAACTGGTTAGATGCGCCGCCGCCAAGATTCGCCACTCGCACGACCCGCGCAGATGGCGCAATCAGAGACTTCGATCGGCCGGCCCGCGAAACAGCCGTCAGGGCGGTGCGCTGGGAATGACCGTCTGCATCGCCACCGGACTCGATACGCAGTGCAAGCAATATAATCAAGCGACCTCCAGGAAGGACGCTGAAAGAACCTTCCGTGAACGCAAGGGCAACATCCTGTCCCAACTCTACTTTTCGGTGGGAACCCAATTGATTGTGGCCCGGCAACCCTAAACGATCTTCACAAGGTCCGGCGGACAATCGCGCAAATTCTCCATGGAAATGTTTCTCTCGGACTTAAGCGCGTCCTCCGCTGGCACCATCCCAAAGGCGCGGTTGCGTCCTTCGCGTTTCGCCACATAGAGCGCCTTGTCTGCAAGTTCAATGACGTTATCGATCGAGAGCAGCCCCACATCCTCTTGTAGCCATGGGAACGGGGCCCAGCCGATCGAACACGTCTTGTGGATTTCCACGGCGTTGCCGACATCGAAAGGCAGTTCACGAACCGCCTCCAGCACCCGTTCGCACAGCATCGACGCATTTTCCCGGTCCGTTGTCCGGCACACCAACAGGAATTCTTCCCCGCCCCAGCGCACCAGGTCGTCCGAACGCCGCATCACCGAAGCGATTCGTTTCGCCACTTCCTGCAACAGCCGGTCGCCGGCAGCATGACCCAACTCGTCGTTCACGCGCTTGAAACGATCGATATCCACGAGCACGAAGATCAACTCCTGCCGCGGAGCCGGCGTTGCGGTGGCATCCAGGGATTTCAGGTGCGCCCGCAGTGTCTGGGCAATGTCCGTTGAAATCGTTTCGTAGAAATAGCGCCGATTCCGTGTCGAGGTCAACGGGTCGGTCAGTGAAATCTCCTCCAACTCCTTATTTTTCTGCATCAACTCCGCGTTCCTTTGCGCGACGGCCTGTTCCAATTCCCTGCGCCTGCGGCTTTCTGTTCGCGTTCTCAACGACACAAATCGCCACACGGCCATCAGGAAAAGCAACATCGCCGATCCTCGCGCCCACCACGTCTGCCAGAAGTTGGGGCGCACCCGGAACTTGAAGCTGGCTTGCGACGCAACGGCCCGCGTTCCCTCGCGCCAGCACTGAACGGAAAACTCATATCTCCCCGCGGGGATAGCGGCGTACCGAATTTCCCGCAAGTCCGTTTCTGTCGCCAGTTCTTCCATGCCCTTCAACTGGTACTGGCAACTCGTCCTTGAAGGACTGTCCAGGTCCATGGGCGTGAACTGCACCGCCAGCGTGCCATCCGACGCGGATATCTCGGGAAGCTCGGAGACCTTCCGTTCCACGCCCCCCAGGGTCACGGAAGTGAACATCACTTTGGGAGCCACTTCCCGTGCCGCGCTAGCTGTCGGCCGATAGCGCGCTAGTCCTCGCGAAGTCGCAACGACAAAACTCCCGTCTTTCTCTTCCCTGATCCCGGTCCATGGGCTGATGTCGTTCCAGAGCAATCCATCGGAGTGGTTGAGCCGCTGTAGTCGGCCATTGGCATCGAGGATGGCGAGCCCGTCTGTCCCGTTGAACCAGACGCGGCCTTGCGAATCGCGGAGGACCACGGTCCAGTCCCAATTGCTATGCTCGAATCGCGCAATGCCGTTCTTTGCCAAGTGCAGATGACTGACGCCAACCACATCGTTGTAACCGATCCATACTTCATCATCATTCATCGCCACAAGACTGGTTACAGTTTGTCCGCGCAATCCGTCCCTCGACGTGATGGTCTTCCATTCTTTGCCGTCGAAGTGATACAGCGCTCCCGGACCCGTTCCCCACAGCACACCGCTGGGTGCGAACGAGAGAAAGTCAATTTCACCGGCCCCGGAAGGCAGCACGATGTCTTTGGGTTCGGCGAGTCCCTTGCCGGGTGTAAATCGCACCAATCGCGTTCGCGTACTCGCCCAGATACTTCCGTCTGGCGCGGCGTAAACCGTCGAAAACGCGCGCCCAAAGTACACCGGGCTGACCG
>Ga0207693_10002711_pt1 | contig 15350 bp, 15 predicted proteins | sample LARL81metaG_FD_184347 | JGI IMG/M metagenome (GOLD analysis project Ga0207693, IMG submission 184347) | Corn, switchgrass and miscanthus rhizosphere microbial communities from Kellogg Biological Station, Michigan, USA - LAR L8-1 metaG... | ecosystem: Host-associated > Plants > Roots >...
GGTCAGCGACTCGGGATGGATCGAGCAGCCGGCGATCCGGGACATGGCCCGCCTGCAGTTCGGCCAGTCACACCTGCAGGTCACCGGCGTGCGGGTCCCGATCGCCGAGTTCACGCTGGCGCCGCAGGCGCCGATGGAGGGTGGTGCGGGCAATGAGCCTGGAATTCGGCGTGTTCGATCACCTCGACCGCAACGACCTGCCCTTGCACGATTATTACGAGCAGCGCTTGCAGGTGATCGAAGCTTTCGACCGCTGCGGCTTTTATGCCTACCACGTCGCCGAGCATCACTTCACGCCGCTCGGCATGGCGCCGTCGCCCAGCGTGTTCCTGTCGGCGATTGCCCAGCGCACGAGGCGGCTGCGCTTCGGCACCTTCGTCTATGCGCTGCCGGCCCATCATCCGCTGCGGGTGCTCGAGGAAATCTGCATGCTCGATCACATGAGCGGCGGACGCCTGGAAATTGGTTTCGGCCGCGGCTCCGTGCCCTATGAGATTGCCTTTTACGGGGAGAACGCCGAGGAGCGCCAGCAGATCTACGCTGAGCGTCTCGAGTTGATCCTCAAGGCGTTCACGGTGAGCCGACTGACCTGGAAGGGGCGCTACGACCAGTTCGAGAACGTACCGATGGAGCTCACGCCCCTGCAGAAGCCGCACCCGCCGTTGTGGTACGGCGCGCATTCGCCGGACAGCGCCGAACGCGCGGCCCGCCGGGGCCTGAACATTGTCACCAACGATATGCCCGACAAGGCGCGCGCGACCATTGCCCGCTATCGCGAGATCTGGCGGGCATCCCAGGACCCTGCGGCGCCACCTAAAATGGGCATGGTGCGATTCATCGTCGTTGCGGACACGGATTCCCGGGCAATGACCATCGCGCGTCGTGCCTATCTGCGCTGGCGGTCGAGCTTCAGCTATCTGTTCGAGATGCATGGCACCTTGCCGGACTCGCCATTGCGCGCCGAAAGCTTCGACGCGCTGATCAGGCAGGGGCAGGCGATCGCAGGCTCAGCTGAGACCGTTCGCGCATTCCTTGCAGCACAGATGAAGGAATGCGGGGCCAATTACATCGTGGGGCAGTTCTGCTTTGGCGATCTGCGCCTTGAAGAGATGCTGAGCTCAGTCGAGTTGTTCGCAGCCGGGGTTATGCCGCCGCTTCGAGCTGCCGCTGCTCAATAAACACTGGGTGGGTTCTTCGTAGGGGCGATGGGTGGCCCCTGCGAAGAAGGTGCACGGTAGGCCTTGAAGAATGTCCCTTCCGTAGGGGCGAGGCATGCCTCGCCCCTCCTGTCACATGGACCAATATCGCCGCACGGCGACGCATGCGTCGCCCCTACGGAGAACATTCACCGCATGGCGAGAGACGGCGTTGGGGTGCGTCGATCCCTGCTGCCTCAACGGGCGCAAGGACACGGTGTAACATGGGCGATCCAGTATCGCTCGACGGCTTCATCCGCCGCAAAATCTACTGCAACTCTCACCGATGGCGGCCGCCATGTGAATTGCTCTCGGAACTCGAGGTCAGGTCCGATTTCCTTGAGCCGCGAGAAAACGAGCTCGAACGATCCTGCGGAGTTCGCGGCGCAGCGGGATGCATCAACGGACACGACGGCAGTCCATTTTCGCTCCAGCGTTGATGGTTGCATTTCTGAGAATTGGACCTCCGCGAATGCCAAGGTTGGCCCGCATGCCTGCTGGCCAGCCGCCTGCGTCACGCAGATGAGGGGAATAGCGGCTGCCAGAAACGCGGGTATGCAAGACCGATTCATGGGTGGCCTCCTTGCAGTTGATCTGTGACAGTCACCCCGGCGGCGGGGCGGAGGCCTGCTTCACCCTGAATATCGCGGCCGCAGCCAACCGCGACGGTTGCGCTTCCTGAGTGGGTGTGAACCCCGCCCGGATATTTGCGGAGTGCCGCCGCTAACTGAACAGCAGGCCTCGATCGGGTTACCGCACGAACTTGCCGCTGGGTTTCCCCTGCCGGACCATCTCTTGACAGTAGGCGTAAAGCGCGTCGTAAACGATCCATTCCGCAGCATTGAGTGCGTGATCGTCCTTGTATCCGAGATGCCGGAAGCCTTCCGCGATCGCTTCCAGACCGGGCCCTTCCGGCTGATTGTAAAGGGTGTTGTCCGTATCAGCGCCGTTGACGATCCGTCCCAGCAATACGAGCGCAGCGTCGCTGACGAGCGCGTATTTCTTGAGAATTGCCTCGAACGAGCATTCTTTCCCGTGGTGACCCAACTCGACGTCTTTAACGTCATAAGGAACCGCTCCAAGACGTTTTGCTTCCTCCATCACCTGGTCGGCAGGTACGAAAACGAACTCCGCCTCCTGGTCTACGAATTTCTTGATCAGCCACGGACAGGCGACCCGATCCACCTTGACGCGCTCACGAGTGATCCACTTCATCGATACCTCCTGAAGGAATGGTCTTGCAGCCTGTTGTTAGGGCGCCACTCACAGGCGGTTACGCGCGGACGGTGCTCGGCGTTAGGTCGCTTCCTACACAAAGCACTTAATCCGCCGGATATTCCGATGCTCTGGATGAAGTCCCGGCGTTGCATCACGTCGCCCATCTGCCTCTCGCCATGCGCTACTCGATGGCCATAATGGCATTTTGATACACATGTTGCAAGGCATTATTATAATGATACACTTGGGAGGAGAAGCTAGAGCGAGCAGCGGTTAAAGTGGCCAATTAGCAGCAGAAACGGTTCTGTAGCGCTTCCCGCGCGGGTGGCCGCCGGTGAGAATCAGGCCCAGCCCACATGGTTGTGATGATACATATGTTGCATTGGGCGGTCGGTTCGATACAGTGCTGAGCGTGAAGGTCGAATCCCCCCGATTGCTCGCCCACAGCTGGCTGTTGCTGATCCATCAGCTTCCGGCCAAGCCTGCCTATCTGCGCGTCAAGATCTGGCGCCGGCTGCAAGGGATCGGGGCGGTCGCGATCAAGAATGCCGTCCACGCGCTGCCGATGAACGAGGACACCCAGGAGGACTTCGAGTGGCTGCTGCGCGAGATCCGCGAAGGAGGCGGCGAAGCATTCGTCTGCGAAGCCCGCTTGATCGATGGGCTCTCCGACGAGGAGGTCCGCGCGCTCTTCGATCGAGCGCGAGATGCCGATTACGCGGCGCTGGCCAAGGAGGCACAGGGGCTGGCGCAGTCGCGGCGCCGCAAGGCAGGTGCCAAGGCAGGTGGCGATGCGGCAACCGAGCTTCGTGCACAGGTCGCTCGCTTGCGCAAGCGGCTCGCCGAGATTGCCGCCATCGATTTCTTCGGCGCCATCGGGCGCGAAAGAGCGGAGGAGTTGCTCGGAGGCCTCGAAGCTGAGCTGGACAAGGATGCGCCAGTGGCAGGTAAAACAAGCGCGCAGCCCAATCTCCTGGAGACGATGCGCAACCGCACCTGGGTGACGCGCGAGGGCGTCTACGCGGATCGGATCGCCAGCGCCTGGTTGATCCGCCGCTTCATCGATCCCGAGGCTCGTTTCAAGTTCGTATCGGGTAAAGGCTACCGCCCTCAGGAAGGCGAGCTGCGCTTCGACATGTTCGAGGCGGAGTTCACCCACGAAGGCGACAAATGCACTTTCGAGGTTCTGCTGGAGCGCGCCGCCCTCAGGGACTCTGCGCTGCGCGCCATCGCCGAGATCATCCATGATATCGACCTCAAGGACGATAAGTTCGGGCGCGCCGAGGTCGCCGGTATCAAGACGCTGATCGATGGCATCCGCGCGTCCACCAAGGACGACGCGGCGCGGATTGGGCGCGGCACCGAAGTGTTCAACGATCTCTATGAATTCTTCAGAAGAAAGCGGCGGTAACCATGGCTGAGCTGTCTGTCGCAGCAGCAGGTCGTGACGCGCCCAGACACGGCGTCTCGCTCCGGGATGCCGTGCAAGTGTGGCTGCGGGTGGCAAGCCTCAGCTTCGGCGGCCCTGCCGGACAAATCGCGGTGATGCATCGAATCCTCGTCGAGGAGAAACACTGGGTTTCGGAGGCACGATTCCTGCACGCCCTCAATTACTGCATGCTGTTGCCGGGACCGGAGGCGCAGCAGCTCGCTACCTATATCGGCTGGCTGATGCACCGCACGCTCGGCGGGATCATTGCGGGCGGCCTCTTCGTCGTGCCCGGCATCATCGCCATCATGGCACTCAGCTACGTTTATGCCGCCTACGGCAATGTGCCGGTGATCGTTGCGCTGTTTTTCGGTCTCAAGGCCGCAGTCCTCGCGATCGTTCTGGAGGCTGTCGTCAGGATCGGCAAGCGCTCGCTGAAGAACAACGCGATGCTCGTCCTCGCGGCGGGAGCTTTCGTCGGCATATTCTTTTTCGCCGTGCCGTTTCCCATCATCATCTTCGGCGCAGCGCTGATCGGTTTTCTCGGGAGCTGGAGCGGCGCGCCGGCATTCCAGATCAAGAGCGGTCACGGTGCGGGCGGCAAGCACGCCGGTGCCGTGGTCGATGATCTTCTCGGCAATGAGCTGCCGGAGCACGCGCGGCCCAGCGTTGCCCGCGCGCTGCGGGCGGCGAGTGTCTGGCTTGTGCTCTGGCTGGTGCCAGTCGTTGCGCTGCTTGTCACCCTGGGAACGAGCAACGTGTTCAGCGATATCGCCGTCTTCTTCAGCAAGATGGCGATGGTCACCTTCGGCGGCGCTTACGCCGTTCTTGCCTACGTCGCGCAGCAGGCGGTCGAGCATTATGGCTGGCTCAAGCCGGGCGAGATGCTCGACGGCCTCGGCATGGCGGAGACAACGCCGGGGCCGCTGATCATGGTGCTGCAGTTCGTGGGATTCATGGCTGCATTCCGCGATCCGGGAACATTGCCGCCAATGCTCGCGGGCACGCTCGGCGGCCTGCTTGCCACCTGGGTTACATTCACCCCCTGTTTCCTGTGGATTTTCCTGGGCGCCCCGTTCATCGAAGTGCTGCGCGATAACAAGGCATTGAACGGAGCATTGTCGGCGATCACCGCCGCTGTGGTCGGCGTGGTGCTCAATCTCGCGATCTGGTTTGCGCTGCATACCGTGTTTCGCGAGGTCAGGCCGGTACACGGATATGGCCTGCGCTTCGACATGCCGGTGCCGCAGAGCGTCAATGTGTGGGCGCTGGCGCTTTCAGTCGCCGCGATCATCGCGATCTTCCGCTTCAAAGTCGGCATGATCACCACTTTGCTGGCGTGCTCCGCAGTGGGGATCGCACTGCATTTGGCTGGGCTTCTTGCATGATCTTCAACGGTCAGGGGTCGAGGGCAATGCCCGGGCGTTCAGCCCGCTAGAGAAGGAGTTAAATGATGCGTGGTGTTCACGCGCTTGCGTTTTGTGCACTGGCGAGCATCGCCAGCGCCGCCAACGCCCAGGAAATCGACTGGAAGAAGGTCGACGAAGCGATCGGAAGAAGCGCTGCCGCCGTAGCCGGGGACGTTCACCGTTATGCGTTTCCGCGCAGCGATCTCACCGTGACCGTGGACGGCGTGACCATCCGCCCTGCGCTGGCGCTCGGCGGCTGGACCGCGTTCAAGCCCATGCATGGCGGGGTCATGATCATGGGCGATCTGGTGCTGCTCGAGACCGAGATCAACCCCGTCATGCTCAAGCTCATCCAGAATGGCGCCGAGATCACGGCGGTCCACAATCACTTGCTGCGCGGCAGTCCCGAGACCTTCTACATGCACGTCGGCGGTCACGGCGATCCCGTCAAGTTGGCGGCCGCCCTTCGCGCCGCGCTGGCAGAGAGCAGGACTCCGCTGACCACACCAGCGCCCGCGGCCACCCAGCCCGCCATCGATCTCGATACGGCCCAGCTCGACCAGATCATCGGGGTGAAGGGTCAGGCCAATGGCGGTGTCTATCAATTCGCGGTGCCGCGCCGTGATCCGGTCAGCGAAGAGGGGATGCAGCTCGCTCCAGTCGGCCCGCTTGGGGTTGCGACCGCCATGGGATTCCAGCCGACCGGCGGCGGCAAAGCTGCCATCACCGGCGATTTTGTCTTGGCGGCGGAAGAAGTGAATCCCGTCATCCAGGCGCTGCGGTCAAACGGGATCGAGGTGACGGCGCTGCACAGCCATATGCTCACCGAGCAGCCGCGGCTGTTCTTCATGCATTTCTGGGCGAACGACGACGCGCTCAAGCTTGCGCGGGGGTTGCGTGCCGCGCTCGACAAGACCGCGAGCGGCAGGAGCTGACGTGCTGGTCAACCAGTGATCAGTCCAGCGGAGCGATGCCGGCTTGCTTGGTCACGCGGGTCCAGAGCTCGGCTTCCGATCTGAGAAATGCCCCGACCTTCTCGGGAGGGTCGGGACTGCTCTCGTACCCCAACGGCGCCAGGCGTCCCTTGACGCTCGGATCGGCGAGCGCGGCAATGGTGTCGGCATTCAATTTCGCAATGATCTCCACGGGGGTCTTGGCGGGGACAAAGAAACCGTACCACGACACGACCTCGAAGCCGGGAACGCCGTCTTCAGCGATGGTTGGCACCTCGGGCGCGATCGCGGCCCGTCTGGCACCGGTGTAACCAAGCACCTGCACTTGGCCCGATCTGGCGTTGTCGAGCGTGGCGCCGCCCGAGAACAGGAGATGGACGCGACCCGGAATGAGGTCGTTCATCGCCGGAGCGGCCCCGCGATAGGGCGCGTGGACCATCTCGATCCCGGCCATGTGCTTGAACAGTTCGGCACACAGGTGCGGCGAGGATCCCGTGCCCGGCGAGGCCATTATGAGCTTGCCCTTGTTTGCCTTGGCATAGGCGATGAACTCGCTGACCGACTTCACCGGCAGAGAGTTCGGCACAAACATGAAGAACGAGTAGCCACAGATGAAAGCTGCCGGCGCAAAATCGCCAACAGGATCATAGCCGAGCGAGCGATAGAGAGCACGCGTCGTTGCCTGCGATTGCCCGCCCATCAACACCGTGTGACCGTCCGGCTCCGAGTGCAGCACCACCTCGTTCGCAATGTTGGTGCCACCGCCCGGCCGGTTCTCGATCAGAACCTGTTGGCCCCAGATCCTTGCAAGCCGTTCGGCGAGAATTCGGGCAATCACATCCGTAGGGCCGCCGGCCGCAAACGGCACAATGATACGGACGGCACGGGTGGGCCAAGGCTGAGCGTGTACCCGAGTGGATACGATGCTCGGAATGAACAGGGATGCGGAAGCTATCGCATTGAAACGACGGCGGGTGATCGTCACCATGTTTTTTGCCCTGTCTGATCTCTGAAACCTGACATCTGTCAGATCCAGCCCTTCAACTCCCGCAGCACGAGCTGCCAGATTACCAGCATGCCGGGGGCGCTGTCGTTGAGGCAAGGGATCGCGACGAAGTTTTCTCCGCCGTTCTTCTTGAACATGTGCGCGTTCTCGACCGCGATCTCTTCCAGTGTCTCGAGACAATCGGCGGAAAAGCCAGGGGTGATCACCGCGAGGCTTTTCACGCCCTCGCGCGCGAGCTTCTTCACCGTATCGATGGTCGCGGGCTCAAGCCACTTGCCGCGCCCGAAGCGCGACTGGAAGGTGATCATCAGCTTCGCTGCATCGAGGTTGAGCTCGTTGCGCACGAGCCGCATGGTTTCCATGCAATGGGCGTAATAAGGATCGCCCTTGTCGATATAGTCCTTGGGGATGCCGTGAAATGAGGCGAGGATCACGTCGGGCTTGAACGCGAGCTGCGCGATCTCAGCCGATGTCGATGCGGCGATCGCCTCGATATAGATCGGATCGTCATAATAGGGCGGCGCGATGCGCACCGCCGGCTGATAGCGCAGGCGCGCCAGCGCGCGGAACACTTCGTCGCAGACCGTGGCGGTGGTCGCGGCGCAGTATTGCGGATAGAGCGGGATGATCAGGAGGCGGGTACAGCCCTGCGCAACCAGCTGGGCCAGCCGCGAAGCGATCGAGGGGTGGCCATAGCGCATGGCCCAATCGACCACGACGCGCTGCCCCAGCGGCTCCAAGGTCGAGGCGAGCTTCTCCGCCTGGGAGCGGGTGATGGTCTTGAGCGGCGATTCGTTGCGCTCCTTGTTCCAGATCTTGCGGTAGTCACGCGCCTTGCGCGCGGGCCGCAGCGGCAGGACCACGCCGTTGAGCACGAGCTTCCACAAGAGTCCCTGGTTCTCGATCACACGCGGGTCGCTGAGAAACTCCTTGAGATAGCGCCGCACCCCGGCCGCATCGGCGGCGTCGGGCGTGCCGAGATTGACCAGGAGCACGCCGATCCTGCCCGATAGCTCTTGCGGAGAGCCGATTATCGGGGTGTTTTCCGTGCTGGTTTTTTGGGGCGAGCTCTCGTTCATCGCGTGCACCATACGCGACGCATGTGGGGTGGGCAAAATCGCCTGACGTGCTGTTCCGCGTGGGCACGGCGTGCGCGCCTTTGCCCAGCCTATGCGCTACCGTATGTCCTTGATGAATCTCCCTTCCGTACGGGCGAGACATGCCTCGCCCTCTGTCACATGTGCCAATGTCGCGGCAGGGCGACGCATGCGTCGCCCCTACGAAGAACCATGAGGAACGCAGGGCTTGCCCTTCACGCTGTTTACTCCTTCACGACGCCGGTTAGGCCGAGACGCATCGAGCTCGACTAACAGCTCACCCTATCGGGCGCTCGTCCGCGATGACCTTGCCGTCGTTCGGCAAGCTGCCCGGCGCCGCGAATTGCACCTCGCCCCGCAGCTTCGTGACTGCGTTCAGGGTCGCGGCTACGGCTGTCCGTAGCGCCTCGGCCGGGGCAGCGGTTTCCGCCATCAGGGTCATCGTATCCTGCTCGTTCGCGCGTTTGACGATGAGCCGCAGCCGGCCGAGCTCGGGGTGACGTTTCGCCAGCTCGGCCAGCTGCTGCGGGTGCACGAACATGCCCTTGATCTTGGTGGTCTGATCGGCGCGTCCCATCCAGCCGGCGATGCGCATGTTGGTGCGGCCGCAAGGCGAGGAGCCGGGCATCACCGCCGAGAGGTCGCCGGTCGCGAGGCGGATCATCGGATAATCCGGATTGAACGAGGTGACCACCACTTCGCCGGCCTCGCCCGGGGGAAGCGGGTCACCGGTCCCCGGGCGCACGATCTCCAGGAGCAGGTTCTCGTTGACGATCATCCCTTCACGCGCTGCGCTCTCGTACGCAATAATGCCGAGCTCGGCCGTGGCGTAGCATTGCAGCACCTCGACTCCGCGGGAGGCGAGCTCCTGGTGCAAGGACGACGGGAGCGCAGCGCCGGAAACGAGGGCGCGCTTGAGCGAGGAGACGTCCTTGCCGGTCTTGGCCGCGGCATCGAGCAGGATCTTCAGAAAATCCGGCGTTCCAGCGTAGCTGCTCGGCTTGAGATGGGCGATCGCCTCGACCTGCTGCTCGGTGTTGCCGGTACCGGCGGGCACGACCACGCAGCCAAGCGCATGCGCCCCGGATTCCATGATGAAGCCACCCGGGGTGAGATGATAGGCAAACGAGTTGTGCACGATGTCTCCCGCGCGGAACCCCGCCGCGAACAGCGCCCGCGCCGCGCCCCAGAAATCCTTGCCCATACCTTCGGGCTCGAAGATGGGTCCGGGAGACATCAGCAGCCGACGCATGTTTCCCGGCGCGCTGATGTTGAAGGCGCCGAACGGCGGGCGGCCGCGCTGGCGCTGTGCGAGCTCGGATTTGCGGAGCAGCGGAAGCCTCGCCAGCGCTGCCCGCGAGGTGATGCTCTCGGGCTCAACATCGCCGAGTTGCTCCGCCCATCCCGGCGCGCCGGCCGCACGCGCGATGAGCTCGGGCAGACGGCTCATCAGATCGCGCTCCCGTTCGGCGGGGTCGCGGGTCTCGAGGGAGTCGAAGTGGTCTGTCATGAGCGATTGGGACTCTTTGCCGTTGCTGCGCGTCAGATGATAGCAATTCCCGCTCCGGGATACGGAACTACACCATCGACCCGTGCGCTGCGCGTTGCGCGACAGCTAGAAGTTCGCCGATGGGCGTGATGAAGGATACCATCAACATAACGCGGTTTAGCACCGTGGAAATCGATTTCATCGCCGATGATCCGGGTCGTTCGTTGCTCCACTGTCATCACCAGGATCATCAGGACGAAGGCTTCATGGGCCTGGTCACATATCTCTGATGGCCGAGCGAAGCCCTCGCGTCACCGTGGTCAGGATCTGCGGCGACATATGGCCGACGCATCGTTGAGATCAAGCGGCAAACAGGTTGACGATCCCCATCGTCAACACAAACGTGAAGGCCGGCGATGCAGAGCCCATCGAAAGCCGTCCGGCCATGGCGTGCGTGCTAACCCCTTATGAGCGCGTCCAACGACCAGCGCCCGGCACCGACGATGAGAAGATAGAGACAGCCGAGCAGCATCGTGAGATCGGCACGTGCTTCATGCATCATGCTCCAGAAGCCGGTGCGTTTGATGTCCGCAGCGAGATGGAACATCCACACATCGTGCCCGAGCAAGATCGGAAGCTTGGTCGAGACGAGTGCTACGATCATGATAATGATCAGCGGGACGGCAGCCAGCCGTGTGAAAAGCCCGAGGATAATGAGCGAGCCGCAAATGGTCTCGACGACGCCCACGAAAGGACCCATGAGATCGGGAAACGGAATCCCAATCCTGGCAAACCGCCCCGCTCCCAAAATATCGGGAAACATGAGCTTCTGAATACCCTCGGGCAGGAAGACCACGAGTCCAACCAGTAAACGCACAAGAATGCTCCAGCCGGGAGCTTCGGTGTAAAGAAGATCAGTCCAGCTCTTCAGCACTCGGTCTGGCATCGGTTCTTTCCGGGATACATGGCGCAATCCCATCTCCTGCTCAGTATGTCAGCGGGGAGTGAATTGGTTCAAGTCGTGAATTCCAATTGCCGCTTCAAGGCGCGCCACGTGTTGAACCCTCTGTTCAAAGCCGTCCTCGCCGAAGAGTCGGTGCTTCTTCTTCTCGAACTCCTCGGCCATCGCGTCGTACTCGTTTTTTCGGTTTCGCGGTCATCTCGCACCTGCCGCAGCGCCTCGTTCAAGAGGTCCTTCAGGCTGATGTCTCGTGCCAGCGAGAATTGACACCGCATTGACACCGCTATCACCAGACACCGCTATCACCAGACACCGCTATCACCTCTTGACTGTGTAACGCGACTCAGCTACAAAAGAATATTCGAGAGAATTATGCTGAACCCGGGCGGATGACCGCGCCGGGTTTTTTGTTGCGCCATGAGCATGCCCGTCCTCGACACGAGGAACAGCCGATGCCATTTCAGGAGGGTAAAAGCGGCAACCCGGCCCGCCGGCCGCGCGGGTCGCGCAATCGCCAAAGGGCGCGCGTGCAAAGCCTGCTGGAAGGCGGAGGATGTTGCGCGCTTGAGGCAAAAGCATTCGATGAGCGTCTGGCCAAGGTCGAAAGTCTGGCAGCAAATAACGCCAAGCGGCCTCACTTCGGCAACGGCATTTAGATACCCACTCAACCCTCGGCTGAAAAATCATTGTAAATTTTCCTGTTGTTTACAATGAGCCCGATTCTGCTCCCGCAAAGGTTGCGGTGCACGGCAAATGCTGCACGGACAATCAGCGGGGCCACTTGGGCTATCTATATCTCCGGCTTGGCCATATCGCCTTTTTTGTATGCGATCAGACCGTTGGCTGATAATTCGACGCTGCGCTGCACGGGAAGAGACGCGGGGAGCGCCGATTGATACATCGGGCTCGCATAATAGTGGCGCAGTGCGAAACGCATGAGCACGCCGATTGCGGCTGCAAGCGGCACGGCAATCAGCAGCCCCACGAAGCCGAACAGATAGCCAAAGGCGAACAGCGCGAACATGATCCAGACAGGATTGAGATGAATGCGGCGGCCGACCAGATAGGGTGCAAGCACGTAATCCCCGAGCGATTGCCCGACGAAGAAGACGGCCGGCACCAGCATGATCGGCCTCCAGTCCGGCCAGAATTGCGCGACCGCGACGCACAGCGAAATGATGAGACCGGATAGCGAGCCGAGATAAGGGACAAAACTCAGCAACCCCGCGGCAAAGCCGATCAGGGCGCCGTGCTTGAGGCCGATCAGCCACAACGTTGCCGCGTAGAATACCGCCAGAACGAGACACAGCACGCTCTGACCGCGGACGAATCCGCCGATGGTCTCGTCGACTTCACGCGCGAGCGCATGCACGGTCTCGCGATGGGCTGGGGGAACCCAGTTGTCGACCGCCGCAACCATCCTGTTCCAGTCGTAGAGGAGATAGCAGGCAACGATCGGAGCGACGACCCCGAGAGAAAGGACCGAGATCAGCGCGCGTCCGCCCGACCATACCGACCGCAGGAAAGTGCCAAACCAGCTGGTCGCGAGGCTCGTGAGCTCGCCGAACGAGCGCTCAGCCTCGGCGAGACCCTGCCCGACCAATTTGCTCAGCCAAGGCCGGGCCGGGTCGGAAGCAAGCGCGCGCAATTGCCTGACATACAGCGGAAAGCTTTCAATAAAATAGGAGAGCTCGCGGACGATCACCGGTACCATAAGGATGATCAAAGCGCTGATGATGGCGAGGGCGAGAGCAATGATGACGAGAGTGGCGATGAGGCGGTTCATTCCCCAGTGCTCCATGCGCTGGGCAATCGGATTGAGCAGGTAGGCAAGCACCATCCCGGCGACGAATGGCAACAGGACTTCCCGCAACAAGGCAACGGCGGTCACGAGCACCAGGAGGAGTGTGATCCAGAATACGATCGGCCGGTTGAAGCTCATTGTCCTTCGACTGCTTTGGCCCGGTGACCCGCACCCGGATTGCGCAGGCGCCATCCGGGCTACGGGCTCTCCGCAACGCCAGACTGTAGCCCGGATATCGCTTGCAGCGACATCCAGGGCAATGCTGCCATCGGCGCTAAATAACTTAGCGCGGTTACCATACTCTCGGTCGTCATCGCGTATGCGGACGATCCAGTAACCTCCGAACGCCCGGTTTGTGACGCCTTCGCCTCAACATGCCGCGACGTGAATACTGAATGCCACGCATGAGCGGGGCATGACAACAAAGAGGTGAGCGACTTCCCCGCCCGCCGAATTAGCACCTTGTTAAACTTAACAATTCAAGATCGACGGAAGTGCTCGGCGTGCCGCGCGCGCCAGCAGCGAATGGTGTGAGTACAGAGTAATGCAAAGGCAGTTCATTTCAGGCTTGCTCGCTTTGTGCGCAGGCGCGGGAGCGCTAACTCTCGGCCAAGGGGCCAGCGCCGCTTCGCCCTATGTCGTTGACGGTATCACGCTTGCGAAATCCCTTTGGTTGCCACGCGCGTACCAGTGCAGCCCCAGCGAGCAGTTTGCGCAACATAGCTGGTGCCGCCTGAGCCGGCATGAAAAGGGAAGCCGCGGCGCTTTCACCGCCACGACTTCCGTGCTGCGCGATCAAGGCCGCACCGTCGCTTATGTGAACCGCGAGATCGCGCCGGCGTTCTTCGCGACCGATGAGATCGAAGCGGAAATCGAGCGTCTCTCGACCAGACTTGGCGCACCCGCCCGCGAGATCCGCTTGGCTCCGCGCGAGGGTGCGCCGAAGGCGGTGATCGTGCTCTGGGGAAAGCTGCAATTGGAAGAGCTGACGAAAAAGACCGCCTCGACCGACGAGCCTGGTGGTCCCGAGCAAAGCCTTCTGGTGGATTATCTCGGTGATGTGCAGCAATCGCGCCAGCTGGGATTGCCCGTCTTTCGTCTGGCCGGCGGCGCCGGTTTCCTGTGGTCCGCTTCCGATCGAAACGGACGGGGTCATCTGCGCTTCCTGGCTGCCGATCCTGCCGTGCTTGCCGGCGCGAAAAATCTGCCATCTCCCACCACGGAGCGCGCGCCGGCTTCGGCGCAGGAAATTAGCGAGCCGGCGGCAAAGGGTCGCGCGCGTGTCGCCGCAGCCACGAGGGACGGGGCTGTCCCCGCAGCGGAAAGGGAAGGCACCGCGTCCATTCGGGCAAAGGACCTGCGCGCATTCATGGCCCCGCAACAGCCGGTGCTGTTGTCCGGTGGGGCGGCCAACCAGGACGCTACCTATTCAAATGACAGCTCACGCGTATCTATCGCGCAGAAGACCCGACCCGACGCTGACCGTGCCAGAATCATGGATGCCGAACGACTGGCCGGAGAGGAGCGGGAAAAAGCGCGGCTTGCATGGGCTCGCGTCGAGGCGGAAAGGGTCGCGGACGCGAGAACGCGCCTGACATGGACCGTCGTCGCAGCATTCTTCATCCTCAGCGCCATCATCGTGCTTCTGCAGATGCTCAAGCGCCGGGAAGAAAAGGCAGCGTTGCCCGAGGCGGGTACTGAAACTGTAAAGGGAGATGCTGCGAGCACCCCCGGTTGGGGCCGGCGCGCACGTGCTCAGTCTGCGGCGGCGCTGATGAAGCTGCGCGCGACCTTCGGATCCAACGCAACGCTCGCAGCCCAAGGACAGGGCTGAAACAGAGCCTCCCACCCGGCGCCCGGCTGGAAACGGATTGAACCTGATTGCCTCGCTCTGCTACCAAAGAGCTGAGCACCGCCGACACGCGTTCAGGCCGGCGTGGTTCCTTTTGGCCAACAAGATCACGATCGGCGGGCGTCAACCTTCACCGCGCCGCGGTCGGCACCAAAACATGGCGGCATCTGATTTCTAGCCGCACCGGGACAAGGAGCGAGCCATGAAATACGTGAATGTGTTGTTTTGCAGCCTGTCCCTCTTTCTGAGCATCGGAGCCGCGCGGGCGGAGGATCCGACCGTGGAAGAGATGGTTTGTGCCCTTAATCTGCAATGCGGCATGCCATTCGCCGATCGGCGGGTTCGCGGCATAACAGCCACGACCCAAGTTGTGCGTCCTCCTGCATCGTTCGACGTCACGTTGAATTTTCCCTTCAATTCATCGGAAATTACTGCGGACTCGCGGGAGAAGCTCGGTCGCGTGGCCAAGGCCTTGACCGACCCAAGCACCATCAAGCTCGGGATCATCGTCAGCGGCCACACGGATGCCCAGGGCTCTGCCGAGTATAACCAGCTGCTTTCCGAGCGGCGCGCTCAGGCGGTGCGGCAATTCCTGATCTCTGAGCACGGCATCGATCCCAAGCGTCTGGCCGCGAAGGGTTACGGCAAATCGCAGCTTCTGCTGCCGTCGGACCCTAGCAACGAGCTCAATCGTCGAGTTCAGTTCCAGAATCGGAACTACGCTACGGCATCGGTTCCCGCGGCTGGTGCTCCCGGCGCACCAGTTCCTGCTGCCCCCCTGACGACGGTCACTCCTGCTGCGGCCGCCCCCGCGAGCAGGCCGACCGCGCCGACGGTCCAACCTGGACTACCCGCCCCCACCAGTTCCGCCGGTCAGGGCGAAGGCCTTTAAGATAGCGCTCGGTTACTGAACCTCGTCGGTTTGCAAGGGCGGGT
>Ga0207693_10002714_pt1 | contig 15344 bp, 16 predicted proteins | sample LARL81metaG_FD_184347 | JGI IMG/M metagenome (GOLD analysis project Ga0207693, IMG submission 184347) | Corn, switchgrass and miscanthus rhizosphere microbial communities from Kellogg Biological Station, Michigan, USA - LAR L8-1 metaG... | ecosystem: Host-associated > Plants > Roots >...
CGGCGCGGCGGCGTCTCCAAAGTGTCGGGCAATCCGGTCGCCGGGCTGCGCGCCGCCGGCAGGATCGCGGCGACTTTCCTGCGGCTGGCGGTCGCGCTGCGCGGCCAGCCGGCGGCGCCGTTGCACCGCCTGCGGCGCGAAGGCGCCTGACCGTGCAAGTCTTGCTCACCGGCGGCGCCGGGTTCATCGGCCGCCATATTTTGCGCGCGCTCGCCGCGCGCGGACACGCGGTGCGCGTGCTCGATTCCTTGCGGCCCGACGTGCACGGCGAAGGCGCGACAAAATCGATCGAGGGCGCCGAGCTGATGGTAGCCGACGTGCGCGATGCCGCGGCGATCGATGCGGCGCTGCGCGGCGTCGACGCGGTCGTGCATCTGGCCGCCAAAGTCGGGCTTGGCGTCGCGGTCGGCGATATGCCGGACTACGCCTCGTCCAACGATGCCGGCACCGCCGAGCTTTTGGCCGGCATGGCGCGCGCCGATGTCGGCCGTTTGACGCTGGCAAGTTCGATGGTGGTTTATGGCGAGGGGCTCGGGCGCTGCCCGGAGCATGGCGAGGTGCGGCCGGCCGCGCGCGTCGAGGCGCAGCTCAAGGCCGGGCAATTCGAGCCGCCGTGCCCGGTTTGCGGCAAGCCGTTGCAGAGCGCGCTGGTCGACGAGCGCGCGCCGCTCGATCCGCGCAATGCCTATGCCACCAGCAAAGTCGCGCAGGAATTCTACGCCGCCAACTGGGCGCGCGTCACCGGCGGCGCGGTCGCGGCGCTGCGCTATCACAATGTCTACGGGCCCGGCATGCCGCGCGACACGCCTTACGCCGGCGTCGCCGCCATTTTCACGTCGGCGCTGCGCAACGGCCAGGCGCCGCAGGTGTTCGAGGACGGTCGGCAGCGGCGCGATTTCGTGCACGTGCGCGACGTCGCGGCGGCGACCGTGCTCGCCTGCGAGAGGCACGCTGCCGGCGTGCGCGCGTTCAATGTCGGGTCGGGGACGCCGCGCAGCGTCGGCGAGATGGCGGCGGCGCTGGCGCGCGCGCTGCACGGGCCGCCGCCGGTGGTGACCAGGCACTATCGGCTCGGCGACGTGCGCCACATCACCGCCGATTCCTCGCGTCTGCGCGGCGAGCTCGGCTGGCGCCCGCAGGTCGATTTCGCCGACGGCATGGCGGAATTGGCGCGGCTTTAGGGCGGCGATTGCCGCTGGCCTTCGGCGCCGCGGATGTGCCAAATAAGCCGATGCGATCGATCGCTATATCGATTCTGCTTGTCGCGCTCGCCGCGCCGCTGTTGTCGGGCTGCGGTTCTGAGGACAGGACCAGCCGCTTGCTGGTGTCACGGCAGAGCTACATGCTTTTTGACTGCGAGGCGCTGGCGACCACCCTCAAGGCGCGCGAGGCGCGCGAAAAGGAATTGAAGACGCTCATGGACAAAAGCGGCAGCGAGGTCGCCAACGTGCTCGCCTACCGTCCGGAATATCTCGAAGTGCACGGCGAGGCCGAGCAGTTGCGCGCCTCCGCCGCCGAAAAAAAATGTCCGCCCGCGGCGGCCCGGTGAACCTGACTAGTTGCGCCCGATCGTCACCAGCGAGCCGTCGGTGAGGCCGAGCGCGATCAGCGGCGGCGGGCCGGGGATGAGGGCGAGATCGGTCGCGGCCGGCGCCGGCAGCGGCACGGCGGCGATCTCGTGCATTTCCGGCTTGAACGAAACGATGCGCAGCTGCGTGCGGTCGAAGGAAGGCAGCGCGAGATCGGCGGCGCCGTCGCCGTCGAAATCGGCCGCCGCGCTCATGGCGAGCGCGTCGCTGCCGGCGACGTGATTGGCAAAGCCCGCCAGCGCGGCGAGCTTTTGCAGGCGGCCGTCGCGCCATTCCCACAATTCGAGCGCGCCGAGCGTGTGCGGCTGGCGCACCAGCGCGATTTTCATGCCGTCACCGGTAAAGGGGGCAAAGCCCGCCGGGGCCAGCCAGCGGCCGGGTTGCCCGAGCGGCGGCGTCTCGGCGACGACTTCGTAATTGCCGCGCCGTTGCGCGATCACCGCCAGCGCCGCGCCGCGCCGCAAATAGGACTTCACCAGCACGATCTCGTCGCGCCCGTCGCCGTCGAGATCGACGAGACGCGGCGCCAGATCCTCGAACACCGCATCGTCCTTCAGCCGCACGGTGAAGCGCTTGCCGGCGCGCGTCTCGATCACCAGGCTGCCGGCCGCGAGCCTGTGGCCGAATACGGCGTGCGGGTAGCGGTCGGTCGGCGCGGCGAGCCAGGCGCGGGCGATGTCGCGCGTGCCGGCGACCACGCGGCCGCCCGGCAGCACGCCGTCCGGCGGCTTGGGCGGCGGCGGGGCGTCGATGAAGCGCAGCGTCACGGCGCCCTTGTCGAGCGCGAGCGCGTACCAGAGCCCGCCGGCATTGACGCGCGGCGCGCCGGCCACGGTGTCGAGCGCGAGCACGCGCGCCGGCGCGACGATGCGCGTGACGCGCCACTCGGCGGCCTGCGCGCCGCCCGTGACGAGCGGCAAGAGGGCCATCAAGGCGAATAGCCGGCGCATGAACATTCAAAGTTCAACGTAGCGCAGCCGCAGCGCGTTGCCCACCACGCTGACCGAAGACAGCGCCATGGCGGCGGCGGCGATGATCGGCGACAGCAGGAGACCGAACACCGGATAGAGCACGCCGGCGGCGATCGGCACGCCGGCGGCGTTGTAGACGAAGGCAAAGAACAAATTCTGCCGGATGTTGCCCATCACCGCCTGCGAGAGCGCGCGCGCCTTCACGATACCGGTAAGGTCGCCCTTGAGCAGCGTGACGCCGGCGCTTTCGATGGCGACGTCCGAGCCGGTGCCCATGGCGATGCCGACTTCGGCGGCGGCGAGCGCCGGCGCGTCGTTGACGCCGTCGCCGGCCATGGCGACGGTGCGGCCCTCGCGGCGCAGTTTTTCGACCACCGCGCTTTTCCGGTCGGGCAACACCTCCGCCTCGACTTCGGTGATGCCGAGCCGCCGGGCGACCGCCTGCGCGGTGGTGCGGTTGTCGCCGGTGAGCATGACGACGCGCACGCCCTCGGCAGCGAGCGCCTTGAGCGCGTCCGCCGTGCTGGCTTTGACCGGATCGGCGATGGCGATGACGCCGGCCGGCTGGCCGTCGACGGCGAGAAAGATCGCGGTGGCGCCGTCGCCGCGCCGGCGCTCGGCTTCCTCGGCCAGCGCGCCGGCGTCGATATTCAGCTCGTGCAGGAATTTGGCGTTGCCGAGCGCAAGCTGCTTGCCCTCGACCGTGCCGGTGACGCCTTTGCCGGCGGGTGCGTCGAAGCCATCGACTTGCGCAAGATCGAGCTTGCGCTCCTTGGCGGCGGCGACGATGGCGGCGGCGAGCGGATGCTCGCTGCCGCGCTCGACGCTGGCGGCCAGGCGCAGCACATCCGCCTCGTCAAAGCCCGCCGCCGGCGCCACCGCCACCACCTTGGGCTTGCCTTCGGTGAGCGTGCCGGTCTTGTCGATGACCAGCGTGTCGATCTTCTCCATCCGCTCCAGCGCTTCGGCGTTCTTGATCAGCACGCCGGCCTGCGCGCCGCGGCCGACGCCGACCATGATCGACATCGGCGTGGCAAGGCCGAGCGCGCAGGGGCAGGCGATGATCAGCACGCTCACGGCGGCCACCAGCCCGAAGGCGAAGCGCGGCTCCGGCCCGAACGTCGCCCAGGCGGCGAAAGCGATGAGCGCGACCGCGATCACCGCCGGCACGAACCAGCCGGCGACCTGGTCGGCGAGCCGCTGGATCGGCGCGCGGCTGCGCTGCGCGCTCGCCACCATCTGCACGATCTGGGCGAGCAAAGTGTCGCGGCCGACTTTGTCGGCGCGCATGACGAAGCTGCCGCTGGTGTTGATGGTGGCGCCGATCACGCGCGCGTCCTTTTCCTTGGTGACCGGCATGGCTTCGCCGGTCACCATCGATTCATCGAGCGCGGAACGGCCTTCCAGCACGACGCCGTCGACCGGCACCTTGTCGCCGGGGCGCACGCGCAACTTGTCGCCGGCCTTGATGGCGTCGAGCGAAACCTCCTCGTCGCCGCCGTCGTCCTTGACGCGGCGCGCGGTCTTGGGCGCGAGGTCGAGCAAAGCGCGGATGGCGCCCGAGGTCGCCTCGCGCGCGCGCAATTCCAGCACCTGGCCGAGCAGCACCAGCACGGTGATCATGCCGGCGGCCTCGTAATAGACCGCCGGCGCGCCATGCCCGCGCAAGGCCGCAGGGAAGATGCCGGGCGCGAAGGTGGCGGCCAGGCTGTAGAGGTAGGCAATGCCGGTGCCCATCGCGATCAGTGTGAACATGTTGAGGTTGCGGGTGAGCAGCGACTGCCAGCCGCGCACGAAAAACGGCCAGCCCGCCCACAGCACCACCGGCGTGGCGAAGGCGAACTGCGCGTAATTGGAGAGCGCGGGCGACAGCCAATGCACGCCGAAATGTCCGCTCATCTCGATCGCCATCACCGGCAAAGCGAGCGCGACGCCGACCCAGAACCGGCGCGTCATGTCGGCAAGCTCGGGATTGGGGCCGCTGTCGGCGGTGGCGATCTCCGGCTCCAAGGCCATGCCGCAGATCGGGCAGTTGCCAGGCCCAATTTGGCGGATCTGCGGATGCATCGGGCAGGTGTAGATGGTGCCTTTCGGTGCCGCTGCGGGCGCGCCTTTGCCGAGATATTTCTGCGGGTCGGTCACGAATTTCTCGCGGCAGCCGGCCGAACAGAAATAATACGTGCGCCCGCCATGCTCGGCGCGGTGCTTGGCGGTGTGCGGATCGACGCTCATGCCGCAGACCGGATCGGTCGCGGCGGCGTGCGCGGGCGCGTGATGATGGCCGGCAGCTTCGCTCATGGTTTGCTCGTCGGTGCGGGGCTTGCCTCTAATACCCCTAGGGGGTATATAACGGCTATGGCCGCAGACAGCAAGGCATCCACCGTTAAACGTCTGAACCGCATCGAAGGGCAGGTGCGCGGGCTGGCGCGCATGGTCGCGGAGGAACGTTACTGCATCGACATCGTCACGCAGATCGCCGCCGTGCGCGCGGCGCTGCGCCGGGTCGAGGAGGAGATCCTGCGCGGCCATGTGGCGCATTGCGTCGAGCACGCCATCGCCAGCGGCGACAAGACCGACCAGCGCCGCAAGGTGAAGGAATTGATGGACGTGATGGGCCGCGCCGCGCGCTGACGGGTCCCGCCCACGCCCCGATTGCCAGCCGCCGCAAAAGATTGAAAAATCGCAATCATTTCTGATGCGGCTTGAGGGTGTGAGCATGAACAGACCGGTGCGCACGCTTTGCACGCTCGCCGTCGCGGCTTGTGTCGCGGTGGCGCTCGCTTCCGGCGCTCTTGCGGTGGCGAGCTTTCTGACCGCCGGCGACTGGGCCGACGCCTCGAAGGAATACCGGCGCGCTTATGCCGCCGGCGCGCTCGACATGTTGCGGGCGCTGGCCGATGCCAATTATTTGGCGAGCTCGGTGCGGCCGAAGACCGATCGGCTGATCGAATGCGTCGCCGGCAAGACCGACGGCGACATCGCCGCCATCTTCGACGCGCACGTCAAGCGCCATCCGGACGGCAGCCGCGACAGCGTGGCGCCGGCGCTCTATCTGGCGATGCAGGAATCCTGCGGCGCGCGCTGAGATTTTAAGCGAAGCGCCGGCGCGCCAGCGCCGCGCCCGCGCCGAGCGCCTTGAGCTTCGCCTCGGCGATGTCGCGCCGCATCGGCGCCATGCCGCAATTGGTGCAGGCAACGACCCGCTCCTTCGGCACGTGCTGGATGACGTTGCCGATGACCTGCGCGATCTCCTCCGGCGTTTCCACCTTGTCGGTGGCGACGTCGATCACGCCGACCAGCACGTCCTTGCCGTTCAGCAATGAGAGCAACCCCAGCGGCACGTGCGAGTGGATGCATTCGACCGAGACCTGGCCGATGCGGCTTTTGGCCAGCGCCGGAAAGATCTTCTCGTATTGCCGCCATTCCTGGCCGAGCGAATTCTTCCAGTCGATATTGGCCTTGATGCCGTAGCCGTAGCAGATGTGCACGGCGGTGGTGCATGTGAGGCCGGCGACCGCACGCTCGAGCGCCGGCACGCCCCAGGTCGTGACTTCGTCCATGAACACGTTGAAAGCCGGCTCGTCGAATTGGATGACGTCGACGCCGTCCTGCTCGAGCGCGCGCGCTTCCTGGTTCAGCAGATCGGCAAAGGCCATCGCCATTTTCACTTTGTCGCCGTAGTGGCGGTCGGCGACGGTGTCGGCGATCGTCATCGGCCCCGGCAGCGTGACCTTCAACGGCCGCTTGGTATGCGCGCGCGCGTGCCGCGTTTCCTTGTCGTGCACGCGGCCCTTGAGCTTCAATTCGCCGCGCACCTGCGGCACCATCGCTTTGTAGCGGTCGGCGCGGATGCCCATCTCGACTTTGTTGGCGAAGTCGATGCCGTCGACGAATTCGAGAAAGCCGTGCACGAAATGCTGGCGCGACATTTCGCCGTCGCAGACGATGTCGATGCCGGCGTCCTCCTGCCATTTCACCGCCAACAGCGTGGCGTCGAGCTTGGCTTGCGCCAGTTCCTCGCCCGCAAGCCGCCATTGCGGCCACAGTCTGTTGGGTTCGGCGAGCCATGACGGCTTCGGCAGGCTGCCGGCGACGGTGGTCGGATACATCATGGCTGACTGTTTCGCAGAAGTTGCGGCGGCTGCCAACTGTACAGCCAATGTTGGCGCGCCAGCAGGCGCTCGCTGCCCAACAGGCGCATGGTGAGATTGCGCAAGGCGGCTTGCGGCCCGCTCAGCCCATAGAGGCGGCCTTGCCGGCGCGCGGCGCGTTGCGCGCGCGCGGTGCGGTGGCGGCGCGCGCCTTCATAGGCGCGCAACGCATCGGCGGGATCGTCGCCGTAGCGCGCCAGCATGTCGGCGAGGACGGCGGCATCCTCGATCGCCATGGCCGCGCCTTGCGCGAGAAAAGGCAGCATCGGGTGGGCGGCGTCCCCGATCAGCGTCACCGGGCCGCTGCCGCCGCGGAAGGCGCCGCGCCGGTGATAGAGCGCCCATTTCAGCCAGTGCTCGGGCGTGTCGACCAGCGCGCGCGCTTGCTCGCACCAGGACCAGCGGGCGAAATGGCGCATGATCTCGGAGCGCGTGCCGGCCGCCGACCAGCCGGTGGCGCGCCATTGGTCGCGCACGATGGCGACGATGTTGACGAGGTTGCCGGCCTGCACCGGGTAATGCACCAGATGCGCGTCGTCGCCGAGCCACAGGTGCACGGCCGATGTGCGAAATTGCGCCGGTACTCGCTCGGCCGGCAGCAGCGCGCGCCAGGCGGTGTGATGGGCGAAAGCAGGCGGCCGCTGGCGGTGCAGGCGTTCGGCCACGGTCGACCAGAGGCCGTCGGCGCCGATCAGTGCCAGGCCGCGCTCCTCGACGGTTTCGCGACCGCGCCGGCCCTGCACGCTGACGCCTTTGACGTGCTGGGCGAAATCCTCGACGCGGCTGTCGAGCTTGAGCGTGACGTCCGGCTCGGCGCCTGCGGCGGCGGCGAGCGCCATTTGCAGATCGCCGCGGTGGATCACCCAATAAGGCGCGCCGTAGCGGCGCTCGACTTCGGCGCCGAGCGGGATTTCGGCAATCTGACGGCCGGAGGCGCCGGCCATCACGCGCACCGCGTCCGGCGCGCCGACGTGCGGTAAAAGCCGCTCGCGCAGGCCGAGCGCCAGCAGGACGCGCGTCGCGTTGGGCGAGAGCTGGATGCCGGCGCCGGTTTCCTGCAGCTGCGGCGCCTGCTCCAGCACCGTCACGCGGTAGCCGGCGCGCGTGAGCGCCAGCGCCGCGCTCAGCCCGCCGATGCCGGCGCCGGCGATGATGACATGGCGCGTGGACGCCACGGCTTGCGTTCCAAAATGTTCAGGCGGGCGCGTGCGCGCCGAGCGCGCATTCGGCCGGCCTCGCCGCATGCGGGTCGAGCGCCGGATCGAAACGGTAAAGCGTCGAGCAATAGGGGCAGATGATCTCGCTTTCCTCGCCCATGTCGAGGAACACGTGCGGATGGTCGTGCGGCGGCGTCGCGCCCACGCACATGAATTCGCGCGCGCCGATCTCGATCACCGGCACGCCCGGATCGTTGTGGAAGTGGGGAATGACGTGTTCCGCCATGGCCATCCTCGTAAGCCGCGCTGGATGCGCCGGTTTCGGCCGCACAATAGCGGGGCGGGCGCGCCGTGCCTAGCGCCGCGCTTGCCGCCGAATTGCCGCGGTTTGCCGCCATCAAGCCGGCGGTGGAGACGATTTGGATGCCGGACGGCGATTCGCCGGTTGAACGCAGGCGCCTTGTGCCCGCGCTGCTCGCGGCCGTGCTGCTGGCGGCGGCGGCCGGCTATGCGTTCACGCGCGCGCAGGATGCGGTCGCGGTCGCCGACGATCCGGCGCGCATCGCCGCGCGCGCGCTCGACCAGAAATTCAACGCCGCCGTGGCCGAGCGCGAGATCGCCGCGGCGCTGGCCGCCAACGACAGCGACCTCGCGCACAGTTTTGTCGATCTCGCCGCCGCGCGCCATGTCGCGCTCGCGCCGGCGACGGTCGCGAAGGTGAACGCCGCGGTTGCCGAGGCCGCCACGCCACGCCACAAGGCGGTCAACTTCGCGCGCGGCCTGTTCACCGGCGAGCCGGACGACATGGCTTCGCTTGCCGGCACCGCCACCGGCGACCTGTTCGTGTTCGGCGACATCCGCGACGCGGCGCGTGAGAGCGCGCGGCTCGCCAGCGGCGAAAAAGCCGACGAGCTGGTGCTGGGCTTGGCTTGCGTCGGCATCGCGATCACCGCCGGCACTTATGCGAGCTTCGGCGCGGCGGCCCCGGTGCGCGCCGGGCTCACGCTGGCGAAAGCCGCGCGCAAGGCCGGCGGCGTCAGCGCCAAGTTCGCCGGCGGGGTCGGGCGCCTGTTGCGCAACGCGGTCGACTGGGGTGCGTTGCGCCGTGTCTCGATCACGCAGCCGGCGCTGGCGGTGCGCACGGTGCGCGAGGCGGTCAAGGTCGAGCGCGCCGGCGGGCTCATGCATCTCGCGCGCGACATCGGCCGCGTGCAGGAGAAAGCCGGGGCGCGTGCCGCGCTCGACGGCCTCAAGATCGCCGAGAAGCCGGGCGACATGGCGCGCCTCGCGCGGCTCGCCGAGAAGGAAGGCAGCCGCACCCGCGCCATTTTGAAGGTGGCGGGACGCGGCGCGCTCTGGCTTGTCGGCGCCGCCTTCGACATCGCGACCTGGATTCTGGGCGCGCTGTTCACTTTGTTCGGCTTCGTCTCCTCGCTCAAGAGCGCGACCGAGCGCATCACGTGGCGCATCCTGCAGCGCCGCAAGCGCCGCCGCGCACGCTTGGTTGCCGCGATGGCGCAGCGCTAAATCGCCTGGACGCAAGGAAGCTCCGCTCTCATCATTTCCGCCTGTGAAAAATGTACGCGGTCCGTACGTCGGTTCCGGCGCTTACTCTGACCGTCGATTGCCCTGGCGCAACCCAGCCTATAGGCTGCCCGAAAACGACAAGCCGTAGCGACGTAGGCCTCGCAAAGAGGACGGCGATCAGCGGGCGACGTTGGGTTCGGGAGGGTTACGTGAGCCGCACGCCACCGATGGCCAAGCCATGAGAGGCCCCGGCGAGGCCCGGCTGGTGGTGGAGAACGCCTGCCTGCGCTACGGCGAGCTCGCCGTGCTCGAGGACCTCACGCTCAGCGTCGGCAATTCGGAAATCGTCAGCATCGTCGGCCCCTCCGGTTGCGGCAAGACGACGCTGCTGCGCTGCGTCGGCGGCCTCAACCGGCTCAACGGCGGCGAAATCCGCATCGACGGGCAATTGGTCGAACGGCCGCTGCCGATCGTGTCGATGGTGTTCCAGCATTTCGGCCTGTTTCCGTGGAAGAGCCTGTGGAGCAACATCGCCTACGGATTGAAGCTGCGGCACACGCCGTATGACGAAATCGAACGCCGCGTCGGCGAGGCGATCGAACTGGTGGGCCTGAAAGGCTTCGAAAAATCCTATCCGCATCAGCTCTCCGGCGGCATGCAGCAACGCGCGGGCCTGGCGCGCGCGCTGGTCATGGAGCCGAAGCTGCTGCTGATGGACGAGCCGTTCAGCGCCATCGACGCGCAGACGCGCGAGCAGCTGCAATTCGAGATGCTGCGGATCTGGGACCTGCGCCCGACCGCGATGATGTTCGTCACCCATGCGATCGACGAGGCGGTGCTGATGGGCGACCGCGTGGTGGTGCTGGCCGGCCGGCCTTCGCACGTGCGTGCGGTGCGCGAGGTCAAGCTGCCGCGGCCGCGCGAGCGCAGCGTCGTGGCGAGCCGCGAATTCATCAATCTGCGCGAGCAGGTCTGGCACGACCTATTCGATCGGCCGAGTGTGAATGGAAGCAGTCCGCAATAAACCAAACAAACGACGAGGGAGGAACGACTGATGGCGAAGGATAAGGGAAGTCTACCTATGAAGACGCTGCTGGGCGCCGCGCTCGCGGTTTCGGCAGCGGTGCTGATCGTGTCGCAGGCGCCGGCGGCCGACCCGGTCAAGGTGTCGCTGTCGGCGATCGGCCGGCCGCCGATCTTCTCCAACACCTATGTCGATGTCGCCGAAGCCATGGGCTACTGGAAATCGGCCGGCGCCGACGTGACCGTGCGCTGGTTCCAGCGCGGCTCCGATACCGGCAAGGCCGTGCTCACCGGCGACGTGCAGATCGGCACGACATCGTCGCAGGCGGCGATCAACCTGATCGCGTCGGGCGCGCCGGTGGTGGCGATTGCCGGCATGAACGCGCAGGATTGGGTGGTCGCGACCGACGATCCGGCGGTCAAGGGCTGCGCCGACCTCAAGGGCAAAACCGTCGCCGCCGACGGCATCAACAACGCGCGCTATCTCTACATCGGCGCGGCGGTCGCGACTTGCGGGCTCAAGATCGGCGACATGAAGCTGATCGATCTCGCCAACGCGCCGCTGGTCAAGGCCAGCATCGCCGGCCAGATCCATATCGCCGTCTTCCACATCGACGAGCTGGCGCAGGTCGAGTTCAAGACCGGCAAGAAGTGGCACAACATCGACGTGCCGCCCGCGATCAAGAAGAACCTGCATTATCTGATGCTGATCGCGAGCAAGAAGGCGATCGCGGAAAACCGTGAGGGCGTGGTCCGCTTTCTCGAGGGCTGGATCAAGGCCGTCGAGCTCATGGGCAGCAACAAACCGGCGGACAAGGAACAGTTCGCCAAGATCGCGGCCAACGCCAGCCAGATCGACCCCAAGGTCGCGCTGGCGGCGATCGACAGCTATCACGCGATCAACTACTGGGAAAACAATAACGGGCTCGACAAGAACCAGATCATGGCCCAGCTCAACGAGCTGGTGCAGATCGGCTCGGTCAAGCCCGAGCAGAAGCCGACTTACGAGAAGATCGTGGACACCTCGCTGTACGACGAGGCCGCCAAGCGGCTGAAGAAGTAAAGAGGCGACATGTTGCAGCGGACCGGAAGCGGCGAACGCGCGCGCGGCGGGGAATCGCTCGCCGCGCGCGTCGACCGCTTCCGGACGATCAATGCCTGGTGGATCCAGATCGCCTGCTACGTCCTGAGTATCTTGCTGCTGATCGGGGCGTGGCAGGCGCTCGGCCACAGTTTCGGCGTGCTGTTCGTGCCGTTCACCGACACAATGGGGCGGCTGTGGGAATTGCTCGAAAGCGGCCCGCTGTTGCCGGCGCTCTGGGTGTCGGGCGAGCTTTATCTCGTCATCCTCGCGTTCGATATCATCATCGGCGTGACGCTCGGTCTGCTGTTTGCGCGCGTCGCGCTCGTCTCAGCAGCGTTCGAGCCCTATGCCTACGTTCTCTACGCCACGCCGACTATTTCGCTCGTGCCCTTCGTCTCGGTGCTGTTGGGTTTTGAGTTCTGGCCGCGCGTTCTGGTCGGGGTGCTGATTTCGATATTCCCGGTCCTGATCGGCGTCGCCGAAGGCGCGCGCAGCATTCCGCGCCAGCATCTCGACGTCGCCGCCATCTTCGGCTCGAACGAGCGCCAGCTTTGGCGCGACGTCATCATTCCCTACGTTCTGCCGTTCGCCATGTCGGGCATCAAGCAGTCGGTGGCGCTGGCGATGGCGGGCACCTTGGTCGCGGAATTCTTCCTCAACCCCGATGGAATCGCGGCGGTGCTTCTGCAGGGCACGACCGTGGTCGATTCCGGCTGGGTGCTGGCGGTGACGGTTTTCATCTCCGCCATTGCCGTCGCGCTGGTCGGCGTCGGCGAACTGGTCGAACGGTATGTGATCCGATGGCGACGGTCAGCAGTCGGATAGCGGCGCCGGCCGCCGAAGGCCCCACTTGGCTCGAGCGCTGGCTCACGCGCGAGCGCCTGGCCCCGCTCGTCACCGGGATTGTGATCCTGGCGATTTGGCAAATCGGGGTCAGCGCCACGCTGCCGGATTTCGTGGCGCGCCCGAGCGGAATTTTGTTGGCGATCCCCTCGACGATCGCCAGCGAGGAATTCTGGCTCGACGTCGTGCGCACGCTCGGCTCGATCACCGAAGGCGTCGCCATTGGTTCGGCGGCCGGCATCCTGATCGGCGTCGCCATGGGCCGCGTGCGCGAAATCAACTGGTTCCTGACGCCCTATATCCGCGCGCTCTATGCGCTGCCGCTGATCGCGCTGGTGCCGATCGTGATCCTCTGGGTCGGCTATCAGCCGGCCGCGCGCCTGGTCATCGTGGTGATCTCGACCTTCCTGCCGGTCGCGGTCTCGACCGCGGACGGCACGCGTGCGATCGCCAAGGACTACCTCGACGTCGGCCAGATGTTCGGCGCGCGCACGCATAATGTCTGGTTCGGCATCGCGCTGCCGGCGGCGCTGCCGTTCATCACCGCGGGCATCGAGCTTGGGCTGGCGCGCGGCATCACCAATGCGATCGCGGTCGAGGTTCTCGCCAGCGTCAACGGCGTGGGCATGTCGGTGTTCACCAAATCGAACGAGCTCAACGAAGACGCGTCCTTGGTCTATGTCTTGTGCCTGGCGATTTTTGCCGTCGGCGTGCGTGCCGCGATGAGCCGCTTCCGCCGCTGGCTGACGCCGTGGTATCGCGGCTAGCGCATGATCCCAAAAAGCCTGTCCTCGACCCCGATCGGGGATGGGAACCGGTTTCCCGCCCTCGCGAAGCCCGCTTCGGCGGGCGAAGGAAGGTCGGAAAAGATCACGCGCCAGGAAAATTGATGGCAAGTTTCGGACATGACGGCGTCGAGATCGCTTATCTCGACGAAGGCGCGGGCGAGCCCATCGTGCTGGTGCACGGCTTTGCTTCCACCAAAGAAGTCAACTGGGTCAATCCGGGCTGGGTGACGACGCTCACGCGCGCGGGACGGCGCGCCATCGCGCTCGACAACCGCGGCCACGGCCAATCCACTAAGTTCTACGACCCGGCCGATTATCACACCGCCAAGATGGCCGAGGACGTGCGCGCGCTGCTCGATCATCTCGAACTCGAACGCGCCGACGTGATGGGCTATTCGATGGGCGCGCGCATCACTGCGTTTTTGGCCATGCAGCACCCCGAACGCATGCGCTCGGCGATCTTCGCCGGGCTCGGCATCAAATTGGTGCATGGCGTCGGCCTGCCGGAAACGGTGGCGGCGGGCATGGAGGCGCCCACGCTCGAGGCCGTGACCGATCCGCAGTCGCGCATGTTCCGCAGCTTCGCGCAACAGACCAAGTCGGATTTGAAGGCGCTTGCCGCCTGCATCCGCGGCACGCGGCAGACGCTGAGCGAAGCGCAAGTCGCCGCCATCAAGCTGCGGTGCTGGTGGCGGTCGGCACCGAGGACGAAGTGGCGGGTTCGCCGCAAGAACTGGCGGCGCTGATCCCGGGCGCGCAAGCGCTGCCGATCCCGGGCCGCGATCACATGTTGAGCGTGGGCGACAAGGTCTACAAGACCGGCGTGCTGGAATTCCTTAACCAGCGTCCCTAAATGGCACGCGGGTGCCATGCGCGCACCGCATTGGCGGCCTCGTGACGGCGGCCGATTTGTGATAGAAACGGCCCGCAGGGGAATGGCGCGAGAGGCGCCGGGAGACGAAGTCCATGGCCCAATTTCAGACGCGGCCTGCCAAAGGTCTCGACAAGGTCGACCCGGTCTGGGCGCGCGTGCGCCACGAGGCCGAGGAGATCGCGCGCCAGGAACCCGAGCTCGCCACCTTCATCTACGAAAACGTGCTGCATCACGACTCGCTGGAAGGCGCCATCATCCATCGCGTCAGCCAGCGGCTCAACCACACCGACATTTCCGCCGATCTGATCCGACAGGCTTATCTCGACGCCATCGAGGACGAGCCGGCGATCGGCGACGCTTTCCGCGCCGACATCGTGGCGACCGTCGACCGCGATCCGGCGACCTCGCGCTTCGTCGAACCGGTGCTCTATTACAAGGGCTTCCACGCCATCCAGACGCACCGCCTGGCGCACTGGCTGCTCGGCAAAGGCCGCAAGGATTTCGCGCTCTACCTGCAGAGCCGCGCCTCGGCGGTGTTCCAATGCGACATCAACCCGGCGGCCAAGATCGGCCGCGGCATCTTCCTCGACCACGCCACCGGGCTGGTGGTGGGTGAGACCGCTGCGATCGACGACGACGTCTCGATCCTGCACGACGTCACGCTCGGCGGCACCGGCAAGGAGCACGAGGACCGTCATCCGAAAATCCGCCGCGGCGTGATGATCGGCGCCGGCGCCAAGATCCTCGGCAACATCGAAGTCGGGCATTGCTCGCGCATCGCCGCCGGCTCGGTGGTGATCAAGCCGGTGCCGAACAATGTGACGGTGGCCGGCATTCCGGCCAGAGTGGTCGGTGAGGCCGGCTGCCCGGAGCCCTCGCGCGCCATGGACCAGATGCTCTACGGCATCATGCTCGACGGCTAGGGTTGCGCTGCCCGGTCCGATCGTGCAATGAGGCGCCCAATCGAAGGAGCCGCCCGTTGAACGTCCAGGAAATCAAGCAGCTCGACGCCTATCTGAAAACCCTGTTCGGCAACGCGGATATCCGCGTGGTGCCGAAGGAAGGCGACGCCGCCAATGTGTTCGTCGGCGAGGACGAGATCGGCGAATTGACCGGCGACGACGACGAAGGCGAGCGCTCGTTTAATTTCCGCATGGTCATTCAGGTGAGCTCCGACCCGAGCATGCAGCCGGTGCCGACGCTGACCAATTATCTGCGGCGGCGCTTCGACAACGACAAGATCCGCGTGGTGACGCGGCCGAAGAAACTCGACTCGGTGGAAGCCTATATCGGGGACGAATTCCTCGGCGTGCTGTTTCTGGAAACCGAACGCGGCC
>Ga0207693_10002715_pt1 | contig 15342 bp, 15 predicted proteins | sample LARL81metaG_FD_184347 | JGI IMG/M metagenome (GOLD analysis project Ga0207693, IMG submission 184347) | Corn, switchgrass and miscanthus rhizosphere microbial communities from Kellogg Biological Station, Michigan, USA - LAR L8-1 metaG... | ecosystem: Host-associated > Plants > Roots >...
CGATGGCAGCACGCACTGGTCCTGCCGTAAGTTGGCGCAGGAGTTGGGCCTGAGCAAATCAACCGTGCAGCGCATCTTGACGCAAGCCCACCTGAAACGCTCCACCGCGAAGTCTGCGCAGGTGTTGGACGGCCGAGATGCACGGAGTCACACGCACCTCCCGGAGATGGATTTTGGAGAGATAAACGAACAGCGACTGGAGCCGTGACGAGGAGGGAGGAAACGAGGGGGTACCGGGGAGCCTTGCCGATTGCTAGAACATGATTCGTGTGTGGCTAGTTACTGCTTTGACCTTTCCTCTTCGATGGCATCAATCCACAGTTGAAGAGTAAGGTCTTCGCGCTCCGGATTGCCCAGTTGCCAGCGCAGTTCCTTCTGATATCGATCTTTCAAAACTTCCAGGTCAAGCGGGACGGTTCGCGCAAGATGCAGCACATCGTCTCGGTCACGTTGGATGTTTCGTTCCAGCTTCGACAAGGCTAGGTCGTAGGGATCAAGGGCTAAGAGCCGAAGATGTTGGAAGGTTACTGGAAATATCTCCGTGAGCCGATCTTCGTAGTCTTCCGGAACATGCGCCACGCCAACCTGGTCAAGATAGATCTTGTACTTCCTGTGGAGCGCACCGCCCCGCATGCCGAGTTCCAGCATGGAGCGGCCGACTTCCGCTGGTGCAATCTCCAAGACGTCCAGATCTCCCGTGGGCCGTGAAAATCCGTACACCATGGTGACGGACGAACCCTCCCATACAATCCAGCCGAACGTCCTCGTGCGCCATCGAATCCAATTCGCGCAGGAACGAGAGCCATGGTTCCCGGATGCTTTCATTCGGATGCGTAAGCAAGGTGTTCTCCCTTCATGTCGGTCAGGAGATTCCAGTGGGCCGCGGCGGGCGAGCGATGCTCGCGCAGCCAAGCTCTCTCAGCTTGGGTCATCGAGTCGTGACAGAAGGTATCTTCGCGCGCAAGCCGGGCTCTTTCCAGAACCTCCAAATACGACCGAAGCTTTCTAGCCCGCTCGCTCTCCTTCCTGCCCTCCGACACTTCGCTCGCCAGAGAGACAGCAAATCCCAATCGGTTTTGCCGATCACGTACCTTGGCGTTGCGAACCAGCCAGTCCCAGTCCAAATCAACGTAGGTCATAGCTAACCATGGCAAACCCTCAGCAACACGGGCGTCAAGGTTTGGTTCGTTCAGCGCCTCCAGCAAGACCTCCGCGGGGTTCCGTCGTCTCCTGCCTCGAAGATAGGAGAATCCCGGATAACCGAGTGCCCCCAGTTCGGCGCTGAAATCGCGCTTGTGTGAAGACACGGGCATTGCCAGTTCCTCGGATCGTAACGGCAGCGCCGTAGCCGGCAGATTCAGCACCTTGAGCGCCTTGCGTACAAATCGCTCCGACAGAGGACGGTGCCCCTTCTCCATCATCGACAGGTAGGCTTGGGTGACATCAAGCGCCAGGGCAGCTTGCTCTTGAGTCCAGTTCTTCTCCAATCGCGCCTCTTTCAAAAGGTTCCCGTCCATAGTGATCCTTACTTCGCTCCATGAATAATATAACACGTATTGTTATATTATTCGATAAGCTGTGTCGGTAACGAGCACCTTGGCTACGATCCTTTTGTCCTGGCTCGCTCAAAGTTCGCACTCGTGTCCAACCTGCCGGAGTAAGCAGTGCGTTGAGACGATCGGTGTAGGCCCGCTGGTCAGCATACGGGATCACTTGGCCGCGAGCAGGCTGCTGATTCTGAGTTGTGTTCGTCACCCGCCATTCGATCTGGGCGGGATCAAACGGCACTTCCAGGGCCGCTACCAGTTCCGCAACTCGTTCCGCTGAGTGCGGAGGGGTTATAGGTACTTCTAAGGCGGTGGGCGGACCGGTGATAGGCCCACCATTCTCGTGTGCATGGCCATTTGCGGCGCTCATAACGGGGCCTCCGTGGTTGTTGACGTTTCTTCGTCCAGATGCTTGCCGTTACATCCAGCGTTGTGGGGTGATTTGCAGGAGCCAATCCTGAGCTGTGGGAATCCGGCCCAGGTCTTGCCTGGTTCCATGCTATTAAGAAATTTTCCTGGTTGCCGACTGACGAAGAACGGGAGTAGCGTTCGCTTGCAACTATTCAGTTTCCACGCGCACGTCGCCAAACTTTCGAAAGTCCTGATCAAAGGTCGAGACTGGTACGTTCTTAGCCGCCGCGGTTGCGGCGATCAGACAGTCGACAAAGTGAGCCTTCGTTCCCTTATAGCGGTTCAGAGCGTCCAGGTGGACCGCCACCTCATCGATCTCGACGCCAGGGCTGGAGATCAGGCCTCCGAGTGCGGAGGCGATAGCCGCGCGCGGGTGCCGGTAAAAAGACTCAAGCACAAACACGCACTCTGCCAGAACGACCGGCAACACCACGATGACCACATCGCCCCGATCGCAGGCATCGAACAGCTTGCCGGCTGCTCGTGCATGCTTGTCGTGGTCCTGCACCAAATAGCGGACAATCAGATTAGTGTCGACGAGTCTCTGCTTGCTCACCGGGTACCCTCACGATGCGCCGCCTCGGCGGCGGCCTCGCGGATCTCAGCGAAAGACATCCCCTTTCCTTTGTCGCTGGCGAGCACGCCCTTGAGCGAGCGAATGCCGGGATGCACGCGAATGGTAGCTCGGTCTCCCTCCACTTCGTATTCCAACTTGTCGCCCGGTTTAATTCGCAAAGCCTTTCGAATTTTCTCGGGAATGGTCGTTTGTCCCTTGCTCGTCACCGTGGAATGAAGCATCATTATGTCCTTACCTGCAAGTTTATCCTTACTTGTATAATACCCATTACTTCGGTCGCTGGCAAGGCACGAACCTTCCATCCTTATCCCGCTGAGGCAAAGGCTTTACCAGCACGGGCGTTGGTTTCAAAGGTTCTTGGAGAGCCGGCCTCTGCTGCGAAGCCGTTGCCAATGCTTGGGATCAACACGTAAAGCCTGAACGCTAGATAACGAGGACAGACTGACGAATCCTCCGTGATAGGAAATCGTCCCGTAGCGAAATAATCGCGCGAGCAGTGCGAGTGCGTGATTGGCTAATGTCGAATTGACGAACGGCTCTTGCCGGTCGAGCGCTTCTGCGGCGCTGCAGCTTGGCAGATCATCTCCGTCCAGTTCGGTTTGAATCACTTCAGGGAAAAGTTCTGAGACTGTTCGTAGCCGGAGCCCGCACCGCCGGTTCCTTCGATTCAGTGGCTCTCCCAGCACGAATTGTCCGCTGTCGCGTTGTTGCCCAAATCCAGCCAATAATCGACTTCACTCCAATCCGCCGCGCACTTGGCGATTGCCGCGCGAGCCTTCCGCGCGTCGACGCAACCGATCACGATGTCAACACCATCCAGCCTGCGTTTCGTATCAAGTTGCTCCGGAATCCCGGCCCAGTCCAGACCCCAAAACAGATTCAGCCGATTGGCGAGGACAACAGATTTGTAGAGCCCTACTTCAGACCGACTGAAGGGCTGCCGTACACAGTTCGTTGGAGAGATCACGTCTGCATCCAGCAGAGTGACGTGGAAACCTTCCGGGTGGCCGTATGCGAGGAGGGCCTGATGCAGGTACGGCAAACCGGCCGCCACCGCACTCCCGTTTCCGCCACAGCCCACCACCAGCAGACGTACTTTGTGCTTCGGCAATTCTGGATGAATATGGTGCGCTTCCATAGCTTCATGGTTCTCCCCGTTTTTGCACAAACTCCTGCAGCGTTTGGTTCGCATCGGCGAGAAACTTGACTGGAAACCGCCGATCTCGTCCTGCCAGGTTTGACCAGAGTCCAAGAAAACCACCCGGGTGGGTGGTCAGATGGACAGCGCCGCTCGGATGAGTAAATTCGCTGGCAAAATATGCATCCTCCCAAACCGACAGAGAGCCGGCGCTTACTTCTTCTGGAACGCGCATGCTTCCAAGACAAACGCGTCACATGCGCGTCGGTGTTCCAGTAGGGAGCACGCTTGAGGCGTGTATCTGCCGTCGGCCGCCGGTTTTCCGCCAACGCCCGCACCAACAATTCCCGGCCATTAACCATGAACACCAACGCAGGGTGGGGATACATTCGGCCGTTCAACTCCCTTGTGTCTTTGTGGCCGGCACCGAAGAACATCAGTCGATTTTTCTCCGGACTCCACCAAACGATCAGCTCCGGCGTCCTTGACAGTATGTTGGGTGGCAACACCTCCGGTGCCAGGCTCGCTCCCAGCCCTCTTGCCAGCTTCTCCAGAAAACCGGTGGTGACTGACTGGCCGGCACCCAAGTACGGCGCACCCTCGTGCGGACTCTTCACCTCATGCAGAGTTGCAAAAGTTGTGTTCCCATCCTGATACAACAGCACAGCCTGTTGAAGAGTGAAGATCCGGTTGTCTCCAATCCGCACATGTGAAGTCATGGCTATTTCTCACGTCCAATCACTCCGTCGTCGTTCCCCGGCATCAGGTCGATCAGCCGGCTCGCCGCGGCCAACGTCTCACTTACCACACGGAGCGTCCGGAAGCCTTGGCGCACGCTAGTCGGTTCCGTGAGCTTGAGCGGAATGATGAGGTTTGGTTGGGGTGTCGTCTCCAATGCGGTCTCGGCCTCATCGTCAAAACAACCGGCGACGGCATCGCCCGGCGAGAAAGCCGCCAGCACACATGGCAGAGTCGGGTTGCTGTCCATGAGCTGCTCATAGAGAACGCGGCGGGCACCCGCAAAAGCGATAGAAGACAATGGTAAGCAGCGCTTATCGGATCACAAAACGGATCACGGCCCAGTGATCATTTGAAAAGTGCCAATGAAGGTTGACGGAACATCATTGATGTTCCTGCGTGTCATTCTGATGTGCCCCCGTTCACTGTTCCAATCGCTGTGTAAGTTCTCGGTTGAGGAGGTGGAAGACCCTGGGAACCAGAGAGAGAAAGTGCTGCCGCCCGATACCGGGCATGGATTCCTATGGCGCTTGTATTCCCACTGGAGATTCGAAGAGAGGGATGATGGTGTATACGTCGAGTGTCGGGCGATTTCCCTAACGCGTGACGTGCCATTTGGGCTCCGATGGGCAATTGAACCGATTATCCAGAAACTCCCGCAGGAGTCATTAACCAAGACACTGGAGGCTGCGCGCACAGCGCTACAAGCCCGAAAGCAGTTCGTGCTGTTCTGGCTGGGCGCTACTGCGGAAAGACGAGGGCTTCCGCTTTTCGAATTGCTTTTCGTGCAACTCTCAGGAGTGGATGGCTTTTCGACAACGTTCCCGTGCAGTTACGAGTTGTCTTCAAAGAGAATCGGCAGCACAGTGCCCCGCTCTAATTCGGTTGTCTGCAGTAGCCGTACCTGGAGATGCATCAGTGGCGCCAGGCCGGGAACAATTCGGGATGAACCCTGCTGAGTGGGCGTTGGCAATGAGTCGAGCCACGTATCCCCGACTGCTGCAGCATTTTCCAGGTGGGGGGATTAGTGCCGCCTAGGAAAGCGTAATGACGGAGAAACCGGCTGCCGTCGCGCATTTGGACAGGCGTTGGTCAGCGGAGAGAAAGGCGCGCCGAGAGGGATGATGTTGGCACCAAGTAAGGGCCGCAGCCAGTTGCATACTGTCAGCGGCTCGCAACTCATAGATGTCGAGCAACTGCCGAGCAAGGTCGCGCAACGAGTCCGATGGCAGAATCTCCCTCCAGGCTCGGCTCAAAACATCAAGGCGCGCGAGTGCGCCGTTCTTTTCAACATCTCTTAACTTCCCCTGTCGATGCAGCCGAGCAACTGCACTGTGCACTTCAACGCTGCTCGCCCACCAAACTACGGGCAGAGATTGACGCAATTGGCGTTGCGCTTGGCGGCTGTTATTCTCATGGACACACAAGGGTACGAGGGCGCTCGCATCCCAAAAAGCGAGTTCCATGCTCATAAGCCTTCTGCTCGATCGTCCAGAAGTGCCTGGAGTGCCTCGTTGTCGGACACCTTGCCAGTTCGGATTTTCAGGAGTCGGCCTACGTCGAGTCGATTCTGTGGCAAACGCATCTTTCCGGAACCAACCAGAAGTAGCTCTTCTTCGCTTGCTTCCTCAGCAGAAAAGGGCACCAACTTCGCCACGGGGAGATTCCGATCGCGAATTACGATCTCTTCGCCGCCCTTGGCGAAGGTCACATACTTGCTCAGCTGATTCTTTAGCTCCGCAATATTGACGCTTCGCACGAGTTTATCCTCATGGCTATTATAGCCATATTGGAATACGAATGAAAAGTGAGCGAAGAGCACCACGGATCTGAAGACGGTTCCGTACCTGTCACTTTGGCCACGATCCGTATGGAGCATCCCCATCCTTCGGGTTCTGCTCATCGGAAATATTGGAGTATTGTGTCATTCTTCAGCCGCTGCGAAGCAGCGTTTTCGAACCTAACCTAGACCCCGATCTGTTTGGAACCCTAGCAGCCCGACTCAGGCGCCATCGGAAGTCTGAACCCTGCTATCCATGAACCGGCGAAACTCATCCAGAACCCCTGGGGGCGGTGCCACCTTATAGTCCTCACTGCCGGGGCTCATCAGCATCCCATCGACAAATACGCTATGGGCGTCACCCTCGTCGGGCTCCATGAGCGCAAACAGGATCATTGCCTGGTCCCGTTCACAGACGTATGCCCGCCGATCTCGCCTATCCAACAGTAGGCAGTGGCAGGTCGGCAGCTCTACTCCCCCTCTGATGATCTGGTCAAGCGGGGGCCGTTCGGTGCCGGAGGGGAACTTCCCATACAGGGTGGGATATCGGCTTTCGGGCAGGCATGGGGCGACGGCTGGGTGGCGAAGAAATCAAAACCATAGGCTTACGTCCGAAGGCAAATTGTCGCCGCCATCGCTGTACCCAAATTGAGGGCAACCTGCTGTGTACCCGAACTCTACGAACCGTAGATTTCCCCTATAACCGAACGCCGCCTCGAACGAGTCCGACACAGGAAACGGGAGTGGATAGCGCCGACGACCGTTGGCGAAATGTCGTCCTCAGGAACCTGCCAGCCCAGTCTTTGGACGGTGCGCCTTGCCTCCTTCACAAGATGCCTGTGAACTTTTGACGCCGCCAACCGGGTCCGATGTATTCCGCCCACAGATTTCATTGCGCCATCCTCTGCCGGCAGGGCCTTTGAGTTGTCGATTGCACATCGGCAAAGACTTCCCTGAGTTCCTCGGGTTTGCCGGCTCGTATGTAGGCATCGTAGGCATGCTGGACAGTGCTTCCTCCTCCCTGCCTGCGGATTTCAACGCGAAGCCGTACAAAAGCCACAGCCTCGGATCAGATCTATCGGATTCGAGAGCCTGGGCGCAGCACTCAAGCTCCTTCTCGTACATGGCAAGCATGTGGTACGCCAACGACATTCCTGTCCAGACTCTGATGTTCTTGCCGTTGTTGTCAGCGTCGAGTTGTAGCGCGCGATCGAATGCCTGCAATGCGGAGCGCACACGCGCTCGATTCATTTCCTCTGGGTCATCGGCTCGGTGGAGGGCCGCGCGCCGAAGTGCGAAACCCAAGTTGACCCACGCTCCAGCACTCACAGGACTGTTCCGCTATGATCAGTGGTTAACCAACCACATACTCCCTCGCTGGGGAGATGGTTCGATCACTGACGTACAACCGCGTCCCGTTGAATTGTGGCTGCATTCTCTCACGCTGTCTCCCAAAAGCAGAGTCCACATTCGGGGCGTTCTGCATCAACTTTGGGAGTTCGCGATGTGGCGCGGTGATGTGCCCGCGGAGCGCAATCCGATGACTCTGGTCACTGTGCGAGGTGCAACCAAAAGAACGAATGCTCCGCGTAGTCTTACGTTCGAGGAGTTCCAGAAGTTCGTTTCTGAACTCCCGGAACCATTCCGCACGATGGCTCTGCTGTGTCTCTGTTTGGGACTCAGGATCAGCGAATGCCTAGCGCTCAAGTGGGCAGACATTGACTGGCTTGCGAGCAAGATCAGCGTAGAACGTGCGATTGTTCGGCAACGAGTGGATGACGTAAAGACCGCAGGTTCCAGAAAGCACTTGCGCATAGATGGCAGTCTGCTGGAAGTGCTCAAGACGTGGAAGCAAACAACGCAGTTTTCCGCACCGGGAGACTGGGTTTTCGCCCCGACACGGCTAGGCCGTCTTCCGTGGTCCTATCCGAGAGTCTGGGGAGCATTCCAAAAAGCGGCAGAAGTATCGAAAGTCGGCAAGCTGGCTACTCACACAATGCGCCACAGCTACAGATCGTGGCTTGACGCGGTAGGAACGCCGGTAGCCGTGCAGCAGAAGCTCATGCGGCACGCCGACATCCGGACGACGATGAATATCTATGGCGATTGGTGACGAACCAAGAGTCAGAGGCACACAGCAAGATCGTGGGTTTGGCTCTGCCACGCGCTTAATGGATCACGTTGCGGATCACAGCTCAGCCAAGTTGTTGAAAACATGGCGGAGAGAGTGGGTATTCGAATCCAGCTTATAACGTAGTTTCAACAACATAGAGAACGCGGCGGGCACAGTATAAGCGATAGAAGACCATGGTAGGTAGTGCTAACGGATCACAATCGGATCACGGCTCAGTGGCTGCTTGAAAAGCGCCATAGAGCGGCGGGGCGGGAACATTGATCCTCCACCGTGTCATTCCCTCTAGAGGCACGTCGAATCTGTATGGCCTTCGTCGGAGTCAGAGTTCAATCCCAAGTGGCCGACGGAGTGGCCAGATCCTCTTTTCGCCGAGTGGTTTGGCGGCTGAGCTACGGCTGACGATCCCGGCAATTGGCGTAAGACCTTGTCGCGCCCGATGCTACCGCAGGGTAGACTACTCGCCGAGGTCAACCATGAAGGTAGTAGCAACCCATCGTGTGGTCACCACCTCTCTGAATCTGACACGTAGAGACTTCGCCAGGCTGACCGCGCTCGGCCTCGCCGCCCGGTCTGTCCCACGTCTGCTGGCCAGGACCGCGCCCGCGAAGAAGATCGGCTACTGTGTCATCGGTCTCGGCCGCATCGCCGGACACTTCATGCCTGCCGTGCGCAACACCACCACCTCGCAGATTGCCGGGCTGGTGAGCGGCCATCGCGACAAGGCGGAGCGTTTTGCCGCTGAGTACGGCGTTCCCTCAAGCTCGATCTACAATTACGAAAACTTCGATCAAATCGCGCATAACCCGGCCATTGATGCTGTCTACGTGGCCCTGCCTAATTCGATGCACGCCGAGTATTCGATACGCGCGGCCAAAGCCGGCAAACACGTGCTCTGCGAGAAGCCAATGTCGACCAGCGTGGCCGATGCCGAGGCCATGATCGCAGCCTGCAAATCGGCCCGTGTCAAGCTGATGATTGCCTATCGCTGCCACTATGAGCCTACCAATCTGAAGGCGGTCCGACTCATTCGCCAAGGCTCGCTGGGCCAGGTGCAGGCCATTGAGAGCACCTTTGGTTTTAACATTGCCCCGGGCGAATGGCGGCTCAACAAGAAACTCGCTGGAGGCGGTCCGCTCTTCGATGTCGGAATTTATTCGCTTAACGCTTGCCGCTACCTGACCGGCGAAGAGCCGGAACACATCGCGGCCAATGCCTCCGTCATCGATCACGACGGTCGCTTCAACGAAGTCGAGGAGAATGTTTCCTGGACAATGAAGTTTCCCTCCGGCATCGTTGCCAGTTGCAATACGACGTACGGCGCCAATATGGAAGGCTTCTACCGCGTGCACGGATCGAAAGGCTGGCTGCAGGTCGATTCGGCCTTTGTCTATGAAGGGCTGCGGCTGCGCGCGGAATTTGCGGGCGCGCAACTGGACGAACCCAACCCGGCCCGCGACCCTTCGCACTTCCAGGCCGAAGCGGAACATTTCTCCAACTGCATCCAAAATGGTCTAGAGCCGAAATCCCCGGGTGAGGAAGGCCTGCGCGACATGAGCTACATCACGCAGATTTACGGCTCGGCGGGAATTGCAATTTAGGATTGTGACAGGAAGCAAGGAAGTGGCGTGGGGCGGCCTTAACCCACGGCTCTCAAAAACCATGCATTGAGTCACAACTTCGACCCCAAGGGAAGATCCAGATCAGAGCCCGCAGTCAGAACCAGGAATCATTTCCTAGGGGAGGTCCTCTTTCTCGTGACCAGACGCGACGCTTGTCGTTTTCCGGATTTGTTGAGCGTTGCAACTGGAACGCTCTCGCTGGGCCTGGGGTTTTACGTTCGGGGGTTACTGTGGAGGTTCCATTGGATTCCGGCGCAGCTCGACACTGCCCAGAGAAGGCGTACATGAAATAGGCACATCTTGATGAACAGGAATTTCAACCGCCGACAGTTTCTTCGCACCGCGGCTGGAGCGGCCGCGGTCGCGGCTACGGGTACACCAATGGCGATGGTGGGTGCACGGGACGTTGGCATTGTGATTGACCCGGCGGATGCGGTTGCCTCCTCGATGGCTGCGCGATGGGCCGCGGCGGAGTTAGAACGCGCTCTGACCGAGCGTGGCATCGCTACCCGCATCTACGAAAATACGACTCAGGCTACTGCAGCCCATCTGCGCATTATCTCGGCAGGCTTGGCTTCGCCTGGGGTGCTCGCGACGCTCAATGCGGCGGGCGTGCAGGCCGACGGGGTGCCGGAAGCGCTCGCGTTGTGCCAGGGAAAAGAAGGCGTGTGGGCGTGCGGGCACGACGCGCGTGGCCTGACATATGCCTTGCTGGAACTCGCCGACCGGGTGCGCCATGCCAGGGATCCGATCTCTTCTCTGGCAGTGCCTAAGCAGATAGCGGAACGTCCGGCTAACACGGTGCGCAGTATTACAAGACTCTTCACCAGCGATATCGAGGACAAGCCCTGGTACAACGACCGCGAGATGTGGCCGGCGTACTTGTCCATGCTCGCCGCGCAGCGCTTCAACCGATTCAACCTTGCTCTTGGCATTGGGTATGACTTTCTTACCAACGTTACCGATGCCTACTTCCTGTTCGCGTATCCGTTCCTGCTTTCCGTGCCGGTTACAGCGTGCGCGTCCCGCAATTGCCGGACATCGAACGCGACCGCAATCTGGAAATGCTGCGTTTTATCAGCGAGCAGACCGCAGCACGCGGCCTGGATTTCCAACTTGGAATCTGGATGCACGGCTATCGCTGGAATGCGAGTCCAGGCGCGAACTACACAATCGACGGGCTCACTTCCGAAAATCACGGCTCTTACTGTCGCGACGCCGTGCGAGCATTGCTTCAGGCCGTGCCGAAGATCAGCGGTATCACTTTTCGTGTCCACGGTGAGAGCGGTGTCGCGGAAGGGAGTTACGAGTTCTGGAAGATGGTGTTTGAGGGCGTGGCCACATGCGGGAGGAAGGTCGAGATCGACATGCATGCCAAGGGCATGGACCAGGGCATGATTGATACAGCGTTGGGCTGCGGCCAGCCGGTGAAAATTTCACCCAAGTACTGGGCCGAGCATCTCGGCCTGCCGTACCATCAGGCCGACATTCGCGAGCAGGAGAGGCCTCGTACAGGGAAAGAAGCGACAGGCCTGATGAAGCTCAGCGCAGGTTCGCGCAGCTTTCTGCGTTATGGCTATGGCGACCTGTTGCGCGAAGATCGCAAGTGGGGTGTGCTGCACCGCATCTGGTCCGGCACGCAGCGCCTCCTGATTTGGGGCGACCCGCTCACCGCCGCGGCTTACTCTCGCGCCTTTTCCTTCTGCGGGAGCGATGGGGTGGAGATCATGGAGCCGCTTTCCTTCAAAGGGCGGCGCGGTTCCGGCATCGCAGGCGGGCGTTGCGCTTACTCCGACAAGTCTCTCAATCCACGTTGGGACTGGCAGAAGTACACCTATAGTTATCGCGTCTGGGGACGCCATTTGTATAACCCCGAAACCGATCCGGATGTGTGGCGTCGCGCCATGCGCAGAGTCTGGCGCGCCGCTATCCCTGCCGAATACACTCAGAGTCCGTTCCCGCTTCAGTATTACTTCGAACTGAGAGAAGAACCGCACTCCGCAGTGCGGTACCCCGGACTGGGCGATCACCTTACAAACCAACCTTACTTTGCGGCTCGAAGGGCTTAGTTTGACGAATACCGTTAGGGGATCGAACGGATCAGCAATCTGCATAACGTAAGTCTGAGATAAGAACGACGGTGTTCACAGCCTTGACGTCGATTTGCATTCCTCTGAGCCGCCGTATTCCGTTTGGGTTGCAGCCATCGAGTAGATAGGAGCGACATATGAGCCACAGCTCATGTTTGCGGCACTGTGAGTGAGCTCGGTAACGCGAAGTCGGGTCTGGGCCGGAGACCGGGAGTGGGGTCTCATTGAAAGCATGTCCGATGCGCGTTTATCGTTACCTATGGGTGATGCTTTCGAGAAGCCGACTTGTGGCCCGCAAGTGCGATGAGCGGCCCGAATCCTGAACCCAGCGAATGATTACGTCCTTTATCATTCACTACCTTGTTTGGCACGCCCACGACGCATTTTGGGGGCGTAGAGCCGATAGGGCCGGTTTTAGTGCAAGTGAAGCAGCCGCTTCAATAAACACTTGCCGACTTATCAGGAGTAATCTCCCCGAAGCCCGTTTCTGGACTGTGTTCGGTCTGCCCGCGCAGCTAATTACCGATGCACTTCCAACATCACGGGCCGCGCGGCCGATGCCACCTCCGGATCGTAGTATTCATACACGCGCGATTGGAACGTCCGGACTCGGATCGGATACTTTGCACGCAAACGGAATTTCACCTTAACGGTGTCGCCCGGCGCGAACGCGTCAAAGTAAAGAATCGCTTGCGTAGCGGTAAGACTGAACTTGGAAAGATGGCCGCTGTTCAACTTGGTGCTCTTCGCCTGATAATCATGCAGGTCCTCACTTAACAACTCGAAGCCCGGCGGGATACCCAAATCCACCATCACCATCTTGGCAGACTTGCTGAGATTGTTCTTGATCGTGGCAGTTGCTGTCGCTAAGTCATCCTGCGCCAGGCGCGTGCGGTCGTAGGACACATTGATCGAAAGGGCCTCCGGTGCAGGCTTTTCGTCCCAGGGCAAGAAATATTGGCCCACCACCTGATAGGCAAGCGCTCCCTTCCCTTCCAACCGGAGTTCCACCGTGCTCGGCGCTGATTGCTCGAGATCCTTGAAAACGAACTGGTGCAATAAATCATTATTCTCCGCGGTCAGTTCCAGCTTCTCTGCGGCCTTCCCGTTGACCAGCACGATCACTGTCCCTTGCACATCTGCGGCAGATTTTTCTGTAGCCGTGAGCAGCGCGCGCAAAGCCATGATCGTGGCCTGCGTCGTTCCCCATGTTCCGTTCGCATTCTTTTTCGATGCAAGATAGTTGAGCGCTTTGCGAGCCGTACCCGCGCCTTCAGCCGACTGCAGCAAAGCCTGCACCGCTAAGCCTGTGGTTTCCACGCTGGCGCTTTCGCCGCTTCCATAGACTCCGGTCTCTTCGGCCGTCCACCAAACTTTTTCCTCTTTCTCGGTGCGCGCGTCCAGCAGAAGCTGGATCGCATGCCGAGTGAATTCGCGGTCCGATCCGTAACTCGCGGCAAAGTTGGCAATGACCGCCAGCGTGTACGCGTCGGCTTTCTCCCCCATGTGCGCTTCCACAAAGCGCTTGGCACGCTCCACAGCATCGCCCTGGTATCCCGTGTTCTTAAGCGACCAGCCGATATACGCGCTGATGCGAAGCAGGTCCGCGTTGTAGCGGTTCGTCGCGCCTTCGTTGATGAATTGCGTGTCTGGCTTCCAGCTTCCATCCTTCTGCTGTTGTCCGGCCAGCCACTGTTGGGTTCGTGCGATGAGTCGCGGGTCCACGTCATAGACCTTCGACATGTCGTAGAACTCCATCAATCCGTATGCAGTCAGAATCTTGTTCGCAGGCGCGCTTCCGAACCACGAGAATCCTCCGCCCGGCACTTCGAACGTCAGCAGCCGCTGATATCCGTTCGCGATGTACCCTTCCGCTTTGGCATGGACTTCCGGCGTCAGCTTCTTGGTCCGTTTCATGTAGTCGAGCGCCAGGACGTTCGGATATGTACTCGAAGACGTTTGCTCAAAACAGCCATTCGGCATGCGCAGAATGCTGTCCATGCCCTCCACCACCTGGCTCATCGGCCCGGGATAGAGCCGGACGAAAATTTTGCTCGCTTCTGCAATCGAAGTTTGCGGAAAATTCAGCTCGTGCTGCACCGAATTTTCCAGGTTCCCGTTGAAAACCAGATTCTGCTCGCGCCCGTTTGGAATCACTTCCACTTCCCTCACGATCACGTCCGCCCCCTCCGACGTTCCCTTCATCTGCGCGGCAAGAGTGAGCTTGAACTTGCCGATGTGCCGGGCTTCGAGCGTGAATTGCGCTCCGCCCACGCGCGACGATTCCACCTGTACTGCCTTTTCCGCCGTATCGTCCACCAGCGAAAACCAATCGTCGGACTGAAGTTGCAAGGCGACATCGCCCTCTGCCCCCGAATAGTTGTAGATGGCCACAGGGATCGAAACCCGGTCTCCCTGGGTCAGCGTCACCGGCAGATCGAGGTCGACAAAGAAATCCTGGAATACTTTCAAGCTGGAAGTTGCGGTGCCCAGCGCTCCAGTCTGGGTAGAAGCGATCATCGCCATACGCCAGGTGGTGATCGAGTCTGCGATCGGGATCACGATGCTGGCGCGTCCTTCACGGTCGGTGATGATTTCGGGATTGATGTACAGCGCCTCGGGGAAATAGGAACGAACGTGCGCCGCCGGAGCTCCCTTCGATTCTTTTGCCAGAACTCCGCTATTCAGGGCAGTCAGATGTGTGAAATCGCGCCCATTGATCGCTAAGGACTTTGCGTCCTGCAGCGCGATCGCCTCTCCTCTTGCTCCGCCACCAATGCCGCCTCCAACGCCGCCAGCAACGCCAGCAACCGGTGCCGGAACGGCCACCATGGCGTTTTCCGTTTCGAGCATCGGCGCCGCCCCGCTCACCTCCACCGTCTCCGTGCTTTGTCCTACAGAAAGCGTAGCCGAGATGACGGCGCGGTCGCGCGCGCGGATACTGCACGTACCCTCAGCCATTCGAAACCCGGCCATGGTGATTTGGATCTGGTAGTCGCCCGGAAGAACCGCAGCCAAACTGAATTGCCCTGTCGCATCCGTGATCGTATTGAGCAGGAGTTTCTTTCCTCTACCGCGCACCTCGACATTTGCCCCCGCCACAACCGCCCCACTTGGATCGATCACCGTGCCGACAATTTGTGCTTTGCCATTCATCGCTCCGCGATCGTGCTCCACGTCGATGTTGAGCGCTACAGCGGACGCGCTCACAGTACTCACGATCCGTTTGCGCTGGAACAGCAGGATCGCCTGAAACTCATCCCCCGCGTTATGGCGGTGATCGGGACCAGGACTGATCACGATGTAAT
>Ga0207693_10002716_pt1 | contig 15336 bp, 16 predicted proteins | sample LARL81metaG_FD_184347 | JGI IMG/M metagenome (GOLD analysis project Ga0207693, IMG submission 184347) | Corn, switchgrass and miscanthus rhizosphere microbial communities from Kellogg Biological Station, Michigan, USA - LAR L8-1 metaG... | ecosystem: Host-associated > Plants > Roots >...
CGGATAACGCCAATGCCGAAGCCTGGCTGGTCACGATCGCACATCGCAAGGCCATCGACGTGCTCCGGGCCCGCAAGCGGCAGCCGGTGCCCGTCGGGGAAGTACCCGAGTCGCCGACCGCACTCGGCGTGCCGGGGGACGGCGACGGTGACCTGTGGCAGGCGGTCTCAGCACTGCCGGACAAGCAGCGCCAGGCGGTGGCCTATCACTATGTCGCCGGCCTGGCCTACGCCGAGATCGCGGAGATCCTCGGCGGCACGACCGATGCGGCACGCAGGGCCGCGGCCGATGGCGTCAAGAACCTGCGGAAGAACTACCCCGGCGCGACCACGGAAGGAGCGCCATCGTGAACATTTCACCTGACTATTTCGCGTCCCCGGACGATGCCGACGCACTGCTCAGGCTCAGGCACGGACTCGGGCTTGCCGCCGACGCCGAGGGACTGCTCGACGTAGCCTACACGACGATCGACTCCCCGGTGGGCACACTCCTGCTGGCGGCGACGCCGAAGGGCCTGGTGCGCGTGGCCTATGACATTGAGGATCACGATCGCGTGCTGGACACCCTGGCGCAGCGGCTCAGCCCGCGCGTGCTGCGGGCACCACAACGGCTGGACGCCGCGGCACGGGAGCTCGATGAGTATTTCAGCAGGCAGCGCCGTGGCTTTGACCTCCCGCTCGACTTGTCCTTGTCCAGGGGGTTCCGGCAGTTGGTACAACGGCACCTGCCCGAGATCGGGTACGGGCAGACCCGCACGTACAAGCAGGTCGCGGAGCTCGTCGGTAGCCCGAAGGCGTTTCGCGCCGTCGGCACCGCCTGTGCCACCAACCCGCTGCCGGTCGTCGTGCCCTGCCACCGGGTGCTGCCGGCCGACGGCACACCCGGCGGTTACGTCGGCGGCCCCGATGCCAAGAAGGCGCTACTCGGCTTGGAGGCAGCGGCATGAGCAGCCTCACGCGAGGCCTCGAGGTCATGGACCCGTGGAAGCACCGGGTCGATTCCGGCGACTGGGAAGCCATCACCGCCGAGGTCAACTCGCTCGGCGGTGCCCTCCTGCCGGAGTTGCTCACTCCCGGCGAAGCGGAGCAGATCCGTGGGCTCTACGAGCAGGCCGGGTACTTCCGCAGCACGGTCAACATGAGGCAGCACCGGTTCGGGGAAGGTGAATACCGCTACTTCAAGACCCCGTACCCGGAGCCCGTCGAGCGGCTCAAGCAGGCACTTTACCCGCGGCTGCTGCCGATCGCGCGCGACTGGTGGGCCAAGCTCGGCCGTCCGGCCCCGTGGCCGGACACACTCGATGAATGGCTGCGGATGTGCCATGACGCCGGGCAGGGCAGGCCGACCGCGATCCTGCTCCGCTATCGCGCCGGGGACTGGAACGCTCTGCATCGCGACCTCTACGGCGACCTGGTGTTCCCGCTCCAGGTCGTCATCAACTTGAACGAACCCGGCACGGACCACAGCGGAGGAGAGTTCCTGCTGGTGGAGCAGCGACCGCGCGCGCAGTCCCGCGGCACCGCCACCCTGCTCCCGCACGGCAGCGGCTACGTATTCACTACCCGCGACCGGCCTGTCCGGTCGGCGCGGGGCTGGTCGGCGGCCGCGGTACGGCACGGGGTATCCGTGATCAGGCGGGGTCAGCGGCACACGCTCGGGCTCGTCTTCCACGACGCGCCATGAACACTCCGTCTCACGTTCGGCCTCGCCAGCGCGTCTGCCTGGTGAGGCCAACGGAAGGAAGCAGACAGTGACGGTAACAGCAGGTGGAGCCCCGGGTGCCGGGCACACGGTGCTCGCAACGCGCCTGGGAATGGTGACGGTCGTCCGGGAGGAAGAGGCTCTGACCGGACTGTATTTCCCGCGGCACTGGCCCAGGCCCGACCGGACGGCGTTCGGTCCCCGCACCGATGAGGGATTCGAGGAAGTCGCACGCCAGCTCGGCGAGTACCTCGACGGAGAGCGGACCATGTTCGAGTTTCCCGTGAAGATCAAGGGCACCGAGTTCGACCGGCGGGTCTGGGAGCTGGTGTCCGGCGTGCCCTACGGGGAGACGACCACCTACGGCGATCTCGCCCACAGCCTGGGGGCCGGGACGGACCCGCGGGACGTCGGTGCGGCGGTGGGCCGCAACCCGATGTGCATCGTGATCCCCTGCCACCGGGTGATCGGCAGTACCGGCAAGCTCACCGGCTACGCGGGTGGCCTGGGCCGGAAGCGCACCCTGCTCGAGATCGAGCACGCGCGGACCCTGCAGGCGGGACCTGCCGCTGCGGTCGGCCTCTGGTAGGCACCGCGATCCGGCCGCCGGACACAAACGCCTCGCCGCCATCTCACACGGCGGCCCTGGCGCGCGTCTGCAGGGTGCGCCCCTCCCAGAGGAGCAGCAGGCAACTTACGACAAGGAAGGGAACGACCCATGTCGATCGAGGAGAACAAGGCCGTTGTGGGCCGGTGGTTCACCGAGTTCTGGGGCAAGGACTTCAACCCTGCCGTCATCGACGAGCTCGCCGCCCCGGACATCCGCTTCGAGTACTCGCTGCACGAGCCGCTGCGCGGCCGGGACGCGGTCCGCGCGTTCGCGGGGAAGTTCCGCGCCGCGTTCCCGGACCTGAACTTCTGGGGAACCGCCGACCTGATCGCGGAGGGCGACTACGTGGTCGGCCAGTGGGAAGGCGGCGGCACCCATACTGGAGACGCGTTCGACGACATGCCTATCGGCTCGCTGGCAGCTAACACCGGCAAGGTGATGCGGTTCACCGGTACCACCGTCCTGAAGGTCGAGAACGGCCTCATCACCGAGGAGGTTGGCCTCGACGACGGCGTCACCGCACTCCGCCAGCTCGGCCTCATCCGCGGGGCCTGAACGCGCCGGCAACTCAGCGTGCGCCGTGGCGAAGCCCAGCTTCGCCACGGCACACCGCTTCCTCGCTTCCGTCCGTGCTGGTAGCGATGTTGATTTAAATACCTAGATAGCCGGATGAAATCGAATATAATTTCGCATACTGGTGTGATGGCGGCGAGGCATACCCCGTGGGCGCCGCCGCTGGTGGAGATGGCCACCGGCATGGTGGGGCACCTGCTCGCCTGGGAGCGGCACGAGCGTGATGGCTCCTGGTGGGCTTGGGTGTCCTGGGTCCAGGAGTCCGGCGGGCGGCACCATCACAAGGTGGTCCAGGTCCGCGCCGACAGCCTGCGGCCGCTGGAGGCACCTGAGGCCTATCAGGCCGTACCGCGGCAACTCCGCGGCCTCGACGGCCAGATCCGCCGTATCGGCTGACACCGTCAGCTTGCGCTGGCCACACAGCCAGAGGGCTCGGCGCTCGCACCGGGTGCGGCCGAGCCCGGGATGGACGTTCTCCACCAGTCCTCCAACGGCTACACACTCGCACTCCGCAGAGGTGCCCTATCCAGGACAGGTGGCCTGACCAACATGCCGTCCTACGCCGCTGGAAGGGGGCTGTTAGCACATGGGCGGACCAGCCTTGCTCCACACAATCACCTTTGGGGCTGTCATCGTCATGATCCTTCTGACAGTCTGGATCGTCCTGCTGCTTGAATCCGGCAGTCCTCCGCCCCGCGAGAAACAGGAGCCAGGCCATGACCGCGGACAGCACCAGGGAACCGGGCGAAATCGTCACCAAGCTCAGCCCGCGATCGGTGCCCGACACGGTCGCCCGCTTCACCGGCATCCTCAGCGAAAAGGGACTGAAGCTGTTCGCCGTCATCGACCAGGCCGCCGAGGCCGCCGTGGCCGGGCTGACCCTGCGGGAGACCGTACTGGTGATCTTCGGTAATCCGGCGGCGGGCACCCCGGTGATGCAGGCAGCGCCGTTGTCCGCGCTGGACCTGCCGCTCAAGGTCCTGGTATGGGCCGACGGGGCACAAACCAAGGTCAGCTACGTCGCGCCCGCCGCGCTGGGCACCCGGTACGGCCTTACCGCCGACCTGACCTCCGAGCTGGCCGGCATCGGCCCGCTCACCGACGCGCTCGTCGCTCCGTAACGGCTATCCCGGAACCATCAGGCCGATTCGTGATCATGACTTCGCTGTGCCTATAGCAACACCGAAGTCATGATCACGAATTTTGGGCGCGTCAGCCGGAGCAAGCTACCTGGCTGGGTGGGCCATGGTGTCGATCACGGCCGTGGTGGCCAGGATCAGCACGTCGTTCTCGCCCGGGGCCACCTCGACCCCGTAGGTGTCCCTGACTCTGAACCACCGCTTGGAGACCTCGGCGACCTTGTCCCCGTCCCGCTCGATCGTGTACTCGTGGTCCACGAAGTTGCCCTGGGCACGCAGGTCCGGGCCGTCTTCGAGGTCGACCACCCACCGCTCGCGCAGCGGCGTTATCAGGGCCTTGTGCACCATGGCCAGCCGCTTGCCGTCCGGCCCCTCGATCTCCATGCTGTCCCGGATGTGCAGCATCCGCTCCTGGATCTTGCACAGCTCGCGGCCGTCCATGTCCTTGAACAGGATCGTCTTGCGGACCCGCAGCGCCTTGCCATCCAGTTTGAACACATGTTCGCCGCGGTCGTTCTCGATGGTGTAGTCGTCCCCGATGGAGAGCATGCGCTGGCGCATCTGGTAGCGCGTGGCCTCACGGTCGAAGGCCCGCTCCTGCCTTCTTCTCCTGCCCAACAATGCCGTGACCTCGATCCGCCGCCCGTGGGGAGCCGCCTCGCTCCGGCCGATGGCACCCAATCTTGGCTGGGACAGGTCGAGCCGACATCACCCTAGCGGGGGGAGAAACCGCACGTTGCAGTTCTCCGAAATTCCTACGCGTCAGTAATTTCCGCCTTATGGTCACCTAAGTGCGCCTCTGGGCCCCGGCACCCAGAGAAGCTGCCGATCATTTGGCAGGAGCCCCTGAACCTGGCCCGGCCGTGTCTCATCAGCGACCTGGAAGGTCAGGGATCCCCGAACATGTCACGCCGCCCCGGCCAGCATGCCAAGACCACGTCCGGTTACGACGCCCGCCACGCCAAGCCTGGCGGCCCCGGACCAGCCGCTCTCATCGGTACCGCCGCCAAGGCGGGCACGGCCTCGCTGGTGGCCGGCGCCGCCGGCTCGGCGCTCGCGCTGTCTGGCACCGCCACCGCCGCCGCCGCTGCCACCACACCCAGCGCAATCCCGGCCGGCCTGGTCAACGCCAGGCTGGTCAACGCGAGCCTCGTCAACGTCAGCCTGGTCAACAGCGGCGTCGCGGACCTCGCCTCGGTGAAGGCGGCCATGCCCCGGGTCGTGGTCCGGGCCCATCATCACCACCACGCCGCCGCCCATCCGGCGGCGGCCCGCTCCACCTACATCGTGCGTTCCGGCGACAGCCTGTCGCGGATCAGCGCCCGGTTCTGTGGTACCCCGGCGGACTTCCCGTCCCTCGCCGCCGCCTCCGGCATAGCGAACCCGAACCTGATCTACCCCGGGCAGTCCGTCACGCTCAACTGTCACGCGCCGGTGCCCGCCCCGGCCCCGCCGGCACCTGCCCACCCGGCGCACGCCCACGCGGCGCACGATCACACGCGCCCCGCCCGCCATGCCCACCACGGCGGCCACGGCGATGACCACACCCGGCCCGCCGGCCGGCACAAGGCCCCCGGCCGGCACGCCAGGCACTCGGACCCCGGGCATTCACGCCACGCTGGGAACCCGGGCCACGTCAGCACCGCGGGCATGGCCGCGTTCGAGGCCTGCGTCATCTCCCGCGAATCCGGGGGCAACCCGCGAGCGGTGAACCCGTCAAGCGGCGCCGGTGGGCTGTTCCAGTTCCTGCCCTCCACCTGGGCGGGCCTGGGCTACGCGGGCGCCTACCCCGGCGGTGCGCAGACTGCGCCGGTCAGCGTGCAGGAGGCCGCGTTCGCCAAGCTGTACGCCGAGGCCGGCACCTCCCCCTGGGCGCCCTACGACGGCTGCTGAGCCGCCGGGCCGCCGAAGTCGACGTCCTTGGTCTCCACCGTCCCGGCCGTCTTGCCCGGTGCGGTCTGGTAGCGCCAGTACAGGTTGGTGTGCGCGATCACCTGGTCCGGCGGCGGTGCTCCCCATTCCGTGCGGTCCCCGGTGGTGTGGGCGTCGCCGACCAGGGTCGCGTCGTAGCCCCTGGCGAACGCGCCGTGCAAGGTCGAGCGGATGCACGCGTCGGTCTCCGCGCCGACGACGATGAGCCGCCCGACGCCGAGGCCGGACAGCACGGCCTCCAGGTTGGTGCCCTCGAAGGAGTCGCCGTAACTCTTCTCGACGAGGGGCTCCGCGCCGTCCAGGGCCAGTTCGGGGACGATCAGCCAGTCCTCGCTGTCCCGCGCAAGGACCTTGTCGAAGTGCTGGACCCAGACCACGGGGACCTGTTCCCGCCGGGCCTTGTCGACGAGGCTGCCGACGTTCGCCACAACAGCGTCGCGATCGTGCGCCTCCGCGACGACGCCGTTCTGCACGTCGACCACCAGAAGCGCGGTGTTGGGCCGGTTCTCCAGGGTGGTCATGGCGTCCCCTCATTCACCTGCGGTCACCTGCCTTGCCCACGGTATCCCCGGCCGCCGACACAGCCGGGCGCCGATACAGCCGGCCTCCGGCAGCAGCCAGCCGGGAACGCCCCGCGGGTCACCTCTTGGCGCTGATCCTGGTGCCGAGATCCTCGCCCTCGCAGATGCGCCGCATTACCCCGACGGCGGCGACGTCGAACACGTGCATGGTCAGCGCATGCTCGCTGGCCAGGACGAACGCGCTGGTATCCATGACCCTCACCCGGGCGACCAGCGCCTCGTCATAGGTGAGGTGCGTGTAGCGCATGGCGGCCGGGTTGACCCGCGGGTCGCTGTCGTAGACGCCGTCCACCCCGTGCTTGGCGACCAGCAGGGCATCGGCATCCAGTTCCAGCGCGCGCTGCACGGCCGGGTAGTCGGTGGTCACGTATGGCTGCCCGATGCCGCCCGCCAGCAGCACGATCAGGCCACGGTCGAGATGGTGGACCGCCCGGAGCCTGATGAACGGTTCGCCCACGCTCTCCATCGGCATGGCGGTCATCACCCGCACGTCGCTGCCGCCACGGTCGCCGCTGGCGGTGAGCACACCACGGAGCATCAGCGCGTTCATCACGGTGCCGAGCATCCCGATGTTGTCCGCCTCGGCCCGGCTGATCCCCCAGTCCTCGGCCATCCGGCCGCGGAAGTAGTTGCCGCCGCCCACGACCACGGCTATCTGCACGCCGAGATCGTGCACGGAGAGAATCTCCCGCGCGACGTGGGCCAGGCTGGCCGGGTCCACGCCGCTTCCGGCCGGCCCCGCCAGCGCCTCCCCGCTGAGCTTGAGGACCACCCTGCGATACCGCACGTGAGACATTACGGCAGCTCAGGGCACAACGGGAGCGGGGAAGTCACGGAGTTGATTGGCCTGCGTCCCATGCGTGAGGCTGCTCGTCTGGCCGTCGGCGACGAGGCGCCGGTGGGCCTCCTGCCAGTCCGGCATCTCGGCGCCCGGCTGCTCCCAGTCGACGAATGCCGCCTCGTCGCACCAGTCGTCGATGCGATTCATCGTGCCCAGGTGCGGTTCGGCGCCGACGAAGCTGTCCATCGAGGCACGTTCCTGCCAGGCGGTGCGGGTCCAGTAGGTGTTGTTCGCCTCGGCGAGCACGTCGGCGCCGAGGTTTCCTCCCGTGCCCTGGGCCTGCTCCACCACGGCTACCGCGCTGGCGAAGAAGTCGTCGAAGAAGGCCGGATCCCTGAGCCGGAGCCTGGTGATCACGATGACCGGCATCGCTACCTCCCCCCGGCGCGGCGTGCCGCGAACGGGCTAGCTCTGGTGGGCACCAGCTTGCCATATGGCCCACAACCGGCAGTGAGTGCCGTTACCCCCGTCAGGTACTGTCGTTGAAGCCAGGCTGACCGGGAGGGGGACACGGCAGTACGCCATGTGAGAGCTCATGAACTTTCCCACCGCCGTCTTCACGCTGCTTTGGGTGGCCGCCTTCATCGCCGTACTGACGATGGCGGTCAGGGGGCTCCGCACCACCCTGGTGCCCAAGGATGGCTCGGCGTGGACTCCCCCCAAGATCCTCAGCAAGAAGAACCGCGCGGCGCCCGGGCCGCCCCGGCGCGACCAGCAGAAGCGCGACCAGCAGAACCGTGATCAGCGACCGCAGAACCGTCGTCGGCGCGGCCGCCGGAAGCGTGATCGAGCCGACCTGCTGCCCCCGGACGCGACGATCAACTTCGCCGCCGAACGCGAGGCGGCGGACATTGACGAGGTTTTCTCGGCTCTCGACAACGACCTGGTCGGGCTCGTTCCGGTGAAGAAGAAGGTCCAGGAGATCGCGGCGCTGCTCCTGGTTGACCGGGCCCGGCGACGGTTCGGCCTGGACGCACCCCGGCCGAACATGCACATGTGCTTCACCGGCCCGCCGGGCACCGGGAAGACCACCGTGGCGCTGCGGATGGCCGATATGCTGCACCGCCTCGGCTACCTGGAGGAAGGCCAACTGGTCCACGCCATGCGGGATGACCTGGTGGGCCAGTACGTGGGGCAGACGGCCCCGAGGACGAAGAAGGTCCTGGAGAAGGCGATGGGCGGCGTCCTGTTCATCGACGAGGCCTACTACCTCTACCGGTCCGGTGACTCGATGGACTACGGCCAGGAAGTGATCGACATCCTGCTCCAGGTCATGGAGAACGAGCGGGACAAGCTCGTGGTCATCCTGGCCGGATACAAGGACCGGATGGACGAGTTCTTCGGCGTCAACCCGGGGATGAGCTCACGGATCGCACATCATCTCGACTTCGCCGCGTACGAACTCGGCGAGCTCGCCGCCATCGGGCAGCTGATGCTGGCACAGTCGCGCTACTACCTGTCCGAGGAAGCTGAACAGGCCTTCCGCGACTACCTCACGAACCGGATGCAACACCCCCGGTTCGCCAACGCCCGCAGCGTGCGCAACGAACTCGAGCGCGCCCGGCTCCGTCACGCGCACCGTCTTGCCTCCGACCTGCACCGTCACTGGACCAAGGACGATCTCATGCGGATCGAGCCCGAGGACATCTTCGCCGGCAACCCCGGACTCCTGCTGGAGCAGTTCCAGTCCTGACCCGGGGCGCTGACGTTACCGCGCGTGCGCGGGCTCGGGCAGGCGCGCCGAGGCGGGCGGCACCGGGGCCTCCGGGTTGATGATCAGGATGTTGCTGCGCGCGTGCCGCCACAATTCCCGGCTGGCGCTGGCGTCCATGAGGGCGGACAGCCCGCCGTGTGTCGGCGCGCCGAGCACGATGGCCACCGCCCGGACGTCGTTGGCGTACTCGGCCACCAGCCGGCCCACGGTGCCGTGGTCGGCGGCGTGCAGCAGGACCTGGCCCTCGGCGGGCACGTGCCGGGCGGCGAGCCGCTCCAGATGTTGGCCGACGACCGCGCAGGCGGCGTCGAGGTCCTCGGCGTCCACCCCAGCGTCACCGGCGGTGGCACCTTCCTGCGCGTGGACCACGTGCACCACGCGGTCGTGCACGGCCGCCAGCCGGGCCGCGGCGTCGGTGACCCGGTCGGCCACCGGGGAGTTATCGATGGCGGCCACGATCACGCCGGCGCCGGGTCGGCCACGGCTGATCGTCCCGGCTGCCGGAACCGGAATCAAGGCGCCGGCCGGCTGCCCTTCCGTGGGAGCGGTGCGTTGCTGAGCCACGGTGGTGGTGACCTGCTGTGCCTGGACGCGTTCCGCCTCGCCAAGCATGCGGTGCGCGGTGGCGAGGACCGCGATGCCCGCGACGATGGCGCCGGAGGCGATGTAGAACGGGACGTGGATGCCCGCGGCGAGGACCAGCCTGCCCGCCGCGTAGGGGGCAAGGCCGCCGCCGACGAACCGGACGAAGCTGTAGGCGGCCGAGGCCACCGGCCGCTCGACCGGGGACACGGTCATCACGGCCTGGGTGGTGATGGTGTTGTTGACCCCGATGAAGATCCCGGACACGATCACCGCGGGGATCAGCACCGCGCGGTCCGTGGTCCAGATCGCGATGACCAGGACGACCACGGCGAACGCGGCGAGGTTGAGGTACATGGCCCTGGCCAGGCCGAGCCGTTCTTGCAGCCGGGGCGCCCCGAACACAGCGAAGATCGCGACAAGCACGCCCCAGCAGGTGAAGACCAGGCCCAGCTTGATCGGGCTCAGGCCCATGGGAAACGGCGCGTACCCGAGGACGGTGAAGAAGCCCCAGTTGTAGCAGAGCGCGGTGAGCGACAGGGTCAGCAGGCCGCGGTGCCGCAGCGCCCGCAGCGGCTCGGAAAGCCCGGTCTTTCGTGGCGGTTTCGGCGTCTTCTCGACCAGCACCACCGTGGCGATCAGCGCGATGGCCATGAGCGCGGCCACGCCGTAGAACGGGCCGCGCCAGCTCATTTCGCCGAGGATGCCGCCGAGCAGCGGGCCGGTGGCGATGCCCACGCCGAGTGCCGTCTCGTACAACACGATGGCACCGGCGAACCCGCCGCTGGCGGAGGCGACGATGACGGCCAGCGAGGTCGCGATGAACAGCGCGTTGCCCACACCCCAGCCGGCCCGGAAGCCGATGATCCCGCCGATGCTGGGCGAGGCGCCGGCCAGCGCGCTGAACACCACGATCAGGATCAGCCCGGCGATCAGCGTCTGCTTGGCCCCGATCCGGCTGGACACCCAGTTGGTGATCAGCATCGCCACCGCGGTAACCACCAGGTAGCTGGTGAACAGCAGGGTCACCTCGCTCGGCGAGGCGTTCAGTTCGTGGGAGATCGCGGGCAGGATCGGGTCCACCAGCCCGATCCCCATGAACGACACCACGCACGCGAACGCGACCGCGAATACGGCCTTGGGCTGCCTGAACGGGCTGGCGGCTGGTGCGCCACTCATGACGATGCTCCGTTTCGCGAAGTAAGAAGGATGCCTGAGCATGCAGGCGTGGGGCTGGAGGCTTGCCCGCTTGTGCCGGGCTCGTATGCCCGGTCCGGCCGTTACGAACGCTGCTGCGGCCCGGGCCGGCCCTCGACGCGTTGCGCGTTCGCCAGCGCCTCCATGGCTGGCAGCGCAGCGGTGAGCTGCGCCTGCTCGCCGGGGCTCAGCCGCACCAGCAGTCCGGCGACGCGTTCGGCGCGCACCGCCCGGCGGCGCGCCATCAATGCCCGGCCTTCGTCGGTGATGCGGACCTGCACCACGCGCCCGTCCGCCGGATCTTGTATCCGTTCGAGCAGGCTCATCCCTTGCAAGCGGTCCACCAGTTGCGTCATCGCGGGCTGGGTCACGCCCTCGTGGGTGGCGAGCGCGGTGAGGCGGCAGGGCCCGGACCGCTCCAGGGTCGCCAGCGTTGCCGCGGCCGTCAGGGACAGCCCGTCCGGGGGGCTCAGCGACCGGAACAGCCCGAGGAGGCGTTCCAGCGCGGCGGTCACCCCGGTAGCCAGGCCGGCCTCGGGTGACTGCTCCGCCACGTCCCGTGCCTCATCCACAACATCCATAGGATATTTATATCAAATTCTTATACATCTCGGCTATGCGAGGCCAGTCACGGGCACGCGGGGTATGGGTAGCCGCTTTCGGGCGCGCTCTGTGCTGCTGGGTTCCGCGGTCCCGTGCTGGCCCGGCCGGGACAATGACTCGGTGACCGATGGGTGGCCTGCAGGCTGGTACGTAGTCGTTTCCGGTCCGCCGGGGAGCGGGAAGACGACCCTGGCCACGGCTCTTGCCCCGGCCTTTGGCCTGCCGGGGGCTGGCCGGTGATCGAGGTGGACACGACCACCCCCGTCAAGGTCGGCCCGCTCATCGCGGCGATCCGGGCGGCGGCGGGCGCGCCTTCCGGCGGGCCGGCGCGCTGAGGTGCCACTCCCCGGGCCGCGCGCCGGTCAGTGCCGGGGCCAGGAGAAACCGTCGCCCACCTCGGCCGCAAGCACCAGGTAGGCGTCGGCCGTGGCCCGGCTGAGCTGGGCCAGGTCCACCTCCGCGCCCTCTTCGAGGTGGGCGTCGTAAGGAATGCGCACCACCGCACGGCAGCGGGCCGCGAAATGCTGCTCAAGCCGGGCCAGGTCCACGGCGCTCCTGCTCCTTGGCCGGATCGCGGAGAGCACCACGACCGCGCTGCGGACCAGGTCGCCGTAGTTGTGGGCGGCCAGCCAGTCCAGGGTCGCGCTCGCGCTGCGGGCGCCGTCTACCGAGGGCGAGCTGACCAGCACGATCTGGTCGGCCAGCCCGAGCACCCCGGCCATGGCCGAGTGCAGCAGGCCGGTACCGCAGTCGGTGATGCTGACCGAGTAGTAGTGCTCGAGGACCCGGGCGACGTCCACGTAGTCCTGGTCGCTGAAGGCCACGGACACGGTCGGGTCGCGGTCGGAGGCCAGCACTTCGAGGCCGCTCGGCGACTGGGTGGTGTAGGCACGCACGTCGGCGTACCGGCGGATCTGGTCTTCCTCGTTGAGGAGGTCACGGACCGTGGCCGCCGTTTCCAGCCGCAGCTTGTCGGACAGCGTGCCGCGGTCGGGGTTGGCATCGACGGCTATCACCCGGTCGCCGCGCAGCGAGGCCAGCGTGGAGCCGAGGCCGACCGTGGTGGTGGTCTTGCCCACGCCGCCCTTGAGGCTCAGTACCGCGACCCGGTGATGGCCTCCTGCGACCGGGGTTCTGGCCCGCTGTACCAGGTCCTTGCGGCGCCGGTCCGTCGCGGACTGCGGGGCCCGCACCAGCCCGCCGGTGATCTGGTACAGGGCGCGCCGCCAGCCGGACGGCGGCGCGGCGTGCCGCCCGGGCAGCAGCAGGTCCGCGGTCAGGCTGTCCGCGGACTCGGCCCGCCAGTGCGGCGGTTCCCCGCGCTCGGGCTCCGCCTCCCCGCGCCCCGGCGACGTGCCCCTGTGTTCGGGTGGCGGCTCCTCGTGTCCTGGCGGCGCGTCTGGTTCCGGCGCCACGGTCCCGTAGCCGGCTTGTGCCCCGGGGCCGGGCTGTGCGCCGCGGCCGGCGTGCGCTCCGTAGTCGGCGTGCCCCCCGGGGCCGGCCTGCATGCCACCGGCCCTGCGCGCGCCATCGGCGTCCCGGGCAGGCTCGGCCGGGTCGTCGTAGGACTGCGCCCACCCTTGCTCCGGCACCACGCCGTAGCCGCCGGTCCAGCCGTAGCCCTCCTCGGTCTCGTACGTTTCCCACGGCCCGAACGCGGCCTCGTTGCCAGGCTCCGGACCGGCCCCGGGTCCCGGCTCGTCCTGGCCACCCGGCTTGCGGTGGCCACCCGGCTCGTCCTGGCTGGCAGGCTCGTCCTGGCCGTTCGCCGACCCCTCCCATCGGCCAGGCTCTACCCACCGCAGGCCAGGCTCCTCCCAGCCGCTGATCGCCCCCGCCCAGTGGTTACCTGGCTCCTCCCACGGCGCATTTTGCTCATCCCAGTGGCTGCCCGGCTCATCCAGGCCACCGTCAGGCTCGTGTTGCTCGTCTTCGGGCTCGGGCCGGTCAGCGTCGGCTCGGTGCCAGGCCGGCTCGGCGGGCGACAGGCTCCCGGGCGGCGGGCCGCTTGGCGGCAGGGAACCTAACGGGCGGTACCCGCCATAACCGGAGCCAGGCTCGGGCTGGGGGACCGAGGGCCGCTCTTCTCCGGTGGATCGCTGCCCGAAAAGCGGCGGCAGCCCGGAAGCCGGCCAGCTAGGCGCACCCTCTGGCGGAGCCTGACGACCTGGTTCCGCACCGGGCTCCGTCCCCGGCTCGGGCGTCGCCCCTGGTTCGGGTTCTGGCTGCGGCTCCTCCTGATCGTAGGCCCCGGACACGACCATGTCCGCCCAGACGGAACTGGGCCGGGCAGGCTCGGACTCGACAGGCTGGTCCTGTTCGCTATTGTCCAAGGCCGTTCACCCCCGGCTCTCATCCGTAAGAGAATCGATTTGCCTGGCTATGCCCGGTAACTGCCTCACGCCGAGCCTAGGTCACCACTACTTAATGGCATACCCAACTAGCCCTGAGTTTCTGGAGCTGCCCGTGCGCGCGGTCATCATCACCACCCCCGGTGGGCCAGAAGTATTGAGCCTAGAAGAGGTACCGGACCCGGTTCCCGGTGAGGGCGAGGTCCTGGTCGAGGTCACTGCGGCCGGTGTCAACCCGGCGGATGTGATGCAGCGGCAGGGCTTCTACCCGCCGCCACCGGGCGCTCCGGAATATCCGGGCCTGGAGTGCTCCGGCCGGATCGCCGGGGTCGGGCCCGGGGTGCCCGGCTGGCGGGAGGGTGACAGCGTCTGCGCCCTGATGGCCGGCGGCGGCTACGCGGAACTGGTTGCCGTGCCCGCCGGGCAGTTGCTGCCCATCCCGGACGGGCTGAGCCTGACCGACGCCGCCGCGCTGCCCGAGGTGGCGTGCACGGTGAACGCGAGCGTCTTCGGGCAGGCCAGGCTGGCCCCCGGGGAGGTTCTGCTGGTCCACGGTGGCGCTGGGGGGATCGGCAGCATGGCTATCCAGCTCGCGAAGGCGCGCGGCGCGATCGTGGCCTGCACCGCGGGCACTCCGGAGAAGATGGAGCGGTGCCGCGAACTCGGCGCGGATCTCGCGATCTCCTACCGCGACGACGACTTCGTGGCAGCCGTCAAGGACTTCACCGATGGCCGCGGCGCGGACGTGATCCTCGACATCATCGGCGCTCCGTACCTGGAGAAGAACGTGGATGCGCTGGCCACCGGCGGACGCCTGCTGCAGATCTCGACGCGGGGCGGGGTGCTCGCGGAGGTTAACCTCGGCATCCTGATGCGCAAGCGCATCAGCATCTTCGCCTCGACGCTGCGGGCCCGCCCGGTGGCGGAGAAGACGGTCGTCGTCGCCGACGTCAGGGAGCAGGTGTGGCCCCTGGTAGCCGCCGGTCAGGTGGTGCCGGTGATCGAGCGCACCCTGCCGCTGGCCGAAGCAGCGCAGGCGCACCGCATGATCGAAGACGGCACCCACGTCGGCAAGATCCTGCTCCTCACCTGAGCCCAAGCCCCCGCCCGTGTCACCTGCGGGCCCTCCGCCACTCCCGTACCGTGCGTCCCTCGGGCCCGCGGCGACGTTTGTCGTAATTGGCACTCCGCCCACATCCTGTCGTGAGGTGTACGTCAGGACCGGCGGCGACGAAGGGCTGTTCGTCGTCTACTCCGACATCCAGTTCCGGACGCCAGTATCGGCCGGGGACGTGCTGGAAGTCCCGGATCTCGCCTTCGAGGCTGGGTGATCTGCCGGTTCGACCCGGCCCGCGGCCCGTCGACCTCGACCGTGCTGGCCGAGCCGCTCACCGTGGTCACCGCCACCGGCATCGCGGAAGTCCCTTCCGGCTGACTTGTCAACGGCCGCGGCGGTCTCGGCGTCTATCTGCCGGGACCCCTTGCTGCTGGAGGAGAAACGTCATGATCGTC
>Ga0207693_10002717_pt1 | contig 15333 bp, 17 predicted proteins | sample LARL81metaG_FD_184347 | JGI IMG/M metagenome (GOLD analysis project Ga0207693, IMG submission 184347) | Corn, switchgrass and miscanthus rhizosphere microbial communities from Kellogg Biological Station, Michigan, USA - LAR L8-1 metaG... | ecosystem: Host-associated > Plants > Roots >...
ACCACCACGCCGGTGCGATCCTTGCCGGCCGCGCAGTGGACCAGCACCGACCCGTGAGCGTTGGCGATCGTCCGGATCGAGCCGACGATCGAGTCCGGACGGGCGCTCATGTAACTCAGGTAGGCCTGGACGACGCGCGACTCGTCCGGCCACTCGCTCGCGTCGCGTTGCGGCCACAGGGTGTCGGCGACCGTGTCCAGGTCGGTGTTGCCACCCGACCGCGGATAGAGCGAGCGATGCTCGACGCGCACACGCGGCTCCCGGGTGATCGGCCCGGGTCCCTCGAGCTCCACTTCGAGGTCGGTCCGAAGGTCGAGCACCACCTCGAGCGCTTGCTCTTCGAGGAGCAGGTGGACGTCCGTGTCGGTCAGGCCCTGCAGGTTGTCGGAGCGCAGCAGCACGCCGGGAACGACGACACGCGCATTCGCCGCCCCGTCGAGCGCGATCCAGCGAGCGTCGCCATTGGAACCGGCCATGCCCTGATCGTGGCAGGTCCGGTCGGCAATCACCCGATCCCAACAAGTCGGACCTTCTCAGGTGCGACCAGCCTTCTGAGCGCTCTCGTACTCGTCGTGCCTGTGGATCCAGAGCTGCCATCCCTCGTCGTCATCCTCGTCCCGGCCCTTCGGCGCGTGGTCGAGGAACGCGTAATACGGCATCAGGAACTCGACGCCGCGGCCCGTCGTCGCGTATGTCTGGTAGATGACCCCGTCCTGGATGCTGAAGGCGGTGAAACCGAACAGCTCGGTCAGGTAGCCGTAGATGTCGGTGCCGGATTCCTTGGCGTTGCGAAAGGCGACCGGCGGCAGCTGGTCGAGAATCGGCGCGATCGCCTCGCGCGTCTGCTCGGGGCTGCTGGAGAAACCGACGTCGGTGCTGAAGTCGCTCTCGTAGCTGGACGCCCAGGTGAACTCCCACCCCATCCGCTCGCGATAAGCCTCGAGCTTCTCGATCGGCGCTCCGGACACGGCGATCAGCGTTACGTCTCGCGCCTTCAGGTGCGGGATCAGGCTGTCGAACGTGTCGGCGATCGACGAGTTGACCGGGCACCCGGCCTCGTAGCTGGGACCGAACATGAAGTGGTAGATCAGAAGCTGGGAGCAGCCGTCGAACAGGTCCGCCAACGGTTGCGGCCCGCCCCTGGTCTCGAGCGTATAGCCGTTCTCGAGCCGCACCCATGGGAGCTCCTGTCGCTGTCGGGCCAGCTCGTCGCCCAGCCGGGTGTGATCCTTCTCGCGCGCAAGCAGCGCGGCGCGCTCGCTTTCCCACTCGTCGCGCGTGGCGATCCTGTGTGTCGTTGTCGTCGTGTTCATCGTTGTGGTCACCCCTCGAGTTACGCCGCGATTGGATCCGCCGCTACGAGCGCCGCGTTCTGGCGCTCCATGTCCTTCACGGGGCTCGTCTGCCAGCGCTCCGCGACGGGGGCTGACATCGGATCGGGGAAGATGTCGTCCTCACCCCGCTCCACTCCGTCCAGGGTGGCTCGCGCAACTTGCTGCGGCGGCGTCTTCGGGATCTCGAGCGCCCGCACCATGTCGGTGTCGATGGGGCCGGGCATCACGGCGTACACGCTCACTCCGCGGCTGGTGAGCAGCGCCCGAAGCGACTGGGTGAGCGACAGCGTTGCGGCCTTGGAGACCGAGTAGGCCGGGAGCACCGGCACCGCGGCCACGGCGCCGAGCGACACGATGTTGATCACGGCGCCACGGCTGCGCGCCAGCAACGGTAGGAACGCTTGAGTGACGTCGAGGGTCCCGTACAGGTTGACCGCCAGATGCCGCTCGAACGCCGAACGATCGCTCAAGTCATCCGGGACCGACACGCCGGCGTTGTTGATCAGGATGTCGAGAGAATCAACGCTGTCGACGGCCGCCTGGATCTGTGCCGGATCGGTGACGTCCAATATCACGGGCGTGACGCGCTCATCTCCGGCTACGGTCGGCTGGCGCGTGCCCGCGTAGACGCGCTCGGCGCCCCTGCGCAGCAGCTCCTCGACGAACGCCTGCCCCAGACCCCGATTTGCGCCCGTGATCAAGACGGACTTACCTGCGAATGTGGTTTGCATCAATCTGTCCTCCGAGTCGTGGTTGCGCTCGATGAGACACCGGCGTTGTTGGAAACGGACCGATCCATTTCGCGGATGACTGGTGTCCTTTAGGACAGGTGCACGTGATCGGTAAGCATTCAGAGCGGGCGCTGGTTCGCGCCCGGGCGGGCGATGAATCGGCGTTCCAGGAGCTGGTCGCGCCGTACCGGCGAGAGCTGCATTTGCACTGCTACCGGATCCTCGGATCGCTGCAGGACGCCGAGGACATCGTGCAGGAGACGCTGCTGGCGGCCTGGCGCGGACTTGCTGGGTTCGAGGAACGCGCCTCCCTTCGCGCCTGGCTGTATCGGATCGCGACCAACCGCTGCCTGAATCTGCTCCGCGACCGCAAGCGCCGACCACAGGAGGTTCCGACGATGGCGCAGCCGCCCACGCCGACCCGGATGGCCGAGCCGATGTGGCTTGACCCCTACCCCGACGCGCTGCTGGACGAGATCGCGGACACCGCGCCGGGGCCGGCGTCGCGCTATGAGACCAGAGAGTCCGTCGGACTTGCGTTCGCGGCCGCGCTACAACACCTGCCGCCGCGCCAGCGCGCCGCGCTAGTGCTCCGGGAGGTCCTCGGCTTTCAAGCGTCCGAAGTCGCCGCGATGCTCGACACGACCGAGACTTCCGTGAAGAGCGCGCTGCAACGCGCGCGCGCGACACTGGACCAACGCGTACCGGTGGGAGGTCTCCAGCGCGCCCCGATGCCGGGCTCGTTGCTCGAGCGCGACGTCGTCGGACGGTTTGCGACCGCGGTCGAGCAGGGCGACACGAAGGCCGTCATCTCACTGCTCACCGACGACGCCTGGTTGACGATGCCGCCGCAGCCTTACGAGTATCAAGGGCCGCTGGCGATCGCCGGGTTCATCGTCGCCGAGCGCAGTGGGCGCCGCGACGCGAACCTCCGGCTCGTGCCGACCCGCGCCAACGGCCAGCCCGCGTTCGGGTGCTACCTGCCTGATCCTCAGGCCGCGGTGGTGCGCGCGTATGGCTTGATGGTGCTCGCGCTGGTTGACGAGAAGGTGTCGGCGATCACGTGGTTCGGTGAGCGCAGCCTGCTGGCGCAGTTCGGCTTGCCGCGGACGCTGCCGCGATAGGGCAGCTACGAATCGTCCTCCGGAGTCGGCGCGCCTGCTACCAGTGCAGCACGAGCCCTAGGCTAACCGGCCGGGCTACGTCGGCTCATACGTCCCGAAGTTCCACTGGTTGCCCTCGAGGTCGCGGACGGCGAACTCGCGGGAGCCGTACTCCTGGTCGGTCAGTTCCATCGTGACCTCGGCGCCGGCCTTCGTGGCGCGGGCGTACAGCGCGTCCGGGTCGTCGCACGTCGCGTATATCCAGCCCTGTCCGACGCGACGGCCGTAGCGATCCTCGCGCGCGGTGCCGAACATGATCAGGTCGCTGCCCCAGCGCATTTCCGCGTGGGCAACCCCGCCTTTGTCGTCTTCGTAAAGCTCGACGGGTTCGAACCCGAAAGCGTCCTGCAGCCACTGGTGGGCGGCCTTTGCGTCCTTGTAACGGAGTGATGGGTAGAGCTTCATGCCGTCAGGGTCTCAAGCCGCGGCCGGCATGTCTTGAACAAATGGGAACTGGGTGGGCGTGCAGCCGACCAACTCGCGGAAGTCGCGGGTGAGGTGCGACTGGTCCGCGTAGCCGCCCGCGTACGCGATGTCGGCCAGGGGCTCTCCGGCGCGCACGCGCTGCGCCGCGTGCTCGATGCGAATCAAACGGGCGAGCGCCTTCGGCGGCAGCCCCACCGCCTCGCGGAAACGAGCGCTGAAATGGCGGCGGCTCCAGCCGATCTCTGCGGCGAGGCTCTCGATGCTCGCGGATCCTTTGGTGGCCCTAAGGCGGTTCACGGCATGGCGGATTTCTGGCGTCGTCGCGGGTTGCTCGGACAGCCGGGTGCTGAGGAGTCGCTGGGCGATCGCGTGGCGGTCGTTGGCGTCTTTGGCGTCCGCCAGGCGCGCTTGTAGCTCTGTTGCAAACGCGCCTCCTAGGGCGTCTTGGAGGGGCACGAGCCGATTCGCGAGCTCGGTTCCGGGGACGCCCAGCAGGCGGCGCGCTTCGATCAGGTCGAGGTAGAGCTGGTAGCCGGCCTGCTCGCCGTAGTGGCCGGTGAGCGTGGGTCGGTCCCACACCCCGGCGACGAACGAGCCGGTGGCACGGCCGTCGATCTCCATGTCCGGGCCGAGGCTGACGATCAAGACGACGCCCGCCAGCGGACTTTCGAGCCGCCTCAGCGGCGCTGCGGCACGCTCGTGAAAGTCCGCGACCCGGTGGACCACGCCGCGAAGCTCCGGTGCGGGCTGGAACTCTTCGACCCTGAGACCCACGCTGCGAGCATAGAGCCGCGGGTGTCAGCCCTCCACTCGTCCGCGATCAGAGCCAGTTCTCGAGGAGCGGCTCTGATTCGACGGAACTCTGGATCGCGGCGAGCGGCTGGCTGCGCAGCTCGCGCTTAGTGGTGGCGTACGTGTCAGGTGCGAACGCCGCGGCCTCGCTCGCGAGCTCGAGCGCCCGCGGGAGGACTTGGTCGGGCGCGAGCGCGGCGTCAAACACCCCTAGCCTGACCGCCTCGGTGCCATCGATCAACTCGTTGCCCAGCACCAGTCTTCGAGCTGTGTGCGACGGCAGCTCTGCACGCACGACACCGATGGCAGCCTGCGGATACGGCACCCCAACCTTGATCTCGGTGAGTCCGTAGCGTCCCTCGAGCGACGCGATCCGCAGATCGGCGCACAGCGCCAACACCAGTCCGCCGGCGATGGCGTGTCCCGTCACTGCGGCGATGACGGGACAGGAAAGTCCATACGTCGCGAGCACCATCCTGTTGATGCCGGTGACCATCCTGCGCTGCTCGTCCGGTCCGTAGGTCGGCACTGCCTTCAGGTCGACGCCGGCCGAGAAGAAGCCGGCGCGGCCGGCGATCACCAGGGCCTTTGGTACGCCCGCCGCCAATTGCTCGAGTACGGCCACAAGCTCATCCAACAGCTCGAGACTCATTGCGTTCGCAGGCGGACGGTCGACGCGGACCACGGTGACCCCGTCGCTGGTCTCCACCGATACGAACATGCGGCGAAGCCTACGTCGCGGGAGGGCCTGCGACAGCCGTGGCCTGGCTGTCGATCGCCGCCTCGGCGTCGACCGGCGTGGACGCTTTGAACCGGGCGGCTGACTCTGGATCGTGGGAGGGCAGGTAGACGGTCCGATGCTGGGCGCAGTGGTCGAGGACCGTTTCCAGCGTCGCGACGTGGACCTTTGTGTCCGGGGCGACTGCATCGGAGCGTCGCGCGTGAAGCTGCTCGAGCGTGTCCGTCACGTCACCCGCGAGCATCACGTGCCGATCCGCGTCATCGACGCAGATCACGGAGATGTGGCCGGGCGTGTGGCCGGGGGTGTCGACGGCGACGATGCGCCCGTCATCGCTGAGCGGACGGCTTCGCAGGAACGCGCCAAACGGCCCACCGTCGAGCACGAACGGCTCGGGGTCGAATCCAGGCGGCAGGGGCTGACGCAAAAGGCGGCGCATCACCCGGGGCATCGGCGTGTGCAGGAACTCGAGTTCCTTCTCATTGATGAGGACTCGGCCGCGTACGTGCACGAGCCCATCGATGTGGTCGCCGTGGGCGTGGGTGATCACGACCTCCGAGACGTCGTCGACGTTGAGGCCGGCGGCGGCCATCACGGCGGGAAGCTCGTCGTCGCGCGTGACGTCCGGTCGCGCGAACGGCACGTTTCCGGCGTCCGCCGTCTCGCCGGTGTCGACGAGCCGCAGCGTGCCCTCGTGCTCAATCGCCCAGCAGTGGATCGGCAGCGGGTCTGAGAACGGGCCCGGCGTGAAGAGGTCGAGCTGACGTCGCCGTCCGGGGCTTGGGAACAGGAAGCTGTGCTTGACGCGGATTGATCCGGTGCTAAGGGCGTGGATCTTCATGCTGTGTGCTCTCCTCGGGGTCGGGGCGACCGGTGCCTTCGGTGAGACCTCGAGCGGGGCGGCGCTCATTCAGAGCGCCTGACGACCCGCGGGCGCAGATCCTTCCAGCGGTAGGCGTGTGGCCCTAGGCGAGGTGCCAGGTTCGGCCGCCGTCCTTGGACACGTATCGCGATGTGCTGCCGCCGCTCGGCGATCCGACAAACGCGGTGATGTGGCCTTGGATATCACGCACGACCGCGACCGGCACGCCAGTCGTAAACAGCGCGCTGTACCAGTGCTTGCCGCCGTCATTGGTCGCGTCGATCACCTGGCCTCCGCCCCATGCGAACACCGTCTTGCGGCTCACGGCGCCGATGAACGAAACGGAGAGCGGTGCCTGCGCGGCGTTCAGGTGTAGCGCCGGCCCATAGGTCTTCCACGTCTTGCCGCCGTCGGCGGTCGCGACCGCATACTGCGCGCTGCCCACAGACGCCAGCGCGAATCCGTGCTTGGCGTCAGTGAACACGCGCTGCCCAGATACGGCGGCCGCGCGTACCGAACTGCCAGTGGCAAGCGTGCCTTTTCTGCGCGTGATCGGCGTCGCCGTGACGGTCTTAGGCGGCTTAGCCGCTGCTGTGGTGCGCGCCGCCGCGCCGGAAACCCCGATGCTGCCCAATCCGACAACAACGACGGCGACGACAAATGCCGCGACCAGCTTTCGCGGAGAAACGACAGATCGCATGTGACCTCCTCTGGGCCGTGCCCCACGTGGTGGCCGGAGTGTGGCACAGGGTGCTCCCGTGTCCACGGTCTTTCGGCCAGTTGCTCGTTCGTACAAACGGGTCCGGCGCGTCAGTGTTCCGGGTTCACGACGTGAAACTCAATCCGGTAGACGAGCGTGTCATCGCCGATCGGCCCGGCGTGCGCTGCCCGCCTGCGCAGCGTCTCCCGATCCGGCTCGCCCGCTCGGCGAACGTCGCGCCCGGTGATCGCCGAGAACGGAACCACCTCGATCGCTTCGATTTCGATCGCACCGGGACCGACGCGGTAGCGGCCGCCCGCCTTGACCCGTGGCTGCTTCCACAGTCGGACCGAGAGCGTGATGTCCCCGGCCAGGACATCGGTGCGTAGTTCACGGCTGAACTCCACAATCGAGACGCTAGCTCGATGGCGGATCAAAGCGACGTTCGCTACGGGCGCACACATGGGCGGGCCGTGATCCTTCGCGGTCGGCGCGTGGCCAGCGCGCTCCCCAACATCCGATCCGGTCATGCTCAGACCACCTCGGCGCGGCGAGGTCAGCCACACCATCACGGTCCGAGTGGACGACGTCGACGCTCACTACCGGCGCGCTCCCGAGACAGGAGCTCGGATCCTTCGGCCTCGGACGACTTTGCATCAGCCTACCGCCAGCGGGGCGAAGATCCTCGTGCTGTCAGTGAACGACGCTTCGGTCTTCTACTCGCCTCGGCTCGTGTGGCAGCTGGTCGGCGACCCGTTGGCTGACCGAGGCGCCTTCCGTTCGTCGTTATGACGCCCGACGGCCACCGCGCGAGTAGCACGCGAAGCCAACGAGCGCGTCTCACTGGGTTCGGATGGCCGGGGCTCATCGCGAACTTCATCTGACAACGCGTCAGAGACGACGGCATCGACGGGCCGCTCCGACCGCAGATTCGAACCCCCGTGTTCGGTGGTGGATCGCATCCGAGCCGGCGGACAAAGGGAACAGCTCGGCTCGGCTACGCCCGCCCGGGACGCTGTTTGGACGCCTCCGGCGCCCTGACCCGGCGCCTTGTCGCGGTGTCTTGGAGGGTGACGGCGAGCTTTTCCAGCAGGCGTGCTAGGTCACTTCGCTCACTTGCGTTCAGGTCCCGCAGGAGCCGTTCCTCGTTATCAATGTGCTCGGGCAGGACGGCATCGACGAGGCGGCGCCCGTCTGGGGTAAGTGTCACGGCGCGCAGGCGCCGGTCGCGTGTTTCGGCCTCGCGGCGGACGAGCCCCCGGTTCTCAAGGCCGGCGAGGCGCTTGGTCATTCCGCCGCTCGACAGGAGAAGCGCTTTTCGCAGCGATGTCGGCGTGAGACGATATGGCGCGCCCGACCGCCGGAGCGCGGCGAGCACGTCGAACTCGCCACCCGTGAGGCCGTACTCGGCGAAGACCAAGTCGAGCTCGGGCTCGAGGAGCTGCGCGAGGCGCGAGATCCGGCCGATGACGGCGAACGCTGATCTGTCGAGCGCCGGGGTCTCGGCAGCCCACTGCTCGACAACTTCCTGGATGTGGTCTGTGCGCGCCAGGCCGAACATGATACTCTCCAGATCGCTTTCTAGAAACCTTTCTGGAGACCAACTTGAGCGTCGCCTACGCTGCCATTGCCGGGTTTGCCTTCGGGGCGCTGAGCGTCGCCGTGCGAGCTGGGCTCAGCGGCCCCGACAACCCTGAGCTCGCCGCCTTCGCTGCGACCGCATTCGCGGCGGCGCTCTGCGCGACGGTCGGAGTGGTCGGTCAGCCGGCAGGCGGCATCAGAGTCGGAACGCTGTGGCCATACCTCATTGCTGGCGGGCTGGCGCCCGGCGTGTCGCAGATCTGCCTGACGTTCGCCGTCCGCTCCGCCGGTGCTGCGCGGACTGCCATCGTGATGGGGTCAGCGCCGATGCTGTCGGTGGTGATTGCGTTCACCGCGCTCGCGGAGCCGATTCGGCCGCACTTGCTCGCCGGAACGTTCGCGATCGTCGTGGGGGCATCCGTCCTTGCATTCGAGCGCGGCCGGAAGCAGCGGTCTCATCTGCGCGGAGCTCTGCTCGCCGGTATCTGCGCGGTGTTGTTCGCGGTCCGCGACAACCTCCTGCGATCGCTGGCCACCGGGGAACACGCCGCACCGTTCGCGGAAGCGACCGCCATACTCACCGGAGCGACCGCCGTAATCGGTCTATACATTCTCTGCGTCAGGCCGACCATAGCCCCCGCTCAGATCGGCCGCACGTTCGTCCGGTTTGCGCCCGCGGGTACCGCGTTGGCGGTCGGATATAGCTCTCTCCTAACCGCATTCGCTCAAGGCCGGGTGAGCGTTGTCTCGCCGCTGAACGCGACCGGGGCACTCTGGGCGGTCGCGCTCGCCGCGCTGACGTTCCGACGCACCGAACAGATCGGCCGCTCCACGCTCGCGGCAGCGATCCTGATCGTGATCGGCGGAGTCACGATCGGCGCCAGCGGCTGAGCCTGACGACGCGCCCTGGATGGCTCCCAGGGCACGACCGCGGAGCTGCCGTGCGGGTCGTGATCGCCGAAGACCGAGTACTGCTGCCCGGCGTGTCGAGGGGCAGCGCGGGGCGGGTACCATATTCCAGGACTCGTAGTTGCTCATGGGGCAGCATGTGCTTCGGCCTTGATCTCGGTTTCGCTTCGACGGTTCCGTCGGTCGGGCGGTCGTTTGCGCACCAGCGGGTGAGGACGCGTCATCCAGCACTCCTGCGGTGCGCGCACGGGTGTGGGTCGGGACGCGGGGTCGGCTCGGTCTATAGCAACGGCTTTGTATTGCGGCCCGAGCCGCGTGGTTCACAAGGACTGCTAACGCCGCCGGCCGAAGGGAAGGCTCAAGTTGCTTGATCGGCGAGGTGCCCGGGCCGGCGAGGTGGCGGGGTCGGCGAACCGAAGGGTCATCGCGGCCGTACCACTTGTGATAAGCAAAACGCTTCTTAAGAGGAGGTCCTCGTCATGTCTCCGACGTCGGGATCTGAATCGGATGCTGTGGCCCGTGAGCCTACGGTAGAGCCATCACCGGCCTCCGCGGGGACCGTTGACCCGAACGCCGTCTATGCGCTAGGCAGCAGCAGCGGGGAGAGTGCCCGGTTGCAGCGTCAGGCTGAGGAGCTCCTGCCAGATAGCACGGTGCTCCTTGACCGGGTTGGCATGCGCCCCGGCGACTGCGCGATCGATGTAGGTTGCGGACCGCGGGGGGTCATCGATCTGCTGGCCGAGCGGGTGACGTCGGGCGGTCGAGTCGTCGGGCTTGACGCCGACCCGGCGCACGTGGCGATGGCGTCTGCATTTGTCGCGAGCCGGGGCTTGAGCAATGTCGAGGTCGTGTGCGGCGACGCGCGACACACCGACCTTGAGTCGGGCTGTTTCGATCTGGTTCATGGTCGGACATTGCTGATCACAGTGCCGGAGCCGGCAGAGGTCCTTCGGGAGATGGTCCGGCTCGCGCGGCCCGGAGGGTGGGTGGTTGGCCTTGAGCCTGACACTCAGGCAGCGATCTGCTACCCGCCACATCCTGCATTCGATCGACTCTGCGAGATCTTCAGCATGGCGTTCTCGCGCAACGGAGCCGACCCGCATTTCGGCCGCCGGATGGCCGCGCTCTATCGCCAGGCGGGGCTCCGCGACGTCACTGTGGAGGGTCGGGCGGGGGTGTATCCGGCTGGACACTCGCGTCGAACGATCCGCGCTGACCTCGTGCGCAGCATGCGCCCGCAGATCATGGAGCTTGGACTGGCCGACGAACAAGAACTCGACGAGCTTGACGCCGCGGCGCGCAAGCACTTCGAGGACCCCGAAGTGCTCGTGATGCCATCGTTAAATTTTCTCGCCTGGGGTCGAAAGCCGACGTCCGGGTGACTGGCAACCTCCCCAATCGCGAAGCAAAGCGCTAATCCCCTCCAGTCGCGGCTTCGGACTCCTTCCACAGCACTCACCTAGCGGGCGCCGGGACGTCGCGAGAGTTCCGGAAGTCGACGACTTAAGTGGCGGGGCTGGACATATATCGATGTTCGATATATAGTGGGCGATATGAAGAAACGACGCGCGATGCAGGAGGCAAGCTTTCTCATCCTCACCGCGCTGGCAGGCGGCAGCCAGCACGGCTACGGCATCGTCACCGACGTCGCGCAGATCTCAGGCGGGCGGGTCGAGCTGAAGGCCGGGACCCTGTACGCGGCTCTCGACCGGCTCACCGCCGACGGGCTCATCGAGCCCGATCGCGAGGAGATCGTCGACAGCCGTCTGCGCCGCTACTACCGGATCACCCGCGAGGGCGCGGAGCGGCTCGCCGAGGAGGCGGACCGCATGCGCGCCAACGCGCACGCCGCTCTCATACGCCTACGTCCAGGGGTCGCGATCTCATGACCGAACACAGTCCGCTCGAACGCCGCTACCGCCGGTGGCTGGCCCTGTATCCGAAGTCCTTTCGTGCTGAACGCGAGGACGAGATGGTCGCTGTTCTGATGCAGGGCGCGGACCCCGGCCAGACCCGTCCCCGCGCCCGGGAGGCGGCCGATCTCGTCACCCACGGCCTGCGCCGACGCGCGCGCACATCACGCTTGCCGAGCAACTGGGAGCGCGCCCACGCGAACGTCATGTTCCCGGTGCGCATCATCATCGCGCTCTGGCTCTGCTTCATCAGCGCCATGCTCATCGGCTACCACCGCGGCGAGCTGTGGCTGTTGCTGCTCGTCCCGGCGATCCTGCTGCACCTCTACATCGCCTATCGCATCCGTCCAAGCGCGATCCCCCGATAGCGAGGACCGCAACGGCCACGTAGCGCGAACGCGGTGCCGACCTCGAGCCGCGAGGGCCGACTTTCGACGAGGGCGCGCACAGCTCGACCGCTGGCGGCATGCCGGGCCCTCGGCCCCGGGATGCTCAAGCCACATCCGGATGAGCGGGCCACGAAGACTGCGTCAGGTTCTGGACCTGGATTGCGGCGAAGGCTGCTGTTTTCGACTCCGCCGTGACGGAGCAGAAGCGCGAGACCAGCTCAGCGTCCCCCGGCGACCCGTAGCGTGGTTGCGGTGATGTATGCCGCCGCGTCGCTCATTAACCAGGCAACGGCCTCGGCGACTTCGGTCGTACGGCCGGCGCGGCCGAGTGGGATATCTGGCGCCATCCGCGCGATCCTGTCCGGGTCGCCTGTGCGGGCGTGCAGATCGGTGTCGATAAGGCCGGGAGCGACGCCGACGACCCGGATGCCCTGATCGGCCACCTCCAGACCCAGCCCGCGAGTCAGGGTGTCCACGCCGGCCTTCGCAGCCGCGTAATGGACGTACTCGCCTGGTGACCCGATCGTCGCCGCTCCCGAGGACACGTTGACGATAACGCCACCGGCACCGCCATAGGAGGTAGACAGAGCCCGAACAGCGGCCCGCGCGACCAGCACGGCAGCCGTCAGGTTGATCTCGATCGTGCGGCGGATCTCGGCGGGGGACGTCTGCGCGAGCGATGCGTAGCGATATGTCGCACCGGCGTTATTCACGACGCCGGTGAGCCGCTCAGCGGCCGCAAACACTGTCGCAATGCCGTCGTCGGTAGTCAGATCGGCGGCGACGGTCGCACAGGCAATGCCGTGCGCGCGCGCCGTCTCGGCCGTCGACGCCGCCGCTGCCGCGTCCGCGCGATAGCCCAAGACCAAGTCGTGCCCCGCGGCGGCCAGTCGCAGAGCAATGGCAGCGCCGATGCCACGTGTGCCGCCCGTGATGAGGGTGACCGGCATGCGACACACCCTAAGCCGTCGGACTTGGCCACGACACCAGCATCGCAGTGCTCGATCGCCGTGGCTGAACGCTCACTCCTCGTCTGTCGCCTCTGCGGCCGCGCTCGGGGTACTTCTGCCGCGCGCGTCGAACGACCACGAGAAGATGTGCGACGTCGCAGCCGTGGTGCCCGTTTCGTGGGAAGGGAGGTCTCGCGACCTGGGTCGGTGTAAGTTGGACACGCCGGGCCAGCGGGCGCCTGGGGCGGGGAACGCGGGCGGTCATTCCAGCCACTCAGTGACGAACGTGGGGTTCGCGTGGATGCAGACGAGGTTCGCGCGCGTGGGACCGTGGTTGATGAACTTGTGCGGGGTCTCGGGTGGGACGATCACGATCTCGCCAGGCCCGGCCTCGAGCTGCTGATCGCCGGCCTGGAAGGTGAGGTTGCCAGCGATCACCACCCAGGTCTCGTCGTAGGGGTGCTTGTGGAGCCGTGGCCCACGTCCGGGCTGTGAGTGGTCGAGGATCACCGAAATCGTCGCTCCGTGGTCTTCGCCCTTGAGGTTGCCGCTTGGGAGAGCGCTGGTCTTGATCACTGGCACGTCTCGTTCTCCTTGCGCGTAGTCGATGACTCAGCTCGTTTCCGCATTGTCGCCGTTGCGGCTATAGGTTCCACACTCGGGTGGAGCAGCAGCGCCAGACCATTGGCGCTCCCGGCGGCCCAGCCCTGCACCCATGACGGCACGAGCATCTTTGAAGCCAGCGACGGCGGTTCGGAACGCGCGCTTAGCGATGCTCGGCGGCGATCTCGGGCTCGCAGCTGGCGAATTGCGGGAGCTGGCGGAGTACCTCGCTCACACCTGCTTCCCCGAGATCGCGTTAGCTCAGGGCAACGGCGGCGCCCGGCTTTCGCTCGGCCGGGCGGTCGCCGGCCGAGGCGGCGGCGCGTCAGCCGAGCGAGGTTTGGACGTCGGCGCTTCGAGGCCGACAGACGCTCGGACGCGGTGCGTGACCGCGTCCGAGACGACTTCCGGGAGGTGAGGCAGGGGTGGCGACGACCGACGCTCTTCGCGGCGGGCGAGCGGCACACAAGTCCGCTCGACCTCTCCGCTCTCGAGCGCCTGATTCAGCAGCCCTCGTAGGCCAGCTCGCCGGCCCGCGCCGTCGCCGCGGCCGCGCGCTTCTCGGACTGCACGACCACCGCGGCGACCACGATCGCGGCGGCGACGAGGCCAGCGGCGATCAGGAACGCCAGGTGGTAGCCGCTGGTCAGCGCCTGCGCATGCGCCGTGCCGGTGTGCGCCAGGTGGTTGCTGCGCGAGGCGGACACCGTCGCCAGGACCGCCAGGCCCAGCGCCCCGCCGACCTGCGCGGCGGTGTTGACCAGGCCCGAGGCCAGGCCGGCGTCGCTCGGCGTCGCGCCCGACATCGCCAGCCCCATCAGGGCGGGGAAGCAGAGGCCCACGCCGGTGCCGGTCAGCAGCAGCGCCGGCAGAACGTCGCGCACATAGGAGCCGTCGACCGGCGTCTGGGCGAACAGCACCATGCCGGCGACCATCAGGCCCAGCCCCGGGAACTGCATCGTGCGGGCGCCGAACCGCTGGATCAGCTTCTCCGAGTAGCGCAGCGACAGAGTGCCCATCACAATCGTCACAGGCAGGAACGCCAACCCGATCTGCAGCGCGTCGTAGCCGAGCACCCGCTGCAGGTAGAGCGAGCCGAGGAAGAACATCCCGAACATCCCGGCCACGGTGAGCACCTGTATGAGGTTCGCGCCGGTCACGTTGCGCGAGCGGAAGATCCGTAGCGGCATCAGCGGCGTGGCGGCCTTCACCTCGTGGGCAACGAATGCGGCCAGCAGGGCGATCGAGACGGGGCCGAGGATGAGCGTCGTCGACGCGCCCCAGCCGTCCTCGGCCGCGGGCTTGACGATCGTATAGACGCCGACCATCAGCGCGCCCGTGATGAGCGCGGCGCCCGGCAGGTCGGCGCCCTCGCTCAGGCCGATGCCCTCGTCGGCGGTCAGCAGCCGGCGGCCGATTATTGCCGTCGCGATGCCGATCGGGATGTTGATGAAGAAGATCCAGTGCCAGTCGATCGCCTGGGTAAGCAGGCCGCCGGCAAGCAGGCCGACAGAGCCGCCTGCCGAGGCGACGAACGCGTAGACGCCGATCGCCTTCGCCTGCTCCCGGGGCTCCGGGAATATCGTCACGATCATGCCGAGGATGACGGCCGAGGTCATCGCGCCGCCGATGCCCTGCACGAACCGCGCCGCGACCAGCCACACCTCGCTCTGCGCCAGGCCGCACAGCGCCGAGGCGCCAGTGAACAGCGCGAGCCCGGCCAGGAAGATGGTCCGGCGACCAAGCAGGTCACCCAGGCGCCCGGCGAGGAGCAGCAGCCCGCCGAACGAGATCAGGTACCCGTTCACGACCCACGCGAGGCTGGACGTTGAGAACCCGAGGTCGTTCTGGATGGACGGAAGAGCGACGTTCACGACGGTGACGTCGAGGACGATCATCAGCATCCCCATGCAGAGGACGTAGAGAGCGATCCAGCGGGAACGGTCGGCGGTCATGTCGGTCCTTCCTTCGGCATTTGAACTTTCAGACCGGAGTCGGAGCCAGACCTCAGCGCTCGACATGTCGATTAAGAGAAATCGGCTCCGATCTCACCTCGAACCCCCGAAAGGAGCAACGTCGTGAAGTACATGCTGCTGATCCACCACAACCCCAACTTCATGGACGACCCACCGGAGCCGATGGAACAGATCGGGGCCGAGGTCGGGCGCCTGATCGACGAGCTGACGGCCTCGGGCGAATGGGTCGGAGGCGAAGGCCTAGCCGACGTCTCGCAGTCGAAGG
>Ga0207693_10002718_pt1 | contig 15333 bp, 16 predicted proteins | sample LARL81metaG_FD_184347 | JGI IMG/M metagenome (GOLD analysis project Ga0207693, IMG submission 184347) | Corn, switchgrass and miscanthus rhizosphere microbial communities from Kellogg Biological Station, Michigan, USA - LAR L8-1 metaG... | ecosystem: Host-associated > Plants > Roots >...
GCTCGCCGAGCAGGAACGGGAGCACGTAGTAGCCGTACTGGCGCTTGGGCGCCGGCGTGTAGATCTCGATCCGGTAGCGGAACTGAAACAGCCGCTCGGTGCGCTGGCGAAACCAGATCAACGAGTCAAACGGCGACAGCAGCGCGCGGGCCTCGATCCGCCGCGGCGCGCGCGAGTCCGGCCACAGATATGCGGGCGCAATCCAGCCCTCGACGCTCACTTCAAGCAGCTCCCCGGCCCCGACGAGCTCGGCTACCCGAGCCTTCGAGTCGGCGCGCGGGAGCCTGAAGTAATCGCCGATGTCGGGCTCGGTGGCGACGCCGAGCGCCCGGGCCGCGACGCGCACGAGCTCGCGCTGTGCGTCGGCGGCGCTCAACGTCGGGCGCTCGAGGATCTCCGCGGGCAGGACACGGTCGATCGTGTCGTACAGCCGCTCGAAGTTCACGCGCCGCGCGGCGCCGACCTGACCGGTGAAGAACAGGTGCTCGAGCGCGACCTTGCCCTCGTGCCAGTTCCACATGCGCCCGTCCACGGGCGGCGGCCGCACGGCCCCGGTGTCGCGTGCGCGGATCGGTCCCTGCTCTGCAACGAGTGCCAGCGTCTCGGCCACGAGCTCGGGCCGCTCGCGGATGATCCGCGAGATCGACCCCCAGGCCTCTTGGTCGACGTCGGCCATCCGCCAGCGGAACAGCGGATGCAGATCAACGGGGATGAGCGACGCCTCATGCGCCCAGTACTCCACCAGCCGGCGGTCGATCCTGCCGTTGCCGTGACCGGCGATGCGGTCGAGGATCGCGCGGTCATACGGCCCGAGCCGCGAGAACAGCGGCATGTAGTGCGCCCGGCTGAAGACGTTGACCGAGTCGAGCTGCAGCAGGCCGAGCTGCTTGACCAGCGCGGAGATCTGCCTGACGCCCGGGGGTCTGGCGGGGCGCGGTCTGTCGAAGCCCTGTGCCGCGAGCGCGATCCGCCGCGCCCGGGCCAGGCTCAGGCTAGTGCTTCCCAGCGAACCCGCTACTTTGCCCGTCCGCGCTTTCGCCGCTTGCGCTCAGCCGGGCTGAGCTTGCGCGCCTTGGGCTTGGCCTTCGATCCTGCGCGACCGCCCTCGCCCGCGGTGGCGGCGGCGGCGCGGTGGCGGATTGGCGCTCGGCGACGAGCGTCGTACCAGATGAAGAACGAGATCCCCCCGATCAGCACGAGCGCGCCGATCGCGATCACGATCGCGTTGGTGCCGCTGAGGCTGCTGCTCCCCGACGTTTGGGTCTGAGTCGGCGTAATCACCGTCGGCGTCGCCGTAGTGGTCGGCGCCGGTGTCGGCTGCAGCGGCGACAGCGGGTTGGTGGTCTGGCCCAGCGCGGCCGCCGGAAGGGCCAGCGCGGCGCTCACAAGCGCCGGCGCGACAGCCAAGCGGACCAAGGACCTCAACGCCCCTACTCCGCGGCGAGAGGCTGCTCCATCGCGGGAGTCTCGGGCGCGTCGACGTAGGGGTGCTCGTCGGCGACATCCTCCTCGTGGTACACGCTCTCGGCGTTGACCGCCCAGATGTCGTGGTGCGTGCCGAGCAGGATGTTGTCGACCGCCCGCATCGCGGTGAGCATCGAATGGTCGGAGTTGTTGTACCGGTGAAGGCCGTTGCGTCCCACCTGCTGCAGGTTCGAGATGCCCTCAAGCCAGCCGCGAATCGTGGCAACGCGCTCGCCGTACTCGGCGTCGTACATCGGGTAAGCCTTGTGGACGCGCACCGCGAAGCCGAACTTGACGCTCGTGGCCTTAGCGAGCCCGAGCTGCTGGATCTCGCGCGTCGCCAGCGCGACGAGGTCGTCGTCGGCCATGTTCCAAAGATGGTCGCCCTCAAAGCAGAAGTACTCCATCCCGATCGAGGCATCGCGGTCATTGGGGACCATCCACGGGCTCCAGGAGCGGAAGTTCTGGATGCGCCCGACGGTGACGCTGGGATCGTGGATGTAGATCCAGTTGTCCGGGAACAGATTCTCGTTCTCGATCACCAGCGCAACGGTCAGGAAGTCGCGGTAGCGCAGGCCGCGCGCCGCATCCCGGACCTCGCCGGGCGCGTCGGGCTCGGAGATCCCGACGGTGCTGCGCAGCGGCAGCGACGAGATCACGTACGACGGCGTGAGCGTCTCACCGCCCGCGACGACCTCGGTCACGCGGCCGTCGGCGTCCATTCGCAGACGCGTGACCGGAGCGTTCAGCCGCACCTCGCCGCCCTTTTCGCGGATGTCGTTGGTCATCTGCTCCCACATCTGGCCCGGGCCGTAGCGGGGGTAGTTGAACTCTGAGATCAGCGACTTGATCTTGTTGCCCCGGTTGCCGAAGAACGCGGACCTGGCCGCGGCGAAGAACGACAGGCCCTTGATCCGCTGAGCGGCCCACTCCGAGCGGATCTCCGACGTCGACACTCCCCACACCTTCTCGGTGTAGGACTTGAAGAACTGGTTGAACAGCCAATAGCCGAAGCGGTTGGTGACCCACTGCTCAAATGTGTCCTCGCGGCCCTTCGGCTTGACCGCCGCGTACAGGTAGGAGACCAGCGCCTTGGTGAGGTCGACAGGTCCCAGCTTCTTGATCACGTCCATGCCCTGCAGCGGGTACTCCAGGAACTTGTTGTTCCAGTAGATGCGCGACTGCCGCGGGCGGCGGAGGAACTCCTCCTTCATGATCTCGTGCCAGAGGTCGTCGACCTCCTTGACCTTGGTGAAGAAGCGGTGGCCGCCGAGGTCGAAGCGGTAGCCGTCGCGCACCTCGGTACGCGCGATCCCGCCGACCTGGTCGGTGGACTCGAGCACGATCACGGGCTTGCCCTGCTTGGCGAGCAGGTAGCCGGCGGTCAGCCCCGCCGGGCCGCCGCCGAGGACGACAACCGGCCGCTCGGGCGTGATGTCGGAGCCGCCGGAGGCGGTGTTCTGGGTCTGTTCGGTCATGCGGAGATCAGGAGACCTTCTGGTAGAGCACAGCGCTGTCTGCGACACAGCATGCGCCTCGGTAGTTGTGGGGGGCCACAGCCACCACGCGCAGGCTCTTGTCGCCGGCGAGCAGCGCGCCCCATTGCGCGGCGCGTCTTCGCACCAGTCGTGTCCACGGCGCCTTCCAGTTCTGCGCCCCCTCAGTCAGCGGGCGCACGTACAGGATCTGCTGGCCGGGCTTGAGGCTAGCAAGCAGCGGTGCGAGCGTCGCCTGCGGGTTGGCGTCCTGCAGGCGGTTGAGCGCGTTGATCCAGTTGAAATACGTTGGATCGGTCACCGGCCCGATCGTGTTCGCATATCGAAGGTTGGGCCGCAGGTAGTACCAAGTCAGCGGGATCTGCTCGGGCTGAGCGGAAACCACCAGGTCACCGGCGTGCATGCGCGAACTCATCTCACCGCTTATGTCGCGCACATCTGACTTGTACGCGGGGGTGTACGACGACGGGTTGATCAGGAAGATCACCGAGAACACGATCGCGACGATCCCGACGACGCCGGCCCGCGAGCATCCGAACGCGGCCAGGAGCACGATCGCTCCGAGCACCGGCGCGAAGTACCGCGGCACCCACGCGGGGGTGATCTGCGAAGCGATCCAGGCCAGCAGGAGCGTGGCGAAGGGGATCGCGATCAGCGTCCACATCACGGTCGCCTCGCGGGTGCGGCGATGGGCGCGTGTGAACAACTCGGCGACGCCGATCGTCGCCGCGAGCAGCAGCGCGATCGACACGCGGTCGCCGCCCAGCAAGTTGCGCGATAGCTGCACGGGCGCGCCGAACTGCGGCGAGGAGTCCCACGGCGCCGCGGTGTGCTTGGCCTGATAGAGGAAGTTCGGCACCCAGGGCAGGTACAGGATCCCGGCGCCGATGAACGCCAACGCGGCGTCGCGCAGAAGCGCGCGCCGGTCGTCACTGCGCAGGTACACCGGGATCAGAGCGAACGCCGAGCCCAGCCAGAAGAACACGCCCCACGACTGCGTGTAGAGCATCAGCGCCAGCGAGATCGAGAACATGATCAGGTACTTGCGTCTGCCGAACACGAAGGCGTGGAGGAAGCCGGCGGTCGCAAACAGCCCGAGCAGCCCCATCAGCTCGTACATCCGCGTCTCCTGGGCGTACTGCGTCAGGAACGCGCTGAACGCGAGCAGCGTCGCCGCCATCATTCCCGCGCGACGGCCGAACAGGCTCCAGCCCGCCCAGAAGCCGACCGGGATCGTCAGCAGCCCGAACAGCAGCGACAGCGCGTGCGTCGCCGACTCGCTCGCTCCGAAGACCTGCATCCAGACGTGGAGCAGCATGTAGTACAGCGGCGGGTTGCCGTCGTGGCGCAGGATTCCGGGGATCGCCGACAGCGGGTGCGAGGCGATCCCGGTCGTGATCGCCTCGTCCATCCAGAACTGCCCGCTGAGGTAGCGCGTGCGCATGAACAGCGACGCGAGCATCAGGATCAGCAGGAAGCCGCCCATGCTGGCCCAGACGGGCAGCCGCTCGAACCACCGCGGGGTGCTTACGTCGACTTTGGGGACGGTGGGCCTGGGGCGGGCGACGGTGGTGGCCATCAGAGCGTCACGTTACCTGTGCAGTTGGAGTACACGCTGAAGGTTCGTACGTGGTCCACACGCTGAAAGTGCACGTTGGGCCAATCGGACAACATCGGAAGCGGGGTCGCGTTGCGCTGGGCCCGTGTACGGAAGATCACGTTGGGCGCCGGGGGCGCCGGGCCGCCGTTCGGCGGTGCCTCGATCTGCAGCGTGTGGACGCCCAGCGCCCAGGCGACCATCGGCACCTGGAAGCCCTCGGTCATGACCGAGCCGCAACGCAGCACGCGAGCCGGGCCGCCGACCTGCGCCACGGCCTTGGTGAGGTCCTCGCGCAGATGCGCCTGATAGACGAGCGCCTTGTGGATCTTGCGAATGTGGACGAGGCCGCCGATCCACTGCGGCAACAGCAAAAAGCACGCGCCGATCGCGCCCGCCACCGCCCACGTGCCGACACCGGAGGCCAATCGCCCGGACCCGGACCCGGCGCGCAAGCGGCGCGACAGCCAGTGGCTGAGCTCGATCGCGGCCCAGCCGAAGCCGACGCCACCGGCGATCTCGACGAGCGCGGCGCCGAGGATCAGATAGCGGTCGTTGCCCGAAAAGCCGATCTGCGTCATCACGGAGATCACGACCCACCAGCCGAAGCCGAGCGCGGCCGCGATCGCGATTCCGGCCATTGCCTGGCGACGGGGCGTCCGAAGCGCATCACGCCCACCCGCGCGGAAAGCGCGCCACAGCCCGATCGCGGCAGCCAGCCCCGCGAGGATCGCGACGCCCTTGGTTCGCGAGGGGACGGTCGGCCATGCGTGCTTGGCGAACTCGGTGCAGAACGGGCACTTCGCGAACGCGGCGCTGTTGGAGCGCGGCGTGTGGGCGCGAGTGACGCCCCGGAAGAAGTGGCCCGAACCCCAGTACTCCGGCAGGAACCACAGGATCGGGATCAGCGCGAACAGCGCGATCACCAGCTTGCGCGCACCCGGGTCCTTCCAGAACAGCCAGAGCCCGTACGGGCCCCAGAACAGCCAGATCTCGGGGCGATCGAGCGCGGCGGCGAAACCGACGGCGAAGGCCTGGCGATGGCACCCGTCGAGGTGTCTGTCCACCGCGATCAGCACGAGCGCGGTCATCAGCCCTTCGGAGTAGCCGAGCGCGCTGGATGTGATGAACCCGCCGGCGAACGTGAGCCCGAACGCGGCCACGAGCCCGGCCAGGATCCCCGGCCCGAGTGCGCTCGAGCGTGCGTCGTCCTCGTCGCCGCGCACGGCCAGCTGGCGGGTCAATCGCATGCACATCTTGAACACCATCGCGACGGCCATCAGGGCACCCGCCCGGCCGACCACCAGCCACAGATCGGGGGCGGCCTTCCCGAACAGCGAGAACACCGTCGTGAAGATCACCGGCAACGGCTTCCACGTGGGACCGCCGGTCGTCTGGAGGTCGACGTGTGCGATCTCGCGACCCCAGACGATCCACGACCAAGGGTCGTAGCTCGGGGTCGAGGGGATCAGCAGCGAAAGCGCCGCGATCGCCAGCGCCACGGCCCCCATCACCAGGTAGAGCCGTCCTGGAGTCACGCGTGCGGTCAGCGCCGGCCACGCCGCGCGGGCGTCGGCGCGTGCGGACGGTGCGGTCAGCTCTGCGCTAGGGACAGACAAGTGAAAGGGGGGTCGATTGCCGCGCTCGCGAGCCGATCGTGCGACGGCGGCACACGTACAGCAGCCCGCGCAGCAGAGCGCGGGCGTGCAGCGCGCATTCTATGACGATCGACTGTGGCATCCGCTTATGCCCGATTGCTAACCCTTGACACCCTTCGACAGACAGCTCTCGATCACCCCTAACTCCTTATCCGGAGCCTGATCGGGAAACAGCAGCGCGGCTCCGATCACCTCGGCGCCCGGGTCTTGACCGTGGATCTGGACTCCCTGCGCGGCGCCTTCGGTCGCGTCGAAGACGACGCGCGGGCTCGCGGGCTGCGCCCCGAGCAACAGCTCGTTGAGCCCGACCTGTTGCACGGGGATGTGCGCGTCGGTCAGGCATTCGATGCGGTTGGCCTTCGCGGTCGCCGGATTGTCGATCTTGCCGCGGTCGCCCGTCGCCGACTTGACGGCGGAGCCGCAAGCGGATGTGGCGAGTGCAATGAGGCAGACAGCGGCGGTGGCGACGCGCAGGCCTATGCGGCGCTTTGCACGGGGCATCCGGCGACAGGGTAGAGGATGATCCCGGGCGTGACTGCGTTTGCCGCTCTGTCGGGACCGCTGCCCAAGCTTGGTGTCGTGGTCGCGGCGGCGCTCGTGGCGCTGACGCTGCTGGCCGGCAACGACCGCCTCAAGGCCGGGGCGATGCTCGGCGCGCTGGCGCTCGCGCCGGTGCTGTTGTTGGCCGACATCTGGCACTCGCCGCAACTGCGCACCGTGCACCGCCACCCGCTGTACGGGCTTGTCGCCGCGCTGCTGGCCCTGGCCGTGGTCGCTGCGATCACGGTGGCGATCAGCCGGCGGCCAAGGCTGTTAGCGCCGCTCATCGTCCTTGCCGTTCCCTTCCGAATCCCGATCCAGGCCGGCGGGACGACGTCGAACCTGCTGGTGCCGCTGTACGTGGTCGTCGCGGCCGGAGCGCTCGCGTTCATTGTGCCTGCGCTTCGAGAGGACGAGCGGGCACCGGCTGCGCCGCTTCCCCGCCCCAGCCGCCGCGACCGCGACCGCGACGGGCAGCCGGACGCTCGGCCGGTGCGCAAGCGCCGCCGGCTCGGGCCGTGGATCGAGCGGCTGCTGGCGCTGTACGTGGTGCTGTACGGAATTCAGGCGGTGTACTCGCCCGACTTCGAGAAGGCGCTGCAGCAGATGGTGTTCTTCTACGTCCCGTTCGCGCTGATGTTCGCGCTCTTGCGCGGGATCGAATGGGACCGCCGGCTGATCCGCAGGTGCATGGAGCTCGTAGCCGCGCTCGCCGTGCTGTTCGCGATCGTCGGGTTCGTGGAGTACGCGACCAAGACGATCATCCTGAACCCGCGTCTCGTCGTCGCCAACGACCTGCACACGTACTTCACCGTCAACTCGGTGTTCTTCGACCCCGACATCTTCGGGAGGTTCCTGGCACTGGTGATGATCCTGCTCGCCGCGGTGCTGCTGTACAACCGCAACCAGCGTGAGCAGCTGGTCACGATCGGCGTGCTCGCGGTGCTTTGGGCCGGCCTGGTGCTGACGCTGTCGCGGTCGAGCCTCGGAGCTCTGCTGGTCGGGCTGGCGACGCTGGCGGCGATTCGCTGGCGCGTGTCGCGGGCCGTGATCACGGCGGTTGTGGTCGTTGCGATTGGCGCGATCGCGGTCGCGGTGTCGCCCAAGACGTTCGGCCTCAACCAGGGCCTCAACGGCGCCTCGAGTGGACGCGCGGGCCTGGTCTCGGGCGGCATCGACATGTTCAAGTCGCGCCCGCTCTGGGGTTATGGCTCGGCGGCGTTCGTGACCGAGTACCGCAAGCGCCACCCACACAGCTCGACGACGCTGGCGGCGTCGCACACGATCGCGATCACGATCGCCGCCGAGCAGGGCCTGATTGGCGAGCTCGCCTACATCGCGCTCGTGCTGGTCTCCCTCATCGTCCTGCTGCGCGGCACTCGGGGCGATCCCCCGCGGGCAGCGATCGCAGCGGCGTTCCTGGCGTTGGTGTTCCACACCCTGCTGTACGCGGACTTCCTTGAGGATCCGGTCACGTGGCTGCTGCTCGGCGTCGGCGCCGCACTCGCGGCGGCGGCTCGTGGAGCTGCGCGTCAGAGTCCGGAGACAGCGGTGGCGTCGCGCGCGAGCGTGACATCCGCGAGCACCGCCTGAGCCTCGGCCACCAACGCGTCGACCGACTCCTGAAACGGCGGCAGGTGGATTAGCAGGAGCCGCTCGCAGCCGGCCTGGGCGGCGACCTCGGCGGCCTGGTGCGCGGCGGAGTGGATGTCGGGATTGCGGACGGTGCCGCGCGTGAACCAGGCCTCGTGGGCGACCAGCCTGCTGCCCTGCGCAAACGCGGCCGAGTCCGGGTCAAACGCGGTGTCGGTGATCCACGTGAGGTCGTCGTCGAAGCGCATCGCCAGCGACGGGGCGGAGTGGCGGTCCTGCCTTCGCGTCGTGATCCGCATGCCGGCGAGCTCGAGCTCGCCGGCCGGCATGTCGCGAACCTGGATGTCCTGGGCCTCGAGCGGAACCGGGTGCAGCGGCTCGTGTGACACCGCGGACAGGACTGCCTCGGTGCTCGTGTCGTACAGAAGCCGGCCCGGACCCCATAGCGTCGTGTCGTCGCAGATGCCGAGCGCCGGCAGGTAGGCGAGGCCGGCGATGTGGTCGAGATGAAAGTGCGTGAGCAGGATGTGCAGGCGCGTGACGCCGGCCAGAACCGCCGGCTGCTCAATCAGCCGCGCGATGCCGGTCCCGGCGTCGATCATCACCGCCTCGTCGCCGTTGCGCAGCACTGCCGACGCCGTCTGGCGTCCGTAGGCGGGAAGCCAGCCGCCGGCTCCGAGGATCGTCAACATCTGGATCACAGGGTAATGCGGCCTATAGGCCGCGCCCACGGCGTGTTAAGAAGTGTTGCCGGCGGCTGTCACGAGCCGCAGCAGCAGGCCCCGAAGCTGCTCGCGCTCGGCCTCGTCGAGCGGTGCCAGCAGCTCGTCCTGGACCGCTTGGACAACCTCCCGGCCCTCAGACAGGGTCTCCCGGCCGGCGTCGGTGACGTGCAGCGCGTAGGCGCGCCGGTCGCTGGGGTGGGCGCGGCGCTCGACCAGGCCCTTGCGCTCGAGGTCGTCGATCGTCGCAACCATCGAGCTCGGATCCATCCCGGTGCGCTTGCAGAGGCCGTGCTGGGTGATCGGCGCGTCGGCCTCGAGGATGTTCAGCGTTCCCCACATTCGCGGCGTCAGGTCGAGCGCTTCTAGCCGCGCCGAGAAGCGCTTCTGAGCGATCGTCCCCATGCGGCTGAGGAGGAAGCCGACGTAACGCGTGAGCGCTTCCGGCACCGGGGGTGGCGCTACGGCTCCGTCCTTCATCTCAAATGCAGAGTGTAGCCGTGAAAAGATCGGGAACCTAAATAGTTTGTTGCATCAACAATGTGTTTGGACGGCCTGGCTCGCGCCGGCCCAAGTTGGCGCAAGAGGAAGGTCAGCACGTCGACCATTGTGGCTTGGGTTCTGAGCCAGATGGGTATCGAAATCTGTATGGGTCGCGGGCAGACTTTGAGCCATACGTTCCCCGCCGTCGCGGACTCCGTGCCTCGCGCGCGTGAGGCGCTGAGCACGTTCGCGCGGGACGCAGGCGCCAGCGCAGAGCAGCTCGACTCGATTCGCCTGGCGGTATCGGAGGCCGCGACGAACGTCGTGGTGCACGCCTACGAGGACGATCCCGGGCGGATGCTGCTCGACGCCGGGCTGTCGGCGGGCGAGCTGTGGGTGTTGATCGCCGATGACGGCCTGGGCATGCGGCCGCAGATCCAGAGCCCCGGCCTGGGATTCGGCCTCTCGCTGATGTCGCAGGTCTGCGACGAGTTCGAGATCGCCAAGCGATCGTCGGGCGGCCTCGAGGTGCGCATGCGGTTCGCGCTCAATCGCGGCGGGATGGAGTGGGGCGACGCTGCCGGCGGGTCGACGCTGAGCTTCGCCCAGACCGCCTGAACTGCCGCCCCGCTAGCCTTCCCCGCCTCATGTCTGTCACGGTCGTAGGCTCGATCGCGTTCGACGCGGTGAAGACACCGTTCGGCACCCGAGAGAAGATGCTCGGTGGCTCGGCGGTCCACTTCTCGCTGGCTGCGTCGTTCTTCGACATCGTCCATGTGGTCGGCCCCGTCGGCGACGACTTCGGCGAGGACGAGTACGACGTGCTGCGAGCCCGCGGCGTCGACACCGCCGACATCGAGCACGTCGCCGGCGGGCAGACGTTCTTCTGGGCCGGCGAGTACGGCTGGGACTTCAACGATCGCAAGACGCTCGATACGCAGCTGGGCGTGTTTGAGGGGTTCGAGCCGAAGCTCTCGGAGCACTCCAGCGGCGCCGACGTGGTGTTCCTCGCCAACATCCAGCCGGACCTGCAGCGCCAGGTCCGCGCCCAGTGCAGCGACGCGCGGTTCGTCGCCCTGGACTCGATGAACTTCTGGATCGAGAGCGCCAAGGATTCGCTGATCGAGACGATCAGCGGCGTCGACTGCATCCTCTTCAACGACGCCGAGCTCAAGCAGCTCACCGAGCAGCCCAATCTTGTCCTCGCCGCCCGCCAGGTGCGCGAGTGGGGGCCCAGCGTGATCGTCGCCAAGCAGGGCGAGTACGGCGCGGCGATGATCACCGACGAGGGCTTCTTTGGGCTTCCCGCGTTCCCCTTGGAGACGGTCATCGATCCGACGGGTGCAGGCGACAGCTTCGCGGGTGGTTTCATGGGCTACATCGCCGCGCATCCCGGCGAAGCGCTCGACCACGACCTGCTGCGACGGGCGATGGCCTACGGCACCACGCTCGCGTCGTTCAACGTCGAGGCATTCGGCGTGGAGCGGATGACGACGCTGACCAGCGACGAGATCGCAGAACGGGTCTCGGACCTGCAGCGAATCACGCATTTCATCGAGAAGCCGGTCGCGTTACGAGACTGACATTCGGCGGGGTTTGACTGGAACCCTCGCGCCGTGATCCGGTACGATCGGCGGGTCGTGACCTGGGGATTTCTGTGGTTCATGCTGGCGCTCAAGATCCCGCTTGCTGGGCTGATCTACATCGTCTGGTGGGCGATCAAGCAGGACCCGGACGAGGCGCCATCAACCGATGACGACGGCGGCATTCGCCGGCACCGTCCGCACCCCCCAAAGCCGTTCCCGCGCAAGCCGCGCCGCGGGCCCCACGGCGACCCGGCGCCCCAGCCTCCCGCTCGCGTTCGCACAACGCGGGCTCGCGCGCGCACCCTAGGCCACTGAGTGCTCCTAGCTAGCTAGTCTCACGAGCCGTGAGCGAGTCGACGGCATCGGTCCTCTCGGACGGCACCATCCTGCAGCTCGTGCAGGAAGGGCGGATCCGGATCGATCCCTGGGATCCGGCGCTCGTCCAGCCGGCGAGCGTCGACCTGCGCCTCGGCGACTCGTTCCGCGTGTTCCACAACTACCGCGCCTCGTTCATCGACCTGCGCAAGCCTCCCGAGAACCTCACCGAGGAGGTCGTCGTAGCTGCCGAGGACTCTTTCGTCATCCACCCGGGTGAGTTTTGCCTCGGTCGGACGCTCGAGTGGGTCGAGCTACCCGACGACATCGTCGCCCGGATCGAGGGCAAGTCCAGCCTCGGCCGGCTGGGCCTGATCGTCCATGCCACCGCCGGCTTCTGTGATCCCGGATGGAAGGGGACGCTCACCCTCGAGCTCAACAATCTCACCCGCGTCCCGATCAAGCTCTACCCCGGCGGGCTGATCGCGCAGCTGTCGTTCATGACGCTCGACCAGCCCGCGCTGCGCCCCTACGGGAGCCCTGAGCTCGGCAGTCACTACCAGGGCCAGCGCGCTGCCACCGCCAGCCGGTACGAGGGTGTCCGCGAGCCCGAGGCCGTCGCGACCGACGGGCCGAAGATCGGGTAGGCTCGCGCGCCGTGTCAGCGTTGCTGCTAGCCGCCTCCACGCCGTCCAAGGTTCCTTTCTTCATCGCCGGTGGCGCACTCGCTGTATGGGCGGTGATCCTCGCCGCTATCGGCCTCAACCGGCCCGACTTCCCCGGCAACCTCCGGGGCCAGCGCACCGTGATCGGCATCACCTTCACGCTGATGGTGATTTCGATCGCGATGGCGATCGCCACGAGCTGACCACCTACGGCCATCAGGTGGGCCGCACGACACATCTGGGTACTAGAGTGAGTAGCTGGCGCGGCTCGGCCACATGACAACTTGCCCGAGAGGTATCGCATGACTACAGAGACCCAGCAGCAGAATGGCGCCGAGGTAGGCGAGTCCAACGAGACTCTGACCGTCACCGACAACCGAACGGGAAAGCAGTACGAGGTCCCGATCGAGGACGGCACGATCAAGGCGACCGAGCTGCGCAAGATCAAGACGCACGACGACGACTTCGGCCTCATGAGCTACGACCCGGCCTTCATGGCCACCGCGTCGTGTCGCTCGGCAGTCACCTACATCGACGGCGAGGCGGGCATCCTGCAGTACCGCGGCTATCCGATCGAGCAGCTGGCCGAGCAGTCGACCTACCTGGAAGTCGCCTACCTGCTGATCCACGGTGAGCTGCCTACGCAGGACCAGCTCGACGAGTGGACGCACGAAATCACGATTCACACTTTCGTGCACGAGAACGTCAAGGAGTTCATGCAGGGCTTCCGTTACGACGCGCACCCGATGGGGATGCTGCTCGCGTCCGTCGGCGCGCTGTCGACTTTCTACCCCGAGGCGTCGGCGATCAAGGACGAGGACGTCCGCTACATGCAGATCATCCGATTGATCGCCAAGATGCCGACGCTCGCGGCGTTCTCCTACCGCCACAACCGCGGGATGCCCTACGTGTATCCCGACAACGACCTGTCCTATCCGGGGAACTTCCTGTCGATGATCTACAAGATGACCGAGCTGAAGTACGGCCCGGACCCGCGCCTCGAGCACGCGCTCGACGTGCTGTTCATCCTGCACGCCGACCACGAGCAGAACTGCTCGACGAGCGCGGTACGGGGCGTCGGCTCCTCTCAGGTAGATCCCTACTCGGCGGTCGCGGCTGGCGTCGCGGCGCTGTATGGGCCACTGCACGGCGGCGCCAACGAGGCCGCGCTGCGGATGCTTCGCCGGATCGAGACCAAGGAGAACATCCCGGACTTCGTAAAGGGCGTCAAGGACGGCAACGAGCGCCTGATGGGCTTCGGGCACCGGGTCTACAAGAACTACGACCCGCGCGCGAGGATCATTAAGTCGGCGGTGGACGAGGCGCTGCAGGTGACCGGCACCAACCCGCTGCTCGACATCGCGCTCGAGCTTGAGAAGATCGCGCTCGAGGACAGCTACTTCATCGATCGCAAGCTCTACCCGAACGTCGACTTCTACTCGGGCCTGCTCTACGAGGCGCTGGGTATGCCGATGGAGATGTTCCCGGTGATGTTCGCGATCGGTCGCACCAGCGGGTGGATCGCGCAGTGGCTTGAGATGATCGAAGACCCCGAGCAGAAGATCGCGCGCCCGCGGCAGATCTACACGGGCAGGCGCGACGTCGACTACGTCCCGATGGATCAGCGCAAGTAGCACGCGACCCTGGGCCGGCGCGGGGTGGGCTGGAAGGTCACGATACGCACGGGTCCGCGCGTCGAGCGAGAGCACTTCGATGTGCTCGACGCGGCGCTCGACGCGATCGAAGCGCGCGGCCGGGAGCTAGCCAAGACCACGCCCACGGACGTGGTCGATGTCCGCGTCAAGCGCTTTGACCCGGTCCAGCAAGTCGTCGCGCGGATCGAGCTGGCGGGTCCTCAGCGCCTGGTCCCCAGCGTGCGCGGCGGCGTCGACGTCCGCGGCGACGGCTCGACCGAGGCCTATGTCGGGCGGTTGCAGCGCGAGGTCGTCAAGCAGCGCAAGGGCGAGAACGCGTTCAGCGCCCTGCGCCGCGCTGTGAGCAACGCCAACGAGGAGAGGGCATGAGCAGCGAGCAATACGACATCCATCTCGACGACAAGTACGGCAGCCTGACGCTCGTCGACATCCCGGCGGAGATCGCGGCCCACGAGCCCTGGTTCAACCAGACCCTGACGACGGTCAACGATTCAGTGGTGCGACTCGGGGTGATTGAGGGTGACTTTCACTGGCATCACCACGATGACCAGGACGAGTTCTTCCTGGTGCTCGAGGGACGGCTGCTGATCGATCTCGAGGATCGCGACACGGTCACTCTCGAGCCCCATCAGGGCTATACCGTCCCCAAGGGCGTCGAGCACCGCACGCGCGCCCCGGTTCGCAGCGCGATCCTGATGGTCGAGTCGGCGGGGGTCGTGCCCACCGGCGACTGACCGCGGCGCCGCCGGGGACTAGAGGACCAGCGTGCCGCCGTGCCGGCGCAGCCAGCGCAGGTGCTCGCGGTAGTCCGGGCAGCGCCGCTCGAGCAGCGCCCAGAAGCGCGGCGAGTGGTCGAGCACCTCAAGGTGGCAGACCTCGTGCCAGACCACGTAGTCAAGAATGGGCTCGGGCGCGAGCAGCAGCCGCCAGTTGAAGCTCATGGCGCCTGTGTGTGAGCAGCTCGCCCATCGTGTCCGCTGGCTGCGGATCGTCAGCGCGGTGTAGGAGTTGGAGGTCTGCGCGCACGCCGCGTCCAGACGCGGGGCGATCTCCTCGCGCGCCGCGCGCCGGTACCAGCGCTCCAGTGCGGGAATCCGCTGCTGGCCGGCCGGAACGAACAGCTCGTCGTGGCGACGATGGACGCGCGTCCTGCCCGGCTGCTCGACCAGGTGCAGCACCCGGCCGAGGTACGGCACTGTCTCCCCGCGCGCCGCGATCGCCGCACGCGTCCGCTCGAGCTCGGCAAGGCGCCGGTCGATCCAGGGACGCAGCTCTCGGATCGCGGCCGCGGCCTCACGCTCGGGCGCGCGGCGCGGCAGCACGACCTCGACGCCGTTGGTGACGTCGACGGTCACCCGCACCCGCCGCGCGCGGGACGAGCGCCGGATGCTGTACGCGATCTGGTCGGCTTCCACGCTGCGACAGAGTACGGTCCCAACCCGACATGCCACGGATTCCAGCGCCGCCAGAGCCGCTGGTCGACGAGCGCGTGATCGTGCGCCTGTCAGCCGAGCGCGACATCCCCGAGATCCTGATCGCCTATCAGGACGACCCCGAGC
>Ga0207693_10002720_pt1 | contig 15325 bp, 10 predicted proteins | sample LARL81metaG_FD_184347 | JGI IMG/M metagenome (GOLD analysis project Ga0207693, IMG submission 184347) | Corn, switchgrass and miscanthus rhizosphere microbial communities from Kellogg Biological Station, Michigan, USA - LAR L8-1 metaG... | ecosystem: Host-associated > Plants > Roots >...
GCCGACGCGCATATTCGGACTGAGGCACGTATTCAGACTGAGGCGCATAATCCGGCTCAGGTTCATACTCCGGTTCCGGCTCGTGATGCGCTTCCTGCGCATGCGCATAGTCCGGTTCGGGCTCATAAACCGGCTCCGGGTCGTGAACGGGCTCGGGCGCAAAAGCAGGCTCAGGCGTATAGGCAGCAGGCTCGGGCGCATATTTGGTCTTGGGGGCGAAGCTTTCGGCGTCCATGGCGACCGGCTGCGGCTCGACGCGCCGGGCTTTCCGCGCTTTCTTCTTTTTCTTCGGCCCCTGCCAATCGGTGCTGCGTCGTGACGCGTTGTAGCGCCGTCTCGCGCGGCCCGCGCCGGCCAGGCGATAGACCCCGTGTCCGGTGAGGCCCGCCAGCGCCAGCGCGGCAAATGCGACCACCATGAGCTCCTGCAGCGATCCGGAATATTTGGGTCCGTTCGAAGCCGCAGGCGTGGCTTCCTGCTGATCTGCCACAGCGGTCGCGTCCGCCGGAGCTGGGGCGGCCGGGGCTGCCGCGACCGGCATCTGGGGGGCGGTGAGGGCCGAATCTGGCTGCTGGGCATCGGCGACGACAGTGGTCGCCGCGGTATCCGGCTGCGGTGTGGCCGACGAATTTAGTCCGATCGGGTCCGGCCAGCGTGACAAGACGTTCGAGCCGGCGCCATTGTCGTCAGCGACCGGGGCGTTCACCGCCGCAGCGGCAGCATTGGCAACGATCGCGCCAGGGTGAGCCGCGGCTGCACTGGTATTGTCTTCGATCCGGGCGCGCGACCGCAATTCGGCATGGGCGTCGGCAACCGAATGCTGCGATGCGCCATCCTGCTTGCGCGAGGCGGCCTTCGGCGATTTCTCCGACGAAGCGACGCGGGAGGGCTTATCGGCCTCACTGCGCAGATACCAGCAGTGGCGCTTGGATCCGCGCTCGATGCGATAAAACCAATGCTGGCCTTGCGGCGTATCGCCGGTGGGCTGCGTCAGACAATCATCGGACGCGGCGTAAGGCATGGTGATCAGATACGCGCCCGCGAAAACTCCCACCAGAACGCCAATCAGAATGGCAGATGCGAATTCCGCGGTTCGACTAGACATACGCATCTCCGGCTACGCTACACACGTCGTACAACCCCAAATCTCGACAAAGAGTTGGGTCGCAATTGGCCACAAATCCGGAAAGGATTGGGCTTCTTTCGGGCTCGCCTCTCGCTGTTTCAAACGAACGAATTCGCCTGAAAGAAGGCGTTCGTGTTTAGAAGCGATCCAGCGCCCGATATCCTAGCTTGAGTGTGGTATTGATGCCGATCGTGGAGCGAATAAGGCAGGGGAGGACGTGAATTTTGATCAGCCTGTTGAAAGGCGGATCATTTTGTTTTTCGTTGCGCAAGCGCATGCGGCATCACGTGAATTCCGCACGATCTTTTATGGAAGTGACACGCGGATTTCACAGAGGTCACGAAAGACCCTGCGCGACGGTGTTCTAACCCTGCGGGTCGGCCGACATCACCTCGTCCATCGGCGGCAACACGCGGTCGATCACCAGGACAGACAACAGATTTTCGCCCGAACGGGCGACATGAGAAACAGGTAACAGCGGATGGGTCGCGACGTCTTCGACGTCGCTGTCGGGAATGTCCTCGATGCGCAACACCTGATCGACTGCAAGCCCTGCGAGTGCGCCTTCGATTTGCACCAGCGTGCATGGCGGTGTCGGCGCCGAGCCTGCATCGGCAATATGCCGGCGCAGATCGAGGACGGGAACGGCGGCATCGCCGACATCGGTCATCGCGTGAAATCCGGTCCCCGGCTGCGGCAATGGCGTGAGCAGCACCGATGCCTGAATCCGCTCGACTCGCTCCAGCGGCAATGCGAGCAGCTCGCGGCCAACGCGCACCGACAGAAGCTTTCGCGACGATTTGCCGGTCTCGGCCGCCGGAATGTTGTCGGCGGGTTGCTCCCTGCGCGGGATCAGCGCGGTAACGGTCTCGCGCACCTGTCCGATCAGTGAGGCCGCATCGATGATTCCAACGATGTGTTCGCGCGCGAGCACGAAATAGCGGGTCACGCCGGGCATGTCCTGCGTGACCGCGTGAATCTCCGTCTGATGCGCGCGCTCGATGCCGACCGCGCGATCGATGGCGATGCCGATTTCGCCGGCGCCGGCCATCTCGATGACCAGCACTGTGCTGAGTTCACGCGTCGGCGGACGCCCGAGCAATGCCGCCGCGGACACGACGAGCAGCGGCGTGCCGCGCCGGTCGGTCAGTCCCGCCACCCAGTCCGGCGCCGCCGGCATCGAGCGGATCAGGCCGGACACGAGGATCTCGACGATTTCCGCGATCGGCAACGCGTAGCTCTCGCCGGAAACCTCGATGTGGAGCAGAGGCAGATGCTCGCCGCTATCGACGGATGCCGGCGCGACCGTCGTTTCTTCGCGCGACACTCCGACCAGCGCAGCGCCTTCAGTCGTTTCCGTCTCCATCGGTTGTTCGGCAGTGAGCTTGCCGTAATCGAGCACCGACCATTCGGCGTCGAGCGCGGCAAAGCGTGCGCTGACCAGCGGCTGTTCGGCGCGCTCGATATTGTCGATGGTCTGCACGGCCTCGACGTCGACCTGAACCATGCCGGCCACCTGATCGACGCGCAGTGCGCGAACGTCGTCGCGCGAGGCCAGAACCACCAGCACGCCCCCGTCGCGGCTCTCTTCGCCGAGCACCGCCGCCAACGGCATCTGCGGCAGCACGCGGCCGAGCGCCATCACCAGGCCTTCGACAAGGGGAGGGCTGAACGGCAGCGGCGTCAGGGGACCCGCTTCCTCGACCGACAGAACGAGATTGAGCGGCACCGCGATGCGTCGCGGTCCGGCCAGCACGCAAAGGAAATCGAGCCGCTGCATTCGATGACCTATTTCTCTGTGAGCTTCCACGCGCCGGTCCAGATCTCCGGCGGCTGCCGGTTGAGCTGCCGGCAGCGCTCCGCGAGCAAGCCCGTCGTCGCATCATCAGGATTGATCGTGTCGACATCGGCGAAGCGCCGCCCCGCGGTTGCGAAGTCGCCGGCAAGATAGGCGGCGACGCCGGCCGCGAATGGCTCGAGCCATCGTTCGGCGTCCTCCGGCTGCTCGACGAAGACCTCGTAGATCGGCGTCTGGCTCTCCTGGCCCTCGACGGCGACCACATCGACCATGCGGGTGGTGACCGGACGGCGCAGGCGCTTCATCGTCTCGCCGGAAATCAGGATCGGGCACCCATAGGTCTTGCACACGCCCTCGATGCGGGCGGCAAGGTTGGCCGCATTGCCGATCACGGTGTGGTTCATCCTGTCAGGCGAGCCGATGCGGCCCGCGATCACCTGTCCTGTTGCGATACCGACGCCGATTTTCAGGTTGGGGAAGTCGGGATGCTCGTTGAGCAACGACAGCGCGCGAAGCATGTTGCGCGCCGCCGCAACCGCGCGATCGGCATCGTCGCTGTGCGCGGTCGGAATCCCGAACAGCGCCATGATGCCGTCGCCTATGAACTTGTCGATCGTGCCGCCTTCGGCCAGGATCACGTCCGCCATATAGGCGAAATAACGGTTGAGGACATCGACGACGGCGTGCGCGCCCAGGGTTTCCGCAAGCGCGGTGAATCCACGGACGTCTGCAAACAGGATCGTTGCCTCGCGCAGCTCGCCGCCGAGATCTTCATTCGGAGCGGCAAGCCAGTCCCGCGCGACGCCGGGAGACATCGTCTTGTCCAGCAGCGCGCGCATCCGCCGCTGCTCGGCAATGTCCTCGATGAGGACAAGCGCGCCGCGCGGTTCGCTTGGCATGCCGCTCGAGCGGATGGTTCGCCGGATCGCGATCCAGCTGCCGTCGGGCGCGGCGAAGTCTGCCTCTGCAGGCTCGCGGTTCTCGCCGCCTCCGATCACGTCCCAGATCTCGTCGCCGAGCGCCTGGTTGAAGTCACCGCAGATGCTGCCGATCGTCGCGCGGCCGACCGTGACGTCGCTTCCCTGCAGAATATGAGCGGCGGCGGCGTTGGCGCGCACCAGACGGCCTGCATGATCGAAGAGGAGCACGGCGGTCTCAAGCCCGGTGAGCAGGTCGTCGACGAAAGCTGCCTGCGCGGAGCGGTCGGGCTTGCCTGTCTCGGAAGGCAGGATGATCGGCTCGCCCACGGTCGGCAGATCGAGCACGCGGCGTAGCGTCTGGACGATCTCGGAAGCGCGCTTCTGCTTCAAGTCGAAGCTGACCCCGCCGGACGGCTTGCCGATCGTGGCGACCGCGCCAAGCCGTAGCGCCTCGACGCGCTTGGTGGAATCCTCATTGGCGACCAGCGAGGACAGGATGACGACCTTGCAGGTCGAGCGGAGGTTCAGCCGGCGCAGCGTCTCCAGGCCGGACATTTCCGGCATTTCGATATCGAGCAGAACGGCATCCGGTTTGAGCTGCCGGACCTTCTGCAGTGCGACGCGGCCATCGGGCGCGGTGTCGACCACGTGCAGGTCGGGGTCGCTGTCGACGATCTCGGTGATCAGGTTGCGCATGATCAGGCTGTCGTCGACGACAAGAATGCGCTTGCGTCCATCCGCGCCACCGCCGGAGATCATCATCGCCGCCATCGTCACATCGTCCTTACGCTATCGGTGGCACGTGTCAGGGCCGCACGGCGGATCCGCCGCCGCCAGGTGAAGCCGTCGACCGGCAGCTGGTGGCGCGGTCGCAGGCAGAACAGATATTGCTGCAAAGCAACGTTGCGCCAGACGCCGGCAAAGAACGGCCGCAGCCCGGCGACGGCGAGCGGCAGCGGCTCGAATGACTCCGGTTCGAGGCGGATCAGCGTGCCGGCTTGATCGACGATCACCGCGGCCTCGACGCGATCGTGCCAGCTCAGCCGCAGGGCGACGCCACGGTCGATACGTTTGGCGTCGCAATTGCCGAGCAGCGCGCGTCCGTCGATCATCAGCGGAGAGCGCGGCGTACGACGGTCCTGAGACGGGTCGAGACGGCCGTCCAGGAATTCGATCGACGCGATGTCTTCGCTCGGGACCAGAAAGCGGTAGGCGCCGCAACGGACCTCGATGAACTCCTTCATGCGGCGCCCCCTTGCACCTGCTCGCGCATCAATCGCGCGGGCGGCACACGCAATCCGAACACCGAGGCATTGCGCGCCAGTTCGAAAATCTTCTCGGGATCGAGCACGAGCACGATACGGTCGAAACCCATGGTGGTGATGCCGCCGATGCCGGGCAGGGCAGCGACACGGGGGTGGGTCTCGCGGATCAGCATCTCGCCGCGGCGCAGGATGCGATGCACCTCGATGCCCATGCGCTGGCCCGACCACTCGCACAGCACGATCGGCTGGTCGGTGCGCGGTTCTTCGGGCGGCGGCGGCAGCCGCAATAGCTCGGTGAGCCGGAACACCGGCAGGAAACGATCACGCAGCAGGATCGAACGCTGGCCGTTGACATATTGCAGTCCCGACGTCGGGAAGATCAGCGCCTCGCTGACCATGGCCTCGGGGAAGCCCACCGGCTGGATGCCGGTGTCCGCGAGCAGCATCGGCTGGATCGCCGCGGACAGCGGCATGTCGAGCCGGAACGTCGTCCCCTGGCTGGCCACGGTCAGGACATCGATCTTGCCGCCGAGCTTGGTGACATTGACGAGCGCGACGTCGAGCCCGACGCCGCGGCCGGAGACGTCGCTGACGGCTGCCGCCGTCGAGAAGCCGGGCGTGAAGATGAAGCGCACCGCCTCGTCGTCGCTCATCTGGCGCACCTCTTCGCTCGAGGCCAGCCGTGAGGCCACTGCGCGCTGCTTGACGCGCTCGATATCGATGCCGCGGCCGTCATCGCTGATCTCGATCACGATGCGCTCGACCTGCTGCTGAGCCTGGAGCCGCAACGTCGCCATGCGCGGTTTGCCGCTGGCAAGTCGTTCAGCCTCGGGCTCGATGCCGTGGTCGATCGCGTTGCGCAGGATGTGCGTGAGCGGATCGGCGAGCATGTCCGACATGCCCTTGTCGATGCGGATGCCGCCGGTTTCCGCGACGAAGCGGACCTGCTTGTCGAGGCTTCGCGCGGATTCGCGCACCATGCGCGGGAAGCGGCCGGCAAGCGTATCGAGCGGGATCACGCGCAGGCCCAGCGTGCTCTCATGGATCAGGCTGATGATGCGGCCGATATCGACCTCGACCGAGCAGAAGTCGCGGTGCTGTCGCACCAGCCTGTCGACATCGGCGCGCAGCTCTGGCGCTCGTGTGACGGCGACGTCCGACAGCCGGCGCAGCGCATCGGGGACGTCGGATTCGACGGCAAGCACATTGAGCCGGCTGGCAATGGAGAAGAATTCGCCGATGCGGCCGAACAGCTTGTCGAGCACCTCGATGGGGACGCGCACCTGCGTCTCGTCGACCGCCTCGGAGCGGCCGGCGGCCTTCGCCGAGACCGCGAACTCGCCTTCGGCGCCGCCGGGATCGAGCCGCCTAATATCGCCGAGGATGCTGAAGCCGGCGTCGCGCAACTTCTCGGCGAGCGCCTCCGGCTCATCGTCGGTGAGCAGCAATAACGCCAGCGCGGGACGGCCATGGCGCGTCGTGGCCTGGCCGATCAGAGGGTCGTGTTGCGCGAGCCCCGGCATCATCCCGGCATCGGGGAGCTCGACGGCCGCCATCTTGATCGTTGCACCGGACCCGTCGAGCAGCGAGGCCATTCGCGCCTGCCGGCGCGGCGGGGCCGGGCAGAGCAGCGTGGTGTCGAGGCCGAGCCTGCGCAGATGCGCCTCGATCTCGTCATCAGCGGCGAACGGCGCACGAGCGGCTTGGGACAGTTCAGCGACGACGTCATCGGGGCCGGTGGCCGGGTCGAGCGATCGTTTGACGGCAGCCAGCGCGCGCCGCAGGAACTCGTCGCGGACAGCCGCGTCTGCGACTTGTGGCGGTGCGTCCGCGATATCATCGAGCGTGCGGGCGAAACCGCCGACCAGGGATAGTGCACGACACAGCACGGCACAGTCCTCGGCCAGCGCCGGCCGTCGCGATGCCGGCGCGGCAAGTGCTTCCTCGATGCGATGCGCCAATGCCTTCCGAAAAGGCTCCCGCAGCATGGCCCAGGCTGCCGTCGCGCCGCAATCCGCGCCGAGCAGGAGGCCAAATCGTTCGGTTTGCTGAGAGAGCCGGGCAAAGGCAATCAGCCGTTGCGTATCCGATGCCGTCTCGAGGTCGCGGGCGACGGCTTCAACGTGATCGAGCGCAAGACGCGCGCTGGCGTAAGTCACCATGCCTGCTGCCTCGCGAAACGCCTCCTCGTCTTCATCGAGAATCGCTTGGGCGGCCTCGGGCAGCACTTCGGCGAGAAGCTCGGCAAAGCCGCGCAGGAGATCGACGTCCTCGCCGAGGAAGCGCCACGGCTCACCGCCGGACAATGCCGAGAGCTGAGCCGCGCCGTCCCGCTCGGCAGCAATGGCCGCGTGCCGCAATTCGTCGATCACGGACGCGGGCGCAGGCCAGGATAGCGGCGCGCGCAGTCCGTCCTCCAGTGCGTCGGCAGCGGTAATCAGCGCTTGCTGAACGGTGGCGTCGAAGGGGCACTCGCCGGCGCGAACCGGCGACAGCAGGCTCTCAGCCTCATGCACCAGTTCCTCGACGCCCTCGGCCGCGATCACGCGGGCGAGCGCCTTGATCGAGTGGAAGGCGCGGAACACGACGTCGACGTCTGCGTCCGTGATATCAGCAGCATCGGCCGCGCCGAGATGCTGCTCGATGGCTACCAGATGCTGTCGAACCTCCACGGTGAACTGGGACAGCAGGTCCCGATCGACATCGTTCATGGCGCAGCCTCGCGCGCGATGTCGTCGGCGGAACGTCTGGCAAGTGCGATGAACCAGGAACTGTAGTCGTCGCGGTCGAGACCGGCCAGTGTTGGCGAGGCGCGGCCGGACGGCTTTGGCAGAACCGCATCGGCGCCTGCCATGCGCAATTCGCCGGCCGCGCGCGATGTCGGCCACGCTTGCTGCGCGATCGCGACGATGCGCGCCTGCGTGAGCAGGGAGAGCGCGCCGATCAGGGATTGCGCGTCGCGGATCGAATCCGCGTCGACGGCGACAATGTCGGGACGGTCGTGCCGGGCGGATGCGACGGCCTCCTCGACATGCACGCAGGTGACCGACAGATCGGCGCCCGCGAGCGCCCGGATCGCGGCGGCGAACGCATCGTCCTCGGTCACGACGACAAGCGCGGTCATGGCGATCAGCTCTCCTCGGCCATCGCCGTGGCGGGGCGGTAGGAGGGAGCAGTCCAGCGCGCCAGACGCTCGGCGATCACCGGCAGGCTCGCAACGATCGCGGACGGACACGCGGCGCGCGTCGCCGAAGGCATGCCCGGAACGACGCAGCTGTCGAAGTTCTGCACCAGCACGCCGCCGCCACGCGCCGCGATCATGGTTGCGCCGCGCGCGCCGTCCTCGCCCATGCCGCTGAGCACCACGGCTGCGGCCCGGATCCCTGCCTCCGCGGCGGACGTGAACAGCATATCGGCGCAGGGATGAAAGGCGTTACCTTCGACCGTGACCGTCGACAGCCAGAATCCCGCCCCGGTCGTGCGGCGAATGCGATAATCCGAGCCGCCATGCAGCACCGTGATCTGTGCGCCGGGCAATCGTCCAGACACGCATTCGCTCACTGAAAGTCCGGTTTCGACGGCGAGGTGCCGGGAGAACGCCTCGGTCTGGTCGGCAGGCATGTGCTGGGCGACGACCACGGGCACCGACGGCGGCCCCAGTTTGCCGAGCAGCGCTGCCAGCGCCCCCGGACCTCCGGTGGACGCCGCCACCAGGATGATCTCCGCAGGCCTTGCCGGCTCCCGCCTGCAAGTCGCGGAGCTTGGCGGCACCGCGGCGGAGCGCTGGAGAAGCCGCGGCACGGCGGGCGTATCGAGGGCGTGATCGAGCGCGCGGGCGATGCCGCCCATGTCGAGGACGCCGTCGGTCCGTCCGGCGATCACCGGCAGGGTGCCCGCAGCAGGTTCAGATTGACCCGGGTCTCCCATCGCAATCAGCAGGGCTTTGCGGGCATGCCGCAGCAACACATCGCGCAGATGCTCGCCATCGGCATCGGCCAGCAAGGTGTCGTCGACGATCGCGAGATCGATCGCGTTGTCGAGAAGGAGGCGCGCGGTTTGCCCTGTGGTGGAGGTTTCCACGAAGGCAAACCGGCGCTCACGCCGGCGCAACTGCTGCATCAGGCCGATGCGCAGAAAGGCCGACGGTGAGGCGAGGAGGACGTTGGGCATGACACGATCACGCCAGCTTGCGATAAACGGTGGCGCCCGGCGTCTCGATCGGCTCGAAGGCCTTCGGGTTGCGCAGGGTGTCGGCCGGTCCGAGCACCAAAACGCCGCCGGGCCGCAGCGCGGCGGCGAGATTGGCCTGCGCCCGGCGGTTTGCGGCCTCGTCGAAATAGATCAGCGTATTCCGGCACAGCACGAGATCGGCGCCCCTGAGCGGCGGCGGATCGAGCAGGTTGTGACAGAGAAAACTGACGTCGCGGCGCAGATGCGCCGGCACCTGCCACACGTCTCCTTCCGACAGGCCGGCAAAGTGCCGCACCGCCCAGAGCGGAATGGCGCGGAAGCTGTCAAGTGCGTGCAAGCGCGTGTAGCTGCCCGAACGCGCCACGGTAACCGCGGTCTCGCTGATATCGGTGCCGAGGACGGAGAGGGGCACCGGTCCGCCCCGGCCTGCCTCGCCGTGCGCGTAAGCTGCGGTCAGCGCCATCGTCCATGTCTCTTCGCCGGTCGAGCATCCGGCCGTCCACGCCTGCAGCGCGCCGCGTCCGGCCTGCCGCCGCTCGGAATCGAGGCGCGGCAGGACGTGGTCGCACAGCAGTTCGATCTGCGCCGGATGACGGAAGAAATAGGTCTCGTGCACGAGCATCAGCTCGATGAACGCGTTCCATGCGAGATCGCCGGGCTGCGATATCACCAGCCGGTGCACATAGGCGGACCGATCCGAGGTCTCGACCGCCGCGAGGCACGATGCGATCTTGTTCATGAGGTCGGCCGGCCGGAACCCGATCCGCCGGTTGATCGTGTCGGCAAGGCGCGGAATCACCGTGTCAACGGAGGGCTCGATCAGCGTCATGGCGCACGGGCTCGCGGGTTGTCAGGACGCGGGCTTGCGTCGGTTTCTGTTCATGCGGTCTTGAAGCGTGCAACCCGCGCGCGCGAGGTTTCGGCGAGCTGCGACAATTGCACCATTGTCGCCGTGATTTCCTCGGCGGCCGCGGCATTCGAGGTCGCGATCGCGCGCAGTTGCGACATGCTGCCGTCGAGCTGCGTGATGCTGGCCTGCTGCTCTTCCACCGCCGCCGCAGAGGAGTGGATCATCTGCGTCGTCTGCTGGGTCTCACTGGCGATGCCATGCATGGCGTTGCGCACGACTTCCGTCGCGGCCTTGCCCTCATTCGCTTCCGTCGTCGCCTGCTCGACGATATCGGCAATCTGCCTGGCGTTCTGGCCGGCGCTTTCGGCGAGCTTGCCGACCTCTTGGGCGACGACCACGAAGCCCTTGCCGTGCTCGCCGGCGCGCGCCGCCTCGATCGCGGCGTTGAGCGACAGGATGTGCGTTCGATTGGCGATCTGGGCGATCACCTCGGTGATCTGGTTGACCTTGCGGCTGCTCTGGGCGATCGCATCGACGATGCCCGACAGACGTTCGACCGAGGCGAGGCCCTTCTGCACCAGTTGCGCGGCGTTGCTGGACTTGTCGCTCGCGGCCTTGGTGTTATCGGACACGCTCTTGAGCGCCTGCGTCGATTCGTTCAGCGCGAGCGCGACCTGCGACAGCGAGGAGTTCTGCGATCGTGCGCCGTCGGAGACCTGTCCGACAGCCGCGCTCGCCTCTTCGATCGAGATCGCGGTGCGGCGCGCCTGGTCGCCGAACTCCTTCACGGCCTCATGCGTCGGATCCAGCAGGCGGTTGACCTGCTCGCTGATGTCCTTGAGGAAGCCGACCTTGTCGGCGACCGGCACGCGCACCGTGAGGTCGCCCTGGGCGGCTCGCGAGATGACGTCGCCGATCTCGCGCGTGGTCGCTTCTGCCTTCAGCATCGCCTTGATGCGATCGGCGTTCTGCTTGAAGACGTCGACGGCGCGCGCCATCGCGCCGAGTTCTGTCTTGCTCTCCATGTCTGGGATCATCACCGCGCCATCGCCGTCGGCGAGCCGCACCATCGCGCCGGTCATCGCATTCAGCGGCACGATGATCTCGCGCGTGATGAACCAGGACAGGAAGCCGCCGATCAGGACCGCGCCGATGCTGATCGAGAGCAGAAGAGAATTGGCGGTCGAAGTGCCGGCCACCGCGGTCTTCACCGCGTCATCCCGGCGTTCGATCAGCTGGTTGCGGACTTCCTCGCTCTTGCTCAGCACGTCGTTCTCGGTGCCGATCACCTTCTGGTATTTCTGCAGCATGGTCTGCGCCGCGCCGGTCAGGTTGATCGCGGTCTGCGTCCCGCGCGGGGCATCGGATGAAGTCGCGCTTGGCACCACATTGTTGGCCTGCTGGTTCACCGTCGGAGCGGAACCGGCCGCCCAGGAGGACGTCGTGACCGTCGCGTAATGGGCGAGGGTGACGTCGGACGGCGCGAGCGCGACCAGCCGCACCGCTTCGCTGATCTGATCGCCGCCGCGCGCGGGCTGGCCATCCTGGTCACGTCGTCCGCCACTGGCGTCGCGGAGGCCGGCGGCCCGTTGGACCAGTGCCTTGCGTTCCGCCATCACGACATCGGCCTGTTCGAGAAAGTCGCGGATCACCTTGCGCGCCTCGGTCGCCTGCGCCTTCCTGTTGGGATCGATGAAGAGCTCGATGGCGTCGCTGAACGCCTTGTCGGTGTTGGCCTTGCGGGAGAAGTAACGTCTCTCGTCGTCGTCGCCAGCGGATTGAACGTAGCCGACAAGCCGGCGGCCGGCGCCGGCGAATTCGCGATCGCCGAGCAGGAAGAGCTGCGCCTGACGTCCATAGAGGAGTGCGCGGGTGTATTCGGTTTCGGCCGCTGACAGTGCGTAATAGCCGACGCCGGCGATGCCCAGGGACAGCAACAGAAGAACGCCGGCGAGCAATTGGATGCGTGAGCGGATTGAAAGGTTTCGCAGCATGGGGCCCCACCTCAACTCAACTTTCCGTCACGGATCGCTGGACAGCAGCAGTCCCCCCGCCGCTGCACCATTTATGCGTGCAACGCGCAACGATTGTGACCGACACAGCGCGTGAGACCGACATTTGTGGGATGAATTGTGGCCCGTCACAAAGCACAACAACTCAACAAAGTGCGAGCGAGATTTGAATTCGTAGAAATCATGCGCTTGAATTCGTTCACACGAGGAAGGTCTCACCTGCCTGATGGGTGATGTGGAGAAGATTCTTTTTGTGAAAGTGCCGTGACGTGCGTCTTCAAGCAAAGACGGCGCATGCTCCGCGATGCCCGCGAAACAACGAGCGCGTCGAAGCCGATTCTGCGCGGGCAGGTAGGCCCTTACTCGCTGGCGAGCACGTCGCTGAACAGCACGTAGCGCTGGCCGTCGAAACGCACCAGCCGCATCTGCTTGATCGGACGCAGATCGGTCGGTGTCGTCTTCAGCCGAACGCCCGGCAACAACAGGGGCAACCCCGTGTCGAGATGGGTGGCCTGCTTCATGATGTTCTCGCGGGTGAGATTATCGCCGCATTGCCTGAGGATCTGCACCACGACGTAGCCGATATTGTAGCCGTAGGGTCCGTAATAGTCGCTCTTGTCGACACGCGGATTGTACTTGTCCATCCACACATTCCAGGCCTTCATTGCGGGATCGTCGCGCCATTGCGGGTCGGCGGGATCCTTCTGATAGGCAGCCGAGATGATCCCCTTGGCCGCCTCGAAACCGGCCGGCTTGATCGCGCCCGCGATCGAGGAGCCGACGCTGGAGACGAATTCCTGCGGATGCCAATCGATGTCATAGGCCTTGCGGATCGCCTGCGCGGCGAATTTCGGGACCGCGAAGATCAGGAACACGTCGGCGCCCGCGCTCTTCAGCGACACGACCTGAGAGTCCACGGTCGGATCGCTGGTGTTGTAGGTCTGGGCCGAAACGATCATCGCTGCGGCCTTGTCGCCCAGTCCGCGCTTGAGGCCGAGGATGTAGTCGCGGCCGAGATCGTCGTTCTGCGACAGGATGCCGATCTTGGCGTCGGGTTTGGTCGAGAGGATATATCTTGCGTAGATTTCGCCTTCGGATGCGTAGTGCGGCGTCCAGCTCATCGTCCACGGATGGTGCTCGGGGTCGTTGAATACGGTCGCGCCCGTGCCGATGAAGAGATGCGGGACCTGCTTCTGGTTGATGTATTTGAGGACCGCCATGTTGGTCGCCGTGCCGACCGGATTGACCAGGAACAGCACTTCCTCGCTTTCGATCAGGCGGCGGATCTGCTCGACGGTCTTCGGCGGACTATAGGCGTCGTCGAGACTGATGAAGTTGATCTTGCGTCCGTTCACGCCGCCCTGGTCGTTGATCATCGCGAAATAGGCGGTGATAGACACCGCGCCCGCCGAATAGGCCGAGGCCGGCCCGCTGTAAGGCGTGGTGGTTCCGATCTTGATCTCGGTATCGGTGACGCCGGGGCCGTATTGTTTTTGCGCCATTGCCGACGTCGCGGCCAAGCCGAGCGCAAGCGCCATCAGGGCGACGCGCGCCAAAAGCCACCTCCCGATCATTCCGTCCTCCCGTTTTATACAGGCGGTGAGGGCCGGCAGGACTTTGTCGCAGCTTCTTCTAGAGCACGATCCGGAAAAGGGTGTAGCGGTTTTCCGAAAAGATCATGCTCAAGCAAAGACTTAAAGCGCGATGACGTTTCAACCTGATCTCTTCGCGCTTCAGTTTCGCAGCACGATCCGTCCCACGACTTGTCCAGCCCGCAACGCATCGATCCATTTCTGCACGTCGGTCATCGGCTCTTCGCGCATCGGCGTCGGCTTGATCTTGCCGGCGCGCGCGAGCGCCATCATTTCCTGCGCCTCACTGAGCGTTCCCGTCATGAAGCCTTCGATGGTCATGCGCTTGTAGACCCAGTGCACCATCGGCAGATTGAAATTGCCGCCGATCAGCCCTGAGATCACGATCTTGCCGCCGCGCGCGAGCACGGAGACGGCGAACGCCATCGATTTCTCGCTGCCGGCAAAGTCGACGATTTCGTCGAAGCCGCCTTCGGTTTCCTTCAGGATGCGCCTTGCGAGCTCGGGCTCGGACGGATCGTAGGCTGCACTGGCGCCATTGGCGAGCGCGGTTTCGCGCGCCGCCGGGCTGAGATCGGCGACCGAAATCTTCTGCGTGAACATCTGCTGGGCGAAGGACAGGCCCATCATGCCGACGCCGCCAAGCCCGATCAGCAGGAGATTGCGTTGCCGGGGCCGGTCGACAAGACGCTTCAGCGCACCGAAGGCGGTCAGGCCGGAACACATCAAGGTCGCGGCCTGATTGACGGGCAGGGGATCATACTCCAGCAAATATCTGGCATCGGGAACGAGGACGTGGCTGGCAAAGCCGCCGTCGATGGAGGCGCCGATGAAGCGTTGTTGCGGGCAGATGTTCTCGTCGCCGCTCAGGCAGTTGCGGCATTTGCCGCAGCCGATCCATGGAAACACCGCTCGCCTTGTCCCGATGAGTTCCTTCGGAACATCATTGCCTACTTCCTCGACGACGCCGGCGATCTCATGTCCGAGCGTGAACGGCAGTGCCATGCCGCGCGTGGTGTCGAGCCGCTTGCCGCCACCGAGATCGGCGTAGCCGTCCTGAATGTGGAGATCCGAATGGCAGAGCCCACAGCGTTCAATGCGCACCAGCACCTGGCGGCCTTGCGGCTTCGGCGTCTCGACGATGGTCTCGCAGAGCGGCGCGTCGAACTTGACCAGCGACTGGCGGCGCATCTGAACCATGACGTCTCTCCTCAGGGCATATTGTTCTTTTCGCTCCGTATATCGACCAATTCACGCGCCATGGCAACAAAACCCGAAATGGGGATGGTTTCCGCGCGCCGCGTCGGGTCGACATTTGCGGCGGCCGCGAGTCTTGCGGGATCGACCGACAGTGATTTGAGGCTCTGCCGCAGCATTTTGCGGCGCTGACCGAAGGCGGCGGCGGTGACCAGTTCCAGCGCGCGGCGATCGCAGGGCTCCGGCGCCGGCCGCGGGACCAGCCGCACCACCGACGAGGTGACCTTCGGCTGCGGCACGAAGGCAGCCGGCGAGATGTCGAACAGGATCTTCGTCTCTGCGCGCCAGTTGGCGAGCACGCCGAGGCGGCCATA
>Ga0207693_10002721_pt1 | contig 15312 bp, 10 predicted proteins | sample LARL81metaG_FD_184347 | JGI IMG/M metagenome (GOLD analysis project Ga0207693, IMG submission 184347) | Corn, switchgrass and miscanthus rhizosphere microbial communities from Kellogg Biological Station, Michigan, USA - LAR L8-1 metaG... | ecosystem: Host-associated > Plants > Roots >...
CAGCGCCTTGCCGCGGCGGACGTCGTCCTTCCAGAAGGTGTTGCCGCCGTCGATGATGACGTCGCCTTTCTCCATCAGCTTCGCCAACGCCTCGATCGTCCCTTCCGTGATCTTGCCGGCGGGAAGCATCACCCAGGCCGCGCGCGGCTTCTCGAGTTTAGCGACGAAGTCTTCCAGCGCCTTGGCGCCGGCCGCGCCGTCGGCGGCGAGCGTCGCCACGGCCTTTTCGTCCTTGTCGTAAACGACCGTCTTGTGTCCGGCCTTCATCAGCCGGCGGACGATGTTGCCGCCCATCCGGCCGAGGCCGATCATCCCGAGTTGCATGCCGCTTGTCCTCTTCTAACTCAACGCTTCGGCAATCGCGGCGTCCAGCATCTTGAGGCCCGATTTGAGATCGCCTTTCAGATGCACCCGCAGCGCGCGCCGGCCACGTTCGGTCAGCACGTCGAAATCGCCGCGCGCCTGCGCCGCCTTGATCACGCCGAAGCTCGCCTTCTGGCCGGGGACAGGGAGATCCTCCGCGTCATCGGCGGTGATCTGCAGGAACACGCCGCTGTCGGGGCCGCCCTTATAGGCCTGTCCGGTGGAATGCAGGAAGCGCGGGCCAAATTCTGCACAGGTCGCGACATGATGCTTGTCGCGCAGCTTCAGCCGCATGTCCTGCAAGACATCGATATGATCGGCATCGCGCTCGATATAGGCCAGCAGCGCAACATAGTCGCCGACGTCGACATGAGCGAGGTGGGCCTTGAGCCAGGAGCCGAGATCGCCATTGGCGCCCAGCTCACGCAACTCGTCCGCATTGTGCGTGTCGGTGTAGAGATCGGCTTCGTCCGACGACACCGCGGGCTCTTCAGCAGGCAGCGCGCCCGTCTTCTCGTACGCCGCGGTCAGTTCACGGGTCTTGATCTTGGCGGATTCGACGTCCGGCTGATTGAACGGATTGATACCGAGGATCGAGCCTGCAACCGCGGTCGCCATCTCGAAACGGAAGAACTCCTGCCCGATATGGTCGATCGATTGCACGACGATGCGCGCGACCGGGTGGCCGGCCTGTTCGAGCGCTGCGAGCTTCTCGTCATGCGCCGTGTCGTCCTCGCCTTCGGTGCGGATGTCGATGAAGAAGCGGTCGTTGCCGTAAACGGACGCGTCGGCCAACGGCTCGCCCTCGATCGGGATCAGACCTTTGCCTTCCTTGCCGGTGGATTCGGCGATGAGCTGCTCGGCCCAGGCGCCGAAATCGGCGACCTTCTTCGATGCGAAGATCGTCACCTTGTCACGGCCTTCGAGACCGGCAAGCCCCATCGCCAGGCCAAGCTGCACGCCCGGGTTCTCATGCGGCGGCACATCCGGTCCGCAGGAGCGCACCATCGCCAGCGCGTTCTCGATCAGTGCGCGGACGTCGATGCCGGCGGCCGCGGCCGGCACGAGGCCGAACGGTGACAGCACGGAATAGCGTCCGCCGATCGAAGGCTCGCCGTGGAAGATCCGCGCAAAGCCTTGCTTGGTCGCGGTCTTCTCCAGCGAGGAGCCGGGATCGGTCACCGCGATGAAACGGTGACCAGCCTTGTCGGCACCAATCGTCTTGGCCACGCGATCGAGAAAATAATCCCTCATCACGTTCGGCTCGGTGGTGCCCCCGGATTTGCTGGAGACGATGAACAGCGTCTTGCCGATGTCGACTGCCTTCTCCATCGCGCGCACCTGCGCGGGGTCGGTGGAATCAAGCACATGCAGCTTCGGAAAGCCGGTTTTCTTCGGGAATGTCTCCGCCAGCACTTCGGGCCCGAGGCTCGATCCGCCCATGCCGAGCACGACGGCGTCGGTGAATTTCTGCCCCTTCACGCGCTGCGCGAAGTCTTCATAGTCGGCGAGGTCCGCTTTCGCGGGGCTCGTCAGCCATCCCAGCCATTTGTTCTCATCGTCGCCGGTCCAGACCGTCTTGTCCTTGTGCCATAGCCGGCGGATCTTGGCGGAGGCGCGCCATTCCTCGGTGCTCTTCTCGACGGATTTTTCCATCGCCGCGCCCAGCGTCAACTTCTGCGCGTCGATGCCGTCGCCGAGCACGACCGCACGCTTCTGCGCCACCGCGCCGTAAAGCTTGTCGGCGGCGTCGGCAAATTGTTTCACGCCGTCCTTGACCAGTTCGGCGGTGATGGCATCGAGCGAGATGCCGGAGCGCTCCAGCTCGGCGAGAATGTGTTTGGCCTCGTCGATATTCTCCTCGAGACTGTCACGCAGCTTGCCATGGTCGCGGAATGCGTCGAGCGTTGCCGGCGGCACCGTGTTGACGGTATTGGGGCCGATCAGCTCCTCGACATAGAGGACGTCGCTGTAATCCTTGTTCTTGGTCCCGGTGGAGGCCCAGAGCAGCCGCTGCGGCTTGGCGCCCTTGGCGGCGAGCTTGTCCCAGCGCGCGCCGGAGAACAGCTTCTTGTAGTCCTGATAGGCGAGCTTGGCGTTGGCGATCGCGATCTTGCCCTTGAGTGCTGCGAGCCGCTCCTTCTCGCTCGGATCATTGGCCTTGGCAATCTTCTCGTCGAGCTGCTTGTCGACCATCGTATCGATGCGGCTGACGAAGAAGCTCGCAACGCTCGCGATGTGGCTGGGATCGCCGCCTTTGCCGACGAATTTTTCCAGGCCCTTGAGATAGGCCTCGGCGACCTGCAGATAGACCTTCTGCGAAAACAGAAGCGTGATGTTGATGCTGATGCCTTCGCCGATCAGATGCTCGATCGCGGGCAGGCCTTCCGGCGTTGCCGGCACCTTGACCATCAGGTTCTTGCGCTTGACGTGCTTCCAGAGACGATTGGCCTCGGCGATAGTGCCCTTGGTGTCCATCGCGAGATAGGGCGATACTTCCAGGCTGACGAAGCCGTCATTGCCGTCGAGCTTGTCGTAGACCGGGCGCAGCACATCGGCGGCGTGCTGGATGTCCTCGATGGCGAGATGCTCGAACAGGTCGGCGACGGGACGGTCGCCATGCTTCAGCGCCTTGCCGATCGGCGCGTCATATTCGTCCGAGCTTCCGATCGCCTTCTCGAAGATCGAGGGATTGGAGGTGACGCCTTTGACGCCGTCGGTGTCGATCAGCTTTTTCAGGTCGCCCTTGGCGACGAAGCCGCGGGCAAGGAAATCCAACCACACGGCCTGGCCATGGTTTTCGAGCGCTTTGACGGGATTCATGATGCTTTTTTCCGTTCTCAGCCGGTTATTATTTTCGGGTTCCAGCATTCGGCGCCGAGCCGAATCTTGTCAACATGTGCCGCATGGAACCACTGGCAAGAATATGGGTACCCCGCTAGGATAACGCCAATCGTGACCGAATGATCCGGAGAATGCCGCCTCTGCGCCATTCTCGCGGAGAATTGTCATCGTGCGGCCAATTTCGTCGCTACGGCCTCAGGTAGAGATATCCCTGCGACTGCAATTCGGCCAGCCGCACCACGCCGCCCTTGTCGGCGCTGATGAAGCCTGGCAGCAGATCCTTCAACGTAACGTTTTGCGCGATCATCGTGTTGGCGCAGGCGGCCAATTGCATTCCGGCCTTCGAGAACTGGCCGATGCGATGGGCGATATCCCAATTGGCCTGTTCGGCATGGAAGGCGCGCAGCGCCGGACCGTGCACGACGAGTGCAATCGTGATGTTGTCGGGGCCGCCGACGCCGTCGACGTGGTTCTGGATGTTGCCCAGAACGAAATGCACCTTGTCGAGATCGGCGAGATGATAGACGACGCTTAATTTTCCGGGCACGCCGGGTTCGGTCGCGGCCCTTGCCCGCGACGTCGTGAAAGCCATGCCAAGCGCTGACATCGCGCCCCACAAGATGTTACGCCGATACATGCCATTCTCCCCACTCAGGCGTTCTGCCGCGCCGGCATTGTCCGGCGAGCGTATCATTTGTGCCTGATCGCGGCGAGTTCCTTGCGGTTCGTGACCAGAGCTGCGCAGTCGCGCGCGTCGGTGCGGTCGAGCCGGAAAATCTTATCGTCGGCGCCGGCCAGAAGCGCGTCGCCGGCCTCGGCGTCCGGCTTGTTGCGCTGCCAGACGGTGATCCGCTCGAGCCGGACGATCGTCGACTTGTCGTCCTTTGATAGCGCGATGTTGATGCCGCCGCCCTCGCAATCGACGCCGCAGTCGAACCTGATCTCTTTCCCTGCATCGGTGGCTGCGGCGTGATTGCAGTAGCCGCTGGAGTCGAAGTCGCCGGGCCGATGGCGATAATTGACGCCGAGGCGGAACGAATGGCTGAGCACCTTTTCATCCGGCTGGATTTCGGCCGTCACGAGAAGCTTCATCGCGCTGACTTCCTGCTTCGGATGACGCGCAAGATGGTCCGCGGCGTAGTGCCGCACGAAACAGGCATAAGTCTTCTTGCCCGGTGTATTCCCAACCGTGTTGCCGGGTGCAGCTGCGAACAGCCTGGCGTCGAAGGCCGCGCCCGTCGCCTGATCGATGGCGCCGTCTTGCGCGTGACCGAGAGCTGCCGATCCCGCTACCGCAAGGGCGGCGAGCATCGTCATGGAAAGGCGCTTCATGATTCGCTTTCTGGCTTGCTTCCGTCGCAGCGCGCAAGCAGCGCACATGAACAAGTGCTGCCGGGTACGATCTCTCGGTTTGTCGCAGTTGGCGCGCGTCACGTTCAACAAGTCGTGTTTCGCCCTTCTGCTGAGGCATGTTCGTTGCAACTAAAGAAGGAGCAGGCGATTGGCCTCCGGGAAGGACCTAGCGGCGGCGGCGGGAGTTGCCGCAGAGGAGCCTTATGGGGTGAATGTACGTGCTTGAATTCGACGTGGGTTTTCGTGGTATTATCGGACTGCGACACAGGCCGATGGGCTTTAGAGGCGGGCGGACGAGCTTTGCAGGCGCCTTGGCAAGTTCCGGCGCCGGAGCGGCAGGTTATTCCGGCGCAGTGGGGACCGGTATCTTACGCGATTCCAATTGGCGCGCGGTTGTGGCCTCCTGGATACATCAGGCAAGATTCGTTGGCCTGCTGGGGCGTTTCGCTCAAGAACTAGGCAAATGCCTGTTCGTAAGTCGTATGATGCCTCCATTGTGCGTTGCGCCAGTGAGTACGTCGAGTGTCCAATCGATCTATCGACCTAATTTGCTCACGCTGATTCTATATCGGACGCGGCGGTCTCGAACATCACGATCCGTCTCGGCAGCGGAGCCGACCTGATGCGGAGAGAGAGCATGTACAACGATTCTCTGTTCAACGCGTTCGCCCGGTCATTCGAAGCGCGCACCCAAAGCGACATGTCGATGACGGAGTACCTTGAAGCGTGTCGAACGGATCCGATGCTATATGCGAACGCGGCCGAGCGACTATTGGCCGCGATCGGTGAGCCTCAGATGATCGACACGGCCAAGGACTCCCGCCTTGGCCGAATTTTTTCCAACCGTACCGTGCGCATCTATCCTGCGTTCTCCGGTTTTCACGGCATGGAAGAAACCATCGAGCGTATCGTCGGCTTCTTCCGGCACGCAGCGCAGGGCTTGGAAGAGCGCAAGCAGATTCTCTATCTGCTCGGTCCGGTCGGTGGCGGCAAGTCGTCTCTCGCCGAGCGGTTGAAGTCGCTGATGGAGATACATCCTGTCTACGTCTTGAAGGCCGGCGACGAACTGAGTCCCGTGTTTGAGAGTCCGTTGAGTCTGTTCGATCCCGATCATCTCGGTCCGATGCTGGAAGAGAAGTACGGCATTCCGCGCCGTCGTCTCACGGGATTGATGAGCCCCTGGTGCTATAAGCGGCTCGAAGCGTTCGGCGGCGACATCTCGCAATTCCGCGTCGCCAAGCTTCAGCCGTCGCGGCTACGGCAGATAGCGATCGCCAAGACGGAGCCGGGCGACGAGAATAACCAGGACATCTCCTCACTGGTCGGCAAGGTCGATATCCGCAAGCTCGAAACCTACGCGCAGAATGATCCCGACGCGTACAGCTATTCGGGCGGCCTCAATCGCGCCAACCAGGGCATTCTCGAATTCGTCGAGATGTTCAAGGCGCCGATCAAGATGCTGCATCCGCTGCTCACGGCGACGCAGGAAGGCAATTACATCGGCACCGAGAATATCGGCGCCATCCCGTTCACCGGCGTGGTGCTCGCGCACTCCAACGAAGCGGAGTGGCAGAGCTTCAAGGCGAACAAGAACAACGAAGCCTTCATCGACCGCATCTGCGTGATCAAGGTACCGTATTGCCTGCGGGTCACCGAAGAGCAGAAGATCTATGAGAAGCTGATCCAGGGCTCCGAGCTTGCCTCCGCGCCTTGCGCGCCATCGACTCTGGAAACCCTGGCCCGCTTCTCGGTGATGTCGCGCCTGCGCAAGCACGAAAATTCCACCCTGTTCGGCAAAATGCGGGTCTATGACGGCGAAAGCCTGAAGGAGACTGATCCCAAAGCACGCAGCGTGCAGGAATACAAGGACGCTGCCGGTGTCGACGAAGGTATGGACGGCGCCTCGACGCGCTTCGCGTTCAAGGTGCTGGCTGCGACCTTCAACCACGACACGACGGAGCTTGCCGCCGACGCGGTGCACTTGATGTATGTGCTGGAGCACTCGATCCGCCGCGAGCAACTCCCCGACGAAGTCGAGAAGCGTTATCTCGAATTCATCAAGGCCGACCTCGCGCCCCGCTATGCGGAGTTCATCGGTAACGAGATCCAGAAGGCCTATCTGGAATCCTATTCGGATTACGGCCAGAATCTCTTCGACCGCTACGTCGATTACGCGGACGCCTGGATCGAGGATCTGGATTTCAAGGATCCCGATACGGGCCAGATGATGAATCGCGAACTCCTGAACCAGGAGCTCACCAAGATCGAGAAGCCGGCCGGAATCGCCAATCCAAAGGACTTCCGCAACGAGGTGGTGAAATTCTCGCTGCGGTCCCGGGCGCAGAATGGCGGTAAGAATCCGGGCTGGACATCTTACGAGAAAATCCGCGAGGTGATCGAGAAGCGCATCTTCTCGCAGGTCGAGGATCTCCTGCCGGTGATCTCATTCGGTTCGAAGAAGGACGGTGAAACCGAGAAGAAGCACGGCGAATTCGTGGCGCGCATGGTCGAACGGGGTTATACTGAGCGGCAGGTCCGGCGGCTCGTTGAGTGGTACATGCGCGTCAAACAGGCCGGCTGAGGGCAATGAAAACGTGGTCATGCACATCGTTGACCGGCGTCTTAACCCCGGTAGCAAGAGTCTAGAGAATCGTCAGAGGTTCTTGCGCCGGGCCAAGGCGCTCGTTCAAGGGGCGGTCAAGAAGTCGTCTGAGGACCGGGACATCAAGGATGTCCTGGAGGGAGGTGAGGTCAGCATTCCGCTCGACGGGATGCATGAGCCGCGCTTTCGCCGCGAAGGCGGCACGCGGGACATGGTGTTCCCGGGCAACAAGAAGTTCGTCGAGGGCGATATCCTGCCGCGTTCGGGCGAGGGCGGTGGTGGAAGGCCCAACCGGCCCGGCACCGGCGACAGCGAGGATGCATTCCGGTTCGTCCTGAGCCGGGACGAGTTCGTCGACCTGTTCCTGGACGATCTCGAATTGCCGGATCTCGCCAAGCGCAAGCTTGCCGAAGCGGAGAGCGAGGGCCTTGCGCGGGCCGGCTATGCGACCTCCGGATCGCCTGCGAACATCTCGATCAGCCGCACCGTGAGCCGGGCGTTGGCACGCCGCGTCGCGCTGCGGCGGCCGCGGCCGGAAACCATCGCGGAGCTCGAGGCGGAATTCAAGGAAATCGAGGAGAACGACGAGCGGCGCGCGGAACTTCTGGCCGAGATCGAAGCCTTGAAGGCGAAGGCGAAGCGCATTCCCTTCATCGACCCGATCGACATTCGATATCGCCGGTTCGAGAGCGTGCCGAAGCCGGTGGCGCAGGCCGTGATGTTCTGCCTGATGGACGTGTCGGGTTCGATGTCCGAGCACATGAAGGACCTCGCCAAGCGGTTCTACATGCTGCTCTACGTGTTCCTGAAGCGGCGCTACCGTCACGTCGAAATCGTCTTTATCCGTCACACCGATCGCGCCGAGGAGGTCGACGAGGATACCTTCTTCCACGGTCCGGCGTCGGGCGGCACGCTGGTGTCCAGCGCATTGCAGGCGATGAACGAGATCGTGCGCGCGCGCTTCCGCCCGGCCGACTGGAACATCTATGCCGCGCAGGCCTCCGACGGCGACAATTCGATCGCGGACGGTGAGGTGACCGGCCGGATCCTGACCGACCTGATCCTGCCGGTCTGCCAGTTCTTCGCCTATCTGGAGGTCGGCGAGGCCGGCGGGCACAGCTTCGAAATGCCGGATTCGTCGCTCTGGACGCTGTACGAGCGGCTGCGCGCCAACGGGGTGCCGCTTTCGATGCGCAAGGTCAGTGATCGCAGCCAGATCTTTCCGGTCTTTCACGACCTCTTTCAGAAAAGGCAGGAGAAGACAGCGCCATGACCGCGACGGCCGGACGACTGTTTCAGGGAGCCGACTGGGATTTTCTCACCCTGCAGCGCATCCACGATGCCTGCGAGGAGATTGCGCTGAAGGAGCTTGGGCTCGACGTCTATCCCAACCAGATCGAGGTGATCACCGCCGAGCAGATGCTCGACGCCTATTCCTCGGTCGGCATGCCCCTGTTCTACAAGCACTGGTCGTTCGGCAAGCATTTCGCGTTTCATGAAGCGTCTTACCGCAAGGGCCTCATGGGCCTCGCTTATGAAATCGTCATCAACTCGTCGCCCTGCATCTCCTACCTGATGGAGGAGAACACGGCGACGATGCAGACCCTGGTGATTGCGCACGCCGCGTTCGGCCACAACCATTTCTTCAAGAACAACTATCTGTTCAAGCAATGGACTGATGCCGACGGCATCCTCGACTATCTCGAATTTGCCAAGACCTATGTTTCGCAATGCGAGGAGCGATATGGCCGTCTGGCCGTCGAGCAGACGCTCGATGCCGCGCACGCGCTGATGTCACATGGCATCGATCGCTATCCCGGCAAGAAGAAGCTTGACCTGCGTGACGAGGAAAGGCGGGCGGGGCAGCGCCGTGTGCACGACGAAGCCGCTTTCAACGATCTGTGGCGCACCGTGCCGGCCGGGCCGGCCAAGACCGAAATCGTGTTGAATGTCGAGCGCCGTCGCCGGCTGCTCGGGCTGCCGCAGGAAAATCTGCTCTACTTCCTGGAAAAGTCGGCCCCGCGGCTGGCACCCTGGCAGCGTGAGCTGCTGCGTATCGTGCGGCACATCGCGCAATATTTCTATCCGCAGAGCCAGACCAAGGTGATGAACGAGGGCACCGCGACCTACGTTCACTACCGGATCATGAGCCGGCTGCACGAACAGGGACGGATTTCCGACGGCAATTTCCTGGAGTTCCTGCAATCGCACACCAATGTCGTGTTCCAGCCTGATTTCGACGATCCGCGCTTCTCGGGCTTCAACCCCTATGCGCTGGGCTTTGCGATCATGCAGGACATCGAGCGCATCGTGACGAAGCCCGACGACGAAGATCGCGAATGGTTCCCCGATATCGCCGGCAAGGGCGACGTGATGGGCGTGCTGCGCGAGACCTGGGCCAATTATCGCGATGAAAGCTTCATCAGCCAATTCCTCAGCCCGCGCGTGATGCGGCACCTGCGCATGTTCCACCTGCACGACGACCCGGCCGAGCGTGCGGGCGTGCTGGTCGATGCCATCCATGACGAGCGCGGCTTCCGCCGGGTCCGCCGCGAACTCGCCAAGCAGCACGATGTCGGTTTCATCGACGCCAATATCGAGGTTATCGATGTCGATCTCGCCGGAGACCGCCGGCTGATGCTGCGGCACACCGTGGTGAAGGGCTCGCAGCTCAATGAGACCGATGCCAAACGCGTGCTGCAACACCTTGCCGATCTCTGGACCTATGACGTGTCGCTGGTCGAGGTCGACGCCGCAGGTGAGAAGGTGTTGAAGGAATACGTGCTGCACCCGCGCGGGGTCTCGGCCGCGGCCTGACCGAGGCCGCCCGGCACCTCCCGCGCGTTGAAACCGGGCCGGCTCCGGAGCGAAGTCTGATGCCGGCACCGCCGGTGAGCCGAGTGGCATGGCGGCCGCAATGAGGTTATGTTCCCCCGATACGAACCTGTCGCGGTGCCGGCCTCGATTGCGGAGCCTGCGCCGCGCGAGTTTCAGATGAGATCGCGATAGTATTGGCGGTAGCTTTGTGAATCAGGCGTATCGTGAGGCGGCCGCGCCCGTACAGCGGGATCGTTTCATTCCGCTGAGAAAGTCGGACCTGCTCGCAAGGCTCGTTGCCAATGGCCCGCTCGACGACGGCCAGCAGGCGGATCTTGGGCGCTTTGCCCGCGCACTGGCCGCGGTTTTCCATCACCGCTATTTCGACGAACTCGACAGGCTGCGCGAAGCCTATTTCCATTTCGACCCCGAGGTCAGTCCAACGGCGTTTCGTTCCGAGGCCGATCTCGGCCCCGCCTACCGCGCCCTGAGCGATGAGTTCGTCCGCGTCCTGACGGAAGCAAATTTCGTCGAAATCCCGCATGACGAGATCATCCGTGCCTTTGGCGAACACGCGCTGGTGCGGGTCAAGATCAAGGCGCCGGTCGATGATTATCGCGATGTCCGCATGTTCCGCCGCGGGCATCGCAAGGAGACCGTCGAGATTCCTTATCTGTTCGGCTTGCGCCGGCGCTCTCTCGATGTCGATTTCTACGACGACGTGGTGCTGATTGTCGCGACCAGGCCGGACGGTGCCGCCGCCGAGCCGCGCAAGCCGCTGCTGGGCGTCTGGCGGCGCGAGACAAGAACGAAGGTCCGTGGCGGCGCGGTGCTGTTCAAATATTTCCGGCGCATCGCGCGCGGCGATCTCGAAGCGCTGTTTCCCAACGCGCGCGTGGTAATGAGCTTGTTCGACCGGTTTGCGCTGGGCGTGCCGGCTATTTTCGGCGGCGTGCCGATCCTGATCAAGCTCGCCTCGACGCTGACGCTGCTGTTTGTGGTCGCCGGCTTCTATCTCGGTCTCACCGGTACGATACATGACAACGATGCCCAGCAGGCGCTGGCTGCGCTCAGCGGTCTGTTCGCGCTGGGCGCCTTCGTGCTGCGGCAATGGGGAAATTTCCACCGCCAGTCGCTGATCCACCAGAAGCAGGTCACCGACAACATCTACTACCGCAACGTCAACAACAATTCCGGCATCTTCAACTACATCATCGGCGAGGCCGAGGAGCAGGACTGGAAGGAGACGCTGCTCGCCTATTATGGCCTGCTGACCGCCGCTACGCCGCTGACCCGCGACGAACTTGGCGCGCGGGTCGAGGCGCTGATGATGGATATGTTTGGCCTTCCGATATCGTTCGCCGTCGATGACGGACTTGGAAAGCTTCGCGGGCTCAATCTCCTCAATGAGTCCGACGGTCGCGTCTCGATCCCGCCACTCGCCGATGCGTTCGCGCACCTTGAGGCGGAGTGGAGCGGGATGCTGCGTTCCGAGACGAAATGAGCGTTGTGTCACTGCTGGCTACGTTCGCTTCTCCTCGTGGGAACGAAGAGAGGGAGTATCCGCAGCTTCGAACCCTTTAACCAGGTCGGTCGTAATTCACCTTTGGAAAGAAGTCGCCCCGCCCTTCGGGGGTCATGTCGAGGAGACCCCAGAGCGGGTCGACAAGATCGCCGGCGCGATGGTGCTGTCTGGGTGCGGGAGGCGCAAAGCTCATCTCCGAGCCCCAGAAGTGCCTGATTGCGCCATCCCTCTTCTTGAAGACATTGAAGATTGTTTCGTCCCAGTTCTTGCCGTCCGGCACGCGATGCTGGTCGCGCATTCCCTTGGAGAATTTTGACGTGTCACCAAAGTAGTCCGCGTCGTAACTGTTGCCTGCGGTCGACAGGAGTGAAAGGTGTTCCCAGCCGCGTTCGTGTGCCCAGGCGGCGAGACGCGCGATCGGCGATTTGGCGACCACATGGAGCGCCGCGCGCTCGCCCACATGCCTCGCGGCGCCGTCGAGCCCATCGAGCAGATGCGTGCAGCCGGGACACGGCAGTTCGCGCTCGGGTCCGTACATGAAGCTGTAGAGGATGAGCGTATCATGCGGGCCGAACAGATCGGACATCTTCACGGTCTCCGGCATGCTGGTCTTGCCGATCCGCTCGAACGCGTAGTCCTCAGCGATCTCGCCGCCGGGAGGCAGCGCGCGACGTTTCGCCGCAATCGCCTCGATCTGCGCCCGAAGCGCAATCTCTTCATCGAGAAGCGCGTTTCGAGCGGCACGATACTCGGCGCTTTCATTGGGGTAATGGAGATGTTCCATGGCCGTCACTCCCAGGCGCTGTTGGATTTGTTCGAGATTAAACCCACTCCCCAAGACGTGAGTTCCACGCAGAGCCGGTTGTTTGGTCTGCGGATCGCGTTCGCTGTCGAGGATGGACTCGTAAAGCTGCGGGGCTTCAATCGCCGCAATGAGCCCGACGGTCGGGCCTTGATTCCGCCGCTCGCCAATGCGCTCACGCGCCTGGATATCGAAGGCTTTTGCTCAAACGCAGCTGACAGAAGCAGCGGCCTTATCTTCCAACCGTGACGCCCGCGGTCGAGCGCAAAGCGTCCCTGAGGCTCGTGGCGTTCATGTCGTCGAGAACCTGCCTCGTGAGAACGGTGGTTTGCCCGGGAACGTTGAGGATCGGCTCCGCGCGGGACGACGACAGGCGATTGGCTTTGTAAGGTGCTGCTGGATCGGCATAGGGATCGCGGTCGGCTGCCGGAGTCCGGGCGGCATCTCGTTTCAAGCTTGACGCATGCGCGGGTGCCTTGAACGCGTGCATGGATCTGGAAGAGGCGGCCGACCCCCGATTCGACGCTGGCGCGTCGAGCGGCCGTTCGCCCGCGACGGCAAATGCTCCGCTGGAAACATAGACAGCAGCAAGCGTGATCGTTCGCAACATTCTGGCGGGCATGCGATCTCGCAAAGTCAGTGCAACATGTCAGCGCGACCAGCGTAGCACATCATACCGCCCGTCGCAGAATAAACGGCTTGGTGCAATCACTTACGTTTAGGTCAGCGTTTGATCTCAAGCGAATATCCGTGTCGGTCGCATTCGGAATACTCGCCGCCGGCTTATCTGACGCACCAAAGTCTGGAAGGAGCAGAACGCGGCTGTAACTTCTGGAACAGGCGTGGACACGCGGGGGTTGCGACGGCTCGCCGGCGCATTGCTGTACTGCAAGAGCCACGCGGCCGCCACAAACATACCAAAAAATACAGACTTCGCTTAGAGCATGATCCGGAAAAGCGTGTAGCGCTTTTTAGAAAAGGTCATGTAATCAAAGGCCTAAAGCGCGATGACGATTCAGCGTGATCCCATCGCCTCTAGTCGATGATCGGTTTCTGCCTGGATGCAGCGTCGCGTTCAGGTGAAATATTGTTCAGCTCGTGGCGCCAGGGGACGACCTTGACCGTTGACGATTTTCGCTTGAGCATTCATGCGGCGTCTTCAGGCGCCGGGGACGGTCCGAAAGCAGCGACCGAACGGTCGGCATTTGCCGCTGCCGTCGTTCGCTTAAGGCAGGGCCTCCCGACATATCCCAACGAGCGCCTGAGCAAGATCGATCGCGCATTCTTTGGGCCGTTCTTCAGAGAGAAGTACGGCACTGGAGGAGACAAAGCGCTTGAGAACAGGCGCATCCGCTACTACGGCCCGGTTCAACCCGCGACAGACGCGGGCGAGTTGGCCGGGCGCCGGTATGTGCACGAGTTCGATACTCTGACGGGATTCACGCGGGGTTGGCATGAGACGCTGGATCGGACGGGCCATGTTCGGCACATCCGTCCCGAACGTCGCGATGGAGCGGTGAAACACTATCAATTTGATGGCGACGGTCGGTACATTGGGAGTTGGTAGACGGGGGAGTTGGTAAATGGAAATCGATCTCCAGGCGGTCCGCCGGGTGTTCGAGGATGTGTTGAACGGGCGTATGTCGCGAGAGCAAGCGGACCGTTGGGCGTACGCCGTGGTGCAGGAGGAAGAAACCGGTGTCGTCAAATACTGGCCACCTCGCGCAAGAGAACGCATTTGGGCCAGTGTGATGTACCTTTACGGAATCGACACGATGAAGGCTCCGAACGCGTACCTTCACTCGAACGACGACATCAGGGAAGCCATGATGGCGAGCCTCAGCGGGGTTGGCGATAAGGTGGCTGGTGACGATTTTGCGCCATCGAGCGTCCGTCGTAACGCTTGGCCGCAAATAGAACCCCTGTTCCCGTAGTCCGTTGCCAACATTTGCTTTCGCGATAGCAACTCGACAGCGCCAAGCGAGTCCTGTTCGATACGACAAGGATTGCGTTGAAGCATAGTTCCTATCTCGTTTGTGATAAGTGAACGTGAGCGTCCCGGCATGCCGAGCTCGACAAACAGGCTTAGTCGTCAGCTGCCAACAATTGGGCGGGCACCGTCTCGGCTCTGCGCGAGCGCAGCTCGCAGAGTCAGGTTGCGACGAGCCACAAGCCTCGGGTCGACATCAAGCACGCTGATCGCGGCTAGAGCATGATCCGGAAAAAGCCTGCCCCACTTGATGCGGGGTGGACACGGTTTTCCATCGCGACAAACGCGGAACGCGCTTGCGCGGAGATCATGCTCAAACAAAAGAATAGAGCGGGGCGACGATTCGAAGAAAAGTCATCCCGCTCGAGAAAGCGGCTTAACGCCCTGTGCAAGCGCCAACGCTGTTCGCAGAAACCCGCCGCGCAGGCCCTTGGGCGCTATTCGGTGCGCTGCTCGAACCGCAACAGCTTGCCACGCAGATCAAGACTTCTGTGCGCGGCAAGATCAAGCGCGCCGTAGCCGCCGATGTTCTTGATCTTGACGTCGGCCCCAGAAGCCACAAGAGCGATGGCAACATCGGCGTGACCGCCAAACACCGCGCAAATCAGAGGCGTGCTGCCGCCATTGTCGCGCGCGTCGACATAAGAGCCTGCGACCAGCAGCGCTTCAACGGTTGCGGTGTGCCCGCCATAGGCAGCCAGGTGCAGCGCGGTTTCGCCTCTGTCATTGTGGACGTCCACGTCCGCCCCGTTTCGCAGCAGTACCGCGACGCTGCTTGTATGGCCTTGCGCCGCCGCTAGCATGAGCGGCGTATCGCCGTCGCTGTCGGGCTCGTTGACGTCCGCGCCGCCGGCGACCAACTCTATCACGCGCTCCGTTTGTCCACGAAACGCGGCGTGCTTCAGCGTCGTGCTGTAAGCGCTATCGACCACCGCGCCCTGGCGCCGCTGGCGATTGACATTCGTGCTCATAATCAGCCCCCCAAATTATGTCATCCAGAATCAGTTGCGTACGCT
>Ga0207693_10002722_pt1 | contig 15309 bp, 14 predicted proteins | sample LARL81metaG_FD_184347 | JGI IMG/M metagenome (GOLD analysis project Ga0207693, IMG submission 184347) | Corn, switchgrass and miscanthus rhizosphere microbial communities from Kellogg Biological Station, Michigan, USA - LAR L8-1 metaG... | ecosystem: Host-associated > Plants > Roots >...
GCCGATCGGCGACCCCTCCCGGATCCCTCCCGGGCAGTACCTCACGACCGACTTCCCGGTGCTGTCGGCCGGGCCGACGCCGCACACGCTGCTCCAGGAGTGGGGCTTCACGATCCACGGCAATGTCAAGGAGCCCGTCTCGTGGCCGTGGGCGGAGTTCCTGGCGCTCCCCTCCGAGACGATCAGCGTCGACATCCACTGCGTGACCAAGTGGTCAAAGCTCGACACGACCTGGAAGGGCGTATCGCTCGACACGCTGCTCGAGCGCGTCGATACGTCAGCGGAGTACCTGACCGCTTGGTCCGACGGCGGCTACACGACGAATCTCGCGCTCGAGGACGTGACCGACGGCAAGGCCTGGGTCGCTTACGAGTACGACGGCAAGCCGCTCGAGCCCGAGCACGGCGGCCCCGCGCGCCTCCTCGTGCCGCACCTGTATTTCTGGAAGAGCGCGAAGTGGGTGCGCGGGCTGACGCTCACCGGCTACGACGAGCCCGGATTCTGGGAGACCTACGGCTACCACAATCACGGCGACCCATGGCTTGAGCAGCGCTATCAAGGCGACTAATAACCGGGTGAGCGCCTAGACGCGTGGCAGAATGCGCAGATGGGCGACGAGCACCTACGTTCCGAGATCCGCGACGAGCAGGAGCGGATCCTCTCAGCCGTCAGGTCCGCAACGGATCACTGGGAGATGGCCAAGGCGGAAGACTCGTTCGCCGACTTGCTCGAACGGATGGCTGACGAACTGGACGTGGGCTCGGCGCGCGATCGGGGTCGCTTCCTGGCCGCGGCACATGCACTCCGTCAGGCGGCGGCGCTGAACGAGCACCGGTACGTCACGGGGCTTGGGCTGTCGACCGACGACGCCTGACTAGCCGCAGCCTTGGCGGCGATTCGTATTCCGACAGCCACTCGGTCCGGTATCCGTCTCGCCACAGGATCGGGAAGAACGCCTCATCCAACTCTGTCTCGCCGGGGCGCCGGTAGCGCGAGTAGATCGGATGAGGATGCTCGGGGTTCCACCGTGTGTCGGTGGAGATCATGTGGCTGATGATCGATCGCCGGTGGGCGTCCGCTCGCTCATTCGGGGGACTGCCGTGAAACGTCCAACCATGGTGGAACGCCGCCCCGCCGGCCGGGACTTCGATCGGGACCAGCTCGAGTTCGACCTCGGGCGGCTTCGAGCTAGCCACGTGCGCCAGCCAGTCGTCGGGCGCGTGGAACTTCCCGCCCAACGGCGCGTGCGGCCATCGGTGTGAGCCGCGCACGTAATAGATCGTTCCGATATCGGCTGCCGTGTCGTCGAGCGCCATCCAGCACGTCGTCATGTTCGGCGGATCGAGATGGTCGAGGTACGCCGCATCCTGATGGCACAGCAACGCCTTTCCCGACGGCGGCTTCCAGATCGCGTTGTCTTGCGCCAGGCGGACACCGGGCACCCCTGCCAATCCCGCCGCGAGCTCACCGACCCGCCGCGACAGCGTGACTCCGGCGAGCACCCGGTCGGCCTTCCACACGTTGCACAGCTGGCGCGTGAGCTCCGGCGCGGTCACACCGGGCTGGTAATTGACTTCGTCGGGCGCAAGGCCCGTCTCCCATTCGTGCTCGAACACCCGCATGAAGTGCTCTCGGATGCGATCGAGCTCGCCGGGCTCAAGAAACCGCTCGACGATCAGAAATCCATCTCGTCGATAGCTCTCGATCTGCCCCGCCGTCGGTCCCACGCCGGGGCAGTCTAACCGCGACTGACGCGGTCGGGACCGTCTACGCAGGCGAGGACTCCCGCAGTGGCTATAGCGGCTTTGCCAGTCGCACCTCGGCGGCGTGCGCAGGGTCGATCAGCGCCTCGAGCGCCGATCCGTACTCGGGCAGCGAGAGCACCGTCCCGTCGTGCAGCACCATCAGGAAGCGGTCCATCGTGCGCAAGAACGCGCGGTCGTGTGACACCGCCACGACGGTCCCCTCAAACGTGCTCAGCGCTCGTTCGAGCGCGTCGGAGGACTCGATGTCGAGATTGTCGGTCGGCTCGTCGAGCAGCAGCAGGTTGTGTCCCTCGAGCTCGAGCACAAGCACCTCGAGCCTCGCCTTCTCGCCGCCGCTGAGCACGTCGTAGGAGCGCCGAGCGGCGTCGGCCAGCCCGTAGCGAGCCAGCGCGCCCATCGCGGCCTGGACCCCTCCGCTCCGGACCCGGTCGAGCACGACCTCGATCACCACCCGGCCGGCGAGGTCGGCGCGTGTCTGCAGCTGGGTGAAAAAGCCCGTCGAGACGCGCGGGCCGACGACCAGCTCGCCCTGGTCGGGCTCCCGTTCCCCGGCCAGCACGCGCATCAGCTCGCTCTTGCCCGAGCCGTTGGGACCGAGCACCCCGATCCGCTCGCCGAAGTGGATCTCATCCGAGAACGGCGAGACGAGCTCGGCGAGGCCGACGCAGCGCAGATCCAGCACGCGGCGCGCCGAGTCGCCGCCGCGCAACCGCACGACGATCGGCACATCGTTGACGGGTGGCGGCGGCGGGCCGGTGTCACAAAACCGGCGCCACCGCGTCTCTGCCGCATCGGCCTTCTTCGCCCAGTCGGCGGAGTATTTGGCGCGCTCCTTGAACGTCTTCATCAGCTTGAACAGTCGCCGCTCCTCATCGCGCCAGCGCTTGACCGCATCGCCAAGGCGGCGTTGGCGCTCCTCGCGCGCGCGGGGATACGTCGGGTACGCGCCGCCGTGCATCCACGCGCCGTTGCCCTCGAGCGTCAGGATCGAGTCGACCGCTCCCGACAGGACCTCGCGGTCGTGCGAGATCATCAGCACCGTCTTCTTCGAACCGCGGATCTGGCGCTCCAGCGCAAGCTTTGCCGGGACGTCGAGGAAGTTGTCGGGCTCGTCAAGCAGCAGCACATCGGCGTCGGAGCGAAACAGCACGTCGAGGACCAGCTGCTTTCGCTCGCCGCCGGAAAGAGTCACGGCCCGACGGTCGGCCAGTTCGTCAAACCCGGCGCGGACAATCCGCCGGCAAGCAGCGTCCCACTGGCCCTCGAGCTCGTAGCCGCCAAGCGCCGACCAGTCGGCGATCGCCGAGCCAAGCTTGATGCCGGCCTCGGCGTCGCCCGCCGCGAGCTCAGCTTCATAGCGCAGCATTCGCTCGCCCGCCAACCGCAGCGCCAGCGGCGCCAGCGACAGCAAGAGCTCCCGCACCGTTCGCCGTTCATCGGCGACACCGATGTCCTGCGTCATATAGCCGACGACCCCGCCAACCGAGGCGTCCCCCTCGTCAGCGCTCAGCGCGCCTGAGAGCACCCGAAACAACGTGCTCTTGCCAACACCATTGGCACCGACAAGGCCGACATGGCGACCGTCCGACACGCGAAACGACACATCGGAGAACAGCAGCTCACCGCCCGGGTGCGCGTAAGCGAGACCAGAAACGGCGACATGCCCCATCAGTCACCCACCGCGCCAAAGTCCATGGTGGCGATGCTAATACCGGCAAGCGCCGAGTCGTTGTCCAAGACGTTAGTTGTGAAGCTCCTTGCCACCGTGAAAGACTCCGGCCGAACAGCCCCCGACCGATGGAGGACAGCCGGATGGCCGACAGTGTGTATCGCGTAACCGAAGTGATCGGCGTTAGCAGCGATTCGTGGGAGGCAGCTGCTCGACGTGCAGTCGAGACGGCCGCGAAGACCGTGCGCGATCTGCGCGTGGCCGAAGTTCTGCGACAGGACGTCACGATCCAAGACGGGAAGCTCATCAACTACCGCGTTCGCCTCGGTATCTCGTTCAAGTACGACTCCGACGACTAAGCGACGGGCTGTGAGCCGGCCGCACTGAGCGGCCTCGGCCAGACCCCGTCCAATACATTTGTACGTGATAACGTACAAATGTGGGCGACACCTACACCCACGGCCACCACGAGTCCGTGCTCCGCAGCCACCGCTGGCGCACGGCCGAGAATTCGGCCGGCTACCTGCTGCCGTTCCTTGCGCCGGGGGTTCGGCTCCTCGACGTCGGGTGCGGGCCGGGCACGATCACGCTTGATCTCGCCGCTCGTGTCGCCCACGGCCAGACGGTCGGGGTCGACCGCGACCCGGGCGTGGTCGCTGAGGCTCAGCGCCTTCTCGACTCGCGTCCGATCGCCGGCGTCGAATTCAGGACCGCGGATGCATATGCGCTCGGGTTCGACGACGAGTCATTCGACGTCGTCCACGCCCACCAGGTGCTCCAGCACCTGGCCAGTCCCGTCGCGGCGCTTGTCGAAATGCGCCGAGTCCTGCGGCCCGGAGGCGTGCTCGCCGTCCGTGACAGCGACTACGGCGGATTCGTCTGGGCCCCCGCAAATCCGCTGCTCGATCGCTGGATGCAGCTCTATCACGACGTGTGCCGTCACAACGGAGCGGACGCCGACGCCGGACGAAGCCTGCTGGGCTGGGCGCAGGCCGCCGGCTTCACGGACATCCGGCCGAGCAGCTCGACGTGGACATTCGCAGAGCCGGAGTCGAGGCGGTGGTGGGGCGAGCTGTGGGCCGATCGGGTGGTCGCATCGTCCTTGGCCGAGCAGGCCGTGGACTACGGGCTCAGCAACCCTGATGAACTCGAGGCGATCGCTGCAGCGTGGCGGGACTGGCTCGAGCACGACGACGGCTTCTTCGTCGTGGTGCACGCGGAGCTGATCGCGCGGCGCTAAGGCTGCGCGGCAACCAAACGGCAACGTCGCCGGCAATCCGCAAGCAACAGCGGCGCAAAGGCCGTCCGCGACCGTGGCGGCCATGACGACTCAACTCTTCACCACCGCTTCGGTCGCGGACGCCTCGGCGCTCGCCGCCGCCATCGGCCCGGGCAGCCCTGACTACGACCGCGCCCGTGCCAGCTTCAACCTCGCGGTCGATCAGCATCCTGCGGCGATCGCCTATCCGAGCACTGCCACCGCCGTCATCGAGTGCGTCCGCGGTGCGCGCGCTACCGGTCTGAAGGTGGCCGTCCACAGTGGCAGCCACAACGCCGGCCCGCAGGGCGACCTGCGCGATGCGTTGCTCATCCGCACTAGCAAAATGAACAGGGTCACCATCGATCCGGGCCGGCGGATCTGTCGCGCCGAGGCCGGCGTTCGCTGGGGGGCGGTTGTCGACGCGGCCGCCGAGCACGGCCTGTCGGCCCTGCATGGCTCCTCGCCGACGGTCGGCGTCGTCGGCTATTCGCTCGGCGGCGGGCTCAGCTGGCAGGCGCGCAAGCGCGGTCTGCAGGCGAACCATGTGACCGCCGTCGAACTGGTGCTCGCCGACGGGACCCACTGTCGGGTCGACAACGATCACGATCCGGAATTGCTGTGGGCGCTGCGCGGCGGTCTTGGCAATTTCGGTGTCGTCACCGCGATCGAGTTCCGGCTGTTCGGTGTCGCCGAGGCGTACGCCGGCTGGCTGGCCTGGGATTGGCGGCACGCCCGCCCCGTGCTCGACGCATGGGCCGAATGGACGCGCTCGACGCCTGACGACGTCACGACGAGCGCCCGGATCCTGCAGCTGCCGCCGCTGCCGGAGCTGCCCGAGCCGATCCGCGGGCGAAAGCTCGTCGTCATCGACGGCGCGATCCTCGGTGACATGGGGATCGCGGCCAAGTTGCTCCAGCCGTTGCGTGAGCTCCACCCAGAGCTCGACACATTCGCACCCGTGCCGATGCCGGCTCTCTGCCGGCTCCACGGCGACCCAGAGGATCCAGCGCCGTATCACGGCGAGTCGGCGATGCTCACGGAGCTCAGCCCGGAGGCGGTGGAGGCATTCGTCGCAGCCGCAGGGCCGCAGTCTGAGTCGGTGCTCAGCGTGGCAGAGCTGCGCCAGCTCGGCGGCGCCCTCGGTCGTCCGGTCGCCGGCGGCGTCACGTCGCATTTCGACGGGTCCTACCTGCTGTTCGCGCTCGGTATGACCTTTGATCCGGACATGGCAGCTCGTGTGACCCGCGACGCGGGCCGGGTGCTGCGTGCCCTCTCACCATGGACCGGGGGCCGGCCATACCTCAACTTCGTCGAGCAGCAGACGGACGTCGCGCAGGCGTTCTGCCCGTCGTCGTGGTCTCGGCTCCAGGAGGTCCGTCGCAGGGTCGATCCGGAGCGGCTCTTCCGGGCGAATCACATGATCTGACTCACCACGCGACAGGGCTGGTTTTCGGCCAAACATCAGCCAGGGAGCCGTTCAGATGTTCTTTAGGATGTGCGCGGATGGCGCTTGGGGGTGCTCGGATCCAGCTCTGTGGTGAGCTCGTTGTCGAACTCGGCGGCCGCCGGCGCGAGAACGCGCTGCGCGGCCGCCAGGGTCGGCTGGGTTTCGCCTACCTGCTGCTGCACCGTCACCGGCCAATCCGACGCGACGAGCTCGTCGCGGCGCTGTGGCCTGAGGATCGTGCGCCACCGCGCGAGCAGGCACTTGCCCCGGTGCTCTCTCGGATCCGCTCGGCGATCGCACCGGCAGTGCTCGAAGGCCGCGATTCCGTCCAGCTCCGGCTCCCCGAGCCGGCCTGGATCGATGTCGAGGTGGCGCTCGCCGAGCTCGTCGCGGCACGCCACGCCTCCGAGCAGCACGACGCGCCAAAGGCGCTGCGGTCTGCACGGACGGCGACCGATCTGCTCGGCGGAGGCCTGCTTCCCGCCCATGAGGCAGACTGGCTTGACGCGGAGCGCGAACGCGTAGCCGACCTCCGCGTCGAGGCGCTCGAGCTGGCAGCTCGGGCCGCCATCCGCGTCGGTGGAGCGGCGCTGCCGCAAGCCGAGCTCGACGCGCGTCGAGCGGTCTCCGAGGCGCCATTCCGCGAGTCGGCGCGCGCAGCGCTGATCAGTGTGCTCGCAGCGCGCGGTAACTCCGCCGAAGCGCTGCGGGCATACGAGGACATCCGGGAGCTGCTGATGGAGGAGCTTGGGACCGTGCCCGGAAGCGAGCTAATGACGCTGCACACGTCGCTGCTTACAGGCGCGCCCCCGACGGTAAGCACCGGCGAGCCCCCGGCGCCCGGCAACACTTCTCTGTCAGCGCTGCCTGACGCGCCGACGCAATCCCCAGCTGATCTCCCTGCCCCTGGGGCGCTCACGCTTGTCGAACGACACGACGAACTCCGCCGCATTGCCTCCACGCTGCAGGCCGTCTCTGGTCGACACGGCGGCGTGGTGACCGTCGAGGGCCCGGCCGGTATCGGGAAGACTCGCCTGCTCCGTGAGATCCGCGCCCGAGCTGCGGCTACCAGCTTTCAGACATTCGACGCTCGCGCCGGCGTGCTGGAGCGCGAGTTCGGGTTCGGTGTCGTGCGGCAGTTGTTCGCCGGGGTAGCCGGTGACCCCGAGTTGACCTCCGGTCCGGCAGCGACCGTGCGCGGTGTGCTCGCCGACTCCGGCTCGTTCGAGGGGACGTTTCCGGTGCTCAATGGGCTGCACCATCTCGTCCTCAATCTCGCCGCGCGCGGCCCGCTGCTGATGTCGGTCGACGATCTCCACTGGGCCGATCCGGCCTCATTGCGGTTCCTCGTGTACCTCGCGCGCCGTCTGACCGAGCTACCGGTTCTGATCGTCGCGACCATCCGGACCGGCGAGCCGGACACCGACGAGCTTCTGCTCGCGGAGCTGACAAGCGACCCCGAGACCGTGGTGCTGCGGCCGCGCCCGCTGACCGAGGCCGCAACAGGCTCGCTCGTGCGCGAGCGACTCGGCACTCCAGACGTCGAGTTCGTGTCCGCCTGCCAAGCCGTTACGGCCGGCAACCCGTTGCTGATCCGCCAGCTGCTCGGTGCGCTCGAGGACAACGGGGTCGACCCGGATGCCGATCGTGTCTCCGAGGTCAACGCGATCGGTCCTCGGGCAGTCTCGCGCACCGTCCTGTCTCGGCTTGCCAGGCTGCCGCAGAGCACGGTGGCGGTCGCGCGCGCCGCCGCGATCCTCGGCGAGGACCCGGGGTTGCCCGAGCTTGCCGCGGTCGCAAGCGCCGACGAGGCCGAGACCGCTGCCGCCGTCGCGCACCTCGCGCGTGCGGACATCCTGCGCGCCGAGGGCTCGCTTGGCTTCGTCCACCCGCTCGTTCGGGACGCGGTCTATTCGGAGCTTCCGACGGCGGCGCGCGGCCCAGAGCACGGGCGTGCCGCGCGCGTTCTCTCGGAGCTCGGCGCGAGCCCCGAGCGCGTCGCTGCGCAGCTCCTTCTGACACCTCCGCGCGCTGACCCATGGGTCGTGACCCAGCTGCGCGACGCGGCCGAGGTGGCGATGCGCCGCGGCGCCCCCGACGCGGCTCTCCGCCTGCTGGCGCGCGCACAGGCCGAACCACCTAGTAGGGATCAGCGCGCCGCACTCGCGCTCGAGCTTGGGGGAAGCGCGGCCTACATCCGCGGTCCGGCCGGCGTCGAGCCGCTGGAGCAGGCCTACGCCGGGCTCGAGGATCCGGTGACGCGCGCGCGGGCCGCGATCCGGTTGAGCCACCTCTTGCTGTTCGTGCGCTCGCCGAGCGCCGGGATCACCGTCGCCAAGCGAGCAATGGCGGAGTTGCCAGACGGACACGACGACCTGCTCGACGGGCTCCGCGCGATCCGCCTGATCGGCGTTCAGTTCGGGGCACCGGACCCAGAGGCGAGCGCGACGCTTGATGCGGTCCGCCGTGGCCCACGAGGCACCGGTCCCGGAGCCCGGGCGCTGACGGCGATGACGGCGCTGGCGGTCGCCCTCGGGGATGGCACCTCGGCAGAGGCCTCGGCGCTCGCACGCGAAGCATTCGCCGGTGAGGGAATGGCGGGCTTCGAAGTGACCGCGCCGGTCGCCCTCGCCACCGCTGTGCTCACGCTCGGCGAGCCGGGCGAAGGACTTCACGCCATCAACGCGTACCGGATACACGCCCGCCGTCAGGGCGAGATCCTCGGCTCGATCGGCGCCGAGCTCTGGGGCGGGTTCGCGCAACTCCTCGCCGGCGACCTGCGTGAGGCGATCGAGTCGCTCGACCGCGCGCATGAGGGCGAGCAGTTGTGGGGCACGAAGCTCGATGCCGTGATGGCCTACTCATCGGCTTTCCTGACGCAGGCGTGGGTGGAGCGCGGCGATCCGGTGCGCGCACGACAGATGAGCGATCGAATGGACGACGTCAGCGGGGCCTCTGACGGCGCTCGCTTCTGGATGGTCTGCCGCAGCGCTCTATTGATCGCCGAAGGCGATCCCGAGGCCGCGCTCGACCTGTCAGCGCGCGTCGCACCGCTGTATGCGCCGGGCACGAATCCGATCTGGGCACCGTGGCGCAGCGTCCAGGCCCGCGCGCTCGCCGCGCTCGGCCGAATCGAGGAGGCCAACGCGATCGCGCTCGAGGAACTGGCGCTCGCCGAGCGAGTCGCGGCTCCCTGGGCCATCGGGCGGATCCACCGCCTTCTTGCCCAGATCGGCGGCCCTGACGCGCTGGAGCACGCGCGCCGGGCGGTCTCGCTGCTCAGCACGAGCTCGGCACGGCTCGAGTCCGCAAAAGCGCATGCTGCCCTCGGCGAGCACCTCGCCGCCCGCGATGATCGCGCCGGTGCCGTCGAGGCACTCCACCGGGCGCTCGACGGCGCCCGTCAGTGCGGTGCCGACGCGCTGGCGGCGCGTGCAGACGCCGCCCTCTCCAGCCTCGGCTGAGCCGGCAGCGGACACCGGCAACCCCACGGCAAGCGCTGGTCAATCGGTTGGCAAGGGGCACCCAGCAAGGTGCGCGCTGTGAGCTCCCTCAATCCGACTGGAGGATCAATCATGCGTATCTCACGACACCTGGCGCGCGTCGCATTGACTGGTGCATGCCTCGCCGCCGCTGCGGCACCGAACGCCCTCGCCAAGAGCAAGGCCGTGCACTACGCCGGCACAACGCGAGACGGAGACGCAATCAGCTTCACGCTGGCCGGCTCCAAGGTGACCCAGCTCAAGGCATACACCCCGACGCTGTGCGGCACGAGTGATCCGGCTGGCACGCCGCTCAGTGGCAGCGATCCGTTCGACCCACCTGGTTCCTTCCCGCTCGCGCGAGTGACGGAAAGGAAGGCCAAGCGGGAGAACGCGATCTGGAACACAAATCTCGTGACGAAGAACTTCGTCGTCAGCTTCAAGCGCGGCCGGCACGGTGTCATCACCGGCAAGCTGCACGTCGACTACTCGTTCCTGATGATCGTCTACTCGTACCCGATCAGCTCGCGCCCGTACGTCTGCACCGGCGACACGACATTCACCTTCAGGGTCTGACTATCAACCACTTACTCGTCTGGGTCGCCTTGCACGGCCCGACCGTTTTCTGTTGACACTCGAATCGAAAGGACGCTTCACATGACAAGAATCATCGCTGTGACAGGAGCCACCGGTGCTCAGGGGGGCGGGCTGATCCGCGCGATCCTCGCCGACCCCGATGCCGGCTTCACCGCTCGGGCGATCACCCGCAACCCAGCATCACAGGCGGCCATCGCATTAGCCGCCAAAGGCGTCGACGTCGTTCAGGCGGACCTCGATGACGAAGCGAGCCTCACGGGCGCGTTCGCAGACGCGCATGGGATCTTCTGCGTCACGAACTTCTGGGAGCACTTCTCGCCGGAACGGGAGAAAGCGCAGGCCCGAAACTTGGCCAACGCCGTTCGGGCCGCGGGCCCAGCGCACGTGATCTGGTCGACCCTCGAGGACGTGCGCGACTACGTTCCGCTCAGCGACAGCCGGATGCCGACGCTGATGGGTAGCTACAAGGTTCCCCACTTCGACGCCAAAGCGGAGGCGAACGCGTTCTTCCGCGACGCGGGTGTGCCGATGACGTATCTGTACACCTCGTTCTACTGGGACAACATGATCTCGTTCGGGATGGGTCCGGTCCGTCGCGAGGACGGCACCCTCGCGGTGACGTTCCCGCTCGCCGACGCTGCGCTTCCGAGCATCGCGGCGAGCGACATCGGGGCGTGCGCGTACGGGATCTTTCGGGAAGGCGCGAGCTGGATCGGACGCAGCGTCGGCATCGCTGGCGAGCACCTGACCGGATCGGACATGGCCGCGGGGCTCACTGAAGTTCTGGGTGAGGAAGTTCGCTACAACGCCGTCACGCCCGCCGCCTACAGCGCGTTCGGATTCCCTGGAGCCGACGAGCTCGCCAACATGTTCCAGTTCAACACCGAGTTCGCCGAGGACTTCGGCGCGTGCCGCGACGTCGAGACGACGCGACGCCTCAACCCGGGCCTCCGCAGCTACAGCCAGTGGCTCGAGCAGAACGCAACGAGGATCCCGATCGGCTGATCGCTCAGCCACTGCGGCTGACGACCCCGAGACGCGCCCGGCTATCTCGGGCGAGTCTCGGGGCTCAGGCCGCGGCGCTGTGCGTTACTGGGATACCGGTCCTCCACAGGAGCACCTTGGCGAATTGGACCAGCTCGCCGTAGAAGGCCGGGTCGAAGGTCGAGCCGAGCACCAGCTCGAGCGGCCATGACGCTGCCTGGGTCGGGGTCTGCGCGTTGCTCATGTCCTCGAACCACGGCCGAGACGCGTCGGTGTCGATCAGGCCCGGACAGAGCGCCATGATCAACTTGTTCACGGCGAGATCTGCTTTGCGACGCTCGTGTGCGATCGCCCGCACCGCGGCGACCTGCGCGACCTTCGACGGAATGTTCAGCCAGGTCCCGTAACCCTCGTCTTCGGCGCGGCGATCGTGGACTGCCTGACGCCACCCGGCCACCAACGCGTCAACGGCGTCGAGGTCCTGCTCCGCGACGTCGGCGAAGCGTCCGGCGATCCGGGGGTCGAGCTTATCCAGCGTCCCGAGCGCGCTCGCGACGATTATCAGCCGACCACCCGGTCGTAGCCGCGGCGCAAGCGCCCGCAGGATCCGGGTCGTGGCGAGGTTGCTGGTCTCGGCGACGGCATCGACCTCGTCGGTCGGGTCGGCCTCCGGGCTCATCCGGGATGACGCATTGGAGAAGACGATGTCGACCGCGCCGAGCTCCGCGGCCAGGGATGCGATCGACTCCGGGTCGCGGACGTCGAGCACGCGACCTTCGACGCGGGCGACCGCGGGTCCCCCTGCCACCTCGGTCGCTGCCGCCGCGACGCGGTCCCGATCGCGGCCAGTAAGCAGGACGAGATCCTCCTGTTTCATCCGGGCGGCGAGCCCTTCGACGAGAGCGCGGCCGAGCCCCTGGTTGGCACCTGTGACGAGTGCGATGCGCGAAGTAGTCATGCGGTCAACGTAGCGGCTCCGACCCATGCTGAAAACGAGAATCTCGCACAGATAATATGCGCTTCTCGCATGCCAGCGGATCTCTCGTCGACTTCACTACGGACCTTTCGCGAGGTCGCGCAAGCGGGCTCGTTCTCGGCCGCCGCGCTCTCGCTCGGGTACACCCAATCGGCGATCTCACGACAGGTTGCAGCGCTCGAGGCAGCCGTCGGCCACCGCCTGTTCGACCGTGGCCGCCAGGGCGTCACACTGACCTCGGCGGGGGCGCGATTGTTGACGAGCGCGATCCGGGCACTCGATGACATCGACCGGGCCCTGCTCGAGCTCGACAGCGAGCAGACGACGGTCGGGCCCGTGCGGCTCGGCGCGTTCCCGGCAGCGGTGATTGGACTGGTGCCGGCGGCGCTGCGGACCTTGCCGCCGCACCTGAAGGTCACCCTGCGCGAGGCGACGACGCCGGCGCTCACGCGTGCTCTTCGGGCGCGAACGCTAGACCTCGCGATCGTTGCGCGGTCGCCCCCGTTCCGGCCGCTGGACGCCGAGTCACCGCCGCTCGAGTTGACGACGCTCTCCGAGCGCGAGCTCATGATCGGCGTCGCGGCTAGCAATCCGCTCGCGAGCGCCACGATGGTCGAGGCCCGAGAGCTCGAGGGCCAGGTGTGGGTCGCAAGCCGCTCCGACGCCGGCGACTCGCTGCTCGGCGTCTGGCCCGGGCTCGCTCACCGCCCGGACGTGCGCTACGTCGTGCGCGACTGGCTCGCGAAACTCAGCATCGTCGCCGCCGGACTGGCAATCACGACGGTCGCCCCGGTAAGTCTCGACGGCCTCCCCGACGGCATCAAAGTCCTCGCCGTCCGAGGCGAGCCGCGCGAACTGCGGCGGATAGTCCTCGCCCGCCAGCCGGGACCGATGGAGGAACCCGCCGCGCGAGTCGCCGATGCGCTGATCGCTACCGCGCGAGGTGTGCGAGCGGTTCCAGGCGCGGCCGCCGGCTAATACCACACGGAGCGGGAGTACTCGGGGTTGCACCGTCGGACGTTCAGGAGTCACGCGTCAAGCAGCGCACCACAGCTGATGTTGATCGTCGCGGCGGTCATCGTCCGCGCCTTGTCGGACGCGGCGAAGGCCGCGGTGATGCCGACGTCCTCGAGCGTCGCCGTACGCTTGAGCATCGTTGCGTCGGTGAGCATCTTCTCGAGGCGCTCGCGGTCCTCGGAGCCCGCCGGGATCGACTCAGGGATCCCGCCGGTCTTGAGAGTGACGACCCGGACGCCGTGGCGGCCGAGCTCGGCGGACAGCTGGCGCCGCATGGCTTCGAGCGCGTGCAGGCCGACCTGGAAGCCGCCGATGTTGTAGCCCGGTACCGGGTCGCCGGAACCTCCGAAGATGAGGATCGCGCCGTCGCGCTTGGGAATCATGTGCCGTGCGGCGGCGCGCGCGGTGATGAACGTGCTCCGCACGGCGGTGTCGATCGGGCGCATGAAGTCCTCGAGCTTCATCTCCGCCATCGGGGTTCCCTGGGCGTCGCCGTGGGAGATCAGGTTGAACGAGACATCAATTCCATGAGCCTGGGCGGCGACGTCGTCGGCGAACGCGTCGACGGCGCGCTCGTCGAGGGCGTCGAGCACAGTGCTGTGCGCCTCGCCACCGGCGGCGCGAATGTCGTTGGCGACCGCGTCGAGCGTCGACCGCGTGCGGCCGGCCAGGAACACGTGCGCGCCCTCGCTCGCGAACGTCCGCGCGACCGCGCTCCCGATCGCGCCAGCGCCGCCGTAGATCACTGCGTTTTTGCCGGCGAGCAGCATCTGCATGCCTCCTGTTCAGGGGTTCAGGGGTTCAGAGGTTGCAGACCACGGCCGCGCCGCGGATTCATCGGTTTCCCGCGCTGGGTGGTCACGGTCAGAACCCGATCCTCCGTCCCCGCGTAGGGTCATCGTCGGGATCACAACCAATCTTCTGTCCCTGAGTGGGGTCGTCGTAGGGGTCCGTGCCGACCATCCGCCCTTGGGTCGGGTCGAGGGAGTCAGCGCGAGCTTCGCGCGTCGGATAGGCCGGAACTGGGTGAACGGTTGGTCGGTCCTCGCTTTCGGAGGACTGTGGCATGAGGTCTGGAGTGGCGGTGGCAGTCATGATGGTCTTTCTCCTTGGGGCGATTGAGGGGGTACATCGCTTCGATCTGCGCGGCCGGCGGGCACGATCGTTTGCACGAGGCCGGTGACGACGTCGTAGACGTGCCCGGAGACGGTCACGCGGGTCGGAATTGAGGGTGCGCAGCGCAGCCGTTGCACGTCGCTCGTCACCGTCGCCGTGGGGTCGAGGACGGCGTGGTCGAGCAGCTCGGCCTCGTCCGCGCCGATTCGTTGGGCGTAGCCGCGGCGGAACGTGGCGTCGGCCAGTGCGCCGGCTCCGCATTGGGTGTGGTGGATGACGGCGACCTCGAATAGCGGCCCGTCGGGCAGCACGTTCTCGGCGATCTGGGCGATGAACGCGACGTCGTTGATCACCTCAGGTGTGACCCGGCCGCCGACGTTGCGCACGACCATCGCGTCGCTGAGCTTGAGGCCGAGGAAGTGCGCGGGGTCAACGCGCGGGTCAAGGCAAGTGATCAGAAACAGCCGCAGTTTGGGAAAGACGACGGCGTTCTCGTGGCCGCCAGCGGCCGCAAACTCGCGATTGCGTTCGATCGCCGCCTCGAGGCTGCCGGCGAGGGGCTGGTCGCGACCAGTCAGCTCGAACCGAGGCGTCTCGGCGTCCGCGGGGCTGGGGGTGACCTGGATGGGAGTTTGTTCGCTCATGGTGTTGGTCTCGTGTCGCTAGGGGGTCCGTGAGTTGGATCGTGGGTGGATGTCGATGCGGCGGGGTTGGGTTGGCGTTGGCGCGTCATGCCGCTTGTGGCGCGGCCTCCTGAAGCCCGATTCGCTGGTGCAGTCGGCGCAGGGGTCGCGGGGCCCACCAGTTCAGTGGGCCGAGCAGCGCCATGAGTGCCGGCACCAGCAGCGCTCGGACAACGGTGGCGTCGAGCAGTACGGCGAGCGCGGTGCCGATGCCGAGCTCTTTGATGAACGCGATTTGTGAGGTGGCGAACGCGCCGACGGCGACCGCGAACAGCATTGCGGCCGCGGTGATGATCCGTCCGGTCCGTTCG
>Ga0207693_10002723_pt1 | contig 15302 bp, 14 predicted proteins | sample LARL81metaG_FD_184347 | JGI IMG/M metagenome (GOLD analysis project Ga0207693, IMG submission 184347) | Corn, switchgrass and miscanthus rhizosphere microbial communities from Kellogg Biological Station, Michigan, USA - LAR L8-1 metaG... | ecosystem: Host-associated > Plants > Roots >...
TTCCGGGGCGCGCAAAGCGCGAACCCGGAATCCCGAGATTCCGGGTTCGATGCTGACGCATCGCCCCGGAATGACGGATAAAATCACACGCCCGCCCAGCCGTGACGGAGCCCCTTACGCCGCATCCCGATGCGCGGCGATGATCTGGTCGGCGGCGCGGCCGGTGACTTCAGCCATGTGATCGAACTGCCGGGTGAAGCTGCCGGCGCCGGCGGTCGCCGAGCGCAATTCCACGATCAACTCGCCGATCTCGGCCTCCGGCATCATCGCGCGAACACAGTCCCAGCCTGACCAGCCCTCACGGGTGTCGAAGCCGAGAATCTGGCCGCGCCGTGCCGACAGGATCGCGTTGATCTTGGCGGTGGCGTCGTTCGGACAGACGATCTCGACGGTGTGGATCGGCTCGAGCAGCACGGGCTGGCAGTTTGGCAGGCCCTCGCAGACGCCGACCCGCGCCGCGGTGCGGAACGCGAGATCGGACGAGTCGACGCTGTGATAGGAACCGTCGGTCAGCGTCACCTGCACGTCGATCACGGGGAAGCCGAGCGGCCCGCGGTTGAGCCCGTCGACCACGCCCTCCTCGACCGCGCCAATGTAATTGCGCGGCACCGCGCCGCCGACCACGGTTTCCTGGAACTTGAAGCCTTCGCCGCGCGGCAGCGGCTTGATCTCCAGCACCACGTCGCCGAACTGGCCATGGCCGCCGGACTGCTTCTTGTGCCGGCCGCGCTGGGTGATCGGCTTGCGGATGGTTTCCAGATAGCCGATCGCCGGCGGATGCGACTTCACATTGACGCCGAACCGGTTGCGCAGGCGTTCCAGCGTGACGCGCAAATGCATCTCGCCCTGCCCCCACAGCACGGTGTCGTGGGTCCGGGGATTCTGCACGATCGTCAGCGAAGGATCCTCCTCGTTGAGCCGTAACAGCGCCTGGCCGAGCTTGACGTCGTCCTTGCGGTCGGTTGCCGCAATCGAGATCGCCAGCACCGGCGGCGTCGGCGCGATCTCGATCAGCGCGGCAGGCGCGGTCTTGCCGCCTCCAAGCGTGTCGCCGGTCTTGATGGCGTCCAGCTTGCCGAGCGCGACCGTGTCGCCCGCCTCGGCCGCCGCGCGCTTGGAGTCGGTGGCGCCATTCACCGCGAGGATACCGGACACCTTGCCGCTCTCGCCCGAAGAAGATTGCAGCACCACAGCATCGTCGAGATGGCCGGCCAGGATGCGCGTCAGCGACAGCTTGCCGCCGTGCTGCAAATGCACGGTCTTGAACACATATCCGACCGCGTCCTTGGTCGACGCGGCGCCGAGGCGCTTGGCGGTCGCTTCGATCCCCGGCGCTTCGTGCCGGAGCGCCTTCATCAGGCGCAGCACGCCGTTCTCGCGCGCGGCCGAACCGAGCAGCACCGGGCAGATCAGCCCTTCGCGCAGCTCGCGGGCGAGATCGTCGAACACCGCGTCGCGCGGCGGCTGGATGTCTTCCAGCAACTGCTCCATCAGCGCGTCGTCATGATCGGCGAGCTTCTCCAGCATCGAGAAGCGCGCCTCCTTCTCGCGGTCGAGATTTCCACCTTCCAGCTCAACGACTTCGGAGGCCTTGTGCTCGCGATAGACGAAGGCGCGCTCCAGCGCGAGGTCGACGAAACCCTCGATCAGATCGCCGTTCCAGATCGGAATCTGCCGCAACACCAGCGGAACGCGCGACGCCGGCTGCAGCATCATGAGCGACTCGCGGATGCGCTGGCTGGCGCGGTCGATCTTGTTGAGAAAAAGGAAACGCGGGATTTTGAGTTCTTCCAACTCACGCAGAATGATCTGGAGCTGCGGCAGCTTCTTCTCATCCGCCTCGCAGACCACGACCGCTGCGTCGACCGCGGGAAGCGCCGCGCGCATGTCGTGTGCGAACTCCACCGAACCCGGACAATCGATGAAGGTGTAGCTGTCGCCCATGAAGCTTGTCGTGGTGGCAGTTAGCCCGACGCCCATCTTGTGATTGCGGGCTTCGGCGCTGGCGTCGCCTACCGACGTGCCGGCATCGACGCTGCCGGCGCGTGGGATCACGCCCGTTCGCGCCATGATCGCTTCGAGAAGAGTGGTTTTACCGCTTTGGAAAGGGCCCACCAGCGCGATGCACCGTGGACCTCGGGGACTTCTGACGTCTTGTCCCATTCGCCGCCTCCTTCATCTGGAGCTCGGCCCGTAATTGGGTCGGCGGCATGAATGCTCTGCCTGCCAAAAAGATTTGGCAAGCAGGAAAACTTCGCTGCGGTGCATCGCAGCGATCACAACTCGAAACAATCTCCGCATTCCACGCGCGGCGACGCTGAACATTCCACGAAAGTGTAAGGCAGACTTACGAGAACACTACCGTCCCGGCCGCAGCTCCAGGCTTTCCAGCCCAGCCGCGACATTGAGGCCGACCTGGCCCTGCACGCTGAGCGGCTGGAGCGCGATCGAATTGTCGGAGCCGCCCACCAGCACATTACCGCCGAGGCCGACGCCGACCGACGCACTGCCCTGCGCGCCCGCGTAATTGCCGGAGAGATCGCCCGGCCCAAGCCGCGCCACCGGCGCATACACGCCCCACGCCAGCGCGGTTTCCTGGGTGATGCCGAGATCGAGACCGACCTTGCGGATGGTGGCGACATAGCGGTCCTCAGGCAGGCCCTCGATGCGCAACACGCAGCCGAGATTGGTGACGGAACCGACGATGAAGCCGACGCTCGCGCCGCCTCGGCATTCGAGCACACCGACCTGCACGCGTGCGACCGGCTGCTGTGCGTGGGCGTCGATCGGCAATGCAGCCAGCGCGATGGGGGCAATGCAAGCGGACATCAAGAAACGGCGCATGGAAAAAACTCCAACGGAAAAAATATGCAATGTGGGTGAAGGACTTTTCGACCCCGGCAAGGCCGCTTCTATGCCACAACATTTTTCAGCGCGCCAAAGATTTCATCGCCGAAAGGAAAACAGGCCCGCTTGCGCGAGCCTCTTTCCCAATAGTCTGATCACGTCATACTTTTCGCGGACGCGCCGGGCGCCGCGAAGTGGCGCTACCTGAGGTTACCGCAGAAGCGCTGGATGCGCTTGCAGGCATCCTCGAGGTCGGAGGTCTTGGTCGCGTAGGAGATGCGGAAGGCCGGTCCGAGCCCGAACGCCGAGCCCTGCACCACCGCCACGCCTTCGGTCTCCAGCAGTTCGGTGACGAAATCCTCGTCGGTCTCGATTGTCTTGCCCGACGGCGACGTCTTGCCGATCGTGCCGGCGCAGGACGGATAGACGTAGAACGCACCTTCCGGCCGCGGGCATTCGATGCCCTTCGCCTGATTCAGCATGGAGACAACGAGATCACGGCGTTCCTTGAACACCTTGTTGTTCACGGGGATGAAGTCCTGCGGCCCGTTCAGCGCCTCGACTGCGGCCCATTGCGCGATCGACGACGGGTTCGAGGTCGACTGCGACTGGATGGTCGCCATCGCCTTGATCAAATCGGCCGGGCCGCCGGCATAGCCGATGCGCCAGCCGGTCATGCAATAGGCTTTCGAGACGCCGTTCACCGTCAGCGTGCGATCATAGAGTTTCGGCTCGATCTGCGCGGGCGTCGTGAAGACGAAGTCGTCATAGACCAGGTGCTCATACATGTCGTCGGTCATGACCCAAACATGCGGATGCTTGACCAGCACGTCGGTAATCGCCTTCAGCTCGCTGCGCGAATAGGCGGCGCCGGTCGGGTTCGACGGCGAGCAGAGGATGATCCATTTGGTCTTCGGCGTGATCGCCTTTTCCAGGTCGGCCGGCTGCAGCTTGAAGCCGTGCTCCGCGGTACAGACCACCGGAACCGGCTCGCCGCCGGCCAGCGCAACCATTTCCGGATAGCTCACCCAATAGGGTGCGGGGATGATGACCTCGTCGCCCGGATTGAGGGTCGCCATCAGCGCATTGTACAGCACCTGCTTGCCGCCGGTGCCGACGATGACCTGGTTCGGCTTGTAGGTGAGGCCGTTCTCGCGCTGAAACTTGGCGATGATCGCCTCCTTCAGCTCGGGAATGCCGTCCACCGCCGTGTACTTGGTCTTGCCGGCCTCGATGGCGTGGATCGCCGCCAGCTTGATGTTGGCGGGCGTGTCGAAATCCGGCTCGCCGGCACCGAGGCCAATGACATTGCGCCCCGCCGCTTTCAGCGCGCGTGCTTTATCCGTGACCGCGATGGTTGCGGACGGCTTCACACGGTCGAGCGCAGCGGACATGAACGGCATCATCGTCTCCTTGCGGGCGTGGTGACCCCAGGGCTTCCACGACTCTCTAATTAAAGGGAATGAGGCACCCTAAAACGGGTAACGCGGCGTCGCAAGAAGCTTCGACAGTGAACTGCAAACTTTAGGGAACGTTAAAGTGAGCCCGCTTAAGGTCGCGCAATATTCTTAAAGTTCCGCGTCAAAATGACTTATTTCCGACAACCAGCGGCTTGGCAGCAGTTCTGGCGACAGCTTCGGTCCGGCCGCTGGCTGACGGCGGAGCGGGCGCGTACCTATACCCTGATCCTGCTGAGCTTCTATGCGATCGCGGCCCTGGGCTGGATCGCGCTTTCGGGCGGCCTGATCGACCCCAATGGCAAGCCGCTCGGAACCGATTTCTCCAGCTTCTATGCCGCGGGTTCGCTCGCCCTCGATGGGCGCGCCGGCGACGTCTACGACATGGCCGCCCATTATGCGCGTGAGCGGCAGATCTTCGGGGCGGCGACGCCCTATTACGGATGGTTGTATCCACCGCTGTTCCTGCTGGTGGTGACGCCACTTGCCCTGCTGCCCTACCCCCTGGCCTTGCTGCTGTGGCAGGGCGCGACGTTTGCGCTGTATCTCGCCGTGATCGGCGCGATCCTGCGGCGGCTGCGCCGCGACGATGCCACGGTCGCCCGGCTCTGGTTGCCGGCAGCGGCTGCTTTCCCCGCCGCCTTCATCAATCTCGGCCACGGCCAGAACGGCTTTCTGACCGCGGGACTGTTGGGAGCCGCCCTGATCACGCTACCGCGACGGCCCCTGCTCGCCGGCGTCCTGTTCGGCCTGCTCGCCTACAAGCCGCAATTCGGCCTGCTGATCCCCGTCGCGCTTCTCGCGGCCGGACAGTGGCGGACCATCCTCGCAGCAGGCGTCACGGTGACGACGCTCGCGATTGCGTCCGCGGCTGCCTTCGGCACCGACATCTGGTGGTTGTTCGCCGCTTCCAGCGAAACCTCGCGCAAGCTGCTGCTCGAGGAAGGCAATGTCGGCTTCGAAAAACTGCAGAGCGTGTTCGCCGCGGTGCGAATGCTGGGTGGCGGAATATCCCTGGCCTACGTCGTGCAAGGCGTGGCATCGCTGACCACCATTCTCGGCGTCGCCTGGGCATGGCGCTCGTCTGACGACTACAACCTTAAGAATGCCATACTGATCACCGCAACCATGCTCGGCTCGCCGCACGTGCTCGACTATGATCTGACGATCCTCGCTCCGGCGCTCGCCTTCATCGTCGCCTCACGCTGGCCGGACGGATTTCGCGATCATGATATCAGCGTTCTCACCTTTGCGTGGTTTGTTCCATTGTTTGCGCGCGCCATCGCGGGCACAGCATGTGTTCCACTTGGCCTGATCGCGCTCACGATGCTCTACATCGTCGCAATCCGGCATATTCGGCGCGAACGTGCGATGCCTTCGCTCGCGGCCGCCAGCGTCGCGCAAGCGTGATCTGATTTGCATCGTTGTGTTGTAAAATTCTTGCTGCTGGGTGCAGTGCAGTAGAGGTTTTCGACTTTTTCCATTCGGCAGGACTTGCGGCTAATCCGCAACGGCATCATTGTTCAGCCGCGTTGCGGAAAGAGAAGGCGACCGCTCACCGCGATTGAGTCGACGATCGAAGACAGGCGAATGTACAAGCTCTACTCCATGAAGCGCTCCGGCAACAGCTACAAGGTTCGCCTTGCGCTCGCGCTGCTCGACGCGCCCTATCATGCGATCGAAATCGATATTCTGCGCGGTGAAAGCCGCACGCCGGAATTCCTGTCCAAGAATCCAAGCGGCCAGGTGCCGCTGCTCGAAGTCGCGGACGGACGCTTCCTTGCCGAATCCAATGCCATTCTCTGGTATGTCGCGGCGGGCACGCCGCTGTCGCCGGAGTCGCGAATCGAGCGCGCCGAGGCGCTGCAGTGGATGTTCTTCGAACAGCACGCGCTGGAGCCGAATATTGGCGCGGCCTATTTCTGGCTGGCGCTGGTCAAGGGCGGGCGCGACCTGCAGACGCATGCGCTGGAAGACTGGATGGAACGCGGCTATGCCGCCCTGCAGGTGATGGAGAATCACCTGAAGGAGCACCAGTACTTCGCGGCGGACCAACTCACGGTCGCCGACATCGCGCTGTATGGCTATACCCATGTTGCCGATCAGTGCGACTTCGACCTCGGAGCATTCCCCGCCATCAAATCCTGGCTGAGGCGGATCGAACAGATCCCGGGCTTTGTCGCCATGGACTGGCAGGCGGCCGAGATCGACGATCCCGCGAGCATCGCCGCCGAGGCCTGATCGTTTACCCTTGTTAACAGATCGTTAACAATTAAGGTCGTTTGGCCATTTTCTGACGGGTCCGCTGCCGCAATGTTGCCTGTGACGGTTGCAACATTTGCATCCTCGGCGGGTGATTCGCCCGCGCGTCACGTCAAGGATTCCCGACCATGAAACGGTCGCCAAATGCCGCGGGCTTCAGCGGCCGCTGTTCAACTGTTCCTCCGTCACGGCTGATCGACGCCGTCGCGGCCTCCATCGCGCTCGCCGCGATTTCGCTCTGCCTGGTCGTCACCCTGACGGCGCTTTCGGTCAAGGCGGGACAGGCAATGCCGATCCCGTTCTGATCCCAACCTCCCCATCCTCCCATCGAAGCTGCAGACGGGCGCAAAGCCGCGCAACGGCGCCGCTTCGCCATCGATGGCCGGCCAAGAGCAAAACGGAGCGAGTGCGCAGCCGGCGAACGGTGCTCGCTCTCATTTGATCAAAGAGATCTGAAAGCTCTGCCGTGCTGGTCAATCTGTTCTTAAACAAAGCGCAGGAAAGTCCGCCACTGACGAAATAACCGCTTAAGTTGAGTGCCCAGGCTGTTGTGCGACGACGAGGATAGCATGCAGTTCGACTGGCGCTCGATGTGCGGACCCGCGCTTGCTGCGGCAACGGCGCTGCTCACCATCGTCGTCGACCGTTATCTCAAAAGCGCGCCATATCCCGCACCGCTGTTCATCTGCATCGTGGCGCTTGCGGGCTCGCTCGGGGGACTTGCCTCCGCCGCGACCAGCGGTGCGATCGTGATCGGCTGCTCGGCCCTGTTCTTCTTCAGCCGTCACGTTCCGCCCGGCTATGACAGTGCGGACCTCATTCAACTGGCGATGCTGTCGATTGCCGTGGGCATCACTGCTGCCATCACCGGGCTGTTGCGGCAGCGGCGGCTCGAGGCCTTCTCTCGCGAACGCTTGCATCATGCCACCGCCGGGCGCTTGTCGGCGGCGCTCGATCACATGAACATCGGCATCGTGCTGCTCGATGCGGACACCCGTGCGGAGTTCATCAACCGCGCCTTCCGCAGCTATTTCTCGCTGCCGGACGAGAAAGCCGACAGCAGGCCGCCATTCGTCGCACTTATGTATCACGGTCGCGCCACGCGCGCCTACGAACTGCCTGAAGACGAATTGAACGACTATGTCGCCAAGCGCATGGAGATGGTACGGACGGGCGATTCCACGCCCATCAACATCAAGCTCGCGGATGGCAATGTGCTGCGCTTCTCCTGCACCGCGCTGCCCGATGGCGGACGGATGCTGAGCTACACGCCCGTCACCGATCTCGTCCGCGATGGCGAGGAGCCGTCCGACGATGATGATTTTCACGTGCTGCGCGGCGGGCAATACGGCCTGATCCATCAGCTTCACGCGGCGGAATAACCGGACAATCATCGGCGATATTGCGCCTGTGGATAAATTCAGCTGTCACCGCCACGTAATAAAGCAAGGCTAGGTTGTACCGGCGTCTGATCAGGCCCCCCGTCACAGATCAAGCGCCAGCGGTCCCCGTCAGTCGCCGCGTCTGACCGGGGCCGCAACTTTTTGCGGCAGGCATTGCCAGACCCTCGGCACACCCGCAAAATCCGATCAGAGCTGCCAGAACCAGTGCTGCCGGATCTGACTGGCCAGAAATCAGACTCGCCGAAATCAGAGCTGCAATGACCGTGGCGATTGGCATCGCGGCTTGCGACCGGCACCGCCGCGCGTCACAATGACCTGCTTTCTTCACGTCTTCGCGACTGGGACTTCTCATGCAAATTCGGAACCTTGGCGGCTCGGGCCTGCGCGTCTCCGCCGTCGGCCTCGGCTGCAACAATTTCGGCCAACGCACCGATCTCGAAACCTCGCGCAAGGTCATTCACAAGGCGATCGATCTCGGCATCACGCTGTTCGACACGGCCGATATCTACGCCAACATGGGCGGCTCGGAGACGGTGCTCGGGACCGTGCTCGGCGACCGGCGCAAGGACATCGTGCTGGCGACCAAATACTCCAAGCCGATGGCGGCCGACGGCACCAAGCAGGGCGCCTCGCGCCGCTATGTCATGGAGGCGGTGGAAGCGAGCCTGAAGCGGCTGAAGACCGATTACATCGATCTCTATCAGCAGCACGACTATGATCCGCTGACGCCGATCGAGGAAACGCTTCGCGCGCTCGACGATCTCGTCCGCCAGGGCAAGGTCCGATACATCGGCAACTCCAACTTTCCGGCGTGGCGCATCGCGGAAGCGGAGTATGTCGCGCGCGCGATGAATGTCGGCCGCTTCGTCTCCTGCCAGGACGAGTACAGCCTCGTCGTGCGCGACATCGAGAAGGATCTCGTGCCCGCCGCGCAGGAATACAATCTCGGCCTGCTGCCGTTCTTTCCGCTCGCAAGCGGACTGCTGACCGGCAAATACCAGCGCGGCGCGGCGGCTCCCGCCGACACGCGTTTCGGTGCGACACCGCGGCTGCGTGACCGCTACGTCACGCCGCGCAACGAGGACATCGTCGAGAGGCTCCAGGCCTTCGCGAAAGCGCGCGGCCACACGATGCTGGAGCTCGCCTTCTCCTGGCTCGCGGCACGGCCGCAAGTCGCCAGCGTCATCGCCGGCGCCACCCGCCCCGAACAGATCGAGCAGAACGTAAAAGCCATCGCCTGGACGCTGAACGCGGACGACATGGCAGAGATCGACAAGATCACTCAGGGATGATGCGTGCGCTCTCTTCCTCCTCTCCCCGTGAAGAACGGGGAGGGGGAGCGTTCGGCCCTCACTGCGAATTCCGCGAGCGGCCTCTCTCGCCGTCGTCCTCGCGCAGGGACGGCGGAGGAGAGAGTTCGCGCTCAGCTCGTGGATGGACGGTGGGCATGGCGCTTTGCGTCTTTGCCACCCACCCTACGTTCTTATCAGCGCTTCCCGCCCACCGTCTGGCACACCTCGAACCCTTCGAACTGCGGATGGCCGAGATAGAGCGGCTTGTTGTCGCCGGCGCTGCGGTGTGCTGCGCGGAAGGCGTCGGACTTGGTCCAGGCTTCGAAGACCGCGTGGTTCGCCCAGATCGTGTGGGAGGCATAGAGCGTATGGTCTTCGGCTTCGGGTCCACGCAGCAGATGAAACTCGATGAAGCCCGGCACCTTGTCGAGATGGCTGTCGCGCGAGGCCCAGACCTGCTCGAAGGCCGCCTCGGAGCCCTTGGCAACACGGAATCTGTTCATGGCGATGTACATCGATGATCTCCTGCCCGTGCCCGGGAGGACACGTCGAGAATGGGGTGAATCCGCATCGGGCTTTAGCAGAATTTACGGCAGCGGGCCGAAAATTTACGTGACCAATCCCTTGAACGGCCGGGTCGCCGCGCTGTCCGGGAACACTGTCTCCGCCAGCACACGCTCACCGATGCCGAGATGATCGGACAGCACACCCTTGATCACGGCGCGCAGATCGGTGGTCGGCTTGAGATCACGTCCCTCATAGAGGCTCGCCGGTTTCAGCGAAGGCCAGTCCGAAATCACGCGCCCGCCCTTCACCGCGCCACCGGCGAGCAGCGCGATCGTGCCGGTGCCATGATCGGTGCCTTGCGTGCCGTTGATGCGCGCGGTGCGGCCGAACTCGGTCGCGACCATCACGACGGTGTCGCGCCAGCGCTCGCCAAACCCGCTCTCGAATTCGGCCAGCGCGCCGTCGAGACCGGACAGGAGCTGCGCCAGTCGCCCAACCGGCCCGCCCTCATTGGCATGCGTGTCCCAGCCGTCGAAGGCGAGCGCAGCGATGCGCGGACCATCGTCGGCCGACATCAACTTGGCCGCGCCGCGCGCGACCTGCCGCATCGCCGCCGGACCGTTCGCGCCCGGCTTCGGCTTCATGTCATCGCCCTGCGCAGCCTTGTCGAGTTGCAGACCCTGCGACAGCGCCGACGCGAGCGCGGCGTCGCGATGGCGATAGAGTTCGACCAGCCGCATCGCCGTGTCGTCATCGGCCTGCGGCAACGCGACCGGCGCCCAGCCGACCGTTGGAGCTGCGCCACGCAGCACCAGCGGCGTGGTCGGACCGACCGCAAGCGCGCTCGTGACGCGCTCACCGCGCGGCAGCACTTCGAGCGCGCGGTTGAGCCATCCGGACTGCACCCGACCCGGCCCCGCGAACCCACTCTCCAGCACGTCCTGGCCATCGAAGTGAGAACGATCGCGATAGGGCGTCGCCACCGCGTGAACGACGGCGGCGTGCTTGTCCCGGTACATCCGCGCGAATTCCGGCATCGCCGGATGCAGCGCAAAGAAGGAATCGAGCATGATCGCGGGATGCGGACCATCGGCCGTAAGCGCGATCGAACCGTGCAGGCCGGCATAATCAGGATCGCCGATGGGTGCCACGGTCGCGAGCCCGTCGAGCGCGCCGCGCAGGATCACGACGACGAGCCTGGGATCGCGTCCGTTTGCCGCGCGTGCGAATTTCGGCAAATAGGCCCAGGCCGCGAAGGACGCGCCGCCGAGCAACAGACCGCGCCGAGATGTCATCAGTGATGAGCGGCTTTCACAGCAGTCCATCCGTCATCTCCTCTGAAACTCGGGCGACATCAACAGCAGCGCAAGCGCCTGCTGGCGCGATTCCGCGCGCTCGATCGTCCGCCGCGTCTCGGCCGAGGCCGCATCCGCCACGGCCAATTCCAAGAGATCGCGCGGATCGATATTGTTGCCGATGCGGGACGCGACCTGGGAAGACATGTCGAGCCGCAGCTTCATGCCCTCGGGCGCAGCCCATGCGGCATTCGTATCAGGGAATCCGTTCGGCCCGGCCGGGGTCCACAAAGGCTGGCCAAGCACGTTCAGACCGTTGAGATACAGGCCGGGATCCTCCGGCACGCGCGCGAGCAGCCGTCCGGTCGCGACCATGAACTCGTAAGGGCTGCGCATCTTGGTGAGCGGCGCCTTCCAGGCATCCTCCGAATCCACCAGTGCCAATGCGAGCGCTTTCAGATTGCCATCGGTCTTCGTGAAGGTCTCCTGCAGATGCCCGACCAAAGCAGGCGGCGGTTCGTCGGCGACGAAATGCCTCGCGAATTTGGTGGCGATGAATTTCGCAGTCGACGGATGGCGCGCGATGTCGGCGAGCGCTGCCTCGCCCTGCCCGACGCCGTTGTCCTCATAGGTCTTGCCGAGCAGTTGCTGCGGGCCCGGCTGATGCGCATTGGCGTTGAAAGCGAAACTGCCGGGCGCGCCGAGCTGGCCTTGCCGGCCCGCAAACGTCCATCCGGTAATGATGCGCGCGAGCGAGGTCACGTCCTCCTGCGTATAGCCGCCGCCGACGCCGAGCGTGTGCAACTCCATGATCTCGCGTGCGAGATTTTCGTTGAGTCCGCGCTTGCGGTTCTGGCCTGCGCGCGAATCCGGGCCGAGCGATTGCTGGTTGTCGAGGAAGAACAGCATCCCCGGATGCTGCTCGACCGCCCGCAGCATGTCGGCGAAGCGGCCGAAGACATGCGGCCTGATCGCTTCGCGCTCGAACGAGCCCGCCCACATCCGCGCAAGCTCGCCCTTGTTGGCGGAGATGCAGAAATGGTTGGACCAGAACACGACCAGCCGTTCGGTGAAACCGCAATCCGCCAGCACCGCGCGCTGCAGCCGCGCCAGTGCCTCGGCGCGGAATGTTTTCTGGATGACATTGAGAGGTTGTTGTGGTTGCGGCGATGGCTTGGCGGCTTGCATCGCCGCGTTCGGCTGCATGCCCTCGCCCGTCGCCATGCCGGAATTGCCACCGTTCATCTCCGCGGGCTTCATATCCGGTGATTTCGCCGCGATGTCGTTGGCAGCCGTGTTGAGCGAGAGGTTGCGACGCGGCGCGTTGTCTGCCGGCGCCTGCTGCGGCGACGTTTCGGATGCCGGCGCGCCCGCTTTCGCGGCCTCGCGCGCCTGCTTGACCTGATCCTGATATTCGAACACGGCGAGCGCGAGCGCCGGCGTCGATTGCAGCCCGGGCACTTCGAGCAGAACCCCGCTCGGCCGACTCAGCTCGGATTTGACGAAGCCGCGCGGATCGGACGCCGCATTGACGAAATCGCCCGACGCGCCGCCGCGTGCACCAAATCCGAAGCGGTTGAGCGCAACCAGCGCGGCTTGCGAATCGCGGGCCATTCGAGATTTTCCCTTACGATTTCCTTTGATTTCCCTTGGACGTCTTCTGCGCGTATAATCGGCCGAACTCGATTTATAACGCCGCCCGGAATGAACCCGACATGAAAATCGCGGCGAAACTTTTCGGGGTTTGATGACAAATCAGACAGAAAGCCCGAACGTGCGCAGCCTCGCCTGTTCCGTCTGCGGAACGGTATTCACGTGCAGCCTCGACGACGCCTGCTGGTGCATGGACGAAAGCCTGCGCTTGCCGATGCCGGTCGCAAGCGAGGATGAAAATCAGGACGGGACTCAGGACTGCTTGTGCCGCGACTGTCTGCGGAAGACGGCCGAACAAGGCATAGCGACGTGACCGAACGCTGGGACCTTGCCGCAGTCCTTCTCGACATGGATGGAACGCTGCTCGACACCGAAACGGTCTATCTGCAAAGCGCGATCGCGGCCTTGAACGCCTGCGGTTACAGCGACGGCGTCACCGAGCTGTGCCACGCCATGATTGGCATTCCCGGACCCGACTGCGAGCGCATGCTGCGCAAACATTTCGGCGACGGCTTTCCGTTTGACGACGTCAACCGCGCATTCATGGCCCGTTGCGCCGACACTTTCCAGGCCGGACTGCCGCTGAAGCCGGGCGCCGTCGCGCTGCTCGATGCGCTCGATGCGGCGAAACTGCCGAAGGCAATCGTCACCTCCTCCTCACGCCTCACCGCGAAGCTGCATCTGTCGCTCGCCGGCATCGGCAACCGCTTCGATGCGATCCTGACCCGCGACGACGTCAGCCGCGGCAAGCCGAGCCCGGACCTCTATTTGCTCGCCGCCGAACGGATGGGAGCGCTGCCGCAGGCCTGTCTCGCAATCGAGGACTCAAATCCCGGCGTCACTGCTGCGCTCGCCGCCGGCGCGATCACCATCATGGTGCCCGACATCGTGCGGCCGACCGAGGAGTCGCGCCAGCGTTGCCGCGCGGTGCTGCCTGATCTCAGCGCGGTCCTGACGTTGCTGCGAGAGAGCCGCGCGCTTTTCGCGAACTGAACCTCGCGCGGATATAGAACGGCCGGGGGCGCTCCCTCTCCCCTGCGCTAAGGCACATGCACACATCTCGAAAGGCAATCTCATCAGTCGTCCCTGCGATCGCAGGAACCCATACAGCGTGATATCTGTTGTCGGAAAGAAAGCCGTCCCGCCGTTGCTGCCACAAACTCCGGGCTGTGGTTATGGATCCCTGCGTTCGCAGAACGACGGGCATCACTACTCCGCGGGCCCAGCAAAACACAGCAGGTTGCCGTCAACATCCCCAATGATGAAATTCGTCGCACCCCAGGGCTCGCGCCTCAGCGTCTGAAAGAAGCTGAGGCCAGCCGCCTGAAATTCCAAGAACAGCTGCTTGATCTCCTCCGCCGTCGCGACCGTGAGCGCGGCAGACAGCAATTGCTCGCGATCTCTCAAGTCCGCATCGATCGCCGGTCGGTCGACGTGGCGCAGATTGATCTGCGCGCCGTCGCGCTTGACCTGCGCATAGAACGGCGGCTTGCCATGGGTGAAAGCGACGGCAAAGCCGAGCTTGCCGACGAAGAAATCGCAAGAGGCTTTGATGTCGGCCACGAACAATTGCGGCTCAGCGCCGACGATCACGGGTCTGGCGGATGATGGCTCTGCATGATCAGGCATGGTCGAAACTCCTGTCTTGGACGCCTGCCAGTTTTCAAAACCATGCCGTCTAGCGACCAGCTCCTGCGCGTCGCTGAGGCCTCAACGAAGGACCGGCGGCCTGGAAAGAGCGGCGGCCGCCGCACCTCGCGGGCTGATTGCTACGCCGGATAGCCCGGCGACTTGCGCGCCATGCCATCGAACGCATCGAGCAGCTTTTCGCGCCAAGCGTAGACCGGATCAGCCTCTTCCAACAACCTGAAAGGGCTGACAACGCGGGCCCATTGGAAGCCGCCGAACACGATGTAGTCGGCATAGTTCGGCGCGTCGCCGCCGAGATAGGGTTGTGTTTTCAAGGTCAGCCGCATCGGGTCGAGCGATTTGCGAAAGCCCTTCACCGCGCTGTCGCGGCCGGCGACGACCTCTTCCAGCGGCTTGCCGAACCGCGCCTCGCGCGACTGCCGGAAATAGGCGGCGTCGACGGGCGCGAGATGATTGGGAATGTCGGCCACGATCAACGTGACGATGCCGCCGACGATGGCGATATCGCCCCACCAGTTGAGCATGCGCGCCATCGCGCGGCCGCCCGGCCCACCGAACAGCGACGGCTGATCCGGATATGTGTCTTCCAGATAATTCGCGATTGCCCAGGAATCGACGACCGACTGCTCGCCATGCACCAGCACCGGCACCTTCTCCGATCCATGCGGCGCGATCGCGGCCTTTTCGGTGAAACGCCAGGGAATCGACTCCGCGTCCAGCCCCTTATGCGCGAGCGCCATCCGCGTCCGCCAGCAGAACGGGCTGAACGGACGGGTTTCGTCGATGCCGACCAGTTCGAAGAGTTTGAGAGTCATGCGCGAAGGCCCCACTTTCTCCTCTCGTCATGCCCCGCGCATGCGGGGCACCCAGTACGCCGAGACGTTCGCGTGATTCATGGCCGTTAGTGTTTACTGGATCATCCGCTTTCGCGGATGA
>Ga0207693_10002725_pt1 | contig 15301 bp, 13 predicted proteins | sample LARL81metaG_FD_184347 | JGI IMG/M metagenome (GOLD analysis project Ga0207693, IMG submission 184347) | Corn, switchgrass and miscanthus rhizosphere microbial communities from Kellogg Biological Station, Michigan, USA - LAR L8-1 metaG... | ecosystem: Host-associated > Plants > Roots >...
GCGCCTTGGCTTTCTCAATCTGCGCCTTGAATGGCCCGCTTGCGGACTGCTGGCACACCGCGCCGGCCGAGGCGAACAGCAGCAGCGCGGAGAAATAGAGGATGGTTTTCTTGGCCACGACGTTTAGCAGAAGTATATGTGAAGATTGCGGCAGAAAGTGACGCGGATGAAATACACCGGCCGTCCCGTGGAAAGCCGTACGGCCGCATCTCCGCCGCCGTCACTTTCAGCGGCATGATTTTTTATGCCTTCCGATGTACGCTGCCATCGTGTTCTGGACGAGGACATTGAACCTGGGAAGCGCTCATGCAGCACTGCCAGCGGACCGAGCTGTAAAAATCACGGCGGCTCCTGTATAGGAAACAAACAACGAAAGTCAACCTGCCGCGGCAAATCCTGTATCATCCCTTTTACCAAGGAGAAAATCATGCCACAGAGAGCTGTTGCTATTTGCTTACTGACCCTGTCGATCGCGCTGCTCGCTCAAAGCAAGAAGGCCGCAAAACCGGCCGCCAAAAAGGCTGAAGGTCCCACCGCAGTTTCCGGCAAGCCGATAACCACCGCCAGCGGACTGCAATATTGGGAGATCAAGAAAGGCACCGGCAAACTGGCCCAGGCAGGTAAAAAGGTGAGCGTGCACTATACCGGCTGGCTCACGGACGGCAAGGAATTCGACAGCTCACGCGATTCGGGCGAGCCCATCCCGTTCCAATTGGGCGTCGGGCAGGTGATTAAAGGCTGGGACGAAGGTATTGCCGGGATGAAGGTCGGCGGCAAGCGGCAGTTGCGCATCCCTCCGGAGTTGGGTTATGGCGCGCGCGGCGCCGGATCTGCTATTCCTCCCAACGCCACTCTGGTCTTCGACGTTGAACTGATGGATGTGAAATAGCTGCTAGCTACTAGCCGCTAGCTGCTAGCTGCTAGATTGGCTCTCGGCTCTCGGCTTTTGGCGACTGGCGACCGGCGACTGGCGAATTACGCCATCAGCAATGAGCCAAAGAAACCCAGCCGCGAATCAATGCGAAAGAACGCGAATCATGTGTTTTCAGTTTCTGATTCGTGTTTATTCGCGAAATTCGCGGCTAATTTCTTTCCTATCTTCGCCTGTCTGCAGAAATCGCCTATCACCGGAAATCTGCGGCGCTGTTTCTTTGGCTGAATGCTGATTGCTGATTGCTGAGTGCTATTTGCTGAGTGCTATCTCCCTACAAACCAGAAGAACAGCAGGTTGGAGATCAACATGCCCGTCACGGCGCAGCCCAGCCAGAAGTTTTCAAACTTGCTGTTTGTCGTTTGCATGATCTTGGAATTGTTGGAAAGCAGCAGGATGTAGGCGAAGATCGGCACCAGCGCAATTCCCGCCAACGCCTGCGACCAATAGAGCACGTGCACGGTATGGACGCCGAAAAAGTCGATGACCACGGCCAGAAAGACAGTGGCTGAGATCATCACAAAGAACAGGCGCGCGTTCCACGGCTCCATGGAAAGGCCGGACCGCCAGCCTGCGGCTTCCGCCACGCTGAAACACAATGACGCCACCAGAATCGGCAGCGCGATCATGCCGGAAGCGATAATGCCCAGGGCAAACAGCACCGTCCCCATAAAGCCGAATGAGCCCAGGGCTTCTGACGCCGTCCGCGTGGTCATGTTTGAGGGATCGGCCACGTGCATGTGCGAAGCCACAACCATGGCCGAGAGCGAAATCACGCAGGCAACAAACGTTCCCGCGTGGGATTCCGTCACATGGGCCTTGGCCAGTCCTTCCGGCAGGCCGCGCTTAGAGCTGGTTTGCCACACGATTACGTCTGGCGTGAGCAGCGAGCCAAAAACCGCCACTACGCCCATCATGTAACCGGCATTCACCTGCATCTTTGGCAGAAGGACGTCCTTGGCCAGCCCGACAAACGAATCGGTGACGCGATAGGCCGCCAGAACGTAGGCAATCAGGATCAGCGTGAGCCCGCCCAGGACTTTGGTGGTCCTCTGGTAGTCGCCGATGATCAGCACATACCAGACGGTAAATCCCACAATCGCCAGGAAAAACAGCCGTGGAGACATGGTGAGAAGCGAGCAACTATCGCTTACAGCCACAATATCCCCCACGATCATGGCCATGTTCACGCCAACAATCAGCAGCGCGATCACCAGGGCGCTCTTGCGGCCGTATTGCTCGCGGATCAACTCAACCAGCCCCTTTTTGGTCTCCTGCCCAAGCCGCGACGAAACCGCGAACACGCTGAAAAGCACGGGCACGCACAGCACCACAACCCAGCCCAAAGACGTGCCAAAGCTGGCGCCTGCGACCGTGGCCGTAAGCACCGCTGCCGGATCAAGGTCCGCCGCCCCGGCAATGATGCCCGGCATGGTGCGCGCAGCCTTGTGGAGAAGCGATGGTCTCGGATTTTCAGGCGCAGTTTTCTGCGCCAGGTGAAGGGCTTCCATTTTCGATCCATACACTTAGAAGCAGATGCAGCTCTGCTAGTTGGAAGCCCTAGTACCAGAGTTGCTGGTTTTTGGTGGTACCGGGAAAATTACGGTCCTGCGCCAAAATGGAGGAATTCTGGTGTGAATGCCCCAGTGCGCGGGAATCAGCCTATGAAATCAGCGGCCACTCGGCACATTCATCGGCCGTCAGAGGCGTTGAGCGAGGTTCATCATAACGAAACCGAACCACCGCGTCAGAGGTCGCACAGAAGCTTTTTCGTCCCGTGCTGCCAAAGATAATCGGCGTGGCGGTAATCACATAACTGGAGCACAGGCCGCCGGAATCGCAAACCGCTGAAACGTTGTACTTGTATCCAGCTTTGCTGCACCACTGTCCCGCTGTGCATTGCGTGCCAGCCAAAATATTATCGAGCAAGCAAGCGTGTTCTGCTGTGCCTTCACCATTGCAAGAGCCGCTTGGTCCAGGACCCAGCGTAGCGAGATCGCGCGCATAGCCGTGCTCAGGATAGGTCGTCGAATAACTAACCTGGCTAGTGTTGATTGTGCGCACGGTGCTCGCAGCGGCGGACTCATTGGCCGATATTTTTGACCGCAGTAGATTGGGGATGGCAATGGCAGCAATAATCAGGATCGTGGAGATGATACTCACGTAACCAAGGATGAGACCTGTCAGGGCCATCCCTGCGCCGGTGAGCCGTCCCCGGCTCTGCTCGATGTTGCCGCGCGAAATGTGTCCGAGAATAATGGCCGGTAATCCGGTCAATAATCCGAAACACAGAATCGAAAGAATTCCGAGTATCAGGCTGGCAGTCGCTTTGCCGTCAGTTTGCGGCTGGTACTGCCCCGGGTAAGGTTGCGCCTGCGGCGGATACGCCTGCTGGGGCGGATATTGTGTCTGTCCCGGAGGAACGTTCAGCCATGCCGAAGTCGAAGCCGGAGTGGGCGCACCCGCCTGCGAAGCCTGCGGTGGTGGCGGTGGAACTGGAACGGCCTGCACCGGAGTCGCGCACTGCGGACAGATCGTAGCATCGTCGGGCATGGAAGCCCCGCATTTAAAGCAAAACATTCGCTATCCTCACTCGGCTTCGCCGTGGTTCTTGGGCGCCTTGGGCGTGGTCTGCTGTCGGAAAATTACTTCATTCAAATTGAAAAGGCAAACATTTAGCGACTCACGGAACCATTCTTGTCAGTGTCAGCCCGCCCGCGGCCCGTGTTTCAGCGAAAGCGTTTGAGCGCCGCCTCGGCGGCAAAGTATCCGCACATTCCGTGGACACCCGGCGCCGGAGGCGTGGAAGAAGAGCACAGGAAAATGCCATCCAGCGGCGTGCGATAGAGGCTGGCCGTGGGCCGCAGAAACATCTGGCTCAGGTAAGCCGCACCGCCGCCGATGTCACCGCCAATCAGGTTCTGGTTGTGGCGCTCCATATCCGCCGGTCCCATCACGCATCGCGCGGCAATGCAGTCGCGGAAGCCGGGCGCGAACCGCTCCACCTGCTTTTCGATTGCCTCCGTCGCGTTGCCGGTAAAACCGTTGGGCACATGGCAGTAACCCCAGGCGGTGTGTTTGCCGGCAGGAGCGCGCGTGGAATCAAACAAGCTGGCCTGCGTGAATAACACGTAAGGACGATCAGAGACTTTTCCCTGCCACGGCTGCCGCTCAGAATCGGCGATCTCATCCAGCGTTCCGCCCAGGTGAACAGTACCAGCCTGCGCGCACTCCGCCGCGCGCCACGGGACAGGCTGGTGAAGCGCCCAATCCAGCTTGTAAACGCCTGGACCATACTTGAAGTGCTCCAGGCTTCGCCGGTACGAGCCGGGCAACTTTGCGCCGGCCATGCGGATGAGCTGCCGCGGCGTCACGTCGAGCAAGACAGCGCGCGTGGCTGGAAGTTGCTCCAGCGATTCCACGTTGCAATGGGTGATCACCTGCCCGCCCAGCGATTCCAGATATTTGACCAATGCGGCGGTAAGTTGCTGTGAGCCTCCGCGCGCAAACGGCCATCCCGCGGCATGGCCGGCCACGGCCAATATCAGGGCGACGGCCGAGGTAGTCAGCTTTTCCAGCGGCAGAATTGAATGTGCCGCCAATCCGGCAAACAGGGCGCGCCCGCGCTCGGTCTTGAAATAGGCGTGCGCCAGCGAAGTTGCCGGCCGGATCGCCCGCAGACCGAACTTCGCAAAAAGGACTGGGTGCTTTGGGATTCCAGGAGGCGCGAAAGCGTCCTGCAAAAGGTTCTGCCAGCGCGCCACGAAGTCACTCATCAGCCGCCGATAGCTGTCGCCATCCGCGCCCCCATTTGCGCCCAAAGACCGGGCCGTCTCGTCTATCGAATGGTGCAGCATCACCGCCGAGCCATCGTCAAGAGGATGCGCCAACGGCGCGGGCGGAAAGGCCCAGTTCAGTCCATGCTTATCGAGCGGCAGGTCGCCCAGAAAGGGCGAGCATGCAACCATGGCGTAGACCGTGGAGCATACATCGTGGACAAATCCCGGCAGCGTCAACTCAGCCGACCGCACGCCTCCGCCCGGAGTCTCCGCCGCTTCCAGCACTACAACGCGCCGACCCGCCTGCGCCAGACGAATCGCCGCCGCCAGCCCGTTCGGCCCTGAGCCGACAACGATGGCGTCGCAGGAAGGCACATCGACCTTGGGAAGATGGTCAGGCACTGAAGGGTCAGGATAAATCATTGTGTTCGCGAGTCGCGCTCGAACAAGGGAAAGTTCTCCCCTGGATCGAGATTTCTTTGAAACGAATTCACTGGGTCCAACACTAATCAGCAGAGATCTGCCCGATTTCCCTTCAGCAGTGAACCATACCGTTCATTGCTAGGATAGGAAGTCTTGTTCGGTGCGGAAAGGAAGTGACCTGTCATGCCTGGATTTGCCGGTTTTGATGTCTCTGGCTACCCCGGAGACGCAGCTATGGATTGGTTGAAGGCCAACACCAACCTGGTCTGGTGCGGATATTACCTGGTTGCTCCCAGTCATCCGCATTCCACATGGCTGGGCAAGCGGGCCCAACTCAGTGACGCCGGCTGGGGCATTGCTCCCCTGTTCGTAGGACAACAGGTCATCCCGCCGGGCAGTCAGAATCCTTCCGCGGCCACTGGCGTTGCCGACGGCAATCAGGCCGTCACTCAGATGACGAACGAGGGTTTCGCCTCCGGTTCCTGTGTGTACCTTGACCTGGAAAACGGTCCTCCATTGACCAATGCGCAGCGCGACTATGTATCTAACTGGTGCGATACCGTTCAGCAAGCAGGCTTTACACCAGGGATCTATTGCAGCCATTTGCTGGCGCAGCAGGTCAGCACTCTCCGCCCGGATTGCCGCATCTGGGCGTTCAAGCTGACAAACCAGCCAAGCCCTGTCCCCACTCCATTTCCCAATCTTGATCCCAAGGGGAGCGGGTTTGCCGCGGCCGCAATATGGCAGCTCGCGCAGAACTGCCTCATTCAAGTGGAGAACTCGCCTTTAAAGGTCGATCTCGACTCTGCCACGCTCGCAGATCCAGGAGCTCCATTGGCTGTTTCGGAAGATGCCGCTGCTGCGGGATAAAGATCCCGTGCGATCCTGGTTATCGTCCGGCCAAAGTGCCGAGGGTGCGAAATTATTTCTTCACGCGCAGTTTTCGCGTCACCGATTTTCCCTCGCGGGTGGCCTGCACCATCACCGCTCCGCGATTCAGCACGTCCTCGTTCAGCGGTATGGAGAGTCCCACGGCTCCCGCAGCGTCGGCAGTTCCCCGGGCCAGTTCCAGTCCGTCGGACGCAATCACACCGCGTACCACAACTTCAGCGCCGTGCGCCGGCTGCCCGGAATCGAGCACCTGGAAATTCACCGGCATCTCTAAAGCATCGCCCGCCGCGGCCGGCGCTTTCCATTGCAAAGAAAGTCCTGAGCCGCCCACGTCCTGTACGTCCGTCCCGTTCCCGAGCACGGAATTCATCTGCCCTTGCTGAATAGCGTCGATGACCGCCTTGTGCTGCGTCTTCAGCAGCTCATGCATGGCTTCAGTGGAGAAACCCGGATGCGATATCTCATGCGCGTAAGAAAACGCCTGTTTGCCCACGCACTGGCCTTTCACGAACACCAGCGTCTGCAACAGCAGGTCATTTTGCCGGGCCTCGCTCTGTACGTGGTAGACCACGTCGGCGAGCTTCACGTCGGTATTAAATCCGAAAATTGTCATATTTGAGATGGGAGTTCAGCTGCCCTGCCGGTGCATGTTGCCTCTCCTGTAAACTGCCCGCCAGACTCCAATTGAAAACCATTAACTCCATTCAAAGTCAAGGCCTTGACACTGTTGCGAATGGAAATTACATTCGAATGTTTGGCAGATTGCGTTGTTCTTTCTGTACAGGCCCTTCATGCCGGAGAACAGTTACTTCGCTCATTATATTCCGTTGCTGTTTCAGGTGATCGTTGCCATTGCCCTGGCCGCGGTGATGGTCACTCTTTCTCATCTGCTGGGCAAGCACAAATGGTCGCGCGCCAAGAACACCGCTTATGAATGCGGCATTGAACCCACCGGCGACGCGCAGCAGCGCTTCAGCGTAAAGTTTTACCTGGTCGGCATGCTCTTCATCCTGTTTGACGTGGAAGCCGTTTTCCTCTATCCCTGGGCCATCATCGCCCGCGAACTCAAAATGTTCGGCTTCTGGGAGATGATGATTTACATCGGCCTGGTGCTGGTTGGCTTCTTCTATATATGGAAGAAAGGCATTCTGGACTGGAACTCCTCTGAGCGGAGTAGTAACTGATGCCACTCGCGCCTGCCGTTACCGATATCGAACAACTGAAAGACCGCCCGGCTTTGGCCGATCTGCTAGCCTGGCGCGCCGAGGCCGTTGAAGGTGCTCGCTTTGATCGCAATGAGCTGACAATTTACGTGGCTCGCGAAGCCATCCGCGAAGCCTGTTCCCGCTTGAACGCTCAGGGGTTGACCGACTTCCTCTCCGACCTGACCTGCGCCGACTTTTATCCGCGCGAACCGCGCTTTGAACTGGCTTACCACCTGCTATCGATGAAGCGCAAAGAGCGCGTGCGGCTGAAAGTTCGCTTGTCGGGAGACGAAGCGTCTCTGGAATCGATTACCTCTGTATGGCCATCGGCAAATTTCTTTGAGCGTGAGCTCTTCGATCTCTTTGGCATCCGCTTCCTTGGCCATCCCTATTTGCGCCGCATCATGCTGCCGGAAGATTGGGAAGGCCATCCCTTGCGCAAGGACTATCCGGTGGAAGGATATCGTTAATGGGCCACTTAAACGCCAATCCGGTACTGGACCCAACTCAAGACAAAACCATGGTTCTCAACATGGGTCCGCAGCACCCCTCCACGCATGGCGTGTTGCGCCTGTTGCTGGAGATTGATGGCGAGACCATTGTCCGCATGAAGCCGGACATCGGCTTTCTTCATACCGGAATTGAAAAGACCTGCGAAGCCAAGTTTTACCAGCAGATCGTCCCACTCACTGACCGCATTGACTATCTCTGCCCCATGGTCAACAACCTGTGCTACGTAATGGCCGTGGAAAAATTGCTGGGTCTGGAAATTCCGCCGCGCGCGCAATGGATGCGCGTGATGCTGGCCGAGCTTCAGCGCATCAGCTCTCACCTGGTCTGGCTGGGCACGCACGCCCTGGACATCGGCGCGATGTCGGTCTTTCTCTACTGTTTCCGCGAGCGCGAAGACCTGCTGCGTATTTATGAAATGGTCAGCGGCCAGCGCATGATGACTTCTTACTTCCGCATCGGCGGACTGGCGCTGGATCCTCCGCTCGGCTTCTTCGAGAAAGTAAAGAAGTTCCTCGACCGTTTCCCTGAAAAGGTGGACGAATACGAGGACCTGCTCACCGGCAACAGAATCTTCATCGATCGCTTGAAGGATGTGGCCAGAATTAGCGCCCAGGATGGGCTTGCCATTGGCCTGACGGGTCCCTCATTGCGGGCCAGCGGAGTGGATTTCGATCTACGCCGTGACATGCCTTACTGCGGCTACGAGAACTTCAAATTCAAAGTCCCGGTTGGAAAAGATGGCGATGTATGGGCGCGTTATGTCTGCCGCGTAGAGGAGATGCGTCAATCCCGGGAGATTGCCAAACAGGCTCTTGAAGGCATGCCTTCCGGCCCAACCAAGGCTGAGGCGCCAAAGATCGTTCTGCCTGACCGCGAAAAGATGAAGACGCAGATGGAAGCCCTCATCTATCACTTTAAGATTGTCACAGAAGGCTTTGCCGTTCCGGCAGGTGAGGTTTATCACGCTATTGAATCCCCGCGCGGCGAAATGGGCTATTACGTGGTAAGCGACGGCACCGCCAAACCGCTCCGCGTACACATGCGTTCACCTTCGTTTGCCAACCTTCAAGCTTTGCCTCAGATGTGCGAAGGCCGCCTGATCGCGGATGTGGTGGCGGCCATTGGAAGTATCGACATTGTTCTCGGAGAAATCGACCGGTAGAGATTTGTGAATTGCGAGTTGTGATTTGTGATTTTCTTGGTGATGAATGGCGAGCATGACGCCGGAGCAGCTTCGCAACAGGACCCAGGATTTTGCGTTGCGCATCGTAAAGCTTTTTCGTTCTTTACCACGCTCGCCAGAAGCACAGGTCATTGGCAAGCAATTGTTGCGATGTGGAACTTCTGTTGGAGCAAATTACAGAGCGGTATGCCGCTCTCGGTCGAAAAGCCGAGTTTATTGCCAAACTCGGGATTGTGGTTGAAGAAGCTGACGAGAGTGCGTTCTGGCTCGAACTTTTAATTAAGACCGGAACTTTCAAGAAAGAACAGGTTGAAGGTTTGCTCAACGAGGCACAGCAATTGACAGCATTGTTTAACGCCTCAAGGACGACGACACGACGAAGTTAAATCGCAATTCACAAATCGCAAATCAGAATTTTATGGTGATTTCCGACAAACTCGACGCTTTCTTCACTGAAAAGATGAAGGAGTACCCGACAAAGCGCGGGTTCCTGGTTCCCATGCTGCTGTACACGCAGGATGAACTGGGCTACCTGAGCGACGACGCGATTGCTCACCTGGCAAAAAAGACCGATCTGACAGAGCTCGAAGTCCGCAACGTGATCAGCTACTACTCGCTGCTGCACACCAAGCCCATGGGAAAGTATCACGTTCAGGTTTGCACCAACATTAGCTGCATGCTGCGTGGCGGAGAAGAGATCCTGGACCATTGCAAGAGCAAGCTGGGCATCGGCCACAAACAGACCACGTCCGATGGAACGTTTTCGCTGGAAGAAGTCGAATGCATCGGAGCGTGTAGTTGGGCCCCGGCGGTTCAGGTGAATTATGACTTTCACGAGAACTTAACGAACGACAAGATGGACGCGGTGATTGAGCAGTATCGCAAGCGGGCAAAGCAGTAGGAATTGCCAAAATTGAATATGGCACTAGCAGTTGGAAGTGGAGAAAGCTGTGGACGGGAAGACAGAGCAGCTTCGCACGCGAACTAAGGAATTTGCATTGCGAATTGTGCATCTGTTTCGATCATTGCTGCCCGCGACCGAGGCACAAGTGATCGGCAAACAGCTTTTACGGTCGGGTACTTCGGTCGGCGCAAATTATCGTGCTGCATGTCATGCTCGGTCTAGGGCAGAATTCATAGCCAAGATCGGTGTCGTGAGTGAAGAAGCAGATGAAACTGTTTTTTGGATCGAGTTGCTTGCTGATATTAAAGTGGTCAAAAAAGAGCGTCTTGATCCATTGCTTAATGAGGCCCGAGAGTTGACTGCAATCTTTAGAGCTTCCCGGCTGACGGCAAAGAGGAAATAGCAGGTTTTCAATTTTGGCAATCTTGGCAATAATGGCAATTTTGGCAATGAAGAAGAATGGCTGAACTATCTTCACATCCCGATGAGATCAAAGTCGTCTCAAAGCGCTTTGGCAAAGGCGCGGCGGACATCGAGCAGTACTTGAAGCTCGACGGCTACAAAGCCGTGCAAAAAGCCCTGACCATGTCGCCCGACGACATCATCAATGAGGTCAAGACCTCAAACCTCCGTGGACGCGGCGGAGCTGGATTCCCCACGGGCATGAAGTGGAGCTTTGTCCCCAAGGACACCACAAAAGCCAAATACATCCTCGTCAACGGCGACGAAAGCGAGCCCGGGACTTGCAAAGACCGTCCCATCCTGGAGCACGATCCGCACGCGGTGATTGAGGGCGTGATTATTGCCGGCTTGGCCGTAGGCGCTAAGGTCGGCTTCGTTTATATCCGCGGCGAATACAGGTATCTGGTTGACATCATGCGCAAGGCCATTGCCGACGCCTACGCCAAGGGCTATCTGGGCAAAAACATTTTTGGCAGCGGCAAAGATTTTGACGTTCGCTGGCACACCGGCGCAGGCGCTTATGAGGTCGGTGAAGAATCCGCTCTGATGGAATCGCTGGAAGGCAAGCGCGGCATTCCGCGAATCCGTCCACCCTTCCCTGCCGTGGTCGGATTGTGGGGCGGCCCCACAGTGATCAACAATGTAGAGACGCTGGCTTCCGTCCCGCACATTATTCTTATGGGCGGCCAGAAATTCGCCGACTTCGGCCCGCCGAAGAATGGCGGCACACGCCTCTTCTGCCTGAGCGGCCATATCAACAAGCCAGGCGTCTATGAACTGCCGCTCGGCTATCCGCTGAAAAAGATGATTTACGACGTTGGCGGCGGAATCCCCAATGGACGCAAACTCAAAGCTGTTGTTCCCGGCGGATCTTCCACTTTCATTCTCACCGCGGAAGAAGCCGAGCAGATGAACATGGACTTTGACTCGTTCGGCAAGCGCGGCGAGTTCCTAGGCTCCGGCGGCGTCGTGATCCTGGACGATCAGACCTGCATGGTCAAGTTCGCGCTGCGCGTGATGAAGTTCTACCAGCATGAAAGCTGCGGCTGGTGCATTCCCTGCCGTGAAGGCACAGACTGGCTCAAGAAGACGCTGACGCGCTTCCACAACGGCGGCGGTTTGCGTAAAGACATCGACAACATTAAGTACCTGGCGCAGAACATGCTTGGCCGGACCTTCTGCCCGCTGGGCGATGCGGCCGCAATTCCGACTATGTCGATCGTCGATAAATGGCGCAACGAATTTGAAATGCATCTGGAAGGCCGCCCATGTCCGTTTGATCCGGCGGCAAAGATTACGGAACTGCCTGTGGTGGGAGCGCACTAAACAGTGACCATGTTGCACAAACCGGAAACAGGCACGGATTCCCAAAAGGATTTTCTCCTATCGCTTCTGCGTGAGAGCCGCGAGAAATTCCTGGGCAGTTTTGCCCGCGTTAGTGAGCAGCAAAGCCGGATGCGCCCCGGGTCTGACCGCTGGTCGATTTTGGAGACCGTGGAGCATCTCACGGCGGCCGAAACCCTGATGGTCAAGCTGGTTACCACACAGCGCGTGCCGCGCAGTGCCGGCGCGCTTGACCGGGAAGAGATTTTTCTCCGCAACACGGCTGACCGCACCCGCAAAATGCAATCGCCGGAAAGCGGACAGCCGAACGGCCGCTTTACCACCCTGGCCGAAGCCGAAGCCAGGTTCAAGGCTGTGCGCGATGGCATCATCGTCTTTGTCGAGCAGAGCACGGAAGATTTGCGCGCTACCGAGGTGACGCACCCTCATCCGGCTGCGGGAGTCGTAAGCACGTATGAGATGCTGATCATTATGGCGAAGCACGCGGAGCGCCACGCCGCGCAGATTGAAGAAACCAGAAGAATTGTGAATGCCCGCTTGCGCGCGGCAATGAGGGCCGCTGAGGGACCGACTCGAAGACGCAGCTAAACTTGAAGGACCATGGCCGAAACAAAAGAAGTAAAAAACGTAACCATCACCGTCGACGGCAAACAGGTCACCGCGCCTGCGGGCACGCTGCTCATTGAAGCCTGCAAGGCCGTGGGTATTGAAGTCCCATCATTCTGCTACTATCCGGGACTTTCTCTCCAGGCCGCTTGCCGCATGTGTCTGGTGCGCATTGAGAAAATGCCCAAGCTCCAGACCGCCTGCACCGTGCCGATCACCGATGGCATGGTCGTGGCCACGGACACCGACGAGGTTCGTCAAGCCCGCAAGTCGATGATTGAACTTCTGCTCGGCAACCATCCTCTCGATTGTCCCGTGTGCGATGCCGGTGGCGAATGCGAACTGCAGGACATGACGTTCAAGTATGGCGCGGCGGAATCGCGCTATATGGAAGGCAAGCTGCATAAAGAAGAGCAGCAGTGGTCGCCCGTGGTCTTCTTTGATCGCCCGCGCTGCATCCTCTGTTACCGCTGTGTTCGCGTCTGCGGAGAAGGCATGGACGTCTCCGCGCTCGGCGTGCAGCTTCGCGGCTCCAGTTCCGTGATCGCCCCCAATGAAGGCGACCACCTTGACTGCGAAGAATGCGGCATGTGCATTGATATATGCCCTGTCGGAGCGCTCACCTCCGGCGCGTACCGCTACAAGACGCGCCCGTGGGAGATGAAGCACGTTGGCACCATCTGCACGCACTGTGGCGATGGCTGCAAGACCACGCTCGGCGTCCGCCGCTCTGATACCGGCATGGACATTGTCCGCGGCGACAATCGCGACAAGAGCGGCATTAACGGCGATTTCCTCTGCATCAAGGGCCGCTACGCTTTCGATTATTTCGACCACAAAGACCGTCTGCGCCAGCCGCTGGTTCGCAAAGACGGCAAGCTCACGCCCACCACATGGGAAGAAGCCATTGAGCATGTAGGCAAGCGCCTGCGCGAAATCCGCGACAGCAAAGGCGGACAGTCCATCGGCGTGATCGGCTCCAACCGCACGACGAACGAAGAGAATTACTTATTGCAGAAGTTCACACGCACCGTGCTGGGCACCAACAATATCGATCACCATCGCACGGCCGACTTCGCCGGTTTTGCTCGCGCTATTGCCAGAAAAGAAAACGCCACAGCCACCATGCGCGATGTTGCCAGCGCTTCAGCTATCCTGCTGATCGGCAATGATCCCACGGAGCGCCATCCGCTGCTGGCCTGGAATATCCGTACCAATGTCCGCCTGAACCAGGCAAAACTCTACGTTGTGAACTCGCAGCCGATCAAGCTGCGCCGCCAGGCCGCGCGCTTTGTGCAGGTTCCCGCAGGCCGTGAAAGCAAGCTGGTCGCATTCCTGAATGGTGATGATGCCGCTGCTGGGACACTGACAGGCGCAAACGTTTCCAATGACACGCTGAAACAGCTGCGCGAGGAGCTGAAAGGCCAGAAAGATCTCGTCATCATCTTTGGCTCTGAGTTGCAAGGCGCTGACATCGCTACGCTGGTGAAGTTTGGTGGCGCGGCAAACGCTAAGTTCATCTGCCTTGGCGATTACGCCAATTCCCGCGGCGCGGCGGACATGGGACTTTATCCCGATCTCTTGCCCGGGTATGTCGCCATTGACGGGCCGCACAAGTACAACGAAGAATGGGGATCGTTGTCGAAGACCAAAGGCCTCTCCCTGCCGGAGATGATGCAGGCGGCCAAGAGCGGCAAGCTGTCAGCGCTTTATGTCGTCGGCTCGAACCCGGTAGTCGACTACAACTTTGATCCAGCGGCGCTGCAAAACACTTTTGTCGTAGTGCAGGAACTGTTCCTCACGGAAACCGCGATGCTCGCCGAGGTCGTTCTGCCGGCGGCTTCAGCCTATGAAAAAGGCGGGACGTTCACCAATACCTGTGGCGATCTGCAACTGCTGAAGAAAGCCGGCGACATCACCGGCATCAAGAGCGACTTTGAAATTATCGTTCGCGTTGCTGAGCGCATCGGTACGGAAGTCCGCAAGCTGGTGCCATTCGGCGGCGGCGTCCGGGCAGATATGGGACAGACGCGCGGAGCGCAGTCCGGTGAAGCTGACCGCCATTCCGTGTGGCTCGCGGCCAACAATCTTGAGTCGCGGCTCAGCCCGTTTGATCCTTACGCCATGCTGGATGAGATCCAGCGGCTGGTGCCCGGATATGAATTTTCGAGGTTGAGCCTGCTGGCAGGCAACGATCAACATATGCTGGCCGCAGAACGCAGCAATGCCGGCGCGGGCGACGGATTGGTGCAGATTGTCCCAGCCAATGACACGCTGTTTACGTCGGGAACGCTGGGGCGCTATTCGAAGACGCTCAACAGCGTGATCGAAAATAAACGAGCGCCAGCGGACAAAGAAGTGATGACGGATTAATGAGCAATTAGCAGTTGGCAATTAGCAGTTGGCAATTGGCAATTAGCCGTCGTGCAGGCGGCTCTGTATAGGGACCGTGGATATAAAAACTTTTATTATCGCTGCAGTAATTAAGATCGCGCTGGTGGTCTTCATCATGCTCACGGGCGTGGCATATACCACGTGGCTGGAGCGCAAGGTGATTGGCCGTATCCAGAACCGTTGGGGACCAACGCGCGTGGGCCCGTTCGGCCTGCTGCAACCGCTGGCTGACGGCATTAAATTCATCCTTAAAGAAGATCTGCTGCCGGACTACGTCCACAAGGGCCTGTTCATTCTTGCGCCAATGCTGGCCCTGGTGATGTCGTTAATCTCCATCGCGGTAATTCCCTTTGGCGAAACCATCACGATTGCAGGACATACCACGGCGCTCCAGATCAGCGGAATGATCAACTCCAAAGGCGCGATCAGTGACATCAATATCGGCCTGCTCATTATTCTTGGCGTGACCTCCATCGGCGTGTATGGCGTCGCGCTGGCAGGTTGGTCGTCGAACAGCAAGTATTCCCTGCTGGGATCACTGCGCGCCAGCGCGCAGATGATCAGCTATGAGCTTTCGCTGGGGCTGTCACTGGTTGGCATTCTGCTGCTCTCCGGAAGCCTGAGCCTGCGCGAGATCGTATTCAGACAGAGCGGCCATTGGATCGT